>Ga0209636_10004161_pt1 | contig 14766 bp, 12 predicted proteins | sample DeeMarSWOR152_54_FD_187464 | JGI IMG/M metagenome (GOLD analysis project Ga0209636, IMG submission 187464) | Marine sediment microbial communities from White Oak River estuary, North Carolina - WOR-1-52-54 (SPAdes) (version 2) | ecosystem: Environmental > Aquatic > Marine > Intertidal zone >...
AGGTAGCTGTGCGCCGGCGTTGTCGGTGTCTGTCGGTGGCGTCTCTCCCTCGGAGGACGTCTGTGCGCCGGCGTTGTCGGTGTCTGTCGGTGGGGTCTCTCCCGGTGAAGACATCTGTGCGCTGGCGTTGTCGGTATCTGTGCAGGGCGCCTCGGCCTCACTAGGTATCCCTGTGGTGCCAGCAGCGGCGTGCGCAGGGTTCTTCTGTTTCGGGGAAGCCTGTGCGCTCTGCGTCTGCGCGGCCTGCGCAGACATGCTCCCTATTGAGGAAGTCCCTGCGCCGGGCGTCTCCACGTCCCCCGCTCGTACATACTGCTCTGAACGGCCCTCTGTTCCGGAGGCGGTGCTCTTCTCCACGCCGGCTTCGCGTCTCACGTGGGTCTCTGATGCGGCGGTTCCCGCGAGGAGAGGCGTGAGAACCACGGCGAGCGCCAGCAGATACAGGCCGGCCGCCCGGCACGGGTACCTTCGCCGATCTCTTTCCGCAGTCATGACTTCCCTCCTTTCCATTCCTCCTCCCACCGGGCGAGAAGCGCGGGGAGTTCCCTGTCGATGAACTCGCAGTAGCTCTGGATCTCCCTGAGTCTCAGCGCACGTCCGGCGTCCGGAGAATCGAGAAGCCTCAGTCCCTCGTCGGCCAGCTCGCGCATCGTGGCGAGGTGCCCCATGCGTACTTTGATGAGTCTCGACCACATGCCGGGCCTGACGCGGAAGCGGGCGCTGCGCTCTCCGGGCACGCCTACCCGTTCGATCATCGCTGCCTGGGTCAGGGCGCGGGTGGCGATGCTAATCGAGCTTATACTCGCCCCGATGGCGTCTGCGATTTGCCTGGCGGTCTGCCCCGGGGGATCGCAGATGAGCAGCCACCCCAGCACCTTGCCCATCATACGGGTAGCTCCAAGCTGTTCGAAGAGCATCCCCCACTGCTCGACGTAAGACGTTAGTTCACTAGGCCTTTCCTGTTCCATCATGGTTGCCCTCCTTGTAGACGTTGTCATTATAGTAGTTATCAGAATTCCTGTCAACAGGGAAATTACAATTGGTCCGAAATTTACGAAAAAGTCGATGCGACATCAGGTGCGCACGACGAGACGAGCAGGATCCATTCCGCTCATATGAATCTCATTTCTTGACAAATCCTAGCGATATCCTAATAATGCGATTGTATAGAGTACAGGGAACTGAGCAGGAGATATGCTATGCCTCGAGAGCACGTACTTATTATCGAAGACGAAGAAGATATCCAGGAGATACTCCGCTACAACCTCGAGAAGGAAGGGTACCGGGTGACGGGGGCAGGATCCGGGGAGGAGGGGCTCGGCAAGGTGAGAGCCGACCTTCCCGACATAGTGCTCCTCGATCTGATGCTGCCCGGCGTGGACGGCCTGGAGGTCTGCAAAGCCCTGAGGAGAGATCACCGGACGGAGAACATTCCCGTCATCATGATTACCGTCAAGGGCGATGAATCGGACATAGTGACCGGTCTTGAGCTGGGTGCGGACGACTACATCACCAAGCCGTTCAGTCCCAAGGTCGTCATTGCGCGAATCAGGGCGGTTCTCCGGAGAAAGGCCATGCAGCCCCGGGACAAGGACGCTGTCATCAAGGTGGATGACATCGTCATCGATCCTGTGCGACACAGAGTAACGGTCAAGGGCAAGCCCCTCGAGTTGACATACACAGAGTTCAGCATCCTGGCACACCTCGCGCGCCACCCTGGCTGGGTCTTCACGCGCTATCAGATCGTCGATGCGGTGAGGGGGATGGACTATCCGGTGAGCGATCGGTCAGTCGACGTGCAGATCGTGGGGCTGCGCAAGAAACTCGCATCGGCGGGCGAATACATCGAGACGGTGCGCGGGGTAGGATACAGGTTCAGGGAGTAGCCTATGCGCAGACGTCGGCTTCTCTGGCAGCTCTACGTCTTCTACCTGTTCACGATTATCGTGGCTTTCCTCGCAATCGTCGGACTCACGCCCCGTTTCTTTCGCGCTCTCTATGTCGATGCAACGTCCCAGGATCTCGAGGCCCGGGCGCGTCTCATCAAGGAGCAGCTGGTCGGGCTCTCCGATCCAGCCCGCATCGACGCACTGTGCAAGAAGTTGGGTAGAGAATGCTCGACCCGTATAACGGTCGTGGATTTCGCGGGCAATGTTCTCGGGGACTCCGACGAGGATCCGCTGCGGATGGAGAACCACGGCGATCGGCCGGAGATTGCGAGAGCGCTCCGCGGGCAGGCAGGCTCATCGATGCGGTACAGCCAGACGCGGCAGATGCAACTGATGTACACTGCCGTCCCGCTGGAAGTCGACGGCGAGATCGTGGGGGCAGTGAGGACCTCAGTTCCTCCCGGGTTTGTGGCCAGTGCACTCAGGTCCATATATGTCAGGATCACCGTGCTCATGCTCGTAGTCGTGGGGCTCTTCGCAGCAGTCAGTCTCGTTGTCTCGCGGCGGGTTAGCCGGTTGCTGGGCGAGCTTGGGAGAGGTGCGCGGTCGTTTGGGCGGGCCGAGCTCGGGCGGCGACTCCCCATCTCCGAGATCGCAGAGATCGCGGCCCTTGCCGAGTCGTTGAACGAGATGGCAGCTCGGCTCGATGAGCGACTTCGCACCACGACGAGAGAGCGCAATGAACGTGAGGCGATCCTCTCGAGCATGCAGGAGGGAGTCCTCGCCGTAGATTCGAGTGGATGTGTCGTGGAGATGAACGTTGCCTGCGGTCGGCTGCTCGGCGTCGACCCCGATTCGGCGGATGGTCGAGCCATTGAAGAGGTCCTCCGTAATGTGGAACTCCAGGCGTTTGTGGGGCGCGCCCTCACCTCGGCTGAACCTACCGAGGGTGACATCTTCGTAGCAGGTGCGCCCGATCGTTTTCTCCAGGCTCACGGTGCGGCCTTACGTGACGCAGACGGGAGAAGGGCGGGAGCGGTCATCGTCCTCAACGATGTCACCAGGCTACGCCGGCTTGAGCGTGTCAGGCGGGACTTCGTCGCAAATGTCTCGCACGAGCTCAAGACTCCGATCACCTCTATTAGAGGGGCGGCCGAGACGATCGGGAGTGGGGCGCTCGAGAGGCCCCGGGACGCTGAGCGTTTCCTGGAGATGATCGCCCGCCAGGCTGACCGCCTCAACGCGATCATTGAAGATCTGCTCATGATCTCCCGACTTGAGCAGGAGGAGGAGAGGCGGGAGCTTGAACTGGAAAAGGGCTCAATCGAGCCCGTGGTTCGCGCCGCCATCCGGACGTGTGAGAGTGAGGCCGCTGCGAAAGATATCTCGATCGAGACGACGTTCGAGGGAGGTCTCACGGCCAGGATCGACGTGGCTCTTCTCGAGAGTGCCGTCGTCAATCTCATCGACAATGCCATCAAATTCAGCGAGGAGGGTGGGACTATCCTCGTGAGCGCCACAAAGGAAGCTGACGAAATCGTGATCCGGGTTCGGGATGAAGGGTGTGGGATCGGAGCGCAACACCTTCCGAGGATCTTTGAGCGGTTCTACCGCGTCGATAACGCTCGGAGCCGGAAGCTCGGCGGCACCGGCCTGGGCCTTGCGATCGTCAAACACGTCGCCCAGGTGCACGGAGCGACGATTTCTGTACAGAGCTCTCCGGGCAAGGGCAGCACCTTCGTCATACATCTGCCGGCTGCGTAATCTGCACTCTCTTCGGCTGGCCTCCCCCATTTCATACACTTCTAAGGCCTGTCTAACAAAGGCCAAACAAACTCCACCTATATTTGCTCTGCAGCCCGAAGCAGTAGAGCTCCGGGGCTGGGACATTGAGGGGAGGGGTGGGGCGGTGTCGTGCCCGGAGGGGAGGCTGAAGAGTGTGTACCCGGCCCCGGGGCGGGCTGCTATGATGCCAGGAGGTGGGAAGAGAGATCGCAACAGATGCCAGGAGGTGGCGCAACCGAAGGAGGTCCTATGAACAGGTCCTCGTTGAGTGGGTTCCCGAGCCTGATATGCTCGGGCGTGCTGGTAGCTGTGCTGCTGTCGGTGGGCACGGTGCAGGTATTGGCCGCCCCGTGGACCGAGAGCGTCATGCCGAGTGGGGATCTGCGGTACAGGTTCGAGTACATCGACGAGGAGGGTGCAGACAGCAGATATCGCGAGCGGATCAGGGCCCGGATAGGGCTCACGGCGGCAGTCGGCGGCGACCTCGATCTGGTCTTCCGGCTCGCGAGCGGAGGTGACGATCCGGTCTCCACGAACCAGACGCTCGATGGCGGGTTCAGCACCAAGGAGATCTGGCTCGACCTTGTCTACATCGACTGGCATCCGGGGTGCTTCCGTGGATTCCATCTGTTCGGTGGCAAGATGAGGAATCCGTTCCGGACCCCGGGAAAGACAGAGCTCGTCTGGGACGGCGACCTGACACTGGAAGGGCTTGCTGCGAGCTTTGGCCGGGACCTTGGGAAGGTCAGCATCCTCGCGTCTGGCGGTGGCTTCTGGGTGGAGGAGCGTTCGCAGGACGATGACTCCCGGCTCCTGGGAGCACAGGGTGGGCTCGAGTTTGAGCTTCCTCTCGGCGACGGAGAGGCCTTCAGCGATGCCGTGCTCGTCGTCGGCGGGAGCTACTATCAGTTCACGGAGGCCGAACACTTCCCGACCTTCTACGACGCTAGTGACGAATTCGGCAACAGCGTCGTTGTCCAGGGCGCGAACACGATCTACACACAGGACTACGAAGAGCTGGAGCCGTTCGCTGAACTCAAGTTCAAGATCCAGGGGGTCCCGGTCGCCCTCCACGGTGACTATGTGATGAATCTGGGTGTCGACGACGCTAACGACGAGGACTATGGCTGGCTGGCCGGTGCCTCTATTGGCACGACGAACAAGCGCGGTGACTGGAAGCTCTATGGCGACTACCGGGAGCTCATGAGGGATGCGGTGATCGGGGCGTACACCGACTCGGACTTTGGAGGCGGCGGAACCAACAGCAAGGGGTTCGAGTTGGGCTTCGGGTACCAGATCGGCAAGAACGTCACTGCTGGCGCGACGTATTTCGTGAACGAACTCGGCATCGGCTCCGACGACCAGTCAAGACACTACCAGCGAGTGCAAGTCGATCTGCAGACGAAGTTCTAAGGGCAGGCCGGCTGTCCTAACAAGGATCTGACCCTGTCCTAACAGGATTCTAACATTACGGCGTAACGTGGGAATGGATCCACGCGCCAGGGAGGAAAGACGATGCGAAGCGTATTCTCGAAGCTGGGAAAGGCCCTTGCGTTGATGGTCGTGGTCTCGAGCTTGAGCATGTTCGTGGGCGGCGCTAGTGCCGCTGAGGACAAAGGGCACGAGATCGTCATCGATGGGTCCACGACTGTGGGACCTATCGCGAAGGCGTTCGCGGAGTACTACATGGAGAAGTACCCCGAGGTCAACATCACGGTCAGCGAGTCGGGTAGCGGGAACGGGGCCAAGAGTCTCATCAACGGCACCTGCCATATCGCCGACATGTCCCGGTTCATGAAGGAATCCGAGTTCAAGGCCGCGGTGGAGAAGGACGTCCTTCCCGTCGCTCACGTGGTCGCCATGGACGGGCTGGCGGTCATCGTTCATCCCAGCAATCCTGCGAGCGACCTCACACTGGAGCAGGTGCGAGATATCTATCTCGGCAAGATCACGAACTGGAATGAAGTCGGCGGCCCCGAGAAGAAGATCGTTGTGATCAGCCGTGACACGAATAGCGGTACCTATGAGACGTTCGAGAACATCGTGATGAGGAAGGAGAAGATAGCGGCCGGGGTCGAGTATGTCGGCAGTAACGGCGCTATACGCCAGCGGGTACAGAGCACGCAGGCCGCCATCGGCTACGTGGGGCTGGGGTTTGTGGATCGGACAGTCAAAGCTCTCACGGTCAACGGTGTCGCTCCCACGGGCAATACCGTTGCGAGCGGTAAATACCCGATCGCACGGCCGCTGTACATGTTCACAAACAGATATCCGAAGCTGGGTAGCCACGTGCACGGGTTCGTGACCCTGCACATGAGCAAGAAGGGACAGGAGATAATCGAGGCGATCGGATTCGTTCCTTTGACTCAGTATTGATGCGCGCACGGGCGGGAGGCGACGTTGGGGAATAGAGACGACTCTCCTACTGCGACGATCGCGGAAACCAGGAGCCCAGCGGCGCTCACACGATCCGAGTTGCTCCTTACGAAGAGGTCCAGGCGCTTCCGGCGCCTGGGCTCTCTTCTCGGGGAGGGTCTTCTGTTTGCCATCGCTTCGGTCTCAACGGTCGCGGTTCTGTTTATCTTCATTTTCATATTCAAGGATGCGTTGCCGTTCTTCACTCTGCGAGGGTTCAAGGAGTTCTTCACCAGCATCGCGTGGTATCCTTCAGCGGACCCGCCCGAGTTCGGAGCCCTCGCTATGTTCATCGGGAGTGGGTTGGTGACGCTCGGGGCAGTAGTCGTGGCCGTACCCATGGGGGTATCTGCTGCCGTCTGCCTGAGCTTCGTGCTTCCCTTCGCGGTGCGGCAAGTCGTCAAGCCCGTCATCGAAATCCTCGCAGCCATCCCATCAGTTGCTTACGGGTTCTTTGCCCTCGTGGTCTTCGCTCCGCTCCTGCAGACACGGGGACCGGGGCTTCTCTCCGTCGCGATATGGCTGGTCGGAGTTCCGATCATCCTGCTGGGGGCCGTAGTGGCGGGCGGGCTCGTCAGCCGTCGGGTGTCGGGCCGCTTTCTGCTCGCCGGGCGCACAGCCACCATAGTGGCAATCGTCGGGCCCGGGCTCTGGCTCCTGTACCGGCTTTCCGGGGGGATCCGGGGTGTGGAGGTTACGAGCGGCACCAACGCGCTCAACGTCTCGATCATTCTGGGGATAATGGCCTTGCCGACCATTGTGAGCGTATCTGAGGATGCACTTCAGGCTGTAGGGCGCGAGCTGCGTGAGGGGAGCTATGCACTCGGCGCCACGCGAGCGGAGACTGTCCTGCGGGTTGTGATCCCTGCGGCAGGCAGTGGAATCCTTGCCGCTGTTATCCTCGGAGTGATGCGCGCTGTGGGGGAGACGATGGTCGTATGGATGGCCTCTGGCAACGCGGCGCAGATTCCTGAGCCGTGGTTCAACTATCTGGAGCCGGTTCGAACGCTGACGGCCACGATTGCGGGCGATATGGGCGAGGCCGACCATGTCACCGGCTCGGCTCGCTACCACGTGCTTTTCGCGATGGCCCTCTGCCTCCTCGCCATCTCATTTGTCGCCAATCTGGCGAGCGAGTTGGTGATGAGGCGGACCAGGAGGATGCTGGGTGGAGAGTAAGACGCAGCTCGGAACGAGGAAACTTCTGGATCGGTCGTTCACCGGTCTCGGGGTCGGCTCGATCGTACTGATGGTCGCCGCCCTGATCATCGTACTCGGCCCGATATTCGTCCGCGGGTGGGGTTCGTTTCTGTTCAGAGCGACGGTCGAGCACCGGCAGATGATGTTGGAGAATTTCGGGCGCGGTGACGCGGAAGTCATTCTGGCTGAAGCGGCGGCGGCAGAACAGGCGCGACAGCCCGTGTACGTCATGATCGCCCGGTTTGAAGAAGAGCTGGACGAGATGGGCTCCCCCGAGCGGCGCGAGTATCGCGGATATCTCGGGGAATTGAAAGACCGGCTCCGGGAACTCCTCGGGCCGCTCCCCGGTGAGCCCAGGCCTGTCCTCCCGCGCAGCCAGTACGGGCAGACGCGATGGGACCGGGCGGTCGTCAAGTTACGGGATGTGCTCTATGTCGAAGAATACGATTATTCGGATCCGACCAGGATGGGACAGAGGATCCTTGTCCCACGCGTGAAGGACTTCGAAGGCACGTCGCTCGAGCCTCTGTTCGCGTATATCGAGCAGAATCTCACGGAGATGCTCCGGCCTCGAGTTACGTTCTACTGGCGCTTTCTGTTCGACACGTCCGTCGACGCGCACTTCTTCGGCGGCATCTGGCCGGAAGTCCTGGGGACGCTATATCTGACGGTGGGAGCGATGCTCTTCGCCGTTCCTCTGGGTATCGTGGCCGCGATCTATCTTGCGGAGTACGCTGGTGAGGGAAGAATCATCAGTGGGCTCCGCAGCTTCATCAGCACGCTGGCCGGCGTGCCGAGTATCGTCTTCGGACTCTTCGGGCTCGCATTCTTTATCAACGCGATTCACATTTCGAGATCGAAGAGTGTGCTTGCGGGCTCACTGACCCTGGCTGTATTAGTGCTCCCCACTGTCATCCGGGCATCCGAAGAGGCCGTCAGAGCGGTTCCCCAGACGTATAAGGAGGCAGCCCTCAGTGTCGGCGCGAGCAAGTGGCGCACTATCACCACGGTGATCCTGCCCGCAGCCCTTCCGGGGATTCTGACCGGTATCGTCATCAGCATGGGGAGAGCCGCAGGGGAGACTGCTCCTATCATCTTTACTGCCGCTGTGAGCGTGGGGAGACCCCTCAAGCTGTGGCAGACACTCACTCAGGGGACACCGGCGCTGCCGTGGAACATATACAATCTCGCCACTGAGCATGAGGCAGTTGATGAAATCCGCCACGTGCAGTATGGTATGGTTCTCACACTCGTACTTCTCGTCCTGCTGTTGAACATAGCAGCCATACTTCTGCGAGCTCGCATCACACGCAAGTTGAGGGGATAGGCATAATGGAGAGGTTCGCGCTGCCTCGAATCGCCGTACCCGAGGAGAAGCCCCACCTGGAGGGAAAGACAGAACCACATGTAGTGGCTGAGGACTTCTCTGTCTTTTACCGGGCCAACGAGGCGGTTGTGAAGGTGAGCATGGAGATCCCGAGAGGTCTGGTGACCGCGATCATCGGGCCGAGCGGCTGCGGGAAGAGCACATTCCTGCGTGCCCTGAACCGGATGAACGACCTCATTCCCGGATGCAGGACAGCGGGAAAACTCTACTTCGACGGGCAGGACATCTACGGGCCGAATGTCGACGTGGTCGCACTGAGACAGCGAATCGGCATGGTATTCCAGAAACCAAATCCGTTCCCCAAGTCGGTATTCGAGAACGTGATCTACGGTCCGCGCATCCTCGGGATCAGGAATCGGAGCGAGCTGGCCGAGATCGCCGAGCGGAGCCTCGTTCGCGCCGCCCTGTGGGAGGAAGTGAATGACCGGCTGAACGAGAATGCCCTGGGGCTCTCCGGCGGTCAACAGCAGCGCCTCTGCATCGCCCGCGCGCTCGCTGTCGATCCGGAGATACTTCTCATGGACGAGCCGACGTCGGCACTCGATCCGCGCTCGACGGCACGGATCGAGGACCTGATAGGAGAACTGCGCGGCAACTACACGATCGTACTCGTGACCCACAATATGCAGCAGGCTGCGCGGGTATCGGACCTTACTGCCTTCCTGTACGAGGGTGTGCTCGTGGAGTTCGGTGAGACGAGGCGCCTATTCACCAAGCCTCGAAAGAAAGAAACCGAGGACTACATCACGGGTCGTTTCGGATAAAGCCTCGGATAGAAGTGGAGGATAAACTGTGGGCGAACATCTAAGGAGAGAAATCGAGAGTCTCAAGAGGATGATCATCTCGCTCAGCACGGTAGTCGAGGAGAATGTTCGGAAGGCAGTCCGGTCTATCGACCAGCTCGACGCCAAGCTGGCAGCTGAGGTGATCGAGAGAGATCGTGACATCGATCAGTCAGAAGTCGACGTGGAAGAGGAGTGCCTGAAGATACTGGCCCTGCACCAGCCGGTCGCGATCGACCTCCGGTACATCATCGCAGTCCTGAAGATCAATAACGATCTGGAGCGAATAGGCGACCTCGCGGTGAACATCGCTGAGCGCACGCTCTTCCTCTGCGAGCAGGACCGACTCGATGTCCGGTTCGACTTCGCGGGAATGTCGAGTAAGACGCTCTCCATGCTGAAACGGAGCCTCGACTCGCTGGTAAACATGGACACACAAACCGCCCGCGGCGTGCTCGTCTCCGATGACGAGGTTGACGAGATGAACCGGCAGATGTGCAGAGAGATTGCAGACGAGATCAAGAGGGAACCGGAGCGGACCGAATCCCTGATGCGCTACTTCTCTGCCAGCCGCCACCTCGAGCGTATCGCTGACTATGCGACAAACATCGCCGAAGATGTCATCTACATGATGGAAGGTACCATCGTTCGCCACGGGGCTGGAGGGGAGTTTCAGGATTAGAGGAAGTACCGCGTAGATCCCCGGAGTGCTGAGGGAGTCCGGAGGGACAGGCTCTGACAGGAGCATGTGATGAAACTGGGGAGCATGAGATGAACTGGAAGGACGAGTGGAAGAAGCTTGCGCTGCTTGTGGGTGTGTTTCTCCTCTGCTTCTGGCTTCCCGTGGGGAGGGCCCGGTTTGATGACGCAATCGGCGAGTCCCTCCACCTCGTGAAGTGGTACGCGCGCGAGCATGTCGTCCTCTGCCTGGTGCCGGCGTTCTTCATCGCCGGAGCGATAGCCGTCTTCGTGAGCCAGGCGTCGGTGATGCGGTATCTGGGCGCGAAGGCGAACAAGTTCCTGGCGTACGGCGTGGCGTCGGTCTCCGGATCGGTGCTCGCCGTCTGTTCGTGTACTGTCCTTCCTCTCTTTGCCGGCATCTACCGGCGCGGCGCAGGCCTGGGGCCTGCCTCCGCGTTCCTCTATTCAGGACCGGCGATCAATGTGCTGGCGATCATCCTCACGGCCCGAGTTCTCGGAGTGGAACTCGGTGCTGCCCGTGCTATCGGGGCCATTCTGTTCAGCATCGTCATCGGGCTTCTCATGCACCTCGTCTTCTTCCGAGAAGAACGCAAGAAAGCAGAGGCTGCGGCGGTAATGCCTGAGCCCGAGGTCGAGAGGCCGCTCTGGCAGACCGTTCTCTACTTCGCAGCCATGGTTGCCGTTCTCGTCTTCGCCAACTGGGGGAGGCCGGAGGGGGCGGTCGGTGCATGGCAGGCGATCTACTCGACAAAATGGGTTATCACGGCCATCTCAGCGGTGGCGTTCGGGGTCATCCTGGTTGCCTGGTTCGGGCTCCAGCCGTGGAGGGTCGCGCTCGTCGGGATCCCGGTGGCACTCCTGGCCTTTCTCTTCCCGCAGCACCCCATGGTTCCGTTCGCCGCGGCCGCTGTCGGGCTGTCGATCGTCGTCTCCACCGCAGGGGGCGAAGTCGCTGAATGGTTCACGGCGACTTGGGGCTTTGCCAAGCAGATGTTGCCGCTCCTCTTCTTCGGGGTATTGATCGCGGGCGCCCTTCTCGGGCGGCCAGGCCACGAGGGGCTCGTTCCGTCGCAGTGGGTGAGCCGCGCGGTGGGTGGGAACTCGGTGTGGGCGAACCTCGCCGCTTCGGTCGCCGGGGCATTCATGTACTTCGCCACACTCACCGAGGTGCCGATCCTCCAGGGCCTCATCGGAAACGGCATGGGGAAGGGGCCGGCTCTGGCCCTGCTCCTCGCTGGCCCCGCACTGTCGCTCCCCAACATGCTCGTCATCAGGAGCATCATGGGCACGAAGAAGACGCTGGTCTTCATCTGTCTTGTGGTCGCCATGGCGACGCTCTCCGGCATGGTCTTCGGGAGCCTGTTCGGATAGGGGTGTAGGGCCGGCGGGTGCCACGGGTCCCGGGGCGCGAATGCCCCCGCCTTCTGGCGCGAAGCCATGACTGAATCCTTGCATCTTATGAGGGCTGATGCCGATTGCGGGAGGTGTCCGTGTTGGGCGGTCGGCGCGGTCCAAAGGAGAGAAGATGAAAATAGAAGTCCTGGGTGCACGCAGCATTCAGTGCAATGAGCTCATGCAGAACGCCGAAGGGGCCGTGCGGGAGCTCGGCCTCGATGTCAAGGTCGCAGAGGTCACCGACCCGAAAGAGATCGCGAAATACGGGGTAATGCTGACGCCTGCCCTCGCCATCGACGGCGCGGTCGTGATAGTCGGCAGGGTCCTGAGCACGGAACAGATACGGAGAATGCTGGAAGAGCGGTTGCGATGCAGGACCGGCGAGGAGGGGACCGCTGACGAGGGACCGGCTGGGGAGTGAGCTCCCGGGGAGTGAAACCCTGAGGGAGGAGCCTTGGGGAGTGAACAACTGAGGAGTGGAGCGCTGAGGAGTAGGTCGCTGAGAAAGGCGGAACCATAGAGAACGGCGGGCCCCCAAACGTGCCCTCTCGGCCTGAGCAGCGAGGATCTCCGGCAGGTCCTCGAGTTGATGGATCCCCGAATTCCTGGTGGACAGGATGACGGGGATGATGTATTCTTGGGGCCTACTGGAAACCTAAGTGGGGCAGGAGATTGTTCATTATCTGAGAACGTGAGCGGAAGCGGATAGGGGCTGGTGTCCCTGCTGGACTTCAAATCCAGTTGTCCCGGTCGGTGCCGGGATGGTAGGTTCGATTCCTACACGCTTCCGCCATTCTGACTGGAAATGAGCCCCCGCTCCGGGGGACAGGAGGCCCTGCGGGGCGGCAAAGGGCAGTGGCACGCATCTGACAGGTATCCGATGGGTATCAGACAGATATCGGAACGGTGAAGACCATGGATCAGCAGAAACGGAGGGCGTAATGTCCCGAGTGCGCCTCACTCAGCTCGTCACGTGTGCGGGGTGAGCATCGAAAGTAGGTCTACAAGACCTCGTGCAGGTTCTGCACGACATGCCTACTTCGGACGATCCGCACGTCATCGTCAGTTTCGATATGGTCGATGATGCCGGCGTGTACGAGCTCGACGACGGGACGATGCTCGTTCAGACCGTCGACTTCTTCACGCCGATCGTCGACGATCCATACACGTTCGGCCGGGTCGCGGCCGTGAACGCGCTGAGCGATGTCTATGCCATGGGAGGGGTGCCGAAGACCGCACTCAATATCGTCTGTTTCCCGGTGAAGACACTCGATCTGGCGATCCTCGGCGCGATCCTGAGGGGTGGAGCTGAGGTGCTGGCCAGGGCCGGGGTGGCCCTGCTCGGGGGACATACCATTGAGGATGCCGAACCCAAGTACGGGCTCTCCGTTACCGGGATAGTAGAAGCGGAGGAGATGGTGACGAGCGCCGGGGTAAGGCCCGGCGACAAGCTCGTCCTTACCAAGCCGCTCGGCTCCGGCGTCATCACCACCGCGATGAGAACAGACCAGGCTCCTGAAGGAGCGGGCGAGAGGGTGATAGCCATGATGCTCGAGCTCAACCGGTCTGCCTCAGAGGCGATGTGTGCAGTCGGCGTCGATGCATGCACTGATATCACTGGATTCGGACTGCTGGGGCATGCTCACGAGATGGCCCTTGTGAGCGGCGTGGGTCTCCGATTCTTCATGAACGCCATACCGCTCATCTCAGGCGCGAGGGAGTGTGCGGAACAGGGTTCTGTGCCCGGAGGGTCGGAGGCGAACAGGCTCTACGTAATGCCCTATCTGAAAATAGGAGAGGGGATATCCGAGATCGATGTCGTGCTCCTCGCCGATGCCCAGACGTCAGGTGGCCTTCTCATCGCGGTCCCGCCGGAGCGGGAACAGGACCTGCTGGACGAGTTGCGGGCGCGAGATGTCCATGCGGCAGTGACAATAGGAGAGGTGGTCGAGGGGAGGGTGGGGGAGATGGAGCTCGTCGCCTGATGGAGTGAGCAGATCGAGTCGCGCCGGGACTTCGCGGCGCCCGGCATATGGGCTGGGCACATGGGCTGGACAACGGGGAAACACAGGTCCTGGGGGCAGTGGCGGCGGGGGTCCGGCCTGCGGGAGCGGCGAAAACCATTGACATCGCGGGTCGATTTCGGATATAGTACTAGTCTATCCATCAGGAGCGGCCGAACCGACGCTGTGGGGAGCGGAGGCCGCTTTTGGCTGATGGGCTGCCGATTTGCGGAGCCGAACGGCGACAGAACCGATCCTGAAGGAAGTGGGCGCATCGATGGACCGAGGTTGGCTGAAGATATCACGTTGGAGCTTTGCTGCAGCGAGCGGTGCCCGAGGCCCGCTGGTCGCCGGCCTTGTTGCGCTGGCCGTCTGTACAGTCGGGGCGTCGGACGCGGCTGCAGCCGACCGAGTCGTTCTGGCCGAGCTCTTCACCAACTATGCGTGAACGGGTTGCACTACCGCCAACAGGGTGTTGGACGACGTCATTGTTTCACTCGACTCGGTCTTCGCGGTCGTCAGGTACCACACCTGGTGGCCGAGCGCGAATGATCCGTTCTATCTGGCCAACATCGAGGAAAACACGGTCAGGACGCGCTATTATCAGCCAGATACTGCGCATTACGTGCCTCGTCTGTTCATCGACGGCCTGATCGATGGGGAGTTCAGCGGGCCGTGGGAGGAGCTGATCGCGGCGCGTGATACTGTTGGGAGCCCGCTCGAGCTGGTAGGAGAGGTCATGCCGAGCGGCGGCATCGATGTCGATGTCGTGCTCGTCGGGACGGAAGAACCGCTCGACCTGGAGGGGCCTCTTCGCATACGGTATGTCCTTACGGAGTCCGATGTCTATGTCGCCTCGCCGACAGGACCGCACTGGTATGACCAGGCGATGCGCGACATGGTGCCTGACGCGGAAGGTGTTGAACTCGAGATCGGGCTCGGGGATACGATCTACGAGAGCCGGACCTTTCCGGTAGACGAGGAGTGGGATATCGAGAACCTCGAGGTCGTTGTCTTCGTCCAGAGGGATGATTCTACAAAGGAGGTGCTCCAGGCCGGGAAGTGGCCCGTGCCGGCGGATGTTCCCAACCTGAGTATCGTGGATGTGGCTCTTCTCGATCCGATGGGCGACGGCGACGGGAGGGCGGAAGAGGGCGAGGAAGTTGAGCTCATACTGAGCCTTATGAACAGTGAGCCCTGGCCAGATG
>Ga0209636_10004162_pt1 | contig 14765 bp, 13 predicted proteins | sample DeeMarSWOR152_54_FD_187464 | JGI IMG/M metagenome (GOLD analysis project Ga0209636, IMG submission 187464) | Marine sediment microbial communities from White Oak River estuary, North Carolina - WOR-1-52-54 (SPAdes) (version 2) | ecosystem: Environmental > Aquatic > Marine > Intertidal zone >...
ATAGGTGGAATATCCCCTCATGTTTATCACTTATCAAAAAGCTTGGCGAAAAACGGTGTAAAGGTTTACGTGGTTACGTGCGATTTTCCCGGAGCACCACAACACGAAATCGTTGATGGTGTCGAAATCTTTCGAATAGATTCTTACAAGAACCCTTCCCCAGACTTCGCAACATGGGTTTACTTGATGAACATAAACATGCAGAAAGAAGCCGCTAGCATCGTCAATCGCCTAGGTGGAAAAGTTGACATCTTTCATGCTCACGACTGGCTTGTAGCAAACGCAGGCATCGGCTTGAAACACGTTTTTAGAAAACCACTTTTGGGGACAATACATTCCACTGAGATTGGACGCCGGAACGGGATTCACTTCGATTATGAGAGGATGATTCATGAAACAGAGGCTTGGCTTACATACGAAGCATGGAAAGTGATCTGCTGCAGCAACTATATGGTTTCACATGTCCGGTGGGCTTTCGGGCTTCCAGAAGATAAACTGGTCATGGTTCCAAACGGCGTAAACATCCAAGAATACGCGAGAAACAAAAACGCAGATTTTAGCCAATTCAGAAGAAAATTTGCCTCGCCAGAAGAGAAGATTGTATTATTCGTCGGAAGACTAGTCTACGAGAAAGGCATCCACGTGTTAAGCAATGCTCTTCCAAAGGTTTTGGAAAATGTCAACGCCAAATTCGTTATAGTCGGAAATGGCTATATGAAGGGGCCTCTTTCAAACCTTGTTAAGGGCATGGGCTTGGCACATAAATTCATGTTCACGGGATTTGTAGATGACGAGACCTTAAAGAATTTGCAGAGATGCGCAGATGCTTGCGTTGTGCCGTCGCTCTTTGAGCCTTTTGGTATAGTTGCCTTGGAAGCAATGGCTGCAGAGAGCCCAGTTGTAGTCTCTGATACAGGAGGGCTCTCAGAAATAGTAGAACACGATGTAACTGGCGTCAAGGTTTTTCCGGAAAATCCGGATTCCCTTGCATGGGGAATAAAGAAAGTGTTGCTTGACGAAGAATATGCGGATCGGCTTAAAAACAACGCATACAAGAAAGTACTTGAAAAATACGATTGGAACAAAATCAGCCGACAAACAAAAAATGTTTACGAAACAGTTTTGAAAGAATATTCCACAAGTTTATGGGCTTAGAGGCTTAAGCCAAAAAGCTGGAGATATCTCCCGAAGTCCTCAATCTGATTCGGGATATCTTTCTTCCATCTGTATCAGGTACTTCGCAGATATAAATGGATAAGAAGTTGTTTCCTAGAAATTTCCTATTTATGCACTAGCATTTCCCTTTTTCAACTGTCTTCTGTAGACTATGACTGCTGGCAGTTTTGCTATGTGAATAGAGCCTTCTATGTTCTAGTTTTCCTCCATAGCTTCGTCTAAGGCTTGAATTATTCCTTGAACATATTCGATATTGTTTTCCATTGTTTCCCTGTATTCTTCGTCTTTTGCTTCTCTTTTGAAATATTCGATTTTTTTTCTTAGTTGTAGTTGGATATACTCTATTTGTCTGGAGTTGAGTATTGGTCTGCACTTGCGCGAGTCCCTTTCATTTATCTTGTTCAGTTTCTCCTTTCTTATGGCTTTTTCATTTGAATCAGTAGTTGTTCCTTTCCAATAGAAGATGGACGCTTCGTCTTTTACTCTGGAGTTTAATACCTCTCCAACTCTCTGATACCCACATTTTGAAAAGAAACTCCGTGTCCTTTCGTCATCTCTACCTGTCTCATTTTTTACTCCATGTAATTTTTTCTTCCTGACATATTCTTCTGCAAAACTCAGCAGGGCTTGCCCTATCCCTTTACGTCTATGGTCTATATCAACATACAAAGTGAATACATCTATCATAAAATAATCCTGTTGTAACACTATAACTCCCTTAATCTTGCCGTCTTCTTCGTAAACGAACGGTTTATAATGTTTGTCTAAATAACATGAGAAATCTGGTTCTAGGAATAATTCATCTCGATACAAGTGTTTTATCTTCTCTCTATCCTTGGGCTTGTATTCTCTTATCATATGATATCCTTCCTTCTGCCTAAGTAGAATCTTATTGCCCGACTTCTGGTTTTATGACTTATGGAACAATTAAGGTCACAATATTGTTTCCTAAATAACTAAGAAGGAATTCTATTTGCGTTGGGTTAGATTCTTTTGCAGAAACGAATATGCTTTATTTCTTACGTCAGAAGGAAATTCATGTCCTCCTTCATGATATACAACTTCAAAATTCTTCCTTTTCTTTGTCAATAATGTCCTAGCCCTTGAACCGAACCACATATCCTTTGATCCATTAGTTGATAGGAAAGGCGTAGGTGGAACCATATCCAAAAAGAAGTCAAAGTCTTTATTATCAAAACGGAAATTCGAGATGATTGTGTTTGCTGTTTCCATTCTTTTACTGTTTTCGAAATCTTCATAGGAAAAAGTTCCACAGGAGCTTACTCCCGCTTTGATTCTCTTATCAAAAGATGTGATTATAGATGCCATTTCGCCACCAAGAGAATGACCTATTACGCCAATTTTAGCTGAATTTACATGTATAATTGAGGATAATACGGAAACAGCAACGTATAGGTCATGAATATGCTTTGCCATTAAAAAACTTCCATAAAGCAAATATTTTTCAGACAACATTTCTTCGTAGCCTCTTAAAAAACGAGGATCCTCATAGTATTCATTCAATTTTGGCCCAAAATTATCCCTATATTCCTCAAATCCAATAAAGTCTGGTGCTAGAACAATGAAACCTTTTTCACATAAGTCTCTTCCATAAGCAAATTGCTTTTTTGATGAGGGTGTTCTGTGAGCAGGATCTGGATAAACCGCTTCAAGTTTAGTATATCGTGGATTTTTTACCAGTCCAACAACTTCTGACTTGCCCGCTTTATATTCATCATTATGCTCATGAAGGGCTAATATACCAGGAACCTTTTTGTTCTTTTGTTTAGGCATCAACAAGTAAGCAGATACTTTCAATTGTGGCTCAACAAAGTAAGAAATTTTATGTAAGAGGAATTTTCTAAAATCCCATTTGCTTGTAAAGCTAATCTTCTGAGTTCTTGGCAGTATTGGAAATCTTCTGAAATATTCAAATATTTGCTCGTTTTCTTTTCTAAAGAACCTATATTGGCTATGGTTTGAAGTTAGTGCTCTTTTTTGAACGTCTGCATAGAACATAACAAATGATTCATTCTTCCTAGTTTTATGACTTGTGGAAGAAACCAAGATTCCTTATCATTCTTGACTGGACAGTAATACCTTTCCAAAACTTGAAAGCCTTTCTCCTTTTCAGACAAGACTGTCTGTTTGAACCACGCCCTATTTTTCCCATCGGAAACTTAGAAAAGTGGAAGTCTAGCTCACGCGTTGCATAGAGACAAGCTACGGAAATCAGTCGTAGAGAGGCTGTAATGACAGAGAGTCGTAGGGACAAGCGATATAGTTGCACAGAGCCTACAGGGAACAGAGAAACCAGTCTGCAACTAGCAAACATCCACATTCATGGCGGAGCACATCCTACTGGAGTCGATAAGTTTATGTTTTTTTGTGTAAGCTCTTTGTGTAGCCTAAGTATCTCCAAAAGTCCAAAAAATGCACAGAAGAGTTTTTAATATCCTCAACACACCTCGTTTTAGGTTAAAGAATGGCTGTACTTTCACAGGAAGAGCTGGAGTATCTTAGAGAGCAGTGGGTGGGCAGGTTAGCCACAGTCTCGAAGGATCAGATTCCTCATGTAACCCCAGTGGCTTTTGCCACAGATGGGGAGAGACTGTATCTTAACATACTATATGATTCAACAGATATCATGCCAGGGGCTTCGATTACATAACAGAAATGAACCGATTAAGACTTTTAGAAAAGCCGAAAAGATATGCCTCTTAGGAAATATTTCACTCAGAAGCAGGAATTATGAGCAGAACGCTTTGGGGTAACTACGGATATTTTAGCTTGATGGCGTTGCTCGGACAAGCATCAGCGCATTTCATACAGTAAATGCATTCCGGGTCGCTGAATTTTTCCCACGGCAGATCCAAAATGCGAATATCCATTGGACAAGCTTCAACACAGAGACGACATTCACCCTTGGCACATTTAACGAGGTCCCTACGCAAACCGAGAAGACTAAACATGTTCATTATTGCCATGATCGCTCCGTGAGGGCAGAAATATTTACACCAGCCTCTAGCAACGTAAGCCGAAAAGACGAGGACAACAATCATAATGGCTAGCTGAAACCAAAAGATCACGGGCAGATTTGGGATTCCAGACAACGCATCTAAAAAGGAAACTTCTGATGTTGCGTTGCGGAAATTTAAAATCATTTTGGGTAGAGTCGCAAACAACGTTTCACCTGGGCTTAATGTCGTGAAAGGAGCGTTTACAAAGATGCCTAAAGCGCTCTCGTAGCCACTACTAATTCCCATGAGTTTTGACGTAGAAAAAGTCACACTGACAAACAAGGTAATGCACAGAACAGCATATTTTAGGTAAATCATGCTTTCATGCGTTCTAGGCGAGATCTCCTTTTTTTTACGCTTAATGAAGCCTATTAAATCTTGAATAAAGCCAAAGGGACAGACCCAGCCGCAAAAGGATTTACCAAGCAATATTCCCACGATTAGAAATGAAGCTATTGCAAGCCATGGAAAAACAACATTGTAGAGCATGAATTGTAAAGCGGTGAAGGCATCTCCCACGGTATTTGGCTCAATCCCCCACGTCCAAAGAACAGGAAGTAGAAGAGGTAGCGAGCCTAGGTTGAAGACTATTGCGCTGAAAAATATGAAGGATAAGAACTGAACTATTCTTCGAAAGATGTTGAATTTTAGCAGTTTTTGCTTGATCTCGCTCTTCAATCTCTTGCCTCTTCCAAGCTGTCAATGAATGTTTGAATTATTCTATTTTCCTACCACTTTAACGTTTTCCACAAGAACCCATGGAGCAACCAGCTGCCCAATCTTCCTCTCGTTATTAGCCAACTCAGAAACATTTGTTAACACTTGAAAAATGTTGCCAGCCAACATTGCTCCTTTCGTAGCGTAAGCAACTTCACCGTTTTCAATCTTCCACGCCGGAGTTGCGACGACAGAGAATTCTCCGCTGGCTGGGTTGCTGCTGTGAGCACCCTGCAAAAAGTATACTAGAAGGCCTTCCTTCAATCCACTGACGAGTTCTTCTGGTGATCTCTTTCCTGACTTTACATGGAAGTTTGTGGCGTCCACGTTTGGTGTGGATAAGTACCCAGCTCTTGAAGCATTTCCCGTGCTTTCTTTTCCCTCTTTCTTAGCTGCATAATTGTCATAGATGAAGTTGCGTAGGATCCCCTTCTCTATAATTGGTGTTTTTTGTTGAGGGACTCCTTCTCCGTCGAATTTCCATGTGCGAATGCCGCTATCAAGCAAGCCATCATCATAAATTGTCAGAATCTCAGAAGCTACCTTTTTCCCTATCTTGCCCTTGAAGACTGATTGATTTCTCTGCACATAATCTGCCTTAACAGTGTTAATTAAAGTGAAATAAAGAAGCTGTTGCAGGGCAAATTGGGTGAATACAACACTGCTGTTTTTTGTCTTTGTTCTTTTAGCTTTTAGTGCCGAAACAGCGAGTCTGGCCGCTTCTTTACCAACCCACTCTGGGTTCACATCGTACTTTCTTTCGATGTTAAATTCAAAGCATACTGGTGTTACTTCACCTTCTGCTTTAGCTATTGTTGCCAAACTGCATTCAATGAATGTTCCACGGTCAAAACCTTCAATGCCATTCGAATTAGCAACAGCCTTACACAAATATGATGCCCCTGCTTCTCCATCTATTGGAAAGATACGCTTGTCCGTTTTTTCAGCCGTATCTAACATTGTAGAAGCTATCTTCACCAAGTCCTCAGAATTAAGCTCAACAATTTTATTGTCATAAGTACCTTCTACAGACGAGAAAGCTTTTTTGGTTGGAAGACTATGCCAATCTTTGTCAGGTTTACTTGCTTTAGCAGAACTTAAAGCCTTGAGAACTGTCTCTTCGATGACGGCTTCACTTTCTAACATGTTCGTGTAACTAAAACCCATCGCCTTGTTAACTATAGCTCTAATTCCTAATCCTCTGTCAATTATTCGAGAGCTTTTGGCGATTTGTCCTCGTTCAATGTTAACGTTAGTGGTTAAGCCTTGATATACAAATGCTTCAGCCTCATCAACGCCTTTCCTCTGAGCAAGATTTACAGTTTTTTCGGCTAATCCTTGCATTTCTTCTTGTTTAAGCGCTACCACCAACCAGCACCTCCTTTATCCTAACGTGGGGACCACCATCGCATACGAAAGCTGTTTGACCCTTTCCACATCTTCCAGGCCATAATTCAAAGTCTTTTCCAACAGCATTCACCTTGAGTAAAGTCTCAAGTGTGTTACCACTTATAGAAGCATTACGTATGGGTGCACCTATCTCGCCGTTGACTATTTCGTAGGCTTCTTGAATGCCTACTTGAAAAGTACCGTCTAAGTTTGCTTGACCTCCTCTAAAGTTTTTGAGGTAATAGCCGAATTTTATGTCTTCCAATAGTTCCTCGAAGGAATGGTCTTTGGGTTCTATGAATGTGTTGCGCATTCGAATTATGGGTTCAAAACGGAAATCTTCAGCCCTTGCGTTACCTGTCAGTTTCGTATTATACTTCTCTGCAGTTTCGCGGTTGTGCATAAGTCCAACCACAACTCCATTTTTTACTAGAAGCGTTTTCTGCGTTGGAACGCCTTCATCATCATATTTAAACGAACCAAAAGCACCTTCTATTGATCCGTCATCATAAAAGGTTACAATGTCAGAAGCTATCTTCTTCCCAAGCTTATCAAGCAACACTGAACCTGATAGTGTTAAGTCTGCTTCAGCTAAATGTCCGAAAGCTTCATGAACAAAAACCCCAACCACGTTTGGTCCCAAGACTGCGGGGAACGTTCCGCCCTTTGAGGGTTTTGCCTTTAGCTGTTTAACTGCACGTTCTGCAACTCTCTCGCCGACAATTTCCGGAGTTTCGGTGTCGAATATTTCGTAGCCAGCTGTTGACCCTATTTCTTCGCGACTGTAAGTGAAAACACCAGCTTCCACGGCTGTGGCAAGTAATCTAGACCAGATGTAGAGTTTACCTTGTTCGATGTAAGTATCCTCATTATTCATGAAGTAGGTTGTTCCAGTTAGATCGAGGTAGTCTATTGTGCAGCTTTTAATGCGGCTGTCGTAGCCTAGAATTGTATTGGTCATGATTAGGGTCGTGTTCACTTTGTCTTCTATAGAAATTTTTGATGGGTCCTTTCTAGGTTTCATCGACACTCTATCTTTTGCTGCCTTAGCTTCAGCAATTTTTATCGGATTTTTAAGTCTTACACTTGCAGCCTTCGCCATTTTACAAGCATCTGAAGCAGCGTTTTCCAGAGTTTCAGCGTTTAATGTTCCAACAGATGCAAAGCCCCATGCTCCGTTCACAAGCACGCGCAAAGCAGCTCCGTTTTCAATCCCTTGCTTCGCTGCTTCAACTCGTTCTTCTTTAAGTGTAAGCATGGTCTTGAAAAGTTTCTGTGCACGTACTTCAGCATATTCAGCTCCAAACTTTTGAACCGCAACATCTACGGTCTTGTTCAAAATATCTTTCAAGTTTTCTCCTCTTCTAACATTCAGACTTTTGAAGGAAAACCTATTCGAAACGGCTTTATAAAATTGTTATGTTTTCTTTTCTGATGTGAACTTGGATTAAACTGCAAACGAATTGGTAAAATAAATTTTAGTTGAAACGCGGAAATGGAATGTTTTATGTTTTCTGTGTAAGCAATCTTATTTGACCAACAAAGTCTTGCTCTTCTTTTATTCTCTCCAATTCAAGTCTGCGAAGCAAACCATAACTGGAGTATATGTCGTCCAAAATCTTTTGCTCAACAACATGGGCCCCTGAACTTAGAAACTCCTCAAGTCCCTTCGCAAACACATCGATTTTCTCAGGTATCTCCTCGCGTTTGAGCGAATGATTGCCTTCTAGATATCTGTATATTAGCAGTGTGGCTTCCTCTCCGAAAACTCCCTTCAGAACACGATCTACGATTTTCGAGATCTTATCCTCTCTCTCGCCACCTACTTGCTCCTTTATGCTTTTCATAACTGTCCCAAGCTATTATCGGACGTATTGCGACTTAATAAGTATTGTTGTAGAACTGTTAAACACATACACACATCAGAATACATGAAGATCCATTATTGGGTGAAGTCTGTAAGATTTAACTGTTGAACTCTTCCCGGAATAGGTCTACCTTTTAAGTTCTCTTTAAAAATGACAAGTTTTCCATATACGCCATCGTATCCTGGTATGACTTCTACTTTTCCTTCTCTCACTCTGACTATTGCTTCAGCGATTTTCTCATCTACAACTTTGGCTAATGCGTTCTTTGAAGCATCCATCATTACGGCATATTCACTACCGAACTTTTCAACGAGTTCGTTATAGATGCCCCATACTTTTCGGGTGAATGGAGAACTGGCACCTAAGACAGCCGTGATGATTTCGGAAAGGGGTAGCAAATGCATAAAACCTATGGCATTTTCAGGTTTGAAACCGGCTGGGCGATCAGCTAATTCTTCAACTCTCTGCTCGACGCCTTTTGTGAGTTTCTTGCGGCAGACTGGACAGATGTTTCCGAATTTTGTTGCTTCCTGTGGGGAAAGTGCAACGTTGCAGTTTCTATGTCCAGTCCAATGATATTTTCCGTAGGCTGGGTCTGTTTCGATTGTAAGCTTGAATCGTCCCTTGTCTTTGAGGCGAATTGCATCTATAACCTCGTAGTAACTCGGTCTTTTCAGTTCGAAGATGTTGGCTTCTCTTCCGATGCGCCAAGGCCAGAAACTGTGGCTGTCGCTGTTTGAAACTAGAGTGATTTTGTCAAGTTTGCTTAGGCGCCAGTTCATGGGTGGGTCTGATGAAAGTCCGGTTTCTAAAGCGTGAATGTGTTTTGTCATGTCTTGGTAGCATTCTTCAATGCTGTTGAAGCCGCTGAATGCGCCGAAGATGCTGAACCATGGGGTCCATGCGTGGGCTGGAAAAATCATGTTTTCGCTTGAAGCTTCCATGATCTCTTCAACTAGGTGTGGAGCGTTCATGTTTAATGTTGGTCTGCCATCCGTCTCTAGGTTGCCGTATTTGGATAGTCTGTTGTTGATTTGGACAGCGTTTTCTATGCTGGGCGTTAGGATGACGTGGTGAATCTTTTTGATTTTGTTTTCTGAGGTGAATATTGTGCTTACTTCTGTGGTTATCATGAAATGCACGGGAGATTCTGGGTTTTTGGCAACTCTGTACAAGCCGATGCCTGGTTCTGGAGCTAGGGTTTCTTGGATTTCTTTGAGCCATTTTGGATGTGTGAAGTCTCCAGTGCCTATGATGTTTAGTCCTTTGATTTTGGCGAAGCGAGCGATTTCTTGTATGTGCATTCTCTTGCTTGTGGCACGGCTGTAGCAGCTGTGAATGTGCAGGTCGGCTATGACTCTCAACCTTTCACCTAACCTTTATGCTTCTTGACTTCAAGTTGTGTTTTCTGAGAAATAATATTAACGCACGCTTTTGTGTTGAAGTTTTTGTCTCTCTGTGAGTGTTTAGACCCCCTCTCCTCTATATATAGGTTGAACCAAGCCTTGAAACATCTTTGGTCTGAAGTCTGGGTCTGACAAGCAGTTAGCCGTGGTGCAGCATATTCACTCCTGCTTAGGACTCAGGTTCGTATAGCGCAAGCCGCGGGCTACTGTCACGTTTCCAAGGTATGTCCTTTCTCAAACGAACCATGTTATCCGAGAACACCTAATTCGCAGATTCGATTAGAACGAGATGGACGATTCAGATTCAGTCAGAGTTTCTTCCACAAGTCATAAAAACTGGAGTAGTAAACAGAATAAAATGATGTGAGATGGAGAAACTGAGATCTTTAGATTTTCAACTCTTATGGGAATTGATGAAGGACTCCCATAGAAGTGATAGAAAGTTAGCTAAGATTTTGAAGACTTCTCAACCCACCGTCACAAGAAGAAGAGCAAAGCTAGAAAAAGAAGCCATTGAAGGATACACCATATTGCCAAAATGGGAGAGAATCGGCATCCATATCATTGCGTTTACTTTCATAAGGAGCAAACTCAAATATGCAAGCCAGAAGGAAAAGCAATTAGCTATCAGCAAAGCGAGAAAGTGGTTTATGAAAGAGCCAAATGCCATCTTTTCGACTGCTGGAGAAGGAATGGGATGGGCTGGAGTCACCATTTCAGTTCACAAGAGTTATTCAGACTATACGCAGTTCAGAGGTAGACACGACTCAGAGCTTGGAGACTTCCTAGATGATGTTCAATCTTTCATTGCAAACACGGACACAGCAAGCATCATGAAACCTTTACATTTCAAATATTTGGCAAATGCAAAATAATCGCACGCGCTTTCTGCACAGTTTAGCTACCTAACTTGTACAAAAAACCCAAGTTATAACCATCCAGCAAAAGCCCCACAAAACACAATGTGTTTGCTTAGAGCGCGCGCTTCCAGTGTTCTAATGTGTAGAATTATTAAGTACATCAAACCATTTCCTTTTAGGAGAGCCGCTACGAAGTGAAATATACTATCATCTCACAAGTTTATACCATAATAGCGTTTGGAGCTTCGATACTTTTGTCGATTCTCTCGACTGGAATGAGACTTACGCCTTCGGCTGAGGGGACGCCACTTTACTCAATACATCCTTATTTCACCGCAAAACTGCTTTTGATGCTGTCTACGGTAATTGTGTGGATTGTGACCTTGCCAATATTCTTATACAGTTTAATGAAGGGAAAGATACCCAAAACCAGAAGTACTACTCAAAATTTGCGTGCACGCGCTCTAGTTTCTTTGGCGCTCGCTACAATAGTTGTTGCAATATCAGGATGCATATTCTTCTCAAAAACTGTTTCATATACCGCTAGTCAGACAGATAATTTGAGGATGGCAGGATTCGGTCCAGTTGATCCCTTCGCACGAGTATATGGTTTCGGCGTTCTCTTTTGTGAAGGACTATGGATAGCGTGGACGATATTCATTGATGGTCCTGAAATATTAGGCAAGCGAGCGAGTGCGCGCGCGTCTGATGCCGTAGGTGCTGCTGGACACATTAAGTAAAGTAGGTGATGGAGCATGGGAATAACACAAGAGCGAAGTCGGGACACACGTTGTAGAGCCTTGTTGTTGGCGTTTCTAGTCGTCTTGTCAACTTATGTCACACTTTATACCGTAGAGGCCCACAATGTAGCTCGTCGGGCTTTAAGGCTTGATAACACCGCGTGCTGGCGGACAACTCCGCCAGGCTCCTTTTTCCCTTGGCCAAGAGAACCAGGCCCGGCTGAAGCACTTTCGAAAATGAGCCATGTAGATCAGTTCATTTTCTTATACTTAATAGAAACGAAGATGTTGATTGTTGTCTTCATCTTATTATGGATTCTCGTAGCTGTTTACTTTGTGAAGTCGATTCTGCCGTTGTTCCAACCAAGACTGACGCGCGCGCTATGATTGAACTGAATGCACTAAGTTTATATGATCCTTTAGCTTAATATTAATCAATGGCAACGAATTATGTAACAGATTGGAGGGGGAATTATAGCTGTATCTCGGTAGCTTTCCATATGACCAAGAGAAATTGTCAGAGGTAATGCAGCGCCCGCGGGATCCCAGAAAGCGGGAGCCCAAATCAATACCATGCCAAGAATGCGGGAAGCATATCCCAGTGCGCGCGCTGAAAGACATAAACATACGAGGCGACAAGGTCTTTTGCGACAAATGCGCGCGCAGATTGCAAAACGCTTCCAAAAGATTAAGCGCACGCGCCAAAAAAATGGTTCTTTAGGCAAAGTCGCGCGCGTTTTTTCAAAGTTTTCCTTTGATTTGGAGCTTGCGAAGAGCACCAAAATAAGCCAGTGCGCCTACAATTGCGAAAGGGACGCTTGCGAGAAGAATTCTGGCCAGAAAATCTGGTTCGATAGGCGTGCCAGCAAAAGTATACTGGCGAAGGGCTTTCGCAGCCAAGCTTAATGGATTGGCAGCGACGACTGTCACTAGCGGGGGAGGCAAGAATTTCTGAACAACGTCAATTGGATAGTACACTGTGCTCAAGGTCAGCATTGTGACCTGCACAATATTTTGGAACGCAAAGAAAAACTCCCCATGCGTCGACGCAACCCCGGCGAGTGTAGCTGCAATGCCTGCAAGTCCCATAGCCAAAACGAAAAGGAAAGGCAGCAACAGCAGCGCACTCCAGATCGCACCAGCAGGCAGGACAATCAGCGCGATTGCCATGAGAGAGCTAGCATAAACTAGGGCAGCTGCACCTCCAGCGAGCAGATAAGCTATAACAAGACCTTGGGTGCTGACTGGCAGGGAGAGTTCATACTGGATTACGCCTTCGCGAAGAGCCAGCCAGATTCGTCTGCCAGTGTCCATGGAAGCAGCGAAGAGTCCCATAACTACTACGGCTGGCACAAAGTAGGAGAAATAGTCAAAAGTCATCATTCTCTTGTAGACAAGTGCGACCACGAGCATGTCTGAGAGACTGAGGCTCAGAAGTATGGCCATCAGCCATTTCGTCCGGAAGAAATAGGAGAAGTCATGGCGCGCGATCGCAAGGATAATCCGAACCTCCCTCACGCACTCTTAACCCCCTCTACAAGTCTCTGAACCAGAAACAGGCCTAACCCTAGAGTGCTGACCGCCAGAGCCGCCACTACGCTTACCGCGTAATAGGGATTCAAGAGAATGCTCGGGTCGAACCCCAAGAAGAAACGAATCAAGTCTGATCCGTATGTGAGTGGGCTAAAAGCTGCGGCTGTGGCGTATTGGGGAGGCAAGAAGATGAAAGGGTACAATACTGTGCTGAAACGGATTATTATGGTGCTTAGGCCTGTTACTATTGCAGTGTAAAGGTCAGATGACTTGAAAGCGATGAAAGACAAGGCCAGCATTAAGCCAGCAACGCCGAAGCCAAGCAAGAAGAGCGCTAATACGCAGGCGACTACAGAGACCCATGTGAGATTTCCTATGATCAACAAGGTGACTGTTAATGGAACTGCGAGCATCAAAGCCAGTTCAGTCCCACCTTGCAAGGCGATAGTTAGGAACAGTTTTGACCTTGAAATCGGAAGGCTAAGCAAGTAAGGCAATCGACCTTCATGGGCGTGCTCAACAAAATGGCGCCCAATGTGGGATCCCAAATCAAAGGTTATCATGATCACCAGACCAACCGCGAAGAACTGACTGTAATTCCCAATCCCCGTGACGAGTTGAGAGATCATCGCGCCATATACGCCTACTTGGACTAGGAAGACTGACCATTCCATAATTATCCACACCGGCGGCTTAAGCTCGGGCTTCAGATCGAACCATATAAGCCGGAGTATGTTACTCATTTGAGGTTTCCCTCAAGGCTCTCCCTGTAAAATGGAGAAAAACATCGTCTAGAGATGGCTCTGTAACTCTTATGGAGAGAATGCGGGCTTTGCTCCGATAGCAAGTGTCTGTCATCTTTGGCACCCATGATTCCGCCATAGACACGTAAGCTTTGAATCGGTTGGAGCTTGAGTTGGTTATCTTAACCGTTCCATCTATTTGACCTAAGGCTCGCTTAAGAATCTGAGGTTCTGGTGAGTCTATTTCAAGTTCGACTATGTCTCCGCCGGTGATGCTGTCCTTCAATTGTCTGACAGTGTCGCATACAACGGATTTTCCTTTATCCAATACAGTCACACGGTCCGCCAGATATTCAGCTTCGCGAACCTCGTTTGTGGCGACGAGGATGGTTGAGCCTTCTTCCTGTAGTTTGTGGATTTGCGCCCAGATCTTACGTTTTCCACGCAGGTCTACTTGACTGCTGGGCTCGTCTAATATGGCGAATTTTGGGCGATGGACAAAGACTTTGGCAACCTCTAATCGTTTCGTCTGCCCCCCTGAGAGATGCATGAAAAGCTTGTTTCTTGCATCCCAGAGCTCTAGGTCTCTGAGGAGATTTTCTATTAGCGTGTCACGCTTTGCCCTTGGAACGCCACACACGCTCGCGTGAAAACGTAGTATGTCGGCAGGTTTGTGGCGCCAGAAGCCTCTCGCCTCTTGAAATGCTATGCCCAGGATCTGGCGCACGCGTGTCGATTGAGTGCTTACATCTAAACCCATTACTTCCGCTTGCCCCGATGTTGGCTTAAGCACTGTAGCGAGGATGAGGAGTAGAGTTGTTTTGCCTGATCCGTTCGGTCCGAGGAGCACCATGATTTCGTTTTCGTCGATCGTGAAGTCTAAGTTTTTGAGGGCCCAAGTTTTGCCGTACCGCTTTGTTAGATCCTTCGTTTCAACAGCGTACATGACATCTTTCCAACTCTCAGGGCTATTACGAAAGGCTACAACTGTAATCCGATTCCAGAAAATAAACCTAATGGTTAGCTCGTATAACTCGAGTTACATGAAATCTTTACTCGACTATCTCTTCCAGTATCACTTGAAACATGCATGTTGAAGCCGAGCTTTTCGGAGTTACTTCTGCAGAAGCGCGCGAGAATCCCTCACGCGTCTAATTAATCCATAAGTGCTATTCATACTCTAGCGCGCGCCTGGGACATGCTTGCTACCAAAGAATATAAGCTTAGTTGATTGCCTTTACAATAGGTTACACTCAATGGCCAAGACACGGAAGCTAGTGCCTGAACTGGTTTCAGTTTGTGGACTGTATTGT
>Ga0209636_10004163_pt1 | contig 14762 bp, 15 predicted proteins | sample DeeMarSWOR152_54_FD_187464 | JGI IMG/M metagenome (GOLD analysis project Ga0209636, IMG submission 187464) | Marine sediment microbial communities from White Oak River estuary, North Carolina - WOR-1-52-54 (SPAdes) (version 2) | ecosystem: Environmental > Aquatic > Marine > Intertidal zone >...
AAATGAACCGGTACATGCACAGACACGGCATAAAGAAAGAGCAAATCGCGCTGGTCTCAGTCAAAAACAAAGGAAACGCCTTGAATCATCCATGCGCTCAACTTGGCGCAAAAATCACTGTAGAGGACGTTCTCAACTCTGAGATCATGGCTTGGCCGGTTCAAAGATTAGACATCAGCCCCACAAGCGACGGCGCCGCTGCCCTAGTTCTCGCTTCAGAAGACGTCGCAAAGAAACTCACAGACAACCCAGTTTGGATTGACGGAGTTGGCTGGTGCATCGACTCAACCTACTGGACAAACAGAGACCTCTACTACCCTGATTACGTAGAATGCGCAGCGCGCATGGCGTACAAGATGGCTGGCATCAAGAACCCGCCCAAAGAAATCGATGTCGCTGAACCTTACGATCCATTTGACTACAAGGAACTACACCACATGGAAGGTCTGCTGCTGTGCAAGAAAGGCGAGGCACCTAAGCTCACAGCTGAAGGCGTAACTCAAAGAGACGGCGACCTACCAATCAACCCGTCTGGAGGACTGCTAGGAGTTGGCAACCCAATTGCTGCAGCTGGGCTAATGAAAGTCTGCGAGATCTTTTGGCAACTACGTGGCGAAGCAGGCAAGAGACAGGTGCCAGGCGACCCAAGAACAGGTCTAGCACAGGCTTGGGGCGACCTGATGCAGTATGGCTCAGTTATCGTGATGAGAAGGTGAGGTGAAGAAGCAAAATGAGCGCGAAAATTAAGGAATTTCTAGGCGAAGAAGTCAAACTAGCCGACCTCAAAGCTGGCAAAGTCCTAACGATTCGGGACAGACCTAAAGCGAAATACATGTTCAGCGCAGGCATAGCTATGAGCAAGTTTCTGAACGAACTGAAGAAAGGCAAAATCCTCGCTTCAACATGCAACAAGTGCGGCAGAATCATGGTTCCACCTCGCATGTTCTGTGAGCAATGCTTCAAACCAACCGACGGATGGACATACGTGAAAGACACGGGAACCATAAACACGTATTCAGCGTCGTTCGTTGCAGGCGACGCGAGTAGACTGAAAGAGCCGATTATAGTCGTAGTCGTTGACTTGGACGGCGCCTCTCCGGGAATGGGCATACTGCACACAATGAAGGAAATCAGCTGGAAAAAAGTGAAGTTCGGCATGAAAGTGAAAGCTGTGTGGAAGCCTGAGAAGGAGCGAACAGGCGCTATCACCGACATAAAGTACTTCAAACCGTTGAAGGAGAAATGAGCAAGATGTCCATAGAAAAGATACAAGATCCCCGCGAGATTCGACATTGGCCTGACCACATGGAAACCGACTACCTATACACACTTGGCATAGCAGGCGAACGATTCTTCCAAGAGATCAAGAAGAACGGGAAAATCATGGGCGCCAAATGCAAGAAATGCGGCATCGTCTATGTTCCGCCTCGTATGTACTGCGAACGATGCTTCGAAAAACTCACTGACTGGATGAATATGGGCACAAAAGGCACGGTCTACACATACACCGTGGCTCACATAGATCTAGACGGCGCTAAACTGCAGAAACCCACAATCTATGCAATGATAAAAATCGACGGTGCAGATGGAGGCCTCATCCACAAGCTTGATGGCATCGATCCAGACAAAGTGAAAATCGGCATGAAAGTAGAAGCCGTCTTCAAACCCAAAGACAAACGAGAAGGCTCAATCAACGACATCAAACACTTCAAACCCACGAAATAACTCCCCTCTTCTCTTTTTCAACATCCCTTGAATCTGTTTTGAAGATTGGATGAGCTTCTAGAAGCAAGGAAGCTGCTTCATCTGAGGAAGAGTCAGTATACTGGCGCACGCGAAGTATGCGATAACTAACAACGTTCTCAGAGCGACAGTTTGAGTTAGCTCTGGCGATACTGGCACCAGCAGATTCATGATGACTGTTGAAACGTAAACTCCTTCGAGAACGAAGAGCCAGTAGATTGGAATTGCCAGAACTCGCTTGGTCCATCTGAGCTTCCATTCTTTGACGAATAGCCTCTTGATGTGGATTACCACCTGCATAAAAACGAGGAATATCACTGAGGCTGAAGCCGCGAGAGGTACCAGTCCATACGCTCCATACTCCTCCAAAACGAGTCGAGCCAAGATGCCAACCTCCTCCCCACCATGTCCTAAAGAGAAAGCTGTTGAAAGTAAATCAGCGACTGGGAGAAGCGGCAACACTAAAAGAACCTTGTCGATTCTGTCCAATGAATTCCCTTCTCTCTGGGAAATAGTATGCTTTGTTCGCAGAGGTATTAATGCCTACTGCCAAGTAGCGGAAGGATAAGCAGTTTAATAAATACGAGAGAAAACTCTTATTGAAACTCTACTTCAGTGCCGGGGTGGCGGAGCGGATAACGCGCAGGCCTTGAGAGCCTGTGGCCCTTCTGGGCCGCATGGGTTCAAATCCCATCCCCGGCGCCAAATGTCATGATTGACGTTTAAATTGCGTTTTTCTACATAGGGGGATACTGATAGTTGTTTTATGGCGTAAAAGAAAAGCAAAGAGTCGTGCTGCCTAAAAAAGGTCAAGTACAAAGAAGTTGTCGTAAAATAGCAGAACAGATTTAGTGTTTCTTAGAGCCCCATATTCATTCGTTCTTATGAAAGTAGAGAATTCTTTAGTCAGCTTTCCTTTACGAAAAGCCTTTTTTTGTTGGGTCTCCACCGTTTTCGCAGGGGTCCGCGATGTCCAGATTTGAAGAAGAGGCATATTCCATCATTTTTGCAGCTTTGAAGCATCCAGTTCGCAGAAAAATACTAAGACTTCTTTCCAAAGGTTCAAGAAGCTTCACCGAGATGCAGACTCTGTCCAATGTGAATAGTCCTTATTTGACATACCATCTTGAGTCTCTGGGTGATCTTGTTTCAAAAATGGAGAGCGGCGTCTACAAGCTCTCTAGTATGGGCGAAGGTGCAGTAGCCCTTATGGAAAAAGTAGAAGAAACTCCGAAGATTGCTCCGAGACGATACTTGTCACCCAGATGGACGCGAATCCTCAACATATCTGAAGTTTCAGCAAAAGTCATCGCTGTTGCGCTCATCCTTATCGGATGGCAGTTGGCATCGGCTACGACTGTAACCCACCTTTATCCTCTGCCGACTCATTGGACAATCCGTTATGGTGCAGTTGAGAGTGTGGAAGGAAAGGTATTCAATACTTGTCTCACTGGGTGGGTGCCTCCTCCTGAGCGATTAGTGATAGACAAGGTTGCACCTCTTGTTGTCAAGGGTCTTTTCTTTAGTAACGCTACTGAAGGAATCTATAATATCACCGTTAGGTATTTGGAATTCTCGCCGGTTGATGAAAAATATGTTCTTGCAGAGAGGAATTACCCAGGCTCGTTCTTGTCTTCAGAGATAGGCGATGATTACATTTTCTCAGGGTTTGTGTCAGTACCAGGCTCGATTGGGCTCACGGAAAGTCAACAGCCTATAGCAAAAGACATTGTCATCACGGTGTGGACTAACGCGACAGCCCCAGTTGAATCCGTACCATTCAAAGTTGAGTCCGCAATGTATGGAAATACACTCATTGAGAAATACCCTTATCGAACTGAAGCACTTCTATGTTTATCTGGAGGACTAATACTCCTCGCGGGAATGTTGATCACTTCTCTCTCTGTCTATATCTACGAACGCAAGCACTAAAGCAAGAATAGAAGTGAAGGGCAACATTAACCATACGTATGAATTCACGCCTAGAGAGATTTGGTGGTCCGAGAGAGATTCGGGCCTCCATTTATCCATTGATACTTCAAAGCACCCAAGAACTTTTGATGGAAGGAACTCCCTCCATGATTACTAGTAGGATTCGCCGAGAATTTGAATCGAAGTGCGAACCTACTCCCGGGCGCCATTGTTTCGAACGGTCCAGTTTCAGGGTGCGTTAGAAGGTTTTAAATCCCATCTCAAAATATCCTCACTCATTAAGAAGCATGTAGGGGGTGAAACCGAGCTATGGCTGATGTTGTTGAGAGAGGCCTCAGAAAGATGGGCGTGACAGTGTCCAAACCTATCCTCGCTGCCATAACACTGATCTTTGGTCTCATAGTGATCTTCGTGCCGGGGTCGCTGAATTTGATTGTAGGCATCTACCTAATAATCCAAGGGGTCCTGCTGCTGACTGAATACTATGAACTTCAGAGTCGAGCGTCAAGAGCCTAGTCATGCTCTTCCCATCACATAAGGTCCCTTTTCCAATTAGTTAAGAAAGATACTGGAATTCACAGATCAGCACAAAGGCAGCTTTGTCAAATCCAAAAGCATTATATTTTTGCAAACCTCTTTCAAAACCTTCTACGTCCGTCATGTACGATGGTCAATTTGGGGAATATTTGATGAGCAAGTGTAGCGCTGTTGCCGTGGAGATTGACCAGTCGTACTGCAGCAAATGTTCAATTTGTCAGTCTGTTTGCCCTTTTGAAGCCATAACACGAAACAAAGAAACAGACGAGTACAAGATCGATTTACAGAAGTGTCAGGTTTGCGGAATCTGCTACAGCGCATGCCCTGTCAACGCCATCAAAATAGCATACTACGATTATCCAAGCATGCTCAAGAAAACACGTCAAAAGCCTCGAGGAAAGAAGAGCGACACACTGGTTTTGATGTGCAGAGGAAATTCGCCCTCAACCTGCGAGGTCGAAGGAATCCTAGAGGAAAAAGGATTAAACATAAAGAACTACGTGCCATTGCGCTTGCCCTGCTCTGGCCGCGTGCCAACCGAATTCATCTTCAAAGCAGTCGAGAACGGCGTCAAAAATATAGTGTCAATACAGTGTGAGGACGGATTCTGCAGGTTCAAAGACGGCACCAAAATCAATGCGCGAAGGCTGGCTTTAGGCAGAGCCTTCCTTGAGCAGATGGGTTACGACAAAAAGGCTTTGACTGTTGTCAGGTACTCGAGAAAAGCGGTTTATGAAACTGAGAAGTGCGTTGGCTGCGACAAATGCGTTTTCGTTTGTCCATACGACGCAATTGAGGCTCAAGCTTTTGCCACTCCTGAAATTGACCTTGACAAATGCGTTGGATGCGGCGCCTGCGCTCTTGTATGTCCTCACCTAGCCATACAGCTGAAAGGATTCGAATTCGACACGGTCGCGAGCTTGATAAAGCGCTATCAAAAAGCTGCAAAGCAGATCAAACGAAAGGGTCCAACGATCCTAGTCTTCTGTTGTCAATGGTCTGAGTTTTCAGCTCTGGACGACCCTGAAAGCTTACTGTTCAAGAAAAGGGCGGTGGCCGTTGAGATTCCGTGTTCCAAGTCCCTTGACCCCGTACATGTGGTCCAAGCTTTGCAGGGCGGTTTTGACGGTGTTATGGCTGTTGTCTGCGGTGAAGCTGACTGCAAGCTTGAGGAAGGCAAGGACACAGCCGCAAGAAACCTTGCAGTTCTGGAGGATGTCTTGAAAAAGAGGAATCTGCTGAACCGATTTGAATTTTTCACAACCTCGCCGCGTTGCGTTGGCGAATTCAACCAGCGACTGGACGATTTCATAAAGAAAGTCGCAGCAATGAAACCGTTGCCGACAATCAAGTCAGGTGGCAAATCCCATGCATAAGGTCGTCGCGGTAGAAGAGTTAGCTCCTAAGATTAAATGGATGGAAGTCCACGCTTCAGAGATCGCGACGAAGTGTCGTCCAGGACAGTTCGTAATGCTGGTTTTAGGGGCTAAGGGTGAACGAGTTCCTTTAACAATTGCAGGTTTTGATCGGAAAAAAGGAACGATAAGCTTTGCTTTCAATGAAGTGGGAAAAACCACCAAGCAATTAGGACTCTTCAAGCAAGGCGACAGCATAGAGAATCTTTTGGGTCCGCTGGGCAACCCGTCAGAAATCGGAAAATTCGGGAACGTTCTGTGCATCGGCGGCGGAGTTATGATTGCGCCCATGCATCTTCAGGTTCAGGCATTTCGTGAAGCTGGAAACAAGGTCACCACTGCAATTGGAGCACGGATTAAAGACCTGCTATTCTTTGAGGACAAGATGAAGGCATTGAGTAACAAGCTGTACGTGGCTACTGATGATGGTTCTCAGGGTTACCAAGGCTTGGGATTCCTGAATGACGTTCTTGAGACAGAGAAATTTGACCGGTGTGTGGCTATGGGTCCAGTTGTCATGATGAAACAGGTTTCTGAGATGACTAAGCCTTTTGGAATTCCAACAATCGTTACGTTGACGCCTATAATGGTTGACGGCATGGGCATGTGCGGTTGCTGCAGAGTCAATGTAGGCGGACAAATGAAGTTTGCTTGTGTAGATGGACCAGAGTTTAATGGACATCTTGTGGATTTTGAGGAGCTGGTAAACCGGCAGCGCGTGTTCATGCCTGAAGAAAGATTGAGCTCACTGCTCTGGGAGAAATCCGGTGGCTGAACCTTTGGCTGAAGCTAAGCCCAAATCTAAGATTCGGAAAGAATCTGTGCCGATGCCTAAGCAGAAGCCAGAGGTTCGAAGGCACAATTTCAACGAAGTTGCTTTGGGCTACACTGAAGAGCAAGCATTAACCGAGGCCAATCGCTGTCTGCAATGTCCTCAGCCAAAATGCGTCGAAGGCTGCCCCGTAGAAATCGACATACCCGCTTTTATCAAGCTGCTGAGAGAGAAACGATTTGACGAAGGGATAAAGAAAATCAAGGAGAAAAACAGCCTTCCAGCCATATGTGGACGCGTCTGTCCACAAGAAGACCAATGTCAAAAAACTTGTGTGATGGGAAAAGCCGGAGAACCTGTCAGCATCGGTAGGCTTGAGAGGTTTTTGGCTGATTGGGAGAAGCAAAATAACATTCAAATCGCTGAGAAGGCGCCGCCAACTAGCAAAACCGTTGCTGTCGTCGGCGCTGGACCAGCTGGGCTCACTGCAGCGGCTGAATTGGTGAAACTGGGTCACAAAGTTGTGATTTTTGAGGCTCTTCATCTGCCTGGCGGCGTGCTCGTGTACGGGATTCCTGAGTTTCGTCTGCCCAAGAGAATTGTGCAGAATGAAGCAGACTATGTGGGTAAGCTTGGTGTTGACATTCGCCTCAGTTGCTTGGTTGGCAGAACATATACTATTCCTGAGCTTTTGAAGAATGGATACGATGCGGTTTTCATTGGTTCAGGCGCAGGTCTCCCTCAGTTTATGGGTGTGCCAGGCGAAAATCTGGGTGGAATATACTCAGCAAATGAGTTTCTGATTCGAGTTAACTTGATGAAGTCTTATGATTTTCCAAGATATGATACTCCTATTCGTATCGGAAAGCACGTGGTGGTTATAGGCGGCGGCAACGTCGCCATGGACTCCGCTCGTTCAGCGCTTAGACTAGGCGCTGAGGAAGTGTGCATTGTTTACCGTCGCAGTCGTGAGGAGCTGCCTGCTAGAGAAGAAGAGATAGCAAACGCGGAGGAGGAAGGCATAGTCTGCAAGTTTCTCGCTGCGCCTGTGCGATATATTGGCGATGAAAAGGGCTGGGTTAAAGCCATGGAATGCATCTGCATGGAACTCGGTCAGCCCGACGAGTCTGGCAGGCGAAGACCTTGCCGTGTCGAAGGTTCTGAATTCATCATGGATGTCGACACTGTAATTGTGGCTATTGGACGCACTCCCAACCCGATTATTCAGCGTACAACTGAAGGCTTGGAGACAACCAAGTGGGGCACTATTGTGGTTAAGGATGAATCGGGGAAAACCAGCTTGGAAGGCGTCTACGCAGGCGGCGACATCGTGACCGGCGAGGCAACAGTCATCAGCGCCATGGGTGCAGGCAAAAAAGCAGCACGAGCTATACACGAATATCTGACGAAGAAAAGCAGCTGACGCTCAGCTTTCATGTTTTATTATCTGTTACGAACCGGTAATGGTCTAAACACCAAAATGGCTTATATTTTCAGCTTCATCCATCAATGTTTGGAGCAGTGACAGATTCTGCAGAAACGATTTGAGTTTCTAGAGCACACGGCTGATCTTTACATCGCCGCCTATGGCAAGAGCTTGGAAGAGGCTTTTGAGAACGCCGCAGCTGCAATGTTCGAAGGAATGACCGATCTAGGCAAGGTTAACCCTAAGATTGAAGAGAGCGTAGACGTTGAAGGACACGATGAGCAAGCACTGCTCTACAACTGGCTAGAGGCACTGTTGGTGAAGCTTGATATCATAGGGCGCCTTTACTCTCGGTTCAAAATAGCCTCTATCGAAAAGACGCCTTCTGGCCTGAAGCTAAGGGCAAAAATCTGGGGCGAACCCTTTAATCCAGAGCGACACTTGTCGAAAGTCGGAGTCAAGGCGGTTACGTATCATCAGATGGAAGTCCTTAAGAACAAGAAAGGCGGCGTAACAGTCAAGTTCATTCTAGACATCTAGGAAAACCTCAGCCTATGAGCAAGAAGACCGTTGAATTGAACGCTAAGTTCAGCGTTGATGTTAAGCCAAAGGCGCCCTTCAACTTCGACGCAACTGTGCACAAACCATCGTACTATCCGGCTCCAGTCTCAGACTACGAAAAAGGCATTTACTGGCAGACTATGCGATCCGGCCGTAAGCCTCTGGGTTTAAAGATGACGGACAGAGGCTCAACTGACAGCCCTCTCGTAAGCCTCACTTTTTACTCGAAGAAGCCTCTGCTAAAGAGAGAACAAACTGATCTAGTGAGTGAGATACGTTGGAGATTCGACTTTGACAGCGACCTTACAGAATTCTACGAGTCTCTTAAGCATGACAACCTCTTGGGTCCACTTCTAGTCAAGTGGCGCGGCATGCGAGTTAGCAACGACGGCTCGCTTTACGAATTGCTCATCGTCATGATTTTGCTGCAGAACGCCACCGTTAGGCGCACAATTCAAATGACCGAGGCGTTACTGCACAAATATGGAACTAGAGTGAGATTTGACAGGAAAGAGCTGTACACCTTCTGGGAACCTGAAAAGCTACATGAGGCTACTGAGCACGAGCTTCGTGAGTTGAAGGTTGGATACCGGGCTAAATATCTGAAGAAAACTTCAGAAGACTTTGTGAATGGAGTCGTCGACGAGATCCAGCTGCGTCACATGGGCATGGAAGAGGCAAAGAAAGAATTGGACAAGTTGTATGGCGTGGGTCCAGTTTCAGCCTGCGCACTGCTTTTCCAAGCACTCCATCATTATGACACGATTAAAAAGATCGGTCCATGGGAGCAGAAGATTTACTCGCGTCTGTTATTCAACAAGGAACTCGTGTCAGCAGTAAGACTTCTAGACGAGATTGAAAAGAGATACGGTAAGTGGAGAACTTTAGCCATGCATTACATCTTTGAAGACCTTTTCTGGAAGAGGAAGACCCAGAAAATTGAATGGCTGGAAAAACTGATTCGCCTCTGAGGACTTGACTTCAATGAATGTGAAACCTCTCGAGATTCAAAAGCTACCTTCTCCATACGGTGAGATTCTCAGGCGCGAAGTAGAGAAACTCAAGAAAAATGATGATGTGTTAGCAATAGGATTGGCTGGGTCTGTTGCTCGAAGCGACCTGTGGCAGGGCGCAGACTTGGACATAGAAGTCGTTGTCAAAGGAGACAAACCCAAACGTGTTCTGTGCACTGAGCATGAAGTAAGCGTTGATTACGGATACTTCGGCGAATCCCAAATCAACGACTTGCCACACGATACCCGTCCAATCTACGATCCTACTCAGATTCTCACAAAAACTCTCAAAGCAAGAACTAAGAGGCAACTTTGGCAGAAGATGATCCAAAAGAACACGGAATCAGCTGAGAAATTCCTCCACAAGGCAGAATCAGCGCTTCCCGACGACTTGCTTTCAGTTCTCTGTCACATTCACAACGCCGGCGCTTACTTGGGATCCAACTTGATTCTAGCAACTGGAATGGCGCCGTCAGTTAGACGAACAATTTCCAAGCTAGAGGTAGCTATGAAGAAAATCAATAGACCAGACCTTTTCGATAGGTACGTGCGTCTCTACGGCATGCCAGAAACTCTCAGAAAGGCAGAGTTCCTGAGCCAGCAATTGGAACAAGGCTACGCAGAAGTCTGGTCGTACATGAACGAGAAAGCCGTTGGACCGGCATACATGGATCAGCAACCCAGCTCGGGTCCATGGTTTAGGAACCGAATAAGACCCATTTACGAACATGACAAGAGAGATCTAGTGTGGATAATCCTCATCGAATATCCCTTCATACTCCGCTTCATTCTCAAGACTATCGGCATTGATGATTTCCCAGAACGCGTTTTCGACACAGTCAAGAGACTAAGCGGCTCCCCAGCTTGTTGGATCAATCGTTATCGTCGCATCTTAGGTCTAATTCCAGAAAAAAGCGTGGCTGATCTTCTCTTAACAGCTGAGGGACTGAATGCTGAAGTGAAAAATCTGGCAAGCAAAAAATATTTGCTGAAAAGCGCACGCGTCTGTTGACAACGAAATAAAGATTATGATATAGTTGTAAACAACCGAAGAAAGATTATTCAGGTAGCTCTGCTAGCGTGCGCGCATATGCCGTCCACTGCAAGACCGATTCCTAGGAATGTGAAGACTATTAAGGGACATAGTACCCAGAGGAATTCGTCGGCAAAGCTTCCTTTTAAGAAGGGCTCAGTGAGGGTTAACATGACCAGGAAAACCGCAAAAGGGCTCCACAATAGAATTGCCGACCCCAGAACAAATCCAAGACGCGTACCCTGATACGTAGCAACTGCGACAATTCCCGCGACAAAGATTAGTGCAATAAAGAAAAATGATGCCCTGGCATTCATTGTAAAAGCGAACCTTTCCCCCAAGGAGTCTACGACTACTGTGGTTGTGTTGGAGGCAATGACCAATATTGAAAGAACACTAAGCACCACAACAGAAACGCCTAGTCGAAACTCTATTCTGTTCATCAAACTGTCATCCTTGACTGTTTGATTCTTGTCACACGAGTCAGTCTTCTCTCTTGCGGCAAATGAGTAATAAGTTTAACGCGTACGCATGTTTCTTGTAGTCACCAACCAGATTCTGACTCTTGCTTGCCCCATACTGTCCACAATAAAACAAGATTATGATATAGTTGCAGCAACTCGCTAAGAATTATGCAGCGTGCATTGGCAGAACTGAGTTGTCGGTTGGGTAGAAACTAAATGCACACACTGAGTTTGCAGACGTTATACAAGTCTTGAATCTCAAGAAGCGCGAGCTAACGGATCAGCAGCGTGATTTCTTCCACTAGAGTCTCTGGAACGATGTTTCTTCTGCCGCGTTTCTTGAATGAAACAAAGCCTAGTGTTCTCAACGCTTTCAAGTCTTCGTAAACATTCTTAACGTCCCTTCGAGTCTTCTGCGCCAGATCGTTAATTGACTCAGGTCTAACGGAGGCTATAGCGTAAAGAAGGTCTAGCCTTTTGGGAGTCAGAAGCGCTGTCTCTTTCGGTTCAAGCTCGCGCTCCTCTTCAATAACGTAGTCGAGTTCGCCGCCTTCCACATACGCTCTATAAGCATGCACCAAACCAGCCCACTCAGAATACTCACCCATAAGCCGCCTATCCACATGCTTCTTCCAAAACAACTCCTCGAACTCGTCAAAACACATGCCATATTCCTTCTCAAAGCCGCGGATGCGCGCCTGCACCTCGTCCAATGTTAACTGTCGAACCACACGAATCAACATTATATATCCAGATATGTGAGCCGTACGCCTACATTAAAACTTCTTTGGTCCAAACACCCATAAAACACAGAGCAAGCAACATTTCGAATGACTATGTCATCAAAGTGCAATTTGACGACAACGCCACACTGCCAATCACGCGCATTTAACAAGAGTCGGTATTATTACTGTTTCTGATCGGAAGTTAACGACGCATAAAAAGAGAACAGCCTTCACTTCAACATGCCTAACATTCAAGAAGTTGTTGCAGCAAAGCCTTCAGAACCAACAACAACTTCAGAACAGCCACTGCGTCCTCTCGCCAACATGGAGGAAGAAAGTGTAGTGGGCTTGTCTCCTTCTTTTGAAATTTGTGTTCCCACAGAACCAGTATTGCCAACATAGAGCTTGATTGCGGCACTAAGACCGCTTGGTCGTCAACACACACGGTCAACCTCGACTAACTGGGTTTGAAACAGAATAAATATCACCTCACAGCTATTGCATACTCCAACGTGAGCAACCATGCACACCAAAAAACTCAGCAACCACCTGTACATCATAGACCTGAAGCCCACAGGCGTAGAGAACTTCATCGCTTCCTACGTATTGAAAGGAGAAAAAGCCACAGCCATAATCGAAACGGGACCAACGTGCTCTATCCCAAACTTGTTGTCAGGTTTGATAGAAATCGGAGTTAGGAACGAAGACGTCGACTACGTCATGGTTTCGCATATTCATATAGACCACGGGGGCGGAGCAGGCACGCTGATGAAGCATCTGCCCAACGCCAAACTAGTCGTGCACGTCAGAGGCGCGCCGCACATAATTAGCCCAGAAAAACTCTGGGAACAATCCAAACTGGTCTTAGGGGAAGTTGCCATAGCATACGGAGAGATTGAATCTGTGCCAGAAAAAAGGGTTATCACAGCTTCAGACATGACTAGCTTTGACTTAGGCGGCTCTGTTCAAGTGAAGGTTTTGGAAACACTTGGGCATGCATCCCATCACTTGGCATATTTCGACAGCGACAGCCAAGGTATATTTCAGGGCGACGCCGCAGGGATATATTTCCCACAACTAAACGTAACGATACCTACAGCTCCAGCGCCTTTTAACCTAGAAATGACACTGGCGTCGCTTGAGAAACTTGCTCAGCTGCAGCCCAAACGTCTCTACTACACGCATTATGGATCTGTGGAAAACGGAGTTGAAAGACTAAAACGATATGAGGCGCAACTGCACCTTTGGGCAAGCGTGGTCTCGGAAGCCGTGAAACGAGGTGACACCATCGAAAGTGTTCATGAGCAGATTCTACAAAAGGACCCGCAAATGAAAGCTGCAATTGACTTCATCAACAGGCATCTAGTAATCCGTAAAGGTGTAGTCATGCAGAACGTTCACGGCTATGTTGAGTACTTCAAGAGAAAATTATTGGCTTAAACACCAAAATCACTTATATTGTTGTGTTCACTCGTCTCTTATAAGCAAAGGAGATTTTTCATGGGAGAAGAAGGAAGAGAATTCCGCCGATCGACACCTAGGGTTCCACTAGAAAGAATAGACAGTTACAGTTGGCGAATTCCCCAAAAATACAAGCCCGGAATGAGAGTTCCGGGCTTGGTGCTCGCTGATGAAGATTTGCTTGATAAGATGAAGACAGACCGCACTTTAGACCAGTGCGCAAACGTTGCCCACCTGCCGGGCATTTACAAGTATGCAATAACCTTGCCAGACGGACACGAAGGATACGGCTTTCCAATAGGCGGAGTCGCAGCCACTGACTACACCGAGGGCGTAGTAAGCCCAGGAGGCGTAGGCTACGACATCAACTGCGGTGTGCGCCTATTAACCACTAACCTGATGGAGAAAGACATTCGTCCAAAACTCGCCGAGTTGACAAACACCATTTTCAACAACGTGCCAAGCGGCTTGGGCAGCAGACGCAAGAACTTCCACATACCCTTAAATGAACTCGACCGCATAGCAGCCGAAGGTGTGCCATACATAATTGAACGCGGCTTGGGCTGGCCTGAAGACGCCGAACACTGCGAAGAAAACGGACACATGGAAAACGCAAATCCCGACAAAGTGTCAACAAACGCCAAGAGGCGCGGGCTAACCCAAATCGGCACACTAGGCTCAGGCAACCACTTCCTGGAAATCCAACGAGTAGACAAAATCTACGATCCCAGAATCGCCAAAGCCTTCGGAATAAACGAAGTAGACCAGGTTACTGTTATGATTCACTGCGGCTCACGGGGCTACGGACACCAGATCTGCTCTGACTATCTACGCGTCATGGAAAGGGCCGTTCAGAAATACAAGATAGCGTTGCCAGACAGAGAATTAGCTTGCGCGCCTGGAACAAGCAATGAAGCTCAAGACTATTATCAAGCTATGTCCTGCGCTGTGAACTATGCCTTCTCCAATCGTCAAGCCATAACCCACTGGGTGCGCCAAAGCTTTGAACAAGTGTTCAAACAGCCTGCTGAAACCTTTGGCCTGAAGCTAGTGTACGATGTTGCGCACAACATAGCCAAAATTGAAGAGCACAAGGTAGATGGTGGCACAAAAAAAGTCTGGATTCACCGAAAAGGCGCCACCAGAGCATTCGGACCAGACCGACCTGAAGTTCCAGCTGACTACCGACCCTATGGGCAGCCTGTGTTGATTCCTGGCAGCATGGGCACAAGCAGCTGGGTGCTAGTTGGCACACACAAAGGCATGGACGTTTCCTTCGGCTCCACAGCGCACGGTGCAGGCCGCATGATGAGCAGGGCTGCAGCCAAACGCAGGTACTGGGGCGGAGAAATCAAGAAAGAATTAGAGAGCAGAGGCATAGTTGTGCGGGCGGCGAGCGCTGTAGTTTTGGCTGAAGAAGCTGATCCAGCATACAAAGATGTGGACAAAGTGGCAGAAGTCAGCGACAAATTGGGAATAGCAACTCGAGTGGTGAGGCTGCTTCCGATAGCGGTGGCAAAAGGCTAAGCCTCGTCACACATTCCCATTTTTAATTGCTTTTAACTACTCATTCCTATATTCTATGGTTAGGAGCGAAGGCCATGAAGGTTGCTGATGTGGTTCTTAGTGCCCGCAAGAGCGGTAATGGATTCAACTGCATGAAATACTGCCTTGACGGGT
>Ga0209636_10004164_pt1 | contig 14762 bp, 14 predicted proteins | sample DeeMarSWOR152_54_FD_187464 | JGI IMG/M metagenome (GOLD analysis project Ga0209636, IMG submission 187464) | Marine sediment microbial communities from White Oak River estuary, North Carolina - WOR-1-52-54 (SPAdes) (version 2) | ecosystem: Environmental > Aquatic > Marine > Intertidal zone >...
ACTCAAGCCATTAGCCAAACGGACCGAGCCGAGCGCGAAAAGGCTGTAGCATCGGTGGAGCAGGAAGTCACTGAGAAGCTGAAAGAGACTTTCCCAGAGGCTGACATCATTGCAGCTGTTGAAGACCAACTCAGGAAGGCGGCCAGGAAAACCGTGCTGGACAGGAAGTTGCACCTCGATGGTCGTCAGATCAAGGAGATTCGTCCTATTGGCAGCGAGGTTGGTCTACTACCCCGTACCCACGGATCGGGGCTCTTCACCAGGGGGCAAACTCAGGTGTTAACGATAACTACACTCGGTTCTTTGCGGCAAGAGCAACTCATTGATGGCTTGGGACTGGAAGGGACTAAGCGTTTCATGCACCACTATAACTTTCCACCCTTCTCCACCGGAGAGGTAAAGCGTCTAGGGTCGCCAGGGCGACGGGAAATTGGACATGGTGCTTTGGCGGAAAAAGCCCTTGCCGCGCTAATACCCAGCGAAGAGGAATTCTCCTACACTATACGCTTGGTTTCGGAAGTCCTCAGTTCTAATGGTAGCACTTCCATGGCTAGTGTCTGCAGCTCAAGTCTATCTTTGATGGATGCTGGCGTACCTATCAAGGCTCCCGTGGTTGGAATAGCTATGGGGCTGGTTACTGGGGAGGATAATAATTACCTCGTCCTCACCGATATTGAGGGCACCGAGGATCAATACGGTGACATGGACTTTAAGGTCGCTGGCACCGGTCAGGGAATTACGGCTATTCAACTGGACATCAAACTCCAGGGCATAAGCTATGAGATTCTGGCGCAGGCCATAAAACAAGCTCGTGAGGCGCATTCGGTAATACTCAGCGAGTTGAGGCAGACTATCAGTTCTAGTCGTCCCCAGGTCAGCGCCTATGCTCCGAGAATGTACAGGTTAACCATTGACCCCGGCAAGATTGGCACGGTAATCGGCCCTGGAGGCAAGACTATTCGAGCCATAATTGATGAGACCAAGACGACCATAGATGTTGAGAACGATGGAACGGTGATTATTGGCGCAGCCAGCGAGGAGGCAGCTCAGAAGGCAATCGGAGTCATAGAGAACCTAACCCGAGAGGTAGAGGTTGGCGGTATCTATACCGGAAAGGTAACTCGTTTGATGAACTTCGGCGTTTTTGTGGAGGTTCTGCCTGGCAAAGAAGGGCTGGTCCACATAAGTGAATTGGCTGATCACCACGTGGCTAAGGTTGAAGATGTCGTCAAGGTTGACGACGAGATTACGGTGAAAGTCACTGATATTGACCAGCTTGGCAGAGTGAATCTGTCACGCCGCGCGGTTTTTGCCGACCTGTCTCAAGTTCGAGGGGCTAAGGTCACAGACTCCACCTTGGCGGGCCGTCACCCTCAAAGGCAACCCAGACCCCGCCCCGATGTTCACCAGCGCAATAGCAGGGATCCGCGGCATCGTTATCACAGCAAAAGATAACCATCCAACGGTCTCTGCCTCCATTAGGCTTTGAGGATAAGCGGATGAAGTCAATAACGGTGGTAGTCCATGGAGCCTTGGGAAAGATGGGGAGGGAAGTCACCTCTGCTGTATGTCGAGATCCCGACCTGGAGATGGTTGGCGCCGTGGATATTCAAGCGATTCAGGAATATCTTCCTTTGCCTGATGCTTCCAGAGAGGTGCCCCTGTCTTCCGATTTGAATTCGCTTCTCCAGAATTGTCATCCTCAAGTGTTGGTGGATTTCACAGTTGCTGAGGCCTCTATGTCGGCGGCTCGTACTGCTATCAAGCAAGGTGTCAATCTGGTTGTAGGTACTTCTGGGTTATCAGATGACAATCTCAGCGAAATTGGCCGACTGTCTAAGGCTAATAAAGTGGGCGCAGTAGTGGCTCCCAACTTTGCTTTGGGAGCGGCGGTTCTCCTCCAGTTGGCTAAGACTGCGGCTAGGTTCTTTGACCACGCCGAGGTCATTGAGCTGCATTACCATGAGAAGGCTGACGCCCCATCCGGAACTGCGCTGGCTACCGCTAGAGCTGTGCTGCAGTCACGAGGCAAACCTTTCGTTTATCCGTTAACCAAAAAAGAGAACCTCAGTGGTAGTCGAGGCGGGCAGATTGACGGTGTGGCCATCCATAGCGTAAGATTACCTGGTTTTGTGGCGAGCCAAGAGGTTATCTTTGGTGCCGCGGGACAAACACTAAGTCTGCGCCACGATACCGTAAGCCGGGAGTGTTATATGCCAGGTGTTGTTCTAGCTATAAAAGAGGTGGTAAAGCGCAAAGGATTAGTCTATGGGTTGGACGCTTTGTTGAATTTAGGGGGGGAAGATGAAGGCGTTTAACATGGCTATTGTTGGCGCTACCGGGCTGGTCGGCCAAGAGTTCATCAAGGTGCTGGAGCAGCGAGACTTCCCAATGGCCTCAATTCGTCTCTGTGCTTCCGACCGCTCAGCAGGCAAGAAACTCTACGTAGGTCACCAAGAGATTGAGGTTAAGGAAACTGGCCCTGAGTCTTTTGAGCATGTTGATATTGCGCTTTTCTCGGCTGGTTCGGAGATCAGCCGCCATTTTTCACCTATCGCCGCTAAGTCTGGAGCTCTGGTTATTGATAACAGTGCTGCTTTTAGAACGGAACCGAAGGTCCCCTTAGTTGTCCCGGAGGTAAATCCCGCAGACATAAAGCAGCATGAGGGAATCATTGCAAATCCAAATTGTTCTACCATTCAAATGGTAGTAGCTCTGTATCCGCTGCATAAGGTCAACCCTATCAAACGAATTATCGTCTCCACCTATCAAGCGGTGGCGGGCACCGGCGCAGCCGCCATGGAGGAATTAACCACTCAAGCCAAGTTAGCTTTGGAGGGGCAAAACGTCGTTCCTCATGTTTATCCTCACCAAATTGCCTTCAATTTGCTGCCGGAAATCGACGTCTTTCTGGATAGCGGCTATACCAAGGAAGAATGGAAGATGGTGGAGGAAACCCACAAGATTATGCACGCCGAAGATATAGCTATCTCAGCAACCTGTGTTAGAGTGCCCGTTTTTGTCGGACATAGTGAGGCGATAAACGTGGAATTTGCTGAGCCGATGACTCCCGAGGAGGCTAGCCGCATATTGGCCAGGGCGCCAGGTGTTAAGGTGCTCGATGATCCCAGTGTTAGTCTCTATCCCCAACCTTGGTTGGCTGCCGGCTCGGATGATGTTTTTGTAGGACGCATCCGAGCAGATGCCTCCCATCCAAGGAGCCTGGTTATGTGGGTGGTAGCCGACAACTTGCGCAAAGGCGCTGCCCTCAACGCTGTGCAGATTGCCGAGGAAGCGGCACGGCGTGGCTGGGTTAAATCTCGGAAGTAGTTTACTGGCAGGGAGGTAGGTGATGAAGAAATTTGGTCGCTTACTAACAGCCATGGTTACCCCCTTCGATACCGATGGGAAGGTAGACTACTTACAAGCGCAAAAGTTAGCTAAAGCTCTGCTTGACTCAGGTAGCGATGGAGTTGTGGTCTCGGGTACTACCGGCGAGTGCCCGACTCTCAGTCGGGAGGAGAAGTTGCGCCTCTTTGCTGAAGTCAGGTCGGCGGTTGATAACCGGGGCACGGTCATAGCTGGCACGGGCAACTACAATACGGCAGACAGTCTGGAGCTCACTAGGGAGGCTGAAAAGACTGGGGTTGATGGCTGTCTTTTGGTCGTCCCTTATTACAATCGGCCTACCCAGGAGGGTCTATTTCAACACTTTGAGACAGTTGCTCAAGGTACCAGCCTGCCTTGCATTGTCTACAATGTGCCATCACGCACTGTCACCAATCTAACTGCTGAGACCGCTATCAGGCTTAGTCAGGTTGACAATATCGTTGGAGTAAAAGAGGCCAGCGCTAACCTTGACCAGATTGCCAAGATCATACAGGGGGCCAGAGAGAATTTCCTCGTTTATAGTGGTAACGACAGCGACACTTTTCCTATATTGGCGCTAGGTGGCTACGGTGTTATCAGCGTGGCATCTCACTTAGTTGGCCTTCAGATGAAGCATATGATGGAGGCTTTTCTTGACGGCAAGACTAAAGAGGCAGCGGCTCTCCATCGGAAGCTTTTGCCCTTAATTAATGCGCTGTTCGTGGTTACCAACCCAATCCCGGTTAAATATGCCTTGAATTACTTAGGCTTTTCGGTAGGCAAGCCTCGTTTGCCGCTCACTGAACCTGACGAGAAATCAAGAGCTGTTATCGAGCAAGCTTTGAAGAATTACAAAATCGATGTGCCAATAGGGACTTGAGTCTGAGCTTCTTCTGGTACCGTGCCCGCAGTTTCTGTCATCCCGCCTTGATTTGCCTTAGATGCTTTTGACAACTGGTATCATTGTGCCGAGACACAGTCTGCCGGAATCGTTGCATGTGGTGTGACGTCTCAGATGACCTGCGTGACCATTATCGCCTGCTCTCGCCTAGCGCCGACGGAGATGATGCTGACAGGGCAGGAGAGAAGCTCCTCGAGTCGACCTATGTAGTGGAGAGCTTGTGAGGGAAGCTGTTTGCGGTCGCGGATGGCGCTGATTGATGTTTGCCAACCAGGCACTTCCTCATAGACTGGCTGACATTTGTCTAAGATAGCCAAGTCGGATGGGAAATGTTCTAAGGTGTCCCCGTCCAGTTTATATCCGACGCATATCTTGATTGAGGCGAGCGTGTCTAGAACGTCAAGGCGAGTTAGGGCTAGACTGTTGAAGCCGTTTATCTGAGCGCTGAAGCGGCCGGCTACAGCATCGAACCAGCCACAGCGCCGTGGCCTGCCTGTAGTAGCCCCGTACTCGTGAGCCCGTTCTCTGATGAAATCACCGGTTTCGTCCTTCAGTTCAGTAGGCATAGGCCCACCGCCTACCCGCGTGGTATAGGCTTTGAAAACGCCGACAACATGGTCGATTTCCTTAAGGCTTATCCCAGAGCCTATGGAACTGCTTGCGGCCAAAGGTGAAGACGATGTTACATAAGGATAGGTGCCGAAGTCAGGGTCAAGCATAGTGCCCTGAGCGCCTTCTAGTAAGACCGCTTGCTTTTGGGACACTATCTCCCGAACGATGGAACCAGTGTCTTGAATGAGGGAGGCCAGCCGTTCTCCGTAACGCAAGTATTGCTCATAAATCTCTTCGAGTGATAATGGCGTGGCGTCGTATATTTTGGTTAGAAGGCTGTTCTTCAGTTCAAGGACTGAGGTAAGTCGAGACCGGAACTGTTCCCTGTTCAACAAGTCACAAGTGCGGATTCCGAGGCGTGCTATCTTGTCAGCGAAAACGGGGCCTATTCCTTTGCGTGTAGTGCCTAGGGCTCCCTTGCCTCGACTTTCCTCTTCTAGTCCGTCCAGAAGGATATGATAAGGCATTATAAGATGGGCTCGGTCGCTGATGAATAGGTGCTTGGTATCGACACCGTGCTTGTGGAGGTCGTCAATTTCTTCAAGGAGTACTGCGGGATTAACTACTACGCCGTTACCGATTATGCAGACTGCCCCCGGGTGAAAAATGCCCGACGGAACGAGATGGAGTCTGAATTCTCCGTAAGGATTTACGATTGTATGTCCGGCATTATCGCCTCCGGAGAAACGTACTACTGCCTTTGCCGCCTCAGCCAGGAGGTCGACTATTTTCCCTTTTCCCTCGTCTCCCCACTGGGCGCCAATAACCGCTACAACTGACATTCTTTTCGCAATTGCTTAATGTGGAATCAGAGAGGACAACTTTGTATATCGGTGAGGTCTGAAGCTCACCCGCGGGACATATAATCCTTGCCCCAGTAGTGGAGCAATGCCCCGCCACCAACAATCCATACAATCAGACCAATGATTATTATCGAGCCGATTCCTATTGCCCAAGAGAGAAAGATACTCCCGAGCACCATCCACAGTACGGCAAGGATACTAAGTGATGTCAGGCTCCATTCAAAAGTCTTGTCGCTCATACGTTTTACCCTCCAGTTTTCAGTTATCTTGGCTCTTTATCTGCTGCCGTACGTGGACCAATCGTTGCCCCACGGTGACGAAAGCAAGCACCACCACAATTAACAAAGCTATAAGGATTTGATTGAACATCAATCCCAACGCTAATATTATAACTCTCTCGAGTCTGGTAAACAAACCAACGCGGCACTCTATTCCGAGGCTTTCAGCCCTAGCTCTTGCATAGCTGGTGAGAAAGGAACCAACCAGGGCCAAGAAAATGAGTACAATTGCAGCGACGTATTCTGTCTCCGGGGCCAACAAAAATGCTGTCGGGCTGAAGTTCATGACATATAAGGCTAGAAGCCCTAGAAATAGCACCGCTTCAGAAATCCGGTCAAAAGTGGAATCCAACAGGGCGCCAAAACGACTAGTCTGATTGGTGGTTCGAGCCAGTGCTCCGTCGAGAATGTCGAATAACCCGGAGATAAGGACCAGAAGCCCGCCGATGATAAGGTGATTTGTGGCAATAGCTCCAGCTGCAATTATGCTTGTTCCAAGGCCAAACCAAGTCAAAGTGTCAGGCTTCAGTCGGCACTTGCTTAGAATTGCCACAGCGGGCCCGGAAAGCCGCCGGGCAGCGTTTTCCCGGGACTTGGCTAGGTTTAGCACAGGCTATTCCTCCGCATAGCTAGCTGAGCAGACTGGCATAGTAATCCATTACTTGCCGGGCGACATTCGCCCAGCTATACTCCTCCGCTTTGATTCTTCCGTTGGCTCCCATCCGGTGACGTAGAGATTTGTCATCCAAGAGGGAAAGCAAGGCGCGCGCCAGGGATTTCTCGTCTCGAGGTGGTACAAGCAGCCCGTCCTCGCCGTGAGTTACTACGCTGGCGTAGCCTCCGATATCAGTGGCAACTGCTGGTTTGCCGCATGCCATAGCCTCGAGCAGGACTATGCCAAAGCTTTCGCCACCGGTGGCTGGGGCGCAAAAGATGTCGGCGCTGCGATAGTACTTGGGTAGCTCGCCATTGGGGACGAAATCAGTGAAAACTACGTCTCTCAAGCGCAGATCTCTGGCCAATTCTTCATACCCCGGACGTAACCTAGTGCCTGGGCCGACTACAATCAGTCGGAAGTTGGAGAAAGCCTTTTGGACCTTGGCGCAGGCGTTGAGTAAGTAGCCCAGGCCTTTGCGCTTTTCCAAGCGACCGACGAAAAGTATATTCAGTTTGCCATCAGAGAGTTCTTCCCGGCGAGGGCCGCCCGGGTAAAACTGCTCGGTATCAATGCCGTTAGGGATAATACGATAATCGCCTGGCAGATGGCGGCTGACGTAGTCCAACGCCGATTTGGAGACTACGATCTTGCCGTGTAACCTCGGTAGCCATCTCCTAAAGATGGGCCTGCCTAGCCAGTAGATTCGAGGCTTAGTATAGTAGGCGTGAAAAGTACCAACATTTATGCAGTTGGATTTGAGGAGAGCGCTCAAGGAGAGCATAGGTGCGAAAGGCTCGTGAAGGTGGAGGATATCAAAGTCTTCCTTAGCCAAGATTTCCCCTACTTGAATTGGCAGCCGGGGGGATAAAGGAATTCGGGCCACCGAGCCCCCGTATGGAACAGGGAGAGGTCTGCCTACAGCGGTAACCTCTTCCTCAAAGTAGCGCGTTCCCCTTCTCAGGGAGGGAGCCACGATTTTGACCTCATGCCCTAGTTGGACAAAGTGATGGGCCAGATAAGAAATGTGATTAACGACCCCGCCTGGGAAGGAATAGTCATATGGGGAGACTAGCCCAATCTTCACGGTGCTATTGCCCTATTTTGGCCAACCTGTCAATTCTCGTCCCCTGTCGGGCTTTCTTTTGTCTTCCCGCTAGGTAACTCGGGCAGACAAATCGGGCTTTGCTGCTCACGCCCAGCAATAAACTCTTCTACACGCCTACGGGCATCCTCGTCAGAATATTGAATAGACGGCGATTTCATAAAGTATGCACTGGGAGCTACAATGGCTCCGGCCAATCCCCTATCTAGGGCTAACTTGCAACACCTTATGGCGTCAATAACTACCCCGGCCGAGTTGGGGCTATCCCACACCTCCAATTTAAGCTCCAAATTCAGGGGGACATCGCCGAAGGTGCGTCCTTCCATTCTGATATGGCAGAACTTGCGGTCAGTCAACCAGGGTACATAGTCACTGGGGCCAACATGGATGTCGTCGGACTGAAGTTCATAGTCTAGTTGAGAGGTAACGGCGTTAGTTTTGGAAATCTTCTTTGACTCCAGCCGTTCGCGCTCCAGCATGTTGTAGAAATCAGTATTGCCGCCGAAGTTGAGCTGGTAGGTTCTTTCCAGCTTAACTCCTCGCTCACGAAAGAGTCTGGTCAATACGCGGTGAGCGATGGTCGCTCCAACCTGGGATTTGATATCGTCACCGATAACCGGCAATCCCGCCTCGGCAAAACGCTTATACCAGTAGGGCTCGCGAGCAATAAAGACCGGTATGCAATTGACAAAGCTGCAGCCGGCAGCTAATATCTGCTCTATATACCATTTCGTTGCCTCCTCACTACCTACCGGCAAGAAATTAATCACCACATGGGTTTCCGTTTCTTTGAGGATACCAGTAATATTGGCTGTGGGTCCCGGCGATTTGGTGATGATTTGAGATAAGTACTTTCCCAACCCATCATGGGTCATACCTCGGGCTACCTTGACACCGGTAGTGGCTACGTCACAGAACTTGAAGGTGTTGTTGGGCCGAGTAAAGATGCCTTGAGCCAAGTCTTTACCCACTTTGTTTTTGTCGATGTCAAAGGCAGCTACAAAGTTGATATCACTTATATGGTAGCCTCCCAGATTAATATGCATTAGGCCAGGCACAAATTCGCTGTCTTTGGTCTTTCCATAATATTGGACGCCCTGGACAAGCGAGGAGGCGCAATTACCCACACCTACTATTGCTACGTTTATCTTACCCATGATTGGCTTCTCTCCTTCTATTATAGATGCAGAGTCAATCTTCGTGAATCGGTACTCTAGTCCGCGGACCTGGGAATAAGCATCTTGGGTGACCTGACTAGCCACATAGGCATTCTAGCCGCGTGCAACACCTTGTCGGTCACACTGCCCAATACCCACCGTCTGAGACCAGTTCGACCATGAGTTGACATGGCGATTAGACTAACCTCATTATCCTTGGCATATTCGACTATTCTGTCAGCGGGGTCACCAGTGACCACTTCATATGTAGCCTTAATTCCCCTGTCAGTCAGTCTTTCAGCGATGCCCCCGAGATAATTGTCGGCAGCATCATTCATGGCCTTAACGAATTTTCTCCAGTCGGAGCCACCGAGTATACTAGCTTCCATTGTCCCAGGTGGTGAAACGACCTGGATTAGGCTAACCGAGGCTCCTGTTCTTGCGGCCAGTGTCTCGACATAAGGTAATGCGGCTTGACCAATGTCAGAGCCATCCAAGGGGGCAAGAATCTTGGGAAACGACAACATCCAAACAGCCTCGGTTTTCCTGCGGCGTATACTTGGAACAAGCAACACCTGGGTTGTAGATTCACTGATTACCTTCTCGGCTACGCTTCCCATCCACCAACGGCTAATACCGCTTCGGCCGTGGGAAGCCATAATAATCAAATCAACATCATTCTGCGCAGCGAAATCGAGTATTTTATCTGCGGCGGTGCCGAAAAGGAGTACTGGTTCTGCTTCGATACTATCGCCGTTCAAATTGGCTGCTACCCTGCTGACATAGTCTTCAAGCAACTGGTTCACGCGGCGCTGCTTTTTTCCCATGCCTACCCCCAAAATGTCCGCATGGGAATCAAATCTTAGGGACAAATCTCTAAGGTAGGGGAGCACACTTTCAGCCTCCCCAGAGCCATCCAGAGGAACTAGAATTCTCCGTAGCGCACCCTGTGCCATTCTCTCACCTCTCCTTTATTGTAGCTGACCTTGTCTAAAACCACCCCATTGTGGTATTTTTGGAGGGTGCTTTATGACTTTCACACCCATACCTTCCACAGTGATGGTGTTTTGTCACCAATGGAATTGATACACCGTGCTCTTGTCAAGGGCTACTCCGCCATAGCTATTACTGACCATGTAGCCCTCGGGCCCCTTGGTAGAGTCATTCAAGAAATAAGCGACGACTGCGCTCTAGCCAGAGCTTACTGGGACATACTGGCTATCCCCGGTGTGGAGCTTACTCACGTTCCCCCTCAGGCTATCTCCGAGGTAGCTCAGAAAGCCAAACAAATGGGAGCGTGGCTTGTAGTAGTCCATGGCGAAACATTCATGGAACCTGTAGAGAAAGGCACTAACCTCGCTGCCGTCCAATCTCCCTACGTTGATATCCTGGCTCACCCAGGTCCAATAACATCCGCTGAGGCCGCCCTAGCAACCGAGAATCATGTCTTTATTGAACTCACCGCACGAAGGGGACACTCCGCAACCAATGCTCATGTTGCTCTCGTTGGACAGGAAGCGCAAGCTAAGCTCTTGGTCAATTCCGATGCCCACGACGAAAACGACTTATTGACGCCAACTCTAGCTAAGACCATCCTTCATCGGGCTGGACTGGAGGACCAGCAACACCAGCAGGTTCTAAACGATAACCCCTTGCTGTTGATAGAGAAAATTGACAGGTCGTCTTCACGCCCTGACTAGAGCATACTAACGGATTAGCCTTTGCCAATCCGGAACACCTTGGTTCCGCAAGAGGGACAAGTCCCGCGCGTCGCAGGTCTACCGTTCTTTAAGGTCACGCTCTGTGGGTCCTTGATTTCTACCTTCTTCCGACATTTGAAGCAAAACGCCTGTGCCACTCGTATCACCTCCTTTCGTCAAAACTGAACATATCTATTATATACGGCATGTCAAGCCTTTAGGGTGCTTTGGGGCAGGAAAACTGCCAAAGAGAAAAAACCTTTTCTGGATGCCAGAGCTTCTTCTCAGAAACGAAGCGCAGCACAGCTATGAAGTGTCCATCCGGGTTGTAGGCACGACAATACTCCTCTGAGGGCGAGCGCTCTTCGCCTAAAGGCAACAAGCGGCCATTTCGGATGGTCAATTCATTGGTTTCGTCAACAATGGCTGCTCTCCAGGTCAGAAGTGGGCTGTCTACGGGGTGGAAAAGCTCGTTCCAGGTGCCTTTTTGGAAGCCGTCTTCAATCTGAGATGGAGGCAGTGCATCTTCAATGCGGAAAGGTCCGCAGCGTAAACGAGTCAAGTTTTTTAAGTAGGCACAGCAGCCCAAGTGTTGCCCTAGGTCATGAGCTAAGGAGCGTATGTAAGTCCCTCTGCCGCATTCCACCTTGATTGTTATGACTGGCGACTGACAGTCTATGAGTTCCAGAGCGGTAATCTCGACTTGCCTTGGCTTCGGTTTTATCGGGGTACCGGCACGAGCCAGTTCATAGTATCGCCTGCCATGGTGCTTCAGAGCGCTATGAACGGGAGGCGCTTGTTTAATGGTGCCCTGAAAGGCAGTGAGCGCTTCCTCTATTTGGGCTACAGTGACAGCCCTGGGGTCTCCACGCAGGGTCACTTTGCCCTCCCTGTCGAAAGTATCCGTTGCTGTACCCAGTTCAATCTCGGCGAGGTAGGTCTTGCTGCTATCCGTAAGAAACTGGATGACTCGCGTTGCCTGACCAAAACAAATCGGTAGGACGCCTGTAGCTATTGGGTCTAGGGTGCCAGTGTGCCCGGCACGTTTTTGCCCTGCCACACGTCTAAGCCAAGCTACTACGGCGAAAGAAGTCTTGCCTTCAGGTTTGTTGACATTGAGGATGCCATCAATTCTCATGTTCGTCTTTGGCACTATCAGAGGTAACCTGCTCGATTAACCTGAGGACTTCGGTCCCGCGCTCAATAGAATCATCGAAATGAAAGCTAAGCTGAGGCATTTGCTTTAGCCTTAGGCGTCTAGCCAGTTCTCTGCGGAAGAACCCTGAGGCGGCAGTGAAACCCTGCAATGTCTCGCTTTTGTTTGCCTCGTCGCCCAAAGTGCTGACGAACACTTTGGCATGCTTCATGTCGGGAGAAGTCGAAACTCTGGTTACTGAAATGACGCTACCAAGTCTCGGATCATTAACTTGCTGTCGAAGCAATGTGCTGATTTCTTGGCGGATCAGGTTACTTACTCGCTCGGTACGCCTCGTCACAATCTACTCCCTTCAATCAATACGGCATCATTATGGATGTAAGGAAGAAACTGGCCGTGAAACGGAACTGAAACCGGGATAGATTAGGTTACCTTTTCCTGTCGGTAGAATTGGATGACATCGCCGACCTGGAAATCAACGAAGTTCTCTATCCTGACCCCGCACTCAAGGCCAGCAGATACCTCTTTGACATCTTCCTTAAAGCGCCTTAAGCTGCTGACGCGAGATTCATGAATTGGTTCGCCTTGGCGCAAAACTCGGGTCAAAGCGTCTCGCCTCACCTTGCCTTCTCTGACGGAAACTCCGGCTACCTTCCCTTTCTTCTCTGAGTCGAAGACAGCCAGTACTTCGGCCTGTGCTTCGATAACCTCGGTAAGAGTGGGCTCTAGCATGCCCTTCAGCGCCTTGTCCACATCGTTTATCAGTTCATAAATCACACTGTAATAACGAATGCTTATCCTTTCTAAGTCGGCTAATCGCTGTGCCCCTGGCTCCGGTCGGCTATTGAAACCAATGATTACTCCTTTAGAGGCTAAAGCCAGTAGCACGTCGCTTTCTGTGATACTCCCGCTGCCCGAATGAATAACTCTAACCCTAATCTTCTGGTCTGCCAGTTGCTCCAGTGAATCCTTTATCGGTTCAATGCTGCCTTGGACGTCCGTCTTCAGGACTATGTTTAGCTCCCTTACCGCCCCTGTACTTATTTGGCTTGAAAGGTCACTCAGACTCAGGGTCTTCGCAGGAGTCGCAAATTCCTGTTGCGTACCTTTCCGCTTCTCCAAGAGCATCCGTGCTTCACGTTCGCTATCAACAACTGCGAAATTGTCTCCGGCCAGCGGAACAGCATCTATGCCAAGAACTTCTGTGGGAGTTGCTGGCTCAGCCTTCTTAATCTGCTTCCCCAACTCATTAAACATGGCCTTGACTTTTCCCGAAGTATTGCCAATTACTAGGCTATCACCTGGCTTGAGGGTGCCTTTTTGAACCAGAAGGGTAGCCAGTGGCCCCTTAGTCTTGTCAAGTCTGGCTTCAATTATTATCCCTTCTGCCGGACAATCGTGCTCAGCTTTAAGCTCTAATATATCAGCAACTAGAAGAAGGTTTTCCAGAAGCTCGTCTATGCCCTGTCTTTTCTTGGCTGAGATGGCTACAGACACGGTGTCGCCCCCCCATTCTTCAATAATCAAGCCCAAATCAGCCAGTTGTTGTTTGACTCTGTCTGGATTAGCGTTAGGCTTGTCGATTTTGTTAATGGCGATTACCACGGGCACCTCGGCAGCTCGAGCGTGGTTTATAGCTTCTACGGTTTGGGGCATTACTCCGTCGTCGGCAGCTACTACTAGGATAGCGATGTCGGTAGCTTGCGCTCCTCGAGCCCTCATGGTGGTGAAAGCCTCATGTCCTGGTGTATCCAGAAAAGTAATTTTTCGCGCATCCACCTCCACCTGGTAAGCCCCAATATGCTGGGTAATAGCCCCTGCTTCAGTGGCAATCACGTTGCTTTGGCGAATAGCGTCGAGAAGACTTGTCTTACCATGGTCAACGTGCCCCATGATGGTAATCACCGGCGGGCGAGGAGAAAGTTCCACACCCTTTGCGGTTGCAGAGGGTTTTGTTTGAAGCGATACTGGCTGCTTATTAGCCTCATAACCGAAAGCGGCTGCTATCACCGCTGCGGTGTCAAAATCAATAGCTTGGTTGATGTTGGCCATGACGCCGTTTCTCATGAGCTGTTTGATAACCTCGACTGCGCTTACCCCCAGGAGATCTGCCAATTGCTTCACGCTTACAGCTGGAGGAAGGCTAACCTGAGGCGATACCTGTAACCCAGGCTTAACCTCCTGGCTATCCTCGTCTTGCTTGACAATTGCTTCTTGCCTGTTGTCGCTCGTCACTCGTTGTCTCCTTTCTCCAACAGGCTCCTGCCATATTCCACCAGCGCTTGGCGGTTTTCCAAGGTAAGCTTAGTCCGCAAGGCATATTCAAGGCGGTTACCTTTTAGCCCTGCCTCCCAGCATTCACGTACTGGGCATAGATAGGCGCCTCGGCCTGCCTTTTTGCCCTTAGGGTCTATCTCCACGACGCCAGCACTACAAATCAGCCGTATCAAATCTCCCTTTGCTTTTGGTTCTCGGCAGGCGATACAGCTGCGCTGAGGCACGTGCCTGTGCCGGAGGACTTGCTGTTTAGGCTTGCCCTTCAAAGTCGCCTTCCTCCGAATGGCTTACGCGTTTTTGGCGCGTTTTTGTAGATTTGCTCTTGCCTTTTTGCGACTCGGCATCGTCCTTGCTGCCCTTTCTTGCTGCTGCTTTAACTGACCCCACAGGTAGGGCATCCTCTTTTACTGCCGAGGCATTCACCGTTTCAAATTCGTCTTTCTCCGAATGGCTTACGCGTTTTTGGCGCGTTTTTGTAGATTTGCTCTTGCCTCGTTGCGACTCGGCATCGTCCTTGCTGCCCTTTCTTGCTGCTGCTTTAACTGACCCCACAGGTAGGGCATCCTCTTTTACTGCCGGAGCATTTACTGTTTCGAATTCCTCCTTAGGTTGGTCTTCCTCTGCCGATGAAGCCGTTGTGTACAATTCCTCTTCGAATTCGTCTTCTTCTGGGTAGCTTACCCGTCTTTGACGTGCTTTCGTAGCTTTGCTGCCGCCTTCTCGCGACTCTACATCTTTCTTGCCGCTCT
>Ga0209636_10004166_pt1 | contig 14755 bp, 15 predicted proteins | sample DeeMarSWOR152_54_FD_187464 | JGI IMG/M metagenome (GOLD analysis project Ga0209636, IMG submission 187464) | Marine sediment microbial communities from White Oak River estuary, North Carolina - WOR-1-52-54 (SPAdes) (version 2) | ecosystem: Environmental > Aquatic > Marine > Intertidal zone >...
AAACTTTTTTTTCTCCAAGTCGTTGTCTGACTTCACCCATTATAGGATCAGCAATACTAGCACAAAGAATACAAGGTACTGCTATCTGCTGCGGGAAAAACAACAGCAAAAAAAATACTGCTATGCCAAAAAACAAATAACTGCTAATTCTTTTTTTCTCGTACATACGAAGACCAAAAAAATGGTTACTACTAATCTTACCATTGATCCGTAGGTATTCCAAGATAAAAATAAAAATTAGTATAGCAACAGGTATCCAAATTTTAAGTAGGTTAATCCAATATAACTTTGGTAACATATAGTATAGTATAAACGAGGCGCTAAAAGTATGAAATACTCGTCTATACCAATGAGGATCGTACTCAATAGAATTAATTATTTTTCTGGCATCTTCAAGTTTTTCAACAATTTTAACTTTAACCATGACTAAACAACAGATTCTTTACAGAGTGACATGATACCTTGTTTACCACCAACAATTACCTCATCAACAAGACCAACAAACAAACCATTTTCAACAACACCAGGAATATTATTTATTTCAACCTCAAGTTGTGATGGGTTTTCAATTCTTTCAAAATCACAATCCAAAATATAATTAGAATTATCTGTTATAAAAGGTTCATCACCCATAATTTTTCTTAATTCAACATTACAACCAAATTCTTCAAGAGATTTTTTCGTTGAAGTCCAGCCAAACCTTAAAACTTCAACAGGTAAAGGAAAATCAATACCAAGTGCTTTTACAATCTTTGAATCATCAATAACAATGATTACTTTCTTAGAATTATAAGCAATAATCTTCTCACGGGTTAAAGCCCCTCCTCCACCCTTTATAAGATTAAGATTACCATCTACCTCATCTGCACCATCAATGGTTAAATCAATTACTGGATTTTCTTCAAGAGTTGTTAAAGGAATTTCAAAGTTTTTTGCAATTCTTTGAGTATGAACTGATGTTGGAATACCTTTTATTTTAAGACCGTCTCTAACCAATTGTCCAAGTTTTTTCAAGCTATACTCAATAGTAGAACCAGTACCAAGCCCAATGACCATATTTTCATCAACTTGTTCGACTGCTTTTTCTCCTGCTAATTTTTTAAGCTCTTCTTTTTCCAAAATTTCACCAATCCTGTAATACTGGATTAGTACAAAAATTTATACTTAATGTTTTGATTAAGGGCATGGAAAAATATGTTATCTGAATGTGAAGAGCATGGTTATTACAGAGGTGAAGCTTGTCCTATTTGTAATAAAAAAGGGAAATTTTTAATGAATGAAAAAGAGCTTAATTCTTTAAGTCGTATTTTAGCTGGGGCTCTCAGACATTTCCCAGAAAAATTTGGTCTTATGATGGATGGTAAAGGTTGGGTTGATATTTTATTATTAATTGAAGCAATAGGAATTGGTAGATCTGGATTTAATTGGTTAAAACCTCATCATATCGAAGCATTGGTATTTACTGATCCAAGAGGTAGATATCAAATAGATGGTGGAATGATAAGAGCAACTTATGGACATACAATAGATGTAAATCTTGATGATTTACCTCTTGCTGAAATTGATGAATATTTTTATCCTGTAACTGAGGAAGAAATTGACATTATTCTTGAAGGTGGTTTACACCCAATAGATAGAAAAAAAGTGCATTTAAGTGGTACTATTGAAAAAGCAATAGAAGCAGGTAACGTAAGAACCGATAATCCCCTTATTTTAAAAATTGATGGTAAAAAAGCAAAAAAGGCTGGTCTAAAAATATTTCAAGCTGGAAAAGATGTATTTATCACAGATGCAATTGATGCAAAATTTATTTCAAAAGTTGAAGAATCTAAGAAGAAGAAATCAAAAGAAGATGATTAATGGGTATTTAAATTTTATACTTCTCTTTTTTAAGTTTGCATTATAGATAATTAGAATAATTTAATAAATTAACTCTTTTATTTTTAATAAAAATATTTCGTTATACTATATAACGAAAAGCTTAAATACGCATTTTCGTTATATAATATTAAAAATACGATAGTATGGGCAGTAAAGAAAATCATTTCAAGTTATATACAAAATTCAAAAATGATGCAGAAAATATCAATAATTTTGAAGGAACGCGAGTTGAAGCATATTTTTTATCCGCTTATCATTTAATAGAAACATGTGCTGCTCAAGAAAGAGTTCATATAAACAAACATCAACATATAAGATCAGAATTAATTAAAAATAAATTTATTTTTAAAAACGACACTGAAGAAATTTGGAAAAATTTTCAAAAAATTGAAAATCAATTCAGACCAAAATTTGCATATGGTTTTTCTTGGACAAAAAAAGATATGACAAATGTTGAATTTTGTTATAAAAAAATTGAAAAAATATGTCTTGAAAAATTAGGTGTAAATACAAATGGATAAAAAAACAAGTAAACTAATCAATGAAATTATAAAAATTTCTAAAAAGCATTCCCAAATAGAAACAGTTATAATATTTGGATCTGTTGCAAGAAATCAGGCTGGAAAACAAAGCGATCTTGATATTTGTATGATACTAAAAAATAGAACTCTAAAAAACAGTCTATCAAACCAAATACTTAACCTCGAAGAAAAATATGATAAAAATATCAATTTGATTTTTACAAATTCTTCATACGAAGATTTAGATCGACAATTTATAGAAACTCTAATTAGAGAAGGAATTGTAATTTATGGAAAAAAACCTGATGTTTCTATAAAACAACTGAAATTAGAGCCTTATGAGATCATTAAATATGACCTTAGTAAACTCAATCAATCTAAAAAAATGAAAATTAAAAGAATATTATATGGAATAAAAACAAAAAAAAGATACAAAGGAAAAATATATGAAAGAAAGCAAATAGGACTTGTTGAGAAATTTGGAGGAATAAGAATTGGAATTGCATCTATACTGATTCCTGAAAAAATGTCTTGGGATGTAGAAAAAATTCTAAGAGACCAAGGTGTATATTTAAGAAAAATAACAATATGGTTATCAAAACCTTAATTCATTCTATTTTATATGATAATACCTAAATAATCGCTATTATTTCCCAGTTTGGTTTAGTTTTTGGGCTTGTAGCTCAGCTAGGTAGAGCAATCGGCTCTTAACCGATTGGCCAGGGGTCCGAATCCCCTCAAGCCCGTTTTATTTATAATTCTGTAAAAATCAATTATTATCAGATGAATTATCTGTTAAATTACAAAATAATTATAGCATTTTATTTGTTTCATCTGTTAGCAAAATTTGGAATTTGTTTACAATTTTTTTTTTTTTTGCAAATTATAGATAATCTTATAATATGTAATTTGATATACAGTTTTAAACAGGAGGATTTTTGTGAGGGACCTGACAACAAAATTTGGTCAAAACGCGGGAGAGATATGGAAGCTTTTAAATGAAAAAGGTCCTTTAACAAAGAAAGAGATTCAAGAATCAACTAAACAAAATGACGACGATTTCTTTGTTGGAGTTGGTTGGTTAGCTAGAGAAGATAAAATATCACTAGATGAAAATAATAATTATAAACTATCTAATACAAATTTAACATCAAAAATTGGTCGTACCGCAGGTAGAATATGGAGAATACTTGACATATGGGAAGAAGCTGACATTTCTACTATGAGGCGTTTATCCGAAGAAGAAGAATCGCAAATTCAATCAGCTCTAGGTTGGCTGGCTCGAGAAAATAAAATTTGTATGAATAATAAACAAAAATTTAATTTAAAATAATTTAAGATTTACAAAAATTTAATTAATAAAAATGATATTCGGGTCCAAAATTCAGGGACATTTAGGTCATTTGAAAAAAGAAGGATGAGGAGAAGTAGATGAAAATAGCAATGATAGGCTGGGAATATCCACCGTTTAAGGCAGGTGGACTTGCTACTCATTGCTATGGTATTACACATAGTCTTGCTGAAAATGGAGTAAAAATAGATTTTTATATGCCAAAAACAAAACAAAAATCTTATAGTAATACTCCTAATTTAAAGATAATTGAAGTTGGTGAAACCGACATTTTTCCATATGATCGTCCAGATACAAAAGAACTTGCTGGATTATTCTATGATGCAGTTTATCGCTACAATGATATTGTCGTTGCTAAAGTACAAAATAATATTAAAAAACATGGTAAATATGATTTAATTCATTGTCATGATTGGCTTACAATGAGAGCAGGTGTTACCTTAAAAGAAAAAACCGGTCTTCCTCTTATTATCACTATTCACTCAACAGAATATGACAGAGCGGGATGGCTTTATCCTAATCAATGGTTTATCGACATGGAAAGATACGGGATGGAAAAGGCAGACAAAATTATAGCTGTTTCCCATTTTACCAAAAGAGTAATTATTGAAAAATATGGTATTAAACCTGATAAAATCGAGGTTGTTCATAATGCAGTTTATCCAATTCATGAAGGTCAAAAACAAGAAATTGTATTATTTTTAGGCCGTCTTACTATTCAAAAAGGTGCTGAGTTTTTCCTTAAAGCAGCGCAGAAAGTAAAAGAACATGAACCAAATGCGCAGTTTGTGGTTGCAGGTACTGGTGACATGCTTCCTCGTTTAATTGATCAAGCAATATACCTTGGTATTTCTGATAGAGTTATTTTCACAGGACGACTGACAGAAGAAGAAGTTAAACATATTTATTCAATATCTAGTGTTTATGTTATGCCATCTGTTAGTGAACCCTTTGGTATTACTGCACTTGAAGCCATTTCAGCAGGTACTCCTACAATTGTTTCTAAAACCGCAGGTGTTGCTGAAACTTTTAAAAATTGTTTAAAAGTTGATTTCTGGGATACTGATGAAATGGCCAACAAAATCATTTCTATATTGAAATATGACCCTTTAAGAAGTACAATTGCTCAAGAGGGTAAACAAGAGATAGATTTATTTACCTGGAATCGTGTTGCTATACAGACAATAGATGTTTATAACAAGGTAGTTAAATGACATCAATCTGTATATACTTTGAAGTTCATCAACCGACAAGATTGAATCGTTTCTCGGTTTTTAATGTTGGTAAAAATAGTGATCCCCTTTCAACATATTTTAACAATGAACTAAATTTCTGGATATTTGAAAAAGTAGCGAAAAAATGCTATATCCCGACAAATAAAATTTTACTTAATCTAATAAATGAGTCTGATGGAAATTTTCGAATATCATTTAGTTTAACTGGAACATTTGTTGAATACTGCGAAAAATATATGCCTTCTTTACTTGATAGTTTTAAGGACCTATTTGCAACAGGGGCAGTCGATCTTATTGAAGAAACATATTTCCATTCTCTTTCAAGTTTATATGACGATCTTGATGAGTTTGAAGAACAGGTTACAATGCACAACGAGATGATAAAAAGAATTTTTAATTATAAACCGAGGGTTTTTAGAAATACAGAAGCTATTTTTGATAACCGTATTGCAAAAAAAATAAGTGAAATGGGATACAAAGGGATTTTAACAGAAGGTACAGAAAAAATATTAGACTGGCGATCCCCAAATTATATTTATAAACCTGTTAATGCAGATATTAAAGTTTTACTTAGAAATTACACATTAAGTGATGATGTAGGTTTTCGTTTCTCAGCTCGTGGTTGGCCAGGTTATCCGTTAACTGCAGATAAATACGCCAACTGGTTAGCCAGTTGTCAAGGTGATTTGATAAACTTGTTTATAGATTATGAAACTTTTGGCGAACATCATTGGATTGAAACAGGTATATTTGATTTTCTTGATAATTTACCAAATGAGGTAATGAAACATCGTCATCTTGATTTTGTAACCGTTAGTGAAGCAGTTGAAAGATATGAACCAGTGGGAGAAATTAATGTACCATGGGCAATATCCTGGGCTGATGCTGATCGTGATGTGTCAACTTGGCTTGGTAACAATATGCAGATTGCATGCTTTAATGAGATTAAGGAAATAGGTAAGGCAATTAAACAAAAAAATGATAAAGAATTTCTTTATATTTGGCGACTTTTGCAAACATCTGATCACCTTTATTATCTATCTACAAAGGGAATGCAGGACGGGGCTGTGCATGCTTATTTTAGCCCATATAGTGGCCCATATGAAGGTTTTATTAACTACATGAACATTTTACAGGATTTGAAACAAAGAATATAATTTAATATAATTTTTAATTTTACTTATTCTTAAAAACAATTTTTTTAAGAATGACATAATTTTTATATTAAGATTTGTTTATGAAATTGCGAGGAGAGCTTATTTGAAAATTGTGCATTTTTCCTGGGAGTTCCCGCCAGTATTATATGGCGGTCTTGGGATATTTACAACAGAGGTTGCTCAAAAACAAGCATATTTTGGAAATGAAGTAACAGTTTTTTCACTAAACAAGGACAATAATTATAAAACCTATGAGAAATATAATGGTTTAGATGTCTATAGACCAAAGACTTTAGATTTGTCATCTACTTTTCAACTGTTTGCTGATCATGAATTACGTTCATGGGGCCCATATTTTAAGTTTTTTGCAGATGTTATTTCCTATAATACTATATCTGCATCTCAACTAGTTAATCTACTTGTTAGAAAGGAAGGAAAATCTTTTGATATTATTGAGGGACATGATTGGTTAGGAATAACTGGTGGAATGATTGTAAAAAGAGAATTGGATATACCACTTATGTTTCATGTTCATTCAACAGAAGTTGGAAGATCTGTGGGTAGGGGATCACATAATATAAAAGAAATAGAATTTGAAGGTGGACAAATTGCTGATTGCGTAATAACAGTTTCAGATGCAATGAAAGATGAACTTGAAAAATTTGGTTTTCCACCTCATAAAATAAGGGTTTGTTGGAATGGAGTAGACCCGACTAAATATGATCCTAAAAAAATAACAAACGAAGAAAGATTACAATTAAGAAGAAGCTATGGTATAAATGACGATGAAAATATGCTATTTTTTATAGGCCGACTTGTCACTGTTAAAGGAGTTGACAATCTCATAAAAGCTATGCCCATTGTTTTAAAAGATTTCCCAAAAACAAAATTAGTAATCGTTGGAGTCGGAGACATGGAATGGAGCCTTAAGTCTTTAGCAGAAAAACTTGGCATAAAAAACAATGTAATTTTTAAAACAGAATTTATAAGTGAAACTGAAAGAATAAAACATTATGCAGCATCAAATTGCGTGGTTTTACCATCCATTTACGAACCATTTGGTATTGTTTGTACTGAGTCTATGTCAATGGCAAAACCAACAGTTGTTGGGGCAAGGGGAACAAATGGTATGCGTGAACAGATAATACCTTCTGGAGATAAACAATGTGGAATCCACATAAATCCTTATGATCCAAAAGATATAGCTTGGGGTATTAAACAAGTTTTACAACAGGATGATAAAGGAAGATTAATGGGTAAAAACGCAAGAGAAAGGGTTATTGAAAACTTTAGTTGGGACATAATTACAAAAAAATTAATTGATATTTATAAAGAATTTATTTAGTTGATAAAATGAGAGAATGGATTGTAACAAATGGTCTAGGCGGTTATTCATCATTAACCTATAGAAATACTAATACAAGAAAATTCCATGGGTTGTTAATAGCAAGTTTAAACCCTCCAACCGAAAGATGGGTTTTTGTTTCAAACATTATTGATAAAATAAAAATTTCTGATAAAATTTTAAATTTAAATAATTATAAAAGTTCATTCAAATTTGATTATTTCCCATCATTTTGTTATGACATTGAAGACATAAAAATAAAAAAAACATTCTTCATGGAATATGGAAAAAATACTGCAATAATTAAATATAACATAAAAACAGATAAACCAATAAAAATGATCCATAATCCTATTTTAAATTCTAGACATTTTTATGATGTAACTAAACATAGGCATCTAACATTTAATCTAGAAAAAATTGGTAATACATTGTATATAAAACCAAGTAATATAAATAAAATTTTGAAGATCATCTTAAATGATTATAGTTTTCAAGCATTACATTATTGGGAAGAATTTTTTTATGAAAAGGACAGAGAAAGAAACGAGTCATGGGTGGATAACAACATAGATATTGCTCATATAGAAAAAAATATAAAAGAATCATTAGAATATTATATCGTTTTTACAATTGAAGATGATATTGATATTTCTCCTTCAAAAATTTATTTAAAAGAAACTAGTAGAAAAAGAAATTTGTTAAAACAAGCTGGTTTACCAGAAAAATTCGATAAATTAGTTTTATCATCAGACAATTTTATTGTAAATAAAAAAGATTCAAAATCAGTAATAGCTGGCTATCATTGGTTTGGTGATTGGGGTAGAGACACCTTAATATCACTACCAGGATTAACATTAGTTACAAAAAGATATGATGATGCAAAACAAATACTTTTAAGTTTTGCTAAATATTGTAGTAAAGGTCTTCTGCCAAATGCATTTATGGACAGGGATTCAAAAGCAGTGTATAATACAGTAGATGCATCTTTATGGTACATAGACCGAGTTTATCAATATCTAAAATATACCAATGATACAAATTTCTTAAACGAGGTTTGGGAAACACTGGAATTAATTATTGATGCTTATAAAAAAGGAACAGATTTCAACATTTTTATGGATGAGGATTTTCTAATTAGTCATGACCCAGGGTTAACTTGGATGGATATAAAAATCGATGAATACTATCCAACTCCAAGATCAAGAAAGGCAGTTGAAATTCAAGCATTGTGGTACAACGCACTTAGAGTAATGAGTATATTCTCTCGTCTTCTTGGAAAAGAGGATAAATATTATGAATTATCTGAAAATGTTAAAAATAGTTTCAATAAACAATATACTCAGCAATTTGATGTAATCGATACAAAGGATTTATCATTCAGACCTAATCAAATATTTTTAGTCTCACTTGATTTCACAATGATAAATGATAGCCTTCAGAAAAAAATAGTAAATGACGTAAAAGAAAAGCTTCTAACAATTTTTGGACTAAGAACTTTATCAACTGATGATAGTAGATATAAGGGAAATTATTTAGGGGATTATAACAAAGATATGGCCTATCACAATGGAACTATATGGCCATGGTTAATTGGACCATTTATTAAAGCATTTCTTAAAATAAAAAAATATACTCCTGAAAGTCGAAAATTTGCCTATAATAATTTCATAAAACCCATGTTTGCTGTATTTAATGATATATGGGATGGCTCTATAAACGAAATATTTGATGGGGATCCTATCTATGCTCCAGAAGGTTGTATTTCTCAGGCTTGGAGCGTTGCAGAGATACTGCGTGCTTGTGTTGAAGACATAGAAAAAATATCTTCACAATATGAGGATTTTTATAAATTACCTGAAATAAGCGTTTAAAACATATTGTTGTATCATCCTGTTTGTATTAAAAAATGAGGCATTAACTGCTATGCAACTTCTCATAGTTCTTATCCAGTTATCCCGATCGCTATAAAACTTTGGCATTATCCAGTTTTCTAATTTATCATAAAGATCGTTTCTATCAATTTCATCATCTGATTCTTCCTCTTCTGCTTTTTCTGGTCCAATTGCCCATCCTGTTATATTTTCAATACATCCTTCAAGCCACCAACCATCTAGGGTACCAAATTGTGGTACACCATTGTGAGCAGCTTTCATTCCAGAGGTTCCTGATGCCTCTTGAGGTCTTCTGGGAGTATTTAGCCATAAATCAACACCAGCGACCATCATTTTTGCTATTTTAATATCATAATTATGAATAAAAGCAATTTTAACATTATTGTCAATAGAATTCATGACAGAAAATATATTTTTTATAGAGTCTTTACCTGATTGATCTTTTGGATGAGCTTTTCCAGCAAAAATAATTTGTATACTACCAAATTTTTTAGCAATCTGTTTCAATCTTTCAGGTTCAGATATTAAAAGATCAGCTCTTTTATATGCTGTTTGTCTTCTGGCAAAACCTATAGTAAAATTATTAGAGTCCATATTAACATCATAATTTTTATTAACAAAATCAATAAGCACTTTTTTTGCGCTCATATGAGCATTCCAAATTTCTGATTTGCTTATGCTAAATGCAGATCTTAGGATATACGGATCGGCTTTCCAACCAGGCATATGTTTGTCAAAAAGTCTTTTAAACGGCTCTGAAACCCAAGTAGTGGAGTGAACTCCATTTGTAATAGAATCTATAGAATAACCTGGAAACATTATTCTAGAAACCTCGCCATGTTTCTTTGCAACACCATTGACATAATGGCTAAAAAAAAGCGCAAGTTTTGTCATATTCAATTTATTTTCGAAAGTAACATCCTTTAAAATAAATTCAGGAAGAATGTTACCAATCATCGGTTTTGCAAAAGAAAGATCAAATCGATCATGACCAGAACCAACAGGTGTATGAGTTGTAAAAACACATTGTTCACGTACTTTTTCAACATCATTACTATAATTATAGAGCTCGAGTGTGGAAAGAGCAGCGTGTCCTTCATTCATATGATATCTGTCAATTGTTGAATAACCAAGTGTTCGGAGCATCCTTACTCCGCCTACGCCGAGTATTATTTCTTGAGCAAGCCGGTATTTTTGATCCCCACCATAAAGATATTTAGTCAACTCTCTATCCCAATCTGAATTACCTTCTATGTTTGAATCAAGGAAAAAAACTGGTATTATATAACCTCCAACACCTTTAATCTTATAATACCAAGCACGAATTTTCACATCACGATCTTCAATATTCACACTTGCAATTGTTGGTAATAATTTGAGATAACTGGCAACATCAAATCTAATAGGTAATTCAATTTGGTTACCTTTCTCATCGATTTTTTGATAGAAGTAACCATTTTCCGATAAAAGAGTCACTCCTACAACAGGAACATTAAGATCAGCACAAGATTTAATTGTATCACCAGCAAGAATTCCTAAACCACCACTATAGGCGGGTATGTTTTCATCTATACCAATCTCCATAGAAAAATATGCAATCTTAGGTTTTCCATTGGGATTCATTGTTTTTTTATCCTCAAAGTCTTCAGTGTTTTCTCTCTCCATTATACTTATGACCACCAATCAAATGTAACAATATTACTTTTATAAAATGTTTTATTTAAATCACTTTCTTAAAATAGTTTTTAGCAGTTTAATTTATAAATGCAATTTGCATATAAAATAATAATTTAATCCAGTGAAGGTGGTAAAACGACTGAAAAAATATGTAGTATATGCAGTCGCAAATTTTTGCTTAATGAAAATCTATCTGGGTTAGTTTTTGTAGATAAACATTTTATTTGTGAGCAATGCTGTGATAAACATTCGACTGAAGAAATTTCCCTATTAACAAAAACCATTATGCAGTCTTCTAATACAGGAATGCCTATTGGCTTATGGTTAATACATGAGGAAAACAAAAATAAAACAATGATGACTGTAAAAAGATAAAACCTATTTTTCTTTAATGAAAATCCTTTTTAGACTGTAGTTGATTTGGCAAATTATGTTTATTATAAAAATAGGCGGAAGCGTTATAACCGATAAGACAAAAGAAAACTCTTTTAAAAAAGATGTTGTTGATAAATTAGTAAAACAAATCAAGAATTCAGGAAAAAAGATAATATTGGTTCATGGAGCTGGTTCGTTTGGTCATATACTAGCAAAAAAATACAATCTAAATAATGGTTATAAAAATAATAATCAATTACATGGTTTTTCTCTTACACACGCAATGGTACAGAAATTAAATTTACTGGTTTTAAACTCTTTAAATGAAAATGGTATTCCAGCTGTTTCTTTATCTCCTCATGATATTTTAAAACTCAAAAATCATAGATATTCTAGTTTTAATCATAAAATATTTGATGACTATCTTAAAATTGGTATTACACCAATAACATTTGGAGATGTTGTTCTTGATGAGAAGCTGGGATTTTCAATATGTTCTGGAGACTTGTTAATGCAAATTCTCTCAGATTGTTTCAAACCAGAAAAAGCTATTTTTATAATTGATGAGGACGGTTTATATACCTCAAATCCTAAAATCAATAAAAATGCTGAGTTTATAAATTCAATAACTGTGGAAAAACTGAAAAAATTTGCTTTTTCTGCAGATAAACATGATGATGTAACAGGTGGCATGGGTGGTAAAATCGAAACAATAAAAAATATTGCAAAATTAGGTATTGATACTGTTTTACTAAATGGTAATAAACCAGATAGGTTATTCAATGTGTTAAAAGGAAAAGACACAACATCTACAACTATTTATGGGGTTAAAAAATGAACCAAATCGAAAATAGAAAAGATCAACATGTTAAAATTTCATTAGAAAAAAACATTTCATCTCATCGTAACTATTGGGATGATATAAAATTAATACATAATGCCCTTCCTGAGATAAATAAAGATGAAATAGATTTATCAATAAAACTATTTGAAAAAAAGTTAGGTGCACCATTGATTATTTCTGCAATGACTGGAGGTTATACTAAAGCAAAAAAAATAAACGAAAACCTGGCAGCTGCTGCAGAAAAATATCAAATTGGCATGGGAGTAGGTTCTCAGAGAGCTGCACTTGAAAAAGTTAGTTTAAAAAATACTTATTCAATTGTTAAAGACTATGACATCCCCATTCGCTTTACTAATATAGGGGCTTCTCAACTTGTTCTTTGGGGTCATAAAAAAACACTTGAAAATGCAAGAAAAATGATAGACATGATAGATGCACATGTTTTTGTTGTATGTCTAAACTTTTTGCAAGAAATTGTTCAACCTGAGGGTGAAGCTAATGCAAAAGGTTGTTACAATGCCATAAAAAAATTAGCAGAAGAACTTGATATTCCACTGGTTATTAAAGAGTCAGGTGCAGGTATTTCTTTTGATATTGCTAAAAGGCTTTCAAAGATAAAAATCGCTGGTATCGACGTAGGAGGAGCTGGTGGAACTTCATTTTCAGCTATTGAATATTATCGAGCTAAACTAATTAATGATGAAATTAATGCAAGAAGTGCAAAAACTTTTTGGAATTGGGGTATTCCAACACCAACATCAATATTAGAAGTTGGAGAAGCAACAAATTGGAAAATACCTATTATAGCAACTGGTGGTATCAGAAATGGTCTTGATATTGCAAAAGCCTTAGCACTGGGGGCTAAATGCGCAGGTATTGCACATGCTATTTTAAAACCAGCGACTAAAGATAAAAAGTCAACCATTTCCGAGATTGATTCAATTATAAAAGAACTATATGTTGCAATGTTTTTAGTAGGAGTGGATAAAGTCTCGAAAATGAAAGATATTGGTGTAGATTTATGGATTTAGAATTAGAACTTAAAAAAAGATCAGATTTTTTTAATGTGCAACTTGAGAAATTTTTAAGAAATGGGACTCCAGAAGCGCTTTATGAAGCATTAAGGCACCTTCCGCTTGCAGGTGGAAAGAGATTAAGACCATGTTTAGCAATGATAACCTGTGAATCAGTTAAAGGGGATATCATAAAAGTTATTCCTTTTTCTATAGCCTTGGAGTTGGTACATAATTTCACATTAGTACATGATGATATAATGGATAAATCTAAACTAAGGCGAAATATACCTGCGGTTCACATTAAATATGGTGAGCCAACTGCTATAATTGCAGGGGATTTATTATTTGCAAAGGCTTTTGAATCAATGCATAACATTACTGCAGATTACTCTGTTTTTAAAAATATAGAATATGGTTTAATTGATTGTGTTAAAGAAATATGCGAAGGGCAACAATTAGATATGGAATATGAAAAAAGAAAAATAATTTCTGAAGATGAATATATTGAGATGATTCGTAAAAAAACTGCAGTATTTTTCCAATTTGGTGCAGAAGGTGGTGCAATTTTGGGCGGAGGAACAGCTGAGGAGATACATACATTAAACGAATATGGTTTAAACCTTGGTCTTGGGTTTCAGATATGGGATGATTATTTAGATATTAGTAGTGATGAAAAAACCTTAGGCAAAGATATTGGTAATGACATTAGGAATGGAAAAAAAACATTGATTGCAGTTCATTGTTTAAATACTGCCAAAGGTGATGATAAACATATCTTAGAGGATATTTTTGGTAATAGATATGCAACAGAACAGGAGGTAAAACAGGTTTATAATTTATTTATAAAATTAAAATCAATAGATTATGCTAAAAACTGTGCATTAAATTATTGTGAGAAAGCAAAGAAAGCCCTGGAGATATTAACTGATTCAGATGCTAAAAAGATACTCATGGAATTAGCCAGATATGCAATTAGCAGGAGAAAATAAGACTTCATGTCTAAAGATAAAATACAAAATGTTGCAAGAATTTATGCTCTTCAAAATGCAGTTCAGTTTAATGGAAAAGCAAATTTAAAAGCAGTAGTAGGTAAAGTTATTGCTGTTTTGCAAAAAAATGGTTTTTCTCCAAGAGACATTATTCCTATTGTGAGTTTAGTTATTGAAGATGTAAACAAAATTCCATATGATAAACAGGTTTCTGAACTTGAAAAACTTGCACCAGAACTACTTAAAAAAGAAAAAAAAGAAAGAGACTTTTCGTTACCTGAACTTCCTTGCGCTGAGAATGGAAAGGTTGTTACCCGTTTTCCACCTGAACCAAATGGTTACCTACATATAGGTCATGCAAAAGCAGCTATAATTGATTATGAATATGCAAGAATGTACAACGGAAAATTCATACTACGTTTTGATGACACCAATCCTGAAAATGCTCAACTTGATTTTTATGAAGCTC
>Ga0209636_10004167_pt1 | contig 14754 bp, 16 predicted proteins | sample DeeMarSWOR152_54_FD_187464 | JGI IMG/M metagenome (GOLD analysis project Ga0209636, IMG submission 187464) | Marine sediment microbial communities from White Oak River estuary, North Carolina - WOR-1-52-54 (SPAdes) (version 2) | ecosystem: Environmental > Aquatic > Marine > Intertidal zone >...
GAAAATCCTCATCATCCACTATAACCACCTCAACCCTCTTGGCCCAAAATCCTCACACTTTTAAAATCAACCCTTGTTACAAAGGTTTTTTCCCTATCTATATCCATATCACGAATAAACTCCTCAACATCATCTACGAAAAAGAAAGCAGATCCCCCAAGCATCACCTGAGAACAGTTAAGATAACCATGCTCTAAAGCATGAAGAAGAAGAACCCTAATAGGTTTGGGTAACAAACCGCTTTTTTCCGCGAACATGCGAGAAAAATTACAAAAATTCTCCAGTGAAAGATTCTCTAAAAGTTTACCTATTAGAGGCTCGCAAGCATCATTTATCTTCCTCTTTTTTAAAGGATTAGAAAGAACCTTCTTACTAATCTTTGAAACATAAACGCAAACAACATCACGTTCAGACACTGAAAAATTGAGAATTCCGCCAACTTCCGGCGCTCCAGGTTCTAACCTAATCTCAAAACCTCCAACACTGACCCCTATAACGTCTCCCAACCCGGTACCATTAACGATTTCAGCTTTATGTGCTAACTGGAAAACTTCTACCCGTGACAAAGGATCTCCTAAAAAATCGTTAAGAGCAAAAGCAGCACTCAACGCCCCTGCAGCACTTGTACCAAAACCATAACCTGGGGGAATCATCATCTCTTGAGATATAACAACCCTCGCCCCCACCCCTACCTCCTTCAAAACTTCTAAGGCCGCTGTTTTAGAAGTTTCAGCCCGAAAAAGTCTCCCTCCGCTAAAAATTTTAACGCCCATTTTCCCACTTTCTACTGGTTTAAACTCGCTCACCCAGCTCTTAACCCCATGATTGATAGAAAATCCTGCCCCAAGAGAGCCCTTCTTAAGCAAATCCTCTTCCTCATCATGTATCGAGAAGAAACCCGTGACATGTCCTGGGCAAAAAGCCACGCTACGCTCCAAAAAACTCATCCTCATCCAAAATCTCGATCAAAAATAATTACCTTAAAACTCTTTTCGAGAACCTATTTAAAAAACAACCCCCCTTATCCTCTAAATACTTGATTTAAAAGCTGGTTTGATGGTTGAAAATTGAAGGAAACCTTGTTCAAGGCGTTTTTAAAAAAAGACTTAACCGATTTCTAGCCGTAGTAAACATAGATGGTTCTGAAACCTCTTGTTTTCTCCCTAATCCTGGGCGAATGCACGAGCTATTAGTTCCAGGAACCGAGATGATCCTAAAAGAGATTAATGATGTTAAAAGAAAGACCCATTATGATATTTTAGGAGTCTTTTATAAGGGTATGATCGTATCAATAGACTCCCGAATCCCCAATAAATTGATATTTGAAGCCTTAAAAAACGACGAAATAGAGGAATTTTCAGGTTACACCCGCATAAAACCCGAATTTGCTTATGGAAGTAGTAGATTCGATTTCCTCCTAACCAATGGAAAACCCTGCATCATCGAAGCAAAATCTTGCACTTTAGTAAATAATGGTGTAGCGCTATTCCCTGATGCAGTAACGGAAAGAGGAAGCAGACATCTCTTAGAACTCATAAAAGCGAAAAAAGAAGGTTACCGTGCATGCGTCCTATTTTTAGTTCAAAGAATTGACGCAAAATATTTCTCCCCAAACGATGAAACTGATACAAAATTTGGAAAAACTTTAAGAGAAGCTTCAAAAAACGGCGTGGAAATATACGCTTATACTTCCGAACTAAAAGGAAACGAAATAAAAATCAAAAAAAGAATCCCTGTAAAAATTATGATATATTAAAGCTAAAAATACTATTTTTACCTGTAACGGTTTATAATTTAGCTATTGCTTCTCTAATGAACGCCGCCATGCGCTCTATTTCCCCTTCCGAAAGAGGCCCTTTCATACCTTCCACACGAACGTCTAAGGGGGGTGCAATAACGTTAAATCCTATTTTTCTCAAATTTTTCTCGATGCTTTTAGCTGCACTTCCCATACCGGCCCTAGTACCATAAGCTATCGCTTTTTTGCTAGCAAACTCTTCCTTATTTTTAGAAAGCTTCTTCAAAAACTTCCTCATCTTTCTAGTAGCCCTAAAAATGTGTGTTGGTCCTCCTATTATGACCAAATCTGCTGATTTAACATCATCAATTGTGGCTTCATCCACAAAGGAACATTTGACCTCCATATCCTTTTCCAAATCTTTGCCTACAGCTTCACATAATTGCTTATTATTCCCAAACTTAGTATCATAGACAATAACACATTTCATTAAAAACACTCTCCAAAACGTAAATCAAATTTCAAACTCAAGAATTCATAAGATCCTCGGCTGAACTTCGCTTGTTTAAGTGGTCATGCTTCTCTATCTAAATATTTTATGGTGACTTTCAAAGTCTAGTAATTTCTTGAAAAATTGAAAATTTTTTTATTCGAATTCGATGGTTGATGGTGGTTTTTGCGTAATGTCGTAAAGAACGCGGTTTACTCCTCTTACTTCATTTACGATCCTGTTTGCAATTTTTTCCAGTAATTCGTAGGGCAGCTTTGCCCAGTCTGCGGTCATCGCATCATCACTAATAACGGCGCGGACAGCTACTATATAATCATAAGTTCGGAAATCCCCCATAACTCCCACGCTTTTCACAGGTAAGAGGATGGCAAAAGCTTGCCATAAATCCCTGTAAAATCCCGCTTCTTTAATTTCTTCCACCACGATATCGTCTGCCTCTCTTAATATTTCCAGTTTCTCCAGAGTAACCTCTCCAAGACAGCGAACAGCAAGGCCAGGTCCCGGGAAAGGATGTCTCCAAACCAAGTCTTGAGGAAGGTCTAACCTTTCAGCAACCGCTCGCACTTCATCCTTATAAAGATCCCTTATAGGTTCAACAACCTTTAAACGCATCCAAGAAGGTAAAACAACATTATGGTGAGACTTAATCTTTGCAGCTTCCCTGCTCGGTTGAGCGCTCTCAATTCTATCAGGATAAATAGTACCCTGACCAAGATAATTAAACTCGCCATACTCTTTTGAAAGCTCTTCCGCCTTTTCTTCAAACACTTTTATGAAAAGTTCCGCTACAGTTTTCCGCTTCTCTTCTGGATCAATAACCCCTTTTAAAGCTTCAAGAAATCTCTCCGAAACGTCAACAAAATGGAAGTGTTTAAACTTAAACTTGTCACGAAAAGTTTCAAGAACCTGTTCCACCTCTCCCTTCCTCATTAAACCATTGTCTATAAACACGCAATGAAGATTATCTCCCACCGCCTTATGAAGAATCAAAGCAGCAGTCGAGGAATCAATGCCCCCACTTACACCCATTAAAACCTTTTCATCTCCCACTTCCTCTCTAAGCTTCCTCGCTGACTGTCTTATAAAATCTTCAATACCCCAACTGGGTTCGCATCCACAAATCTTTAAGGCGAAATTTTCAAGAATTCTTAAACCTTTTGGCGTGTGTTTGACTTCCGGGTGAAACTGAACACCAAAAACAGTCATATCAAAACTTTCAAAGGCCGCTATAGGACTGTCATCAGTATAAGCTGTAACCTTTAAATCGGGAGGCAAATCAATTACCTGATCCCCATGACTCATCCAAACAGTTTCTTTTTCTTCCCACCCCTCAAAAAGAGAACTATCAGGGGTTTTGATGAAGAGGAGTTTTTTCCCATACTCCCTCTTTTTCCCAGGCTCTACTCTCCCACCAAGCATGAAAGCTAAAAGCTGATGCCCATAACAGATCCCTAAAACAGGAATTTTATTAGAGGAAAGAAAATCAAGGATTTCAAACTCAATACCGGGAGAAATGTCATCATAAACAGAACCAGGGCCACCGCTTAAAATAACTCCTTGAGGTGAGAGTTTTGAAAGCTCTTCTACTGAAATCGAGGGGTGAAATATTTCACTATAAACGCCTATTTCACGGATCCTTCGCGCTATTAAATGAACGTATTGACTACCCAAATCTATCACAATTATCATTAAATTCAACCCCTTTAGTATTAGATTTCATTAGATTTAGTCAAATTAATGTTTAGAGCTGATAAATATTTTAACCTCTCTTTATTTTCTGCTGTATCCTTAGAGGTTCTAATAATTTTTCCTAAAAAAGAAGGTCATGTGATAAGTGTTTTTCTTTTTTCTTTAGCTATCCTTTTTATAGACTTTTAGCTGATTATTTAATCTATTTCATCGCATATAGACCATTCTACACCCCATTTTCTCATATCGTCAAAAAGCGCTTTTAAATCCAAGCCTTTCTCTGTGAGAGAATATTCGACCCTTATTGGGAATTCTGAGTAAATTTTTCTTTGCACAATTTCTTTTTCTGCTAATTTTTTCAAACTTTCTGATAATACTTTTGACGATATACCTTTAACTGATTCCTTAAGTTCGTTGAACCCTTTTGACTTTTTCGTCAATTCGAAAATAATTATCAAATACCATTTTTTACCTATAATCTTAATCGTTTCTTTAACGGGGCATAATTCCTCTGGCATAAAGATTCATCCTTGCCTAGTATTTAGTTTATATTTGTGAAGTTTACCCTTACATATAAAAGTTACTAACATATATCTAGTATAAATTGGTAATTTAGCTTTCTCTGCTGGAAATCCCTTTGCGAAAGCTAGGGGATGAAAGCCGATAAAAACAGAAACATATATCGCCTTTCACCACCTGCATCATACTAACGCCTGATTCAGAGCATTTATGCAAACTGAGTAACGCTAGTACAAAAACTCCCTCTCAAAAATCTACCCAGAAATTTAAAAATCCCTTATTTTTTAGCTTTTTGCAAAGAGGTTTTAAAATTGACCGTAAAATATGCAAGACCTTTTGGCGTAACCCTCCTCGCTATCGTAGGGTTTCTTGTTGCCCTATTTCTTATAGCGGCTGGGGCTTTAATCCTTGATGATCCTGCAGGAATGGCAGCAGAAATAGATGATCCTGATATAAGTGAAGACGATGTTAAAATGACAGGTTATATAGCTCTTGCTATCGGTATTTTCGCCCTCCTTATGGCTATAGGCTTCTGGACCACCCAAACATGGGCATGGATACTAGGAATATTAATAACCCTCGCAGTCATCGGCTATTCCGCTTATATCCTATACACTATAGGTCTACAGGAGAAAACTTACGGAGATGTCGGAGTAGTAGTTGGAGGACTCATAATGCTAGGATATTTGCTTTTCGATAAAGATGTTAGGCTGGCTTTCTCGGACTAAAAAACCCTTTTTTCTCAACCCTTTTTTTTACAGGTTGACCAAAGACTTTTATCCTTCTATTCTTAAATATTTATTCTTAAGGGTAGAGAGTTTCAAACACAGTTAATATCGTGTTTTCACTGATCCCTTAAAATTTACGGGAAATTGAAGCTGTATTTGGTGATCTTTTTTTGGTCAATAAAGAAGAAGCTGAAGTTAGTGATAAGAGTCGTGTTTTAAAGCGGAACATAGTACTTTTAGGTCTTGTAAGTTTGATCACGGATGTAAGTAGCGAGATCATGATGCCAGTCCTACCCTTGTTCATCGTGGCTTTAGGGGGTTCTGCCATCGTTATAGGCCTAATAGGAGGTGTAAGTGATAGTATAGCCAGTTTCTTCGAAGTTCTTTCAGGTCGTCTTTCAGACAAGTTCAGACAAAGAAAAAAGTTCGTTGTGGGAGGTTATTCCACTTCCGCCGTCTCAAAGTTAGGAATAGCCTTTTCAGTGACGTGGCCCCAGGTTTTCATAACTAGGTCCATCGAACGGACAGGGAAAGGGTTAAGGGATGCTCCTCGTGACGCCATAATCGCTGGCTCCATTTCAAAAGAAGTCAGGGGTAAAGCTTTCGGTATACATCGAGCAATGGATACGACGGGGGCCATTTTTGGAGCCTTCTTAGCCTACGTGTTTTTCTGGCATTTCGGCTTAAGTTTAAGAGCGATCATAGCAATAGGCGCCTTTCTAGCCTTTTTTGCCCTCATACCCCTCATCCCCGTTAAAGAGCCTAAAGAGTTCAAAGGAAAAGAAGATATAAAAATCGGGTGGGATCTTCCGGAGTCTATTAAAATGTTTTTAATAGTTGCTACCCTCTTCGCCTTGGCTAATTTCAGCTATATGTTTTTCATTATTTTCGCCCAACAAAACCTAAAATATGAGGAAGATCAAGCCACTGCTATAGCCATCCTCCTCTACGTACTTTTCAACATAGTTTACGCGTCTTTCGCGGTACCTTCTGGAATTTTATCAGACAAACTAGGGAGAAAAAAAGTATTAGTGGCAGGTTACACCCTATTTGGTTTCATGTGTTTAGGATTCGCGATAAGCAAATCTCTGCTCTCCATGATAATCTTATTCATCGCATACGGAGCAGCATTCGCCCTGATCCGAGGAAATGAACGTGCTTTCATATCAGATTTAGCCCAACCAGAAAGGAGAGGATATGCCCTAGGATCTTTCCACGCTATGGTAGGGTTTGCAGCTTTGCCTTCAAGCTTAATAGCAGGATTTTTATGGGAGTATTTTAGTGCAACAGCCACTTTTCTCTACGGAAGCATCATGGCCTTTATTGCCGCCACCTTCTTCCTCCTACAAAAATACCCAGAAAAAACCAAGCTAAAAACCTAAAAAAAACAACTATATAAAATAATTCAGCAAATAGACTTGGGCCGAGAGATCTATTAACATTTTTTAGTTTAAATTTGAAACGAACTTAAAGAAAAATTTACACATAATTAGAAAAAATCATATCTTTTTAATAAAAAAATATACACGTAGAATTCAAAAAAAGTATATATTATGGCTTTGAGAAGCTTTTTTCCGTGTAAGAACTGGTGATACGTTTCAGTGATTAGGTAAAAAACATGTCTAATGAAGAGGTTTTAAAAGGATTAGCTAAAGCCGTAATCGAAGGCGATGTAGAAGAATCCGCCACAAAGAAAAAAACGGAAAACCTCTCCCCTAATCACCCTCTCATAAAACCCCGCGAATGTTAACTTTTTTTTCAGAACCACGAAGAACCCCTAGAGCAAGTTTTGGAAGAAGATTGACTGGTTATCATAAAAAACTTTCAAAACCAGCCCACTTAAAAAATCTTCTCTCAAAACAGTTTTATCCTCTGGTCAAGGGATGAAAAATGGCTAAAACTGATGATGTAATAGTTGATGAAACCGATAGGGCAATAGTTAGAGAACTTTTAAAGAACGCGCGAAAAACCTACAAGGAAATCGGAGAAATCATCGGATATACAACAATGGGTGCAAAAAAAAGAGTGGACAAACTCTTAGAAAACAAACTAATCACGACCACAATCCTCACTAACGTAAAAGAATTCAAACTACATCTCGCCCTTGTTTTCTTAGAGGTGAGAAACGCTGAAAAATTAAGGGAAATCTTTGTAAAGTTTGAAAAATGCCCAAGTGCAATCTATGTTTTTAAGACCCTTGGCAAATACAACCTAATAGCCCTAATAAGTGCAGAAGACGAAGATACACTGGAAAGCGTAATCGCTAGGAATTTTTCTATTAGAACTCAGGAAGGCGTCTGGAGTTCCGAATTTTACCCAATATGTGGGATCTTTTACTCCCCTTTCCTTCCAATGAGGAAAGACGCGTGCCAAAAAGCCTCAGATAAAAGCCCTTGCGGCGCATACTGCGTAACTTGTGAGAGTTTCGAAAAAGATAAATGCGTAGGATGCTGGACAACAAAACACTACAAAGGACGTTTCAAAAATGTTCAACAGGCAAAAGCAAGAAACCAAAAACTTTCAAAACCAGCCCACTCAAAAAATCTTCTCCCAAAGCAGTTTTATTTTTTAGAAAAGGAATTAAAAATGGATAACACCGATGGGGAAATAATTGACGGCACCGATGGGGTAATAGGTCGAGAACTTTTAAAGAACGCGCGAAAAACCTACAAGGAAATCGGAGAAATCATCGGATATACAACAATGGGTGCAAAAAAAAGATTGGACAAATTCCTAAAAAGCCAACTAATCAAGCCTACAATCCTCTTTAACGTAAAAGAATTCAAACTACATCTCGCCCTTGTTTTCTTAGAGATAGAAAATGATGAAAAATTAAGGGAAATCTTTCTAAAGTTTGAAAAATGCCCAAATGTAATCTATGTTTTTAAGACCCTTGGCAAATACAACCTAATAGCCCTACTAGCTGCAGAAGACAAAGATACACTGGAAAGTATAACCTTTGAGAAATGTTCTATTAGAACTCAGGAAGGCGTCTTGCGCTCCGAATTTTACCTAATAGGCAAGATCTTTTACTCTCCTTTCCTCCCGATGAGGAAAGGCCTATGTCACAAAGACTTAGATAAAAGCCCTTGCGACACATACTGCGTAATTTGTTTGAATTTCGAAAAAGATAAATGCATAGGATGCTGGGCAACAAAACACTACAAAGGACGTTTCAAAAATGTTCAACAGGCAAAAGCAGAACACCAAACCGTGAGAAGATAAGGTAATTTTTTTGAAATTTTATACTTTGGGAAATTTTTTCATACATCATGCTTAGACCTGTTCAAAGCACAGCGCCGAAGAGCTCCTATCTCACCAGGTTCAAAGCGTTGTTTATGGTATTATATGAGGGAGAGCTCTCTCCTCTCACAAGAGTTCGCGGAGACGGAGGGTCTTGGAGAAGCTGGCGAAAGCCTTTTAGGATAGAGCGTTGAAGATCTTCAACGCCGAGAGAACCACGAGGGAAGACTGCTTGAAAAACCTCCTAGCTTGGGCAAAGTGGTAATTATAAACGTTGTCTCACGCATTTTTACTCTTATAAAAATACCCAGAAAAAACCTCTCCAACAACCTAAAAAACAGCTATAATAAGAATAAAAACATTATCACTCCCCTAATTTTGCAACACCATTTAACGAAAATACCTATTGTTAAACACTCGGGCTGGGAGGTCGATTAACATTTTCTAGTTTAAAATCTAAACAAAACTAAAGAAAAATACACATATAGCATACAAAAAACATACCTCCTCAAGTAAAAATATACATACACAGTTAAAAAAAAGCATATATTATACCATGGGAGATTCGTTTACGGTGTAAGAACTAGTAATAAATCTTGGTGATGAGGTGAAAAAATGTCTAGGGAAGAAATTTTGAAACAGTTAGCTGATGCTGTTATAAACGGTGAAGAAGAGCTTTGCGCCGAATTGGCTCAAAAAGCTTTGAATGCGGGAATTAGCGCTTATGATGCGATTATGGAGGGTTGCGCAGAAGGCATGAAGGTCGTCAGCGACAGGTATGAAAACTGTGAAATATTTGTCCCGGAAATCCTCGTATGCTCAACTGCGATGTATAAGGCGATGGACGTATTAAAGCCCCATTTGAAAGTCGATAAGGCCGACATGCCGGGAACAGCGGTTATAGGCGTTATCGAAGGCGATGTGCATGATATCGGTAAGAATCTTGTTAGAATGTTGCTTGATGCAGCAGGATTCGTCGTCCACGATCTAGGACGAGATGTTCAGCTGGAATCTTTCATCGAAAAAGCTAAGGAATCTGAAGCTGATCTCATTGCCTGTTCCACGCTGATGACTACGACCATGTTCGGCATGAAAGATCTGGTTGATATGTTAAAAGACAAAGGGGTAAGAGAACAGTTTAAAGTGATGATTGGTGGTAGTGCTGTTTCGCAAGAATTTGCTAATAAAATAGCTGCTGACGGTTACGCTGAAGACGCTGCAAGAGGCGTAAAGCTTGCTAAAGAATTGATACGCGAACGCGTACGCGAAAGATAGGTGAAAAAAATGAGTATTGAATTTGCACCCGTAAATCAAGAATGGTTTGAAGAAGGAAGTCTGAGAGCATCTGCCTTTTTCCGTGGAGAGGTCCCGGACAGAATCCCATCCAACCCCTTTGCGATGTCATATTGCGCTCGCCTTTTCGGTTATACAATAAATGATTGGTATACAAATCCAACTTTCGGTGTCAAATCCACGTTAGCTGCATTCGAACTCCACGACATTGCACCAATGATCATGTGGCTTTATGCAGTTTATTGGACCGAAGACTACGGTGGAAAAATCAAGATGCCAACTGGGCGCATGTCTGCTCCCGCCGTCATAGATTCGCCTATTAAAGAGCCGGAAGATGTCGATAAATTCGAGGTACTGAGTATTGAAGAGCTCAAAAAAGGACCCACCATGAAAGCCCATTATGAAGCTCTTGAAGCGGCAAAAAAACTTACAGGCAAATTCTTTGCACCGTACCAGTTTCCGTATGGCATGTATACGGTTGCAGGTTTCTGGGCGTCGCCCGAAAGACTCATGTATTGGACAAACAAGCGGCCGGATCTCGTGCACAAAATAATGCAGAAAGTCGTTGATCACAGCGTAAACATTAATAAATTAGTAGCAGACGAATACGGTAGCGCCAGCATAATCACTGGCTCTATCCTAGCGGGTAGCCAAACGCTATCTCCTGAACAATGCAAGGAGTTCAACATAAGATACTTAAAAGAAATGGTTGAACGTTCCCTCAAAGCTGGCGCTGGTCCCATGGTTTTATACCATCTTTGTGGAGACCATAAACGTGACTGGAGGCTACACGACATAGTCCCTATAACCCCTGCCACGGTAATGCATGTCGCCTACGAAGGCCCAGAAGTTGCAGACTATACAAACGTAATGGAAGTATTCGGCAATAAATGTTGCCTGTTGGGAAACTTCCCTACAACGCTTATGCAACTAGGCAGTCCTAAAGAAGTTTATGACGAAGCAAAGAAACATGTCCTTTTGTGCAAAGAAAGCCCGAAAGGCTATATTTTTGGCTGCGCTTGTGAACTGCCCCCGTTCGCCACCCCTGGTAACGTTAACGCATACATGAAAGCATCAAAAGATTACGGAAAACTGTCTAAGGCTTGATCTCTCCTCTTTTCTCTTTCTTTTTTTTATCTGTTGATGCAGCAAGATCCTGAAGAATCTTTGCTGTTACCACACCGCAAACTTATTAAGGAAAAGCTTTTTTCATGGTCTCTTCTAGAAGATAATAATTAATATAGGAAGCTTACGCATGGAGAAATGATTGTAAGGTGGATTTATAATGGTATTAACTTCATGTTTGAGAAATATTGGCGTGACTGAAAAACTCCTAAAAACCAAGAAGCTTATCAAGTGTCCAAAGTGCAACTTCGAGTTCGATCTCATGTATTCAAGAGCAATTGCCTGCCAAGGATGCCGTTATGCGATTTTAGGATGCGACGCTGCGAGATGCCCTAAGTGCGATCACGAGTTTCCGCTCAAGCAAACTGGATTAGCCAAGACGAAGGAATCTTCAAAAGAGTTAGCTGATTATATGTCAAAAATAGTGGCTGATTATATCAAATCTTTCGGAGAAAACCCTTCAAGATAATAATCAATTATTAGGACTTAATGCTATTGAACCTGTTCATAAACCAGTTAGGATTCCTCAGCATGTCTTGAAAAGGCTATAGAATCATCAAAACAACCTAAAAGAGGCTGTTAATATGCTGGCAAAACGTGAACAAATAACTTTTAAAATAATCAATCCAGCCAACGTGCAAGACCACCCTACCCTAAAAGATCTTAGGGGTGACTACATAGTTAACATCTGTAATAAGTGTCAAAGGATCATTGATTACCAGTTTTCCAAAAGCATCAAAAAAGGCATCAAGGGATTCTTGTTCCACGGAAATGTTGGCGTGGGTAAAACTACGCTCGCAAAGGTTTTAGCCAAAGAAACCAATTCTAAACTCCTATTCATTGACGGCTCCGACATTGCAAAGGCGAAATACGGTCAATCAGAACAAGAATTGAAACACATGTTTGAAGAAGCCCTAAATCATGACCAGCTCATCATCTTGTTCGATGATGTGGAATCCATATTCATGGCAAGAGGAGCAACCTATGTGCGAGAGTGGCACTTCGCGCAAAATTCAGTGTTCTTCCATAAAGTAGATGAACTTGATACGTCAAAGAATTTCCTGATCCTTACAACCAATCGCTTCGACTTGCTTGATCACGCAATAACCGACAGGTTTTTGTGCATAGAATTTCCCATTCCAAACACTAAAATCCTAATCGAGATAGCGAAATTCAAGTGCTCGAACTTCGACCTCCCTCCAAACGTCGTTCAAAAAGTTACGGAAAGAATATTAAACGACTGTTGTGAAAGCGTAAGAGGCGTAGAAAATATAGTGATCGAAGAGTTTGTAAGATACGTGACCTCATAAGCCTTTCCATATTGAAAGCAGGTTCCTGCTTGGGTTAGTCGTTATAAAATGCCTTGCTTAAATAAAGATCGAATCCATAAAACCAGAATCTTATCAAAGTCAGATAACTTAAAAACGATCTCTCTCGTTTTTCCTCCTCTGTTCCCCTTCTCTTTGCAGTTTCCTCCCCAGAGTATCTACATACTCTCCAATAAGCGATAAACCAATCTTTCTAACCTTTCCTAACCGCTTTCAACCTTTCTCCAAATCCTCCCCCTTAGAAGGGTCAATAAACTCTCATATTGCATAAATATTTTGTTGGGTTTTGTATTAGAAGCGCACTGAGACCTTCAACGGCTCTGGATTACGGCGACCATGATGTTGTTTTGTTCAAAATCACAGTATTCTTTAACAATAACTTGCCCGCTCCTTTTTTCTCTACAGTGAGTCTAGAATCAGATTTTCGCTTGATTATAGGCAAGATCTGATCGACTTATTTTACCTTTTATTTAGCGTTTATCTGGTAAATCTTAGGTAATGTATTTACCATACCTTCGACTGAGAAAGGGATAACTTCTTTAAAGGGTTTCATGAAAAACTGTTCTTTATCCACATCATCCATTTCTATTACTGTTTAAAAAATAAACGATGATTTTGATTCAAAAAATTTTGTTGTTTTACTTCAAATTATTTAGTTTAAAAAATAAACGATAATTATTTAAATAGTTAAATTTTAAACTTACTCGCTTCCTAGCAATGATTCTGGGTACCAGAGCAGAAAATATGTCTGAAAAAGCGATTCTAAAAGAATTGGCTGATACTGCCGTAAAAAGGCATATCATAACAGGAAGTGTAGACCCAACCGCTATATTAATTGGATCATTTGATGAGGTGTTACAACTCTGCAAACAAGATATAGAGAAAGCAAAGCACTCCCCACAAGATTACATGCTAGGAAGATGATATGAACCCCCCCCAAGGACACCTTCAGTGAAGGTACATGCCTCCATCAAAGCAGCAGGGAAATGCGGAAAATAGTAAGGCATTCCCCCTCTGGTTTTTTGGTTCTATAGTGAAATTCTGAATGTTAGGGGTGATGGATATATGGCAAAAAGCCAAATAGGCGAAATTTGGATAAATGTGAGAAAAAGCAAAGGCAACATGGCGCTTCTGATATCGATCATAGTGCTTTCAAGTTTCGCTATTGGTTACAATTTCTACCTTTTGGATAGCCTCAAGAAATCTGGTTTCAACGACATCGAAGTAGAACGGAGTTACGAGGGAAGCATGATGAACCTCATAACGACAGCTCCACTCGCTGACCCTGCCGATAATTCAACTTGGTTTTTCGCATCAGGACCTGCCAACTTCAGTAGGCATGTTTATACCGATGAGGTTGACGGGGATACCGCGGTCGTAAAACAAGACGTACGAAACGACTGGCTCTGGAGCGAGACCTATTACTTCCTAGACCCATCGACATCAACGCCTCACACCGGACTAGTGATGACATTGTGGGATAACACCACGCATGCAGTCAAAACGGATATCGATGAACCATGTTGCGTCAACGATTCGAGGGCAGACAGGGATCGAAGCGGCTGCTATAGCTTATTCGTGCCGGCCCACCTAAGCGAAAATGAAGACGTAGAAGATGTTTTCTTTGATGAAACTAACACAACAGAGACCTCTTATTATCAAAGATCAGTCACGGTAAAAGACCTAAAGGTTTACGAGTATTTCTCCCATCTTAGGGAGAATTTAACGGCAACTCTCGGCGTCTATTGTGAGGTGAACCAAACTGTTCACGTAGAACCGAACACGGGATCGCCCACCCAGATAGTTAACAAGACAGTGACCTTCTTCAGTGACTCTTCATACAGCAATATCATGGGGCGGATTACTATCAAAGATACTGCTGATTCAGCGGACGATGGCATAAGCGATGCGAAAGATGCTAAGAGCATGCTGAATTTCGCGGAAAAACTCATTCCTTTAATACTAGTGGTTGCAGTCGTGGCGCTGACGGCGATTCTTGCCGCTAAACTTATGTACCTTGATAAGAAGAAAATCGAGAAATAGAAAGAATAACTCAGAAAAAAAGAGCACCAAAAAACGTATTGTTAAAACCTCTTAATGAGCGCGCTAGCCTGACCGATTGGGGCACCATGTGAGGGTGTGTGTGCCCCCTATTTTTCTTTCTTCCGATCGGAAGGAACTTGCCCACTAACTTATTTTTTATTCTCCTTTTCATGTTATTGCTTCTTGATAGTAGTGGTTTTGTTATTTTTAGCATTTTTTACTTCTAATGCTTGCCTTGATTGTTGTGATAGGGAGCAGATTAGGTTGTTTTTAGGCTGTTATTGCTCTTGTGTAGAGGAGGAGAAAGGGGTTTGACCAGCTGTTTTGGGTGAGGTAGACCTTCATGTTGTGGACTATTGCGTTCAATATCACTTTTTTCATCCATTAGAAATTAATTCTAAGAATCTATAGTTATCTCTTATATTTTTGAAATAAGGATCTTCTCTAGCTTCTTCCTTATACTTTTCATTCAAGTTAATTGCTATTTCTAACGAATCAAGAGAATCTTCAATACATCCTAAAAGACATTTTGCGCAA
>Ga0209636_10004168_pt1 | contig 14753 bp, 14 predicted proteins | sample DeeMarSWOR152_54_FD_187464 | JGI IMG/M metagenome (GOLD analysis project Ga0209636, IMG submission 187464) | Marine sediment microbial communities from White Oak River estuary, North Carolina - WOR-1-52-54 (SPAdes) (version 2) | ecosystem: Environmental > Aquatic > Marine > Intertidal zone >...
CTTTTACCTTTCAGGCGAGCCGATCTCACTGCATCTGCTTCGTTGTGGCCCATTCGCGGTGGACTACCACAGCTTCATGGGCCAACGCCTCGCATCTACAGCAACCTCGACTCGTGAATTATCCAGGTTAACTAATTTTTAAGGAAGTCTTTTTCAGGACGTGCGCCAATCTCTGCCGCTATCTTTCCCCGTTACGGTGTCCAACCTCTTTGGATTTTACACTAGGAATCGAATACTAATGAGGCCATATGCAATATAGAGTAGGCTTTTTAGAACCCAAAAACTGTAAGATAGGATAAGGGCTTTCTTTAATTCAATCTTGAAGATAGAAGAGAGGCCAAGGCTGAGAACCCCAAATAGCCAAAGTTGGAAAAAATCAACCTGGCTCAGGATAATGAACGCGGGAGAAGTTATTTCTAACTTCGGGAAGAAGAGGGCTAGGCTTGTCGTGGTCTGCATAAAGGATTTTCGGGTGATAATCAGGATAAGGCGCAGGGCATTCCCCAAGATTTTGTCGATGAAGTTTGCGTGAAGTACTGCCGAGAGAACCTGTTTATAATTTCCTGTTGTGGAAAACATCCGGCTCATGGCAAGAATAATCAAGCTCGAGAAGAGAAAACCGATTAGTAGAGTCGCTGGTTTTTGCAAAAAGTTACTTAGGAGAACGCTGGTCTTTGTAGGATTTTTTGTGCGCTCGATCATTTCGTTGAATCTGTCTTCCCCCAATCTTTCTAGAAGTTTATCGCTGCTTTCAAGAAGTTGAACGGTATCTTTTTGAAGGTAAGGATTTGTAACGTAGTTAAAAAGGGCCCAGGCGATGAGGAGAATAATGAGGGCATCAATCCAAATTGGTTTTTCTGCGATCGCTTTTAGGGTTAACTTTGGGTTGAAGAATATTCCTTGGAGACGGTTGAAAAGATCCATTTATTATACTCCTATGCGCTCTTCTTTCACAATCCTTCCGTCTTTTAAGAATATAATCCGGTGAGCGTGCTCGGCAATTTCTCTCTCATGGGTGACCACAATAATAGTGTTGCCCTGAGAATGTATTTTGCGGAAGAGGTTGATTATTTCAAGCCCTGTTTTGGAGTCAAGATTACCTGTAGGTTCATCCGCAAGGAGGAGGGAAGGTTCATTAACCAGAGCGCGGGCAATAGCCACTCTCTGTCTTTCACCTCCAGAGAGTTCAGAAGGGCGATGATTCATTCTATCCAACATCTCCACCATTTCCAGTGCTTTGTATGTCTTTTCTTCCCTTACTTTCTTCTTGGCTCCTTTGTAAATAAGAGGAAGCTCCACGTTGTGGAAAGCTGTGGCTCGAGCAAGGAGGTTAAAGACCTGAAAGACAAAACCGATCTCGTTATTACGGATGTAAGCAAGTTCGTTATCATTTAAGGTGCTGACTAATTTTCCCCTTAAATAATAATTTCCCTTTGTGGGAGTATCGAGACATCCCAGTATGTTCATTAGGGTTGATTTTCCAGAACCGGAGGGACCCATGATGGCCACGAATTCTCCCTGGGAAATAGTGAATGTCGCCTCGCGGAGGGCATTAACTTCCTGCTTTCCCAATTGATATATTTTCCAGAGGTTTTCTGTTGAGATAATTATGTTGTTAGCGGGTTCCATTATTCCTCTTTTTTCTTCTCTTCTGCTTTGATCAGTATATCATCTTTAAGCTGGCGGAGTGCGCTATAGGGACCGACAACGATATCTTGTCCTTCTTCAAGCCCAGTGGTGATTTCTATCATCATCTCACCCATAATTCCCTTTTCCACAGGGAAAAATTTCGCCCGATTTTTCTCCACGACATATACTCCTTCTTCTTGTTCGTCCTTTTTTTCTTCTTCCTCATCCTCTTTTTCTCTTAAAACTAAAGCAGAAATCGGGATAGCAAGAACGTCTGTTTTTTCAGCGGTGATGATATCTGTTGTGGCTGAGAGGCCAGGCTTAAGGCTCTCTGGGGGATTTTCCAGCGTTATGATAACTTTAAAATCCCTAGATTCCTCTGATGAAGTCACTTTTTGAAGGGCAGAACTTCCGATTTCAGTCACTTTTCCTTGGATGGTTTGGTCTGGGAAGGCATCGACTCTTACCTCAGCCTGCTGTCCGATCTTGACTCCGATGACATCTGTTTCGTCAACTTCAACCTCTACTTCCATCACTGAGAGGTCGGCAATGGTCATCAGAATTGTTCCAGGATTGTTCATCGTGCCGATCATGGCGATCTCTCCCTCTTCAACTCGAAGGCTGGTGATAATCCCATCAATCGGGGAGTTGTAGACCGTTTTACTCAAGTCATCCATGGCGCTTTGGAGAGATGCCTGCGCCTGCTCGATTTGATAAAGGATGGCCTGTTGCTGTGCTTTAGAGATATCATATTGAGCCTTTGCTGCTTCCAGTTGTTCTTCAGAGATAAGTTTTTCCTCAAAAAGTTTCTGGTATCTTTTGTAGAAACTTTCATCTTTTTTCAGTCCTGCTTGTGCCCTTATAAGATCAGCCCTATGAGAATGAATAAGAGCCTGAGCCCGGTCAGCATTAGCTTCGTATTGAGTTGAGTCAAGTTTTAGGAGAAAATCTTCTGCCTTAACTCTTTGACCTTCCTCTACTCCTATTTTGACGATTCTTCCTGGTATATGAGCGCTAATATTCACATTTTTTTTGGGCTTGACTTCTCCAGACGCCGAGATTTTAGAAGTCAAATCATGCTTTTCAGCCTTTTTCACAGTCACTTTTATGCTTTTTTCTCTTTGAGATTGGAGGTTGAAAATAATAATAATCCCGATAAATATGATAACAGCAAAAATTATGATGGCTTTTTTTCTCCTCTTGAAGAAGCTTCTTTTTTTGTTCACCTTCTTTATCTCTCAAGTCTCAATATCATATTATAATACGGCTTAAAAGGCAAAAGGTTTAGAAGAGTCAAATCTTTCAAGCCTCTCATAAATTTATCATTTCAGCCTAATTAGATAAACAGTGAAGTCAATAAAAAAAGAGCAGATAGAAATTGTAGCTAAAAAAAATAGGGAAAAAAATGGGGCCTGGCCCCATTTTCTGATGTTCTTTCTATAAGTTGAGAATGTTCCCTTTTTTGTTCCTTAGCTTGGTGAGGGCTGTATGGTGAGAAAACCGTGAGAAAGGCTGAGCGGGCATGGTTCATGGGGTCAGACTTTATCATGAAGTCATGTTCACAAATAAAATGGAGTCCGATTGTCAACGTGATGACAAAGTCTGACCCCGAGAGGAGAGCGAAGCCTTGATCAGAGTTGCTTTTGACTCGCTGGGGCAAAAGCAACGTGTTTTAGAACCATATGGCCTGAGCCTTTTTTTAGGAGGTTGATAGAAAACTCGAGAGTTGGTAATATTGAAGAGCCATGGACATGGCGAGATATTTAGAAGCTGCAAAGGAAGCTGCTCAAAAAGCCGGACGCATTCTCAGGGAAAATATCGATAAGTCCAGTGAAATCTTTTTTAAAGGGACTGTAGATCTAGTAACGAATTTTGATAATCAAGCCCAGAAGGCAATTTTAAAGCATCTTTCATCCTGTTTTCCTAGCCATGATTTTTTAGCAGAGGAAGGACTGAGCAAACAGGAAGGAGCAGGGTTTAGGTGGATAATTGATCCTCTTGATGGCACAACAAATTATGCCCATCACTTTCCTATCTTCTGTGTTTCCATAGCATTGGAAAGGAAAGGGGAGATCGTTCTTGGTGTGGTTTACGATCCTATGAGAAAAGAGATGTTCTCGGGTTTAAAGGGAGAAGGCGCGTTTCTCAACGGAAAAGAGATTAAGGTCTCTTCTGTTGATGAATTGGATAAGAGTCTTATAGCCACAGGATTTCCTTATGATATTCGGGTGAGCGACGTGAACAACATCGTCCATTTTAATAATTTCTTGATTCGGGTCCAGGGGATCCGACGCTGTGGCTCAGCGGCGATGGATCTCTGCTACGTAGCCTGCGGGAGGTTTGATGGTTTCTGGGAATTGAAGCTTAAGCCTTGGGATATGGCTGCAGGAGCTTTGATTGCCCAAGAGGGGGGAGGCCAAATTTCTGATTTTAAGAATGGCGAATTCAGCATTTTTGACTCAGAAATTTTGGCGACCAACGCTTTAATTCACCAGCAGATGGTAGACGTGCTTCTGATGGAAAATGCGAAAGTAAAGAATGAGCAACAGAGGCAGAAAATTTGATTAAGATATACAAATGAGAGAGAAAAGGATAAAATAGGTAACGAGAAAAGGATAAAATGAGCAATAAGAAAAAAACCGGGGTAAGGTCCGGAGCTAAAAGAGGTTTGTTTGTTGTCCTGTGCTGGTTACTGCTGGTTGTTCCTTCTTTGTTCTTCCTTTTTGTCTCAAGCAGTGTTTCAGTTGAAAACTCTGTTATGAATAAGGAAGAAGCTTTAGCCAAGGAACAGGAGCAGGACACCGATTTGGAGTGGAAGGAAGTCTCCCAAATAACTGTTTTGGGTAATGTGGATTGGACAGATACCGGTCTTGAAGTGAAAGAAGACCAGGAAATTTATTTTAGTGCACAGAGGCAAATTTCTCTTCAGAGGGGAAATCCGATGGCCTGGTGTGGACCTGATGGCATGGATCGTAAAACCATGCAACAGCCCATTTCAGATAAAAATATAGGGGCTTTAATCGGGAAGGTAGTGTGGCTTATATCTATTGAAGTCGATGAGGAAACTGGCGAACAGATTCGCCACGAAATCATTGAAAAGTTTTACATAGGTTCGGCAAATCAAGTCAAGATGCCAATTAGCGGCCGTCTTTTTTTGGGGATCAATGAGAATGTTGTCGGCGATAATTCCGGGGAGTTTGAAGTTATAATATATCTACCCTTTTTTCCTTGATGAATTTTTTTTGTCGAGGAATTTTTCCATAAACTGGATATCGTAGTCTCCTTTGATAAAATCCGAGTTGGAGAGAATACCCAAATGAAGAGGAATGTTTGTTTTTATGCCAGCAATAGTCGTCATCTCTAAAGCTGCTATCATTTTTTTGATAGCATCTGCTCGTGTTGGGGCCTTGGCCACAATTTTGGCCACAAGAGAGTCGTAGTCAGGGGGAATTTGCCAGTTGCTGTAGGCTGCGGAATCCACCCGGATACCTTCTCCTCCTGGAAAAGACAAAAAGTCGATTTTTCCAGGGGAAGGAATAAACGTTTCCGCATCTTCTGCGTTTATCCGGCATTCAATACTATGACCGCTTAATTTCAAATCAGGGGAGATGGAGAGCTTATCACCGGCGGCTATTTTGATTTGCTCTTTGATCAGGTCGATCGCGTAAACCATTTCTGTAATAGGATGTTCGACCTGTACCCTAGTGTTGGCTTCCATGAAATAGTATTTTTTTCTATCAATCACTAAGAACTCAAATGTCCCCAAACTCTGATAGCCAATGAAATGGGCCGCATCATGGACAGCTTTAATCATCTTTCTCCGTAGTTTTTCATCTATGAATGGGGAAGGTGTCTCTTCCAGCAGTTTTTGGTATTTTCTCTGGATGGAGCATTCTCTTTCACCTAGAGCGAGGACATTTCCCTTTGTGTCTCCGATAACTTGAATTTCTATGTGGCGGGCTTTGTGCAAATATTTTTCCAGATAGAGAGATGAGTCACCAAAGGCGGCTTTAGCCTCATTTCGGGCTATGGAAAACTGCTCTTCCAGATTAGTGGCAGAACGGACGACTCTCATCCCTTTTCCTCCGCCACCGGCCGCTGCCTTGAGGATAACAGGGTAGCCGATTTTTTGAGCTATCTTTTTGGCCTCAGATATTTCTTCAGTAGAATTATCGCTACCAGGAATTATGGGCAATTTGGCTTTTTCCATCTCTTGGCGAGCTCTGTTCTTATCTCCCATGAGCCTTATGATAGAACCGGGAGGACCGATGAAAGTTATGCCTGAGGTTTCGCAGATCTCGGGGAAACGAGGATTTTCCGCCAGGAATCCATAGCCAGGATGAATGGCATCCGCTTTAGTAATCTCCGCAGCGCTAAGGAGATTGGGAATGTTGAGGTAGCTTTCGGAGGCTCTAGCAGGACCTATGCAGATTTTTTCATCGGCAAGCATGGTGTGGAGAGAATTTCTGTCTGGTTCGGAAAAGACGGCAACAGTTTTTAAGCCCAGTTCTCGGGCTGCGCGGATAATGCGCAGGGCAATCTCCCCGCGATTTGCAATTAAGATTTTAGAAAACATCTAGGATTAGGAGAGTGGCTGGATTGCAAACAATCTTTGCCCGTATTCCACTGGCTTTCCGTTCTCGATAAAAATTTTCATGAGAGTGCCGTCAACCTCTGATTCAATCTCATTCATCAATTTCATCGCTTCAATAATACAAAGAGTCTGATTTTTCTTCACTGAGTCTCCAATTTCAACGAAAGGAGGAGAAGAGGGGTCTGGAGCACTGAAAAAAGTCCCGACCATGGGAGATGTGATGTAGTAAAGATCATTCTTTCCTTCCTGAGGCGTGGGTTCCACAGGAGTGTTGTTTGATTTTGCTTCTGTATCCTTCAATACCTCGAGAGCAGGAGCAGTTTCAGATGCAGAAGCAGAGACGAGGTCCCTGCCGATTTTGATCCTTAGGCCTTCCACTTCCAGTTCGAAATGGGATAAGTTTTTCTCTTCCATTAGTCGTATGATCTTGTTTATCTCTTTGTAGTCTATCTTCAAGCTCATTTCATCTCCTTAAGATGCATGAGATGGAAACCTCATTATTCACTTCACAGTGCTCTCAAAAAAATTAGTAATACCTTAATCACAATACGAAAAAATGTCAAGTAGGAGAGGTGGGTTATAAGCATTTCCAATTCCTTGATCAGAAAAGGTTTTGGGAAATAGCTTCGCTCCCATCGGGGTCAGACTTTATCGACAAATGATGTCTACATGACAAAATATAGCCCAATCCTCAAAATGATGACAAAGTCTGACCCCGAGAGGAGAGCGAAGCCTTGATCCGGGTTGCTTTTGACTCGCTGGGGCAAAAGCAACGTGTTTTAGAACCATATAGCCTGAGCCTTTCTTCAATGGTCGCTACAGTTATTTCCCAAAACTTATGCCTTAGCAATCAGTTATCACGGATTTGGAAATGCTTCTGTGTGGGTTTACAGTAGGATTAAAACTTTCAAACTTTTATAATATTAATTTTTTTGACTCATCTTTTTAAGTAAATAATTTCTTTTCTTTCTTCTTTTAGATATTCAAATTATAAATGCTTGAAAGGTCTGATCCCGTTGACTTTACTGGGGTTAGGCCTTATTATGAGAGAGCCTGGACAGTCAAACGCAGAAGAATTTTTCTTCTCGATAGTATGGCATGAGTCCGGAGGAAAAAGATGTTTGATCAATTATCGAATCGCCTCCAGAAGGTTATGAAATTTCTCCGCGGTGAAGGGAAAATCACTGAAAAAAACATGACTGAGGCCTTGAGGATGATTCGTCTGACCTTTCTTGAATCTGATGTTAACTATCGAGTGGTGAAAGACTTCGAAGAGAGAATAAGAATTAAAGCGCTGGACGAGAAAGTTCTATTGAGTCTTACTCCTGCTCAGCAGGTCATCAAGATAGTGAAAGATGAAATGACTTCCATTTTAGGACAGGAAGCAAAAAAGCTGGAATTTTCGAGCCATCCCCCGTCGATTTTTATGCTGGTCGGACTTCAAGGTTCTGGAAAAACGACATCCTGTGGAAAGCTCGCCAAGTGGGTTTTGAATCTCAAAAAAAATCCTCTTCTTGTCTCATTTGATCTGAAAAGGCCAGCTGCTCAAGAACAATTGAAGATGATTGCCAAAATGCTCAACCTTCCCTTCTACGAAATGATAAAAGAACAAATGTCTTCTCCTCCTAAGGCTCTAAAAGAGCTCCTCAAGTTTGCCACAAACCGAGGTTTTGATCCACTCATCGTCGATACAGCAGGGAGACTCCATGTCGATGAAGGCCTTATGACGGAACTTCGAATGGTAAAAGATATTCTCAAACCTACAGAAGTGATCTATGTGGGGGATTCTATGACAGGTCAGGATGCAGTGAAAAGCTCTCAGGTCTTTGAGGAAAAAATTGGATTGACTTCCGTTATTTTAACCAAGCTAGATGGCGATGCAAGAGGAGGAGCAGCTTTGTCTATAGTGTCAGTTACAGGCAAACCAATAAAATTTATCGGTGTGGGGGAGAAATTCGATAAGCTCGAAGTTTTCCATCCTGACCGCATGGCTTCTCGGATTCTGGGGATGGGCGATATCTTGAGTCTGGTCGAAAAAGCAGAAAAGGAGGCCAGTTTAGAAGAAACAGAAGCACTTGCCCGCAAGCTTCGAAAACAAGAGTTCAGCCTAGAAGACTTTAAAAAACAGCTCGTTCAAATGAAGAAGATGGGATCGCTCTCCCAAATTTTGAGTTTATTGCCTGAATCTGGTCCTTTCAAGAATGTCTCCAAGATGAAAATTGATGGCAAGAAGATTCTTCATTATGAAGCCATTATCAACTCCATGACTTTTGAAGAAAAGGAAAATCCAAAAATGATAAACGGGAGCCGGCGTATGAGAATTGCGAAGGGAAGTGGAAGGCCTGTTTCTGAGGTGAACCAGTTATTAAAGCAATTTATAGAGATGAGAAAAATGATGAAAAAATCTTCCTTTCAAAAAATTCTTAATGGGGTCAGTTGACTAAAAAGGAAAATTTATATATTATCTCTGATTATCTGAGATGTATGTGTTCGATTTAACAAAGACACATTATTTATAGAATTAAGTAATAATGAAAAGAAAATGATTTCAATACGACTCATGAGACTCGGAGCAAAGAAAAGGCCTTTTTATCGAATCATTGTTATCGATTCAGAAAGACCGAGGGAAAGTAAAGCCAAGGAGAGCATTGGATATTATGATCCTTTAAAGGAACCCCCTGAAATCAATGTTGATATTGAAAGAGCAAATTATTGGCTGGAGAGAGGAGCTCAAGCTTCTAAAACAGTTCAATCTCTTTTACATAAAGTTTCCAAATCTGAGAAGCTTTCCAATCAACATTCTTAAACTTAAAGGAGGTTACAGTGAAAGAACTCGTTGAATTGATTGCCAAATCATTAGTTGACAGTCCGGACAAGGTACAGGTTTCCCAGCTAGAAGGGGAACAGACCACGATCCTGGAACTCAAGGTTGCTCCGGAAGATTTGGGCAAGGTTATCGGCAAACAGGGAAGAACAGCACGGGCCATAAGAATTATTCTTGGTGCTGCTGGGATGAAACTGAAAAGGAGATTCAATCTCGAAATAATCGAAAAAGGGTAGCTTGGTCAGCATAGGAAAAATTATAAGAAGCCAGGGAAAGAAGGGCGAACTAAGGATTAGGCCCTATCCTGAGCACCCTCTGAAGCCTTTTTTTTTCAAGGGTATTTCTGGAAAAAGAGGGAGCTCGAGAAGAGTTTCAAGTTGAATCCTGCCGCCCTTATAAAGAGTTCTACATTCTCAAGCTGAAGGGAATTGACTCTCTTCCTCTGGCTCGTGAGTTAGCGGGACAGGAACTCCTGCTTCCAGAAGAAGACCTCCGAACTCTAGAAAAAGGCAAATACTATTTTTTCCAGATAATCGGGTGTTCTGTTGTCACAAAAAAAGGAGAAAAAATCGGAAGCGTTCAAGATCTTTTATGCATAAAAGAAAATGATCTTTTGGTTGTCAAGAAAGGAAAGAGAGAAATTCTCGTACCCTTCACCAAGCCCATATGCTTAAAGGTCAACTTGAAGCGAAAGGAAATCGTTGTCGACCTGCCCGAGGGTCTTTCAGAGCTGGATGAGATTTGATATAATCACTATCTTTCCCGATATGTTCGGGAGCGTATTTTCGAAAGGAGTTATAAAGAAGGCCCTGGATAAGGGATTAATAGAAGTTCATATTCATAATCTGAGAGATTTCACCTTCGATAAGCACAAGCAGATAGATGATCGCCCTTTCGGTGGCGGCCAGGGAATGGTCCTTAAGTCTGAGCCTATTTTTGCTGCTGTAGAGAAAATAAAACGGAATGAGGAGACACCTGTATACCTTCTTTCTCCTCAAGGAAGGAAATTTGATTTTAGTTTGGCTGAGGAGTTAGCGCAACATCCTCAAGTCATTATAATCTGTGGCCGTTATGAAGGAGTCGACGAAAGAGTGATTCAATATTTAGTGACTGACGAGATTTCCATAGGGGACTATATTCTCACAGGAGGAGAGCCCGCAGCTATTGTTATCGTGGATGGGATTTCGAGGTTCATTCCCCAGGTTGTGGGAAACGTGGAATCAGTTAAAAGTGATTCTTTTTGTGAAGGCTTGTTGGAATTTCCTCAATACACGCGCCCTCGCAATTTTAGAGGCATGGAAGTTCCTGAAGTTTTATTCTCCGGAGATCACCCTAAGATTGAATCCTGGAGGCGAAAAAAATCTTTAGAAAAGACATGGCGTCAAAGACCCGATCTTCTGGAGAGTCGAAAATTATCAGTGCAGGAGAAAAAGATCCTGGAAGAGATAAAAACAGAAAAGAGAGGAAAAAACGATGAATCTGATTAATTCAGTCGAGGAAGAACATCTAAAGAAAGATACAGATTCTTTTAAGGTAGGAGATACGGTTAAAGTCCATGTCATCATACGAGAAGGAGATAAAGAAAGAATTCAGGTTTTTCGGGGGGATGTTATAGCCAAAAGAGGTTCTGGCTTAGGGGCAACTTTCACTGTTCGAAAAATTTCCTTCGGTATCGGAGTAGAGAGAATCTTTCCTCTCCATTCCAAGATGATTAAAAAGATTGAAGCTGTTAGACACGGAAAGGTCAGAAGAGCCAAATTATATTATCTTCGTGAACTCAAAGGTAAAGCAGCCAGGCTTAAAGAAAAAAAATAGATAAAACATTCTGAATAGATTGATTCTAGCTGCTACATGGGGAAAATCACCGATAGTCTTTATTTTTCTTTAGGAAGAAAAAGGCTGACCTACGGTTAGAATAGGGAACAAGCATGATTTCATCCTTGGAAAAGAAGCATCCTTCGCTGGCACTTCCGTTGTAGATTTTTGCAGTCCGTTCAGTGTAGGTTTGTTAAAAATGGCAGATTTTCAGATTGAAAAGAGAATTACAAGGAAGGGATTCAAGGCTATAGCAGGAGTCGACGAAGCCGGAAGAGGTGCTATTTTTGGTCCTGTCGTGGCCGCCGCCGTTATACTTCCTTCTGTTATTATAGGACCTCGTTTATCAGGATGGGCAGAAGAAATCGATGATTCTAAAGTGATTTCTCCCTCTAAGAGAAAGAAACTGGCGGAAGCTATCTTAGCCAATGCATTCTCTGTAGGGATAGGCTGGGCCACAAATTATGAGATTGATCAAAAAAATATATACTGGGCTTCGCTTAGCGCAATGAGAAGAGCAATTGAAAACATGCCACTAGCTCCAGATTTTATTCTAGTTGACGGATTTAGGCTTAATGATGTAAATTATCCTCAGAGGAGTATCGTCCAAGGCGACAGAAAAAGTATTTCAATTGCAGCTGCCTCCATAGTGGCTAAGGTTCTTAGAGATGAAATGATGATCCATCTTGATAAAGTTTATGAAGGCTATGCCCTCTCCAAAAATAAAGGTTATGGGACAAGGGAACACTACAAGGCACTAAAAAAGATGGGCCCAACATTATTTCATAGGCTTACTTTTAATTTAAGGTATAAGTGAGATGAGTCCTACAAGAGATAGCAGAAAAACCAGAAACGGGACCAGAGGCAAAACCAGGGAGCTTGCTGAGAAATACGTAAAGAAGGGAAAGTTGACAGAAGCAGTATGTGAATACAAGAAATTGTTGACAGGGGATACTCAAGAGGTCAATGTCCGGAATATCATCAGCAGCCTGTATTTGAAAATGAATCAGAAAAAAAGGGCGCTGGATGAGCTTGCCCAGGTTGCATCCCATTATGAAGAAAGGGGCTTATACTCCCAAGCAATGGCAGTTTATAAGAAGATGAGTAAATTAAATCCAAAAGACACTGAAGCAGCCATGAAATTGGGTGATCTATATGCCAGGCAGGGATTCCCATCTGAAGCAAAGGCAGAGTATTTGAAAGTTGCAAAGGATTTACTGAGAGATAATCAAGCAAAAAGAGCCGTCTTTTTGTTCGAAAAGCTCAAAAAATTAGATAAGAAAGATCCTGATGCAAGGCTAGCTCTTGCTGACCTATACGCAAGGGAGGGATTGACTGATCAGGCGGTTGAAGAGTTGAACGAAGCGGCTGAAATAAAGATCCGTGGTAACGAACTGAAACATGCGCGAGAATTACTTAACCGGGCAAAAAAGTTTAAAGCAGATCATCAAAGAACATTATCCAATTTGGTTGATCTCCTCAAGAGAGAGGATGACAAGAAAGAAGCTTTATCTCTTATCGATGATATTTTGAAAAAAGATAAAAACAATATTAAAGCCCTGAGGCAAATGGGTAATCTTTATTTTGATGACCAAAATTTAGAAAAGGCTGAGGAGGTATTTTCAAAGATTATATCTCTTCGACCCAAGGACATTACCGCAAAAGTCAAATTAGGATATATCAATATTCTGCAGGATAACCTTGATCAGGCCTTTGAGCTTTACGAACCTATGATTGATAACTTTATACAACAACAAAGTTTCGATAAAGCTATCGGCCTTCTCGGCCTTATTATCTCATCCAAGAAAGCCCACCTTCCTACTCTAGAGGGATTGGCTTCTATTTATAAATCAAATAATCAAGCAAAGAATCTAGAGATTGTTTATAGGATTATTCTTGCAGAATACCAAAAAAAAGATTTGAAGGTGGAGTCATTACCTGTATTAAGTGAGCTTGTAAGGCTCTGTCCTAAAGATAATGAAATTAGCGATGAATACAATCGTCTGGTAAAAGAATTTGGACCTCCAGAGATAGAGAAAGTTGCAGAGGTGCCTTCGGAAGAAGCCAAAGAGGTGGAAGTGCCTTCAGGTGAGACGAAAGAAGCGGAAGAGACTCTTGCCGAGCCGAAAGAGGAGGAAGCGCCTCCATCAGGAAGAGCGGTAGAAGTAGAATCTCCTGTGATTGATGAGAAAGAAGCGGGTATATCATTAGAAGAAGCGGCGAGAGAAGCGGATGGTACTCTTGCCGAGCCGAAAGAGGAGGAAGCGCCTTCTGGAGGAACTGTAGAGGTTGAGCCGCCTGCGGCTGAAGAGATAGAGCCGGAAATTCCTCCAGAAGAACCGAAAGAGTTAGAGGTGCCATCAACCAGAGAGGGAGAAACGGAAGAGCCTCTTCCAGAGCCAAAAGAGGCTGAGATATCACCAGGGGAAGAAAAGGAACAAGAATTACAATTAGAAAAACTAAGAGAGGTAGAAGAACCTTCCCAGGCGGAAAAAGAAGCTGAGGAGATGAAGGTGCCTGTGAGTGAAGAGAAGGAGCCGGAAGTACCTATAGAAGTAACCAAGGAGGCAGAACCGCCTATAGAAGTAACGAAGGAAGCAAAACCACCTCCTGTAGAGCAGGAAGAACCGGCAGAACCTTCCAGGGGGCCAAAGACGGTGGAGCAAATTCTCGAGAGAGAGAAAGAGGCGGCGATATCTCTCAAAGAGAAGAAGGAAGCGGATGGAAGGTTAGATCTTCTAGAAGGAACAGAGCAGAAGTTAGAAATGAGTTTAGCCCAGGCTGATTTATACGTAGAACAAGGTTTGTTGAGGAATGCGAGAAGAATCCTTGAGAATTTAAGGATAAGCTATCCCGATGATGAAAGGATAAGTCAGAAACTTGAGACTATTAGTCAAGCCTCTCCTCAGGCTAAGGTGGATGAAATTCTGCAGCGTGTCGAGAAAGTCTCTGCGGAAGAGAGCAAGTTGTTCGGGAAAAAGGCCTATTTCAGGTTTAATTTAGGGATTGCTTTTCTGGAGCAAGGATTATTAGACGAAGCTATAGAGGAATTTAAGCTGGCCTCCAAGGACAAGAGCAGAACTGTGGAATGTTATACCGTAATCAGCAATTGTTATAGGCAGAAAAAGGATTCTAAGGAAGCTGCTAAGTGGTTAGAGAAGGCTTTGAAAATTACTGAAGAGGGATCTGATTGGTGCTATGCTTTAAAATATGAATTGGGTTCCGTTTATGAAGAAATGAAAGAGACCGAAAAAGCGTTCGCTCTCTATAGTGAAATCAAAAAATGGGATCCTGAATACAAGGATGTCGATAGAAAGTTAAAAATCATAGAAAAAAGATTTCATAAATAACACAAACAGACAATCTGCTTCCCTTCATAAACAATAATTCATTTCCTTTATTTTGTTCGTTTGGCGAAGGCTGTATGGTGAAAAAACCGTGAGAAAGGCTGAGCGGGCATGGTTCATGGGGTCAGACTTTATCATGAAGTAATGTTCATAGATGGAATGCAGTCCGATTATCAATATGAGGACAAAGTCTGACCCCGAGAGGAGAGCGAAACCTTGATCCGAGTTGCTTTTGACTCGCTGGGGCAAAAGCAACGTGTTTTTGTGCCATATAGCCTGAGCCTTTTATTTCGCTGAGCGTAATTTACCTGATTTATTCATAAATTATGCCGACACCAATATTTATTTTCATTGATATCTGCTCGTTATGCTGATTTCAACTCTAGCAGAACATTCAACCGGTCTCAAATGCTTTTGTTTTTATTATATGTCGGCATAATTTACCCTTCGGGCGGGCCGATTTCACCGCATCTGCTTCGTTACAGGGTATTTGCGGTGGAGAACCACAGCCGCATACCCTGTGCCTCGCATCTGCGGCAAACTC
>Ga0209636_10004169_pt1 | contig 14752 bp, 11 predicted proteins | sample DeeMarSWOR152_54_FD_187464 | JGI IMG/M metagenome (GOLD analysis project Ga0209636, IMG submission 187464) | Marine sediment microbial communities from White Oak River estuary, North Carolina - WOR-1-52-54 (SPAdes) (version 2) | ecosystem: Environmental > Aquatic > Marine > Intertidal zone >...
CTCTGCGTCTCCGAAAAGGAGAAAAATTCCTGCTTGTGACAGATAAAGAGAAAATGGAGATCGCAGAGGCCTTTGCCTACTGGGCAAAAGAACTCGGGGCAGAAACAACCACTTATCTTATGACAGAGACTCTTCGCCCTATCACTCAACCGACTCGTCTTTTCGCAGAAATTGCAGAGAGGGCAAATGCGATCGCTTACATGCTTGACGCAAGGATTGAGGAAAAGCCTTTCAGAGGATACATGGTCAAAACCGGAATGGAGCATGGCCGGATATGTATGATGCCGGGATTGACAAGAGACATGATGGAACGTCTTGTGAACATCGACTTTAAGGATATGAATCTGTTCACAAGAAAAGTCATAAAAGCCCTGACGGATGCGGATGATATCCAAGTGGAGAACCCTGAAGGTACCCGAATCCAATTCAGCGCAAAGGGCAGAAAATGGGCAAACGACAACGGCGATATCAGCCAGAAGGGGATGCATGGAAACCTCCCTGCTGGAGAATGCTTCACAGCACCGGTAGAGGAAAGCTTTTCAGGAAAGCTGGTTATCAGCCTCATCGATGATAAGCTGGGGCGTGGAGTAATGGAATTTGAAAAAGGCCGGCTGATCCGTTACGCAGGAAAGGGAGTCAAAGCAATCATCCAAAACATCGGCAAAGACGAAACAGGAAAAATCATTGGCGAGTTTGGAATCGGCACGAACAGAAAAGCCCGCATCACTGCAAACATGCTGGAAGCTGAAAAAGCCTTCGGGACAGCGCATTTTGCTATCGGCGACTCCTACGGCATGGGAAAAAACAGAAGCCAGCATCATTATGATGCTCTGGTGGACAAAATCACGATCCGGGCTAAAGGAAAACTGATTGCCAAAGAGGGAAGGTTTCTTCTCTAAGGAATAGATGAATCCTGGCCTTTCATGCAAAAGAAAAGTGGCAAAGAGGAGGGGGAGCTCTTTCACCACTTGAGAATGTCAAACAGGAGGCTTTTCACGCTTTCTTCGAGAGCTTCTCTGAACCTTTCCACACTATCTGTAAATCCATCCCCTAAGTAATCCTTGATATACATCGGTTCTCCGACATTAATCTTGACTTTTGTCGGAACCAAGAACGGAACCTGGGTGCCAAACATGGCCACAGGAGTGACAGGGATAGAAATTCCTTCATATTTATGCAGGTTATAAGAAAGGATGGACGTTCCTCTCTTGAAAGTGTGCACATAGGGATTCGGATCTTTTTTCATCACACGGCCCCAGCCCTGAAGGGCAATAATCGCCCTTCCTTTTCTCAGGTACTCATGACAATGCTCCATGGCCGTCCTCGTTTTCTGCTCCATATCCACAGGAATAGCTCCCACTTTCTTTATCGTCTTTGCAAAATAAGAGGTAAAAAGGGATTTCAAAGGGCTGAGGAGCAAGTCCAGGAAGAGCCCGAAGTCTTTCAGATGTCTCTTGAAATGTCTTCTGATCAGACGGTTGAAATCATGCTTATCAAAAACCATTCTATTGGATGTCCAAAATATCTGTCTCGGGACGACTTTGAACAGAGTCGCCGCATCCTTGAATGTTCCGATATGATTCCCGATGATGATATTCGGACCTTTCTTGACAAAATTCTCTTCTCCTTTAATGACGATTTTTTTCCCGATAAGGGCAATACTGCTGAAACGCTGGATAACCGGCTCTACCCGTTTCAGCTCTTCTTCGATTGTCATAATTATTGCGATCCTGTTAATTTTTCGTTTATATATTTTAAGAAAATTTGAAAAAAAATTCAAAAACTATCTGGGGACGTTCGACAAGGTAGCACCTCTTGTATTACGACTGTCCCTTTCAGTCCTTACTTTAAAAAGAATAGGGACTATCCCATTTTATCATAAAAAGAGGTATCCCCTTGGGGAACGTCACCTTACTGCTTGAAAATATAAAATTTCCATGATAACTTAGCCAGTAAAAATCATGCTGCATCTTTCTCAGGTCGTTTAGTTGTGGAGGATAAGATGTTGACACTCATCAGAAAAGGGACAGTATTCGCGCCTGACCCTCTGGGAACAAAAGACATTCTGATTTCAGGTGACAAAATTGCGGCTGTATGCGAGCCGGATAAGATTCACATCAAGGGAATGGATTTCGAAGTTGTTGATGCATCAGAAAAAACTGTCATACCCGGTTTGATTGACAGCCACGTCCATATACTCGGAGGCGGCGGAGAAGGGGGGCCCGCGACCAGGGCTCCCGAAATAACAGTAGAGGACATCATTGAGTGCGGAGTCACGACCGTCATTGGCTGCCTGGGAACTGACGGGACAACGCGCCACATGGAATCTCTCCTGGCCAAAGCGAGAGGTCTTGAAGCGGAAGGTGTCACAACTTATATATTTTCCGGTTCTTATCAAATTCCTCCTGTAACAATCACAGGCAGCATCCGTTCGGATTTGATTCTCATCGATAAGATCATCGGGGCTGGAGAAATCGCCATATCCGACCACCGTTCCTCCCAGCCTACTTTTGAGGAATTCTCCCGCCTGGCTGCAGAATGCCGCGTCGGAGGAATGCTCGGAGGGAAGGCAGGTATCCTCCACCTTCACTTGGGTGACGGACCGCGCAAACTGGAAATGCTCTTCAGGTTGATCAAGGAAACTGAAATTCCCGCGACACAGGTTATCCCGACCCATGTCAACCGTAACCCACGACTCTTCGCTGAAGCCATCAAATTCATCCAATCAGGGGGATTCATTGATTTGACCGCTGGCGACGACCCTGAAGCCAGAGGGGGTAGTGAAGTCAGCATCGGAGAAGCCATCCGACTTCTCCTTGAGAAGAAGGCTTCCCTCAGCCAGGTGACGATCAGTTCAGACAGCAACGGGAGCCTGCCAATCTTCGATGACAAAGGAAACCTCCTGGGATTGACCGTAGCCACCCAGAAAAGCCTTTTGAAAAATATCCGTCACCTGGTGCAAAAAAATGTACTCAAGCTTCAAGACGCAGTTAAACTGCTCACCGTTAATCCCGCCATTTTTTACAAGCTTCATCAGAAGGGAGAAATCCAAACCGGTAAAGATGCTGATTTACTCTTGCTCGATAAAAATTTGAATATGACGGATTCTTTCGCCATGGGAAGAATGATGATGGCCGACAAGAAACTTCTCGCTAGAGGAACATTTTCATCAGCGTAATTTATGACTTCACAAGAAGACATAGATAAAATCTGGGAAGAGAGAGGAAAATGGAGAAAGAAGCAAATAATCAAACTCAAAAATCCAAGAAACCCAGTCTTGTCATCGCTCTGATTCCATTAATCGCCATGGGAATTCTTCTCGGCGTTGGCTATGGAGTCTACAAAATCGCAGCCCAGGTTCTCCTCGTCGCCGCCGCTTTTATAACGGGTATCCTCGGCCTCATCCTCCATTTCAAATGGAAAGAAATGGAAGAGGGAATCGTCAACAGCATCCATAAAGCGATGCCGGCTATTTTGATCATGCTCTGTGTCGGTATTCTCATCGGATCCTGGATCGCCTGTGGAACTATTCCCATGGTCATCTACTACGGCTTAAAACTCATATCGCCTCAATATTTCCTGGTGACAGCCTGCTTTGTCTGTTCGCTCACCTCGTTGGCCACGGGAACCTCCTGGGGCACCATAGGCACTCTGGGAGTGGCTTTCATGGGCATAGCCATGGGCTTAGGAATCCCTCTCGGTCCAGCGGCCGGGGCCATAGTGGCTGGCGCGTACTTTGGAGACAAAATGTCTCCTTTCTCGGACGTGACCAATCTTGCGCCTGTTGCTGCGGGGTCAAACCTCTTTGACCATATCAAGCATATGCTCTGGTCAGCGACTCCGGCCTGGCTCTTGGGCCTTGTGATTTATTTCTTTGTCGGGCTGAGGTACGGGGGAAAAAAAGTGGAATCCGAGTCCATGACTCTCATCATCCAAACATTGAAGAACAACTTCAACTTCAATGTCCTCTTACTCCTGCCCATGGCCATTGTCTTCTACTTCGCCTTCACCAAAAAGCCGACCATACCTGGGATGCTTCTCTCCTCCTTGGTGGCCGGAATACTGGCCACCATTTTCCAGGGTGCTTCGGTCACGGATGTGGCTACAGCCATGAACACTGGATACCAAGCTCAGACTGGGGTGCCAAAAGTGGACGAGCTGATCTCCCGGGGAGGTCTGATGAGCATGATGGAAACACAACTCATCGCTTTCACCGCCTTCAGCTTCGGGGGGATCATGCAGCGCACCGGGCTACTCTCAGTCATTCTGGACCGCGTGATGAAATTCGCCAATAAAATATGGAGCATCGTGCTGACGACCATTATATCCTCAATCGTCACAGCCATGATGACAGCCAGCTCTTACCTGTCCATGATCATTCCCGGAGAGCTTCTTTCGCCGATTTACAAGAAAAAAGGCCTTGCAGCCAAAAATCTATCCCGGATTATCGAAGAAAGCGGCGCCATCATCGTTCCACTCATCCCCTGGAGCATGGCCGGCGCTTTTATCACAGGGACCATCGGAGTTTCCCCCGTCACATATCTCCCATGGGCCATAATGAACTACGCAGCCGTCATTATTCTGGCACTGTATGGCTTTACGGGATTTACAATGGCCCCAAAAATCAGGGAGGACGAAACCCAGATCGGGAGTTAGAGGCAGAAGGAATTTCCAGCCATTAGAAAAAGCTCAAAGGATTTCAATCCTCCTTCCCTGCTTTTGTCAGAGCCTTTCGGAATCCCTCCTCAACTTTCTCCTTTTTTTTCTTTTGTAGTTCCGCAGTCGCCTCAAATTTGCGGTCGAATTCACTCTTTCTTTTCTTTTCTTGCAAGAGCAGTTCATCCAATGTTTTTTTGGCTTTTCCTCCTCCTTTTTTCGACTGAATCACGTCCTGAGAGACGGGATCTATCCAGAGGAGGGACTGACAGCAGGGGCAGAGAATTTGAAAAACCTCTTTTTCTTTTTTTGTGTTTTTCATCTGATAGAAATTTATCAAAAAAAACAGTGTCAGACAAGACAGTTCATTCAAGCAATTGTAATTTGTGGTACCTATAATATTTTTATAAAGAAAAGGGATAGCCCTATTCTTTTGAAGTAAGGACTGAAAGGGACAGTCCCAATACAAGAGGTGTCCCCTTACGGAACGTCCCCATATTTTTTACTGACATTTATTTCATGCTTCTTTATCAGCTTAAAAAGTCCCTGTCTGCTGAGACCGACTTCATCGGCGGTTCTGGATCTATTGAAATTCCAACGGGCCAGAGCCTGATGGAGAAACCTCTTCTCGAATTCGGCTCTTGCCCGGAAAAAATCATAGGAATAATCCGAAGATCTGACTGCCTGAGGATTGATCTTTGGGGAAAGATGTTCCTCTCTGATGAGACTGTTATCTCCGGCAAGCACCAAACATCTCTGTATCTCATTCTGAAGCTCTCTCACGTTTCCTGGCCATGAGTAATTGATCAACAGATCGAGTGCACACGGTGAAAAAAAGGCCCTTTCACGCTTCATCCCGAGACAGTACTTCTCCAGAAAATGATTCAAGAGAAAATGAAGATCCTCCTTCCTTTCCCTAAGAGGAGGGAGCTCAATGGTTATGATCTTGATCCGGTAATACAGATCTTCACGGAAATTGCCGAACTCGATTTCTCTTTCGATATTCTTGTTGGTAGCGCTGATAAATCTTCCATTGACAGATAATGGCCTGTTTTCACCGATTCTCCTGATTTCCTTCTCCTGAAGAAAACGGAGAAGTTTGGCTTGAAGAATGAGAGGCAGGTCACATATTTCATCCATAAAGAATGTCCCTCCGTTGGCTTCCTCTATTATTCCAGGCTTGCTCTTCACAGCCCCCGTGAAGGCTCCTCTTACATAGCCGAACAGTTCACTTTCCAGGAGATGTTCTGGTATGGCTCCACAGTTTACCGCAACAAATTCCCCGTTTTTTCTTTCTCCGCACGAATGAATGATCCGTGCAACGAGCTCCTTCCCCGTACCGCTCTCACCACATATAAATACCGGAACGTCGCTATCTTTGACCCTGGATATCAGAGTTTGGATCCGTTTAAAGGCTTCACTTTTCCCCCTCACAAAATACTCTGGAGTTCTCGCTTTTTCCAATCCAAGATTTTTAAATTCTTCCTTGTTCTTTAAAATCCGGCTGATGGGTTTTGACAGCGACATGAGAAGCTCCAGATCGTTATGAGTGAAAGCTCCAGATATCACTTTCCTATCAAGATAGAGGACACCCACAGACCTCTCCTCAATAATCAAAGGTAGACAAATGATGCTCCTCTGGTTTTTACCGAAGCCTCCTCTTCTGACAGAATCATCAGGGTGAGTAGTGATAATCGGTTGTTTCACATCGAGAGCTTTATCAATGACATCTTGACTGATACTCCCTTTTTTCGAATGTCCATTCTCACGCATTTCTTGAAAAACAACCTGGTTCTTTTCATCTATCAACAAAACAACAACACGAGCGGAAGACGTGCCTTCCATGATTAAATCCAATAATCCCACAAGAAAAAAGTGATTCAAAGACAACATTCAATCCCTTTCAACTCACAGTGATATCTTTCAAAGGCAAAGAGTGAAATTCTGAGGCAACTTTTCAGTACAAATAACGATTCCTCTCCAAAGTTTTTCTCATCTTCCTTTCTCTCTTTCTTAAAATGGTTATCTTCCAGATAGTGTGCGTAAAATACACGGGAATGGAAGAAGCGACCTTGAAGATTTAGCCTTAACGAACCTCCTTGGAGGGGAAAGCGTAGCTGTTCCCCTTCCAAGGTTCTCGTTGGGGCAAAGCCTGCATGTTTTTGAATCCAAAAGCCGGAGCATACGGTTTTCTCCCCACTGCCTTTCGCTTATCCGCCAAGAGGGAAAGGACTGGCGCTCAAAATTTGAATGGAGCGATGACATTTCCATGTATTTTAGTCATCAAATTACACACACAGAATGAAAGAGAATCCTTAAAATTCGTCTTTATCCTGGGCGACGGGATAGAAAAGGAAAAGAGAAGGTGCAGGCGAATGCCGGAGTGGACGGAATTAGATTTATGGATTTCTCATGGAAAGGGATGAGCTGAAATCAGGTCTGTAAGTGCCGGATTTACTTGAGGCCTTTTTTCAAAACCTTTGCTTTTTTCTTCACGTCTCTGTATTTGGGATCAAATTCTTTGATCTCCTCAAAAAGAGCCAGCGCCTTCTCTTCCTCATCCGCCTCTTCGTAGAGCGAAGCCAATTCGTAACTCAAAGCCAAAAATTGGTCGCTTCCCTCCTGGGTTAACTCTTGAGCCTTCTTCAACCATCTCGCCGCTTCTCCAAATTCCTCCTTCTGCCTGAAGCATTGGCTCAAAGAATGGTAGGATTCTTCGCTTAAGCTCTCATCTTTAGAAGCGAGTTTGAATTTCTCAATCGCTTGATCTACTAAACCTTTTTCAAGGAAAGAAATTCCTGAATTGAACAGTTCTTTATAACTGTCCTTTTCCGTTTCCTTTTTCTTTTCTGGCTCTTTAACTTCTTCTATTTCTTTCGGAGGCTTTTGAGTCTCGACTTTCACCTCTTTATCCGCCTTCTTTTCAAAAGCTTTATCCGGCTCCGCTCCTTTCTCTACAGAAACGGGTTTTTCTTCTTTAACTTCCTCCTCTTCTTCTCGCTCTTCTTCCTCTACTGCTGCTTCTTCATGAGACTCTTTCTTATCAAACAACTCGCTTTCTCTTTCAGAAATTTCGGTAACCCGCTGGAGGATTTCATCAACGCTGACATGAGCGGATACTTTTCCAAGGGCTGCAAGCTTCTCATCTACCCTGGAGTCATTGGGAAATTGTATTCGCAAGTTTTCAAGAATTCTCTTGGCGTTCCGCAACAGACCTTGGGTAATATACAAATCCGCTTGAGCTAAATTCATCTCCAGTTCTTCGTCGGCTCCCTCCTCCAGTTCCGAAGGTTCCTCTATTTTTTCCTCTTGAATAATTTCCTCTAGCTCTTTTATCTCTTTAGTCGAAATCCTTGTTATCTTCTCCGCCTCTAAAGCTTCTTCCATTTTTCTTCGTTCCTCTTCAGCAGCTCTCTGCGCTTCCTCCTCAGCCGCTTTCCGAGCCTCCTCCTCCTCGGCTCTCTTCGCTTCCTCCTCAGCCGCTCTCTTTGCTTCTTCTTCAGCCGCTCTCTTTACTTCTTCCTCGGCTCGCATGCGCTCTTCTTCAGCCCGTCTCTTTTCTTCCTCGGCTCTCCTCGCTTCTTCCTCGGCTTTCCTCTTTTCCTCCTCGGCTTTCTGGGCTTCCGCCATAATTCGCGCCCGCTCCTCTTCGGCTCTCTTTACTTCCTCCTCGGCACGCATCCGCTCTTCCACGGCTTTCCTCCGAGCTTCTTCAGCTTTCCTTGCCTCTTCTTCCGCCTTCTTCTTTTCTTCCTCAGCACGTCTAACCTCTTCCTCGGCTCTACTCCGCACTTCTTCAGCTAATCTCTGTCCTTCCTCCTTTGCTGCTATGCGGGCTGCTTCTTCAGTCCGTTTGGCCTCCTCTTTAGCCAGCCTCGCTTCATCTTCCGCCCGTCTTGCTTCCTCCTCAGCTTTCTTCCGCATCTCCTCTTCGGCTAATCTCTTCGCTTCCTCTTCAGCCGCTCTCCGGACTGCTTCTTCAGCGCGTTTGGCTTCCTCTTCCGCCCGTCTCGCTTCATTCTCGACTTTTATCCGCGCTTCCTCTTCAGCCGCTCTCCGGGCCTCTTCCTCTGTCGCTCTCTTCGCCTCCTCTTCAGCACGCCTCCGCTCTTCCTCGGCTTTCTCCCTTCCCTCTTCGGCTCGAATCCGCTCCTCTTCCGCTTTCGCTACGTGCTCTTCAGCTCGCTTCTTTTCCTCCTCGATTTTCTTCTCTTCTTCCGCTTTCAACCTTTCTTCCTCAGCAAGCCCTGCTTCTCTAGCGGCTTCTGGAATTTCAATCCCCTCTTTTAGCTGGTTGTAGTGGCTGACTAACTCTTTATCCTCGGGAACAAGGCTGACAAGTTCACCTAAAGCAGCTAGATATTCCTTCCGTTTATTTTCCCTCCGGTATTCATCCAGAAGAACCCGGCAAACAATCTCCAGATTCTTTTTTTGGCCAGCCGATTTATAGATGGAAGCCAATTTTTCCAGGGTAGGTGTGTGAACCTTTTTGACTGAGAGAATAAGCCCAAGAAGTCCGATCGCTTTCTCGGCCTTCTGTTTTTTGACCAGAGTCTCGACCAGAGGCTTATAGAGTTCAAAAGCCTTATCCAGCTCATCCTTAGAAATACTGATCCGCCCTAATTTCACTCTTGCTTCAACATCTTGAGGATTTAAATAGATAACCTGATTGAATACGGCTTCGGCCTTTTCAAAATCCTTATCTTCAAAGTGGAAGCCACCAAGAAGCCTGAGAGCGGTCACATCATCCTTATTTTTTTCCAGGATTTTATCGATGATTTTTCGAGCTTCCTTAGTTTTATCTTCTTTTTTAAGAAGAGATATCAGATTGGACAACGTCCTTGACTCGTCTTCTTTCAGGTCTCTTGCTTTCTTAAGCGCTTCATGAGCCTCTTTAAATGCTTTGCTCCGGATCTTAAACTCTGCCACATCATTGTACCGGTTTACTGCTTTGTCAACCTCCCCTTCCCTCGTGTACAGATCAGCCAGAGTTAATCTTGTCTGAATATCCTTCTTATCTAATTTTAAAAGCTTCTCAAAGAGAAATATGGCTTCTTTTGTCCGATGGTTCTTCATTAAGCCTTTGGCGATATTCGAATATTCCGCCTTCGCTTCCGAGAGAAATCCCTGGGCATAATAGAGGTCAGCCAGTTTCATCGTGGATTCGATATTTCCGGGATTCAACTTATTGATCTTTTTGTATACTGCCATGGACTGGGAATACGAACCTCTTTCTTCGTAATGACTGGCAATTTTGTACAATTGCTCGATCGCACTGTCTTTCTGGTTCATTCTCAAATAGAGGTCGCTGACGAGGCTTCTTACATTTATATCTTGAGGGTCTACAGCCAACACCTTCTTGTACTCCTGAATGGCATCCTGGAATTTTCCTCTCTTTACATTTTTCTCGGCGTTTTCCAGGAACCTGGCTCTTTCTTTTTCAGTCCCCATTTTATTCGCACCTAAGATTAAAAGATAACCGATGCAAAGGTGTCGGCCCTTTTTTTTCTAAAGCTCTGAAATGCTCTTTCGTTCCGTATCCCTTGTTCCTTGATAAGGAATATCCTTGATAAACTCTATCCAAAAGCATCATCATCTCATCTCTAACGACTTTAGCCACAATGGATGCCGCAGCGATGGAAATACACTTTTTATCGCCTCCAGGCACACTTATCTGAGGATAATTTACCTCATTTAAACTAAATCCGTCAACTAAGATAAAATCAGGGGCTAAAGCCATATTTTCCACCGCTCTTTTCATGGCGCTTATCGAAGCCCAGTAAATATTCTTTTGATCGATCTCAAAATTCGAAGATAGACCGACTCCAACAGAAGCCGCATTGGCTAAAATCTCCTTTGCCAACCGCATCCTTTTTGGGGGAGAAATGACCTTGGAGTCATCGACCTCTCTCACCCAGCCTGATAGCCTTTGGTTTATGAGTGCGAAGGGAAGTATAACAGCGGCCGAGACGACAGGGCCAAAAAGAGCTCCTCTTCCCACTTCGTCAACGCCGGCTATGGCCTTAAATCCTTTTCTTAATATTTTCTTCTCAATCCGAAAATCAGCCATATCCGGTCTATGCTTCGGCATATGCTGTTAAACAGCGAAATCATTGAACAAAAAATATGCCATTTTCCGACTTAAATGAAGGTTCAGGTCTCTCCCTGAACAGGGAATGAAGCTGTCTTTTCTCCCTAAAAGAGCGTATGAAACGCCTTTCATGTGTTCTTAAAAATAACACACCACAAGATAATGTCAAACATGCCTCTATCTTTTTTCTTTCAGCTTTGCGGCTTTTCCTTTGAGTTCACGCAGGTAGTATAATTTGGCTCTTCTGGCTTTCCCATGCCTTACGACTTCAATTTTTTTGATCATTTTGGAGTGAAGAGGCAATATCCTCTCGACTCCAATACCAAAAGAAATCTTACGGACCGTGAATGTCGCCCCAAGTCCAGAGCCTCTTTTGGCGATCACATCACCCTGAAAAACCTGTACTCTCTCTTTATCTCCTTCTCTGATAATCACATGGACTTTTACGGTATCTCCCACTCGAAAAGAAGCTGGATCTCCCGTTGCCTGTTTTTCTTCCACTAAGTCAATCAGATTCATCTCTCTTTCCTTTCTTTTCTGTTTTTATTTCTTCCAATATCTTTTTTTCTTCCCGAGACACTGTTCGACTCTCAAGGAGATCAGGTCTCAAGAGCCACGTTTTTTCCAGAGATTTTTTGAGTCGCCAGGATTCAATCCTGCTGTGGTCTCCAGAGAAAAGAACTTCTGGGACTTTTATCCCTCTAAAATCTCGAGGTCGAGTGTACTGAGGGAATTCCAACAAACCGGTGAAAAATGTATCATTTTTCACCGAATCTGCCTTTCCCACGACTCGAGGAACAAACCTCGATACTGCATCCACAACGACTAAAGCCGCGGGCTCTCCTCCGGTGAGAATATAATCACCAATGGAAATCTCACCAGTTACAAGATGTTGGATCACTCTCTCATCGACTCCTTCATAACGGCCGCAGATAAGGATGATTTGGTCGTTCTGAGCCAAATCCTCCGCGTACTGAAAATCGAGTTTTCTACCTTGTGGAGAAAGGAGGAATACGGGCACTCCCTCTCTGCACCTTATCTCTTCAACAGCAGCAAATATCGGCTCAGGTTTTAAGACCATTCCCTGACCGCCTCCAAACGGACGATCATCGACTTGTTTGTGTTTATCTCTAGTAAAAGTCCTCAGGTCATGAACATGAACTTCGATTAAGCCCTTCTCCAGAGCTTTTTTTACAACTCCTCCTGAGAAAACACTACCAAAAATCTCGGGGAATATGGTGATTATATCAAATCTCATTCAACTCTAAAAGACCCTCGGGAGGATCAATCCGGATTATCTTCTTCTTCAAGTCCACCTCAAGACACACCGAATGCGTAAAGGGAATAAGAATCTCTTCTTTCCCTTGAGAAACCACTAACAGATTATTGTTTTTGACCCATATTAAACCGGAAACACTTCCGATTTTTTTCCCGCTTTGAGTGACGACAGAGCATCCGATGATTTGGAAGGAATAGTAATTATCTTTTTCCAAGCTCTGGAGGTTTTTCTCCGGAAGTTGAACCTCCAAACCGACAAGTTCACGAGCCCCGGAAAGAGAGTCTACTCCCTCCAGCTTAATGATATAATGCTCTTTATAGGAGCGTAAGGATTCAACCCGGTATTCTTCGAGGCTATCTTTCTTCTGAAGAAAGATCCATGAAAAAAAAATGTTTCAGAGAGTGTTCAAAATAAGGCTTAAACCTTAATTCGCCCCTCTTGCCTTGGCTCCTTATAAATTTTCCTATAGTAACCAAACTATCCTTTTTCGATGATCTCGAGGTTAAATCTTCTTTTCAGCTTCATTCCTGCTGCACCAAGAATAATCCTGATTGCCCGCGCTGTTCTTCCTTGTTTTCCAATAACCTTGCCTAAGTCTTCCTGAGCGACCTTCAATTCCAGGATCGTGGTCTGTTCCCCTTCAAGCTGGGAAACCTGTACCTTTTCCGGATTGTCAACTAAGGATTTGGCAATCAATTCAACGAGTTCTTTCACTGTAACCTCCTTTAAGTTTTTGAATGTTGTTTGGAAAGTTTTTCCTGTTTGGAAACTTTATTCAAAAGAGATTGTACTGTTTTTGAAGCTTGAGCTCCTCTCTTCAGCCAGTAATTGGCTTTCTCATAATCCACTTTAATCTCAGGGGGTTCTTTTAACGGGTCGTAATAGCCGAGAATATCTTTCGCTTTGCTTTCCCTTGGTTTACTAGAGTCGATCGCTATGATTCGATAAAAAGGCTTTTTTTTAGCCCCAAGTCTCATCAATCGTATTGAAATCATTGTCTTACCACATTTTTTAAAATGAACTGTGATAATATCTGAATTTTCATCTAAAGTCAACTCACCTGAATCATTCATAAAATCTGCCGACACCTTATTCACAATATCTTTGAAGGATGGCTAAAAATCATATGTCGGCATCTTTTCCCCTTCGGGCGAGCCGATCTCACCGCATCTACTTTGTTACAGCGCAAGAGCGGTGGACGACCACAGCTTCATGCGCTGTGCCTCGTATCTACGGCAACCTCGACTCGTGAATAATCCAGGGTATTTAACGAGATTAAGCAGGAATAAGGCAATGAAAGATAAGATTGCCACGCTCCCTGCGGGGACACCCTATTTTTAGATGACGTTTTAAATGATTAAGAGGAGTTAGGGTATCCCCCTCGGGAACGTCCCCTATTCTGCTCTAATGAGATGAAGGAAAAGAGGAAAGAAGTTTTTGAAAGTGAGACTTTTTCATCATTTTTTTCATCTCCGCAAACTGCTTCAACAGCTGGTTAACTTCAGAAACGGGCCTCCCGCTTCCCTTCGCAATTCTAGCGCGACGGCTCCCGTTTATTATTTTTGGATTTTCCCTTTCTGCCATAGTCATGGAGTTGATGATGGCCTCAAAATGAAGAATCTTCTTATCATCTATTTTCAGCTTAGACAGACCTTTCATGGGTCCGTTTTGAGGCATAAGATTCATAACCTGGGAGAGAGAACCCATCTTCTTCATCTGCACGAGCTGTTTTTTAAAATCCTCGAAGGTCAACTCTTGCTTTTTTAATTTGCGAGCCAGGGCTTCCGCCTCTTCCAAATCAGCTTCTTTCTCCGCCTTCTCGACTAAACTCAGGATGTCCCCCATTCCAAGGATACGTGAAGCCATCCGGTCAGGGTGAAAGACCTCAAGCTTGTCAAATTTTTCTCCGACGCCGATAAATTTAATCGGCTTCCCGGTCACTGAAACGATAGATAAGGCTGCCCCTCCCCTGGCATCTCCATCAAGCTTGCTCAAAATGATGGATGTCAGACCAATCTTTTCCTCAAAAAGCTGAGCGCTCTTCACTGCGTCCTGCCCCGTCATAGAATCTCCTACATAAATCAACTCAATGGGCTTGAGGATGTCTTTCACCATGCGAAGCTCTTCCATGAGTTCATCATCGATATGAAGCCGCCCTGCGGTATCCACGATAAGGGGGTCAAAACCTTTATTCCCAGTATGTTTAAGGAGTTGCTTGAGAGCTCCAGAAGGTGAAGTCATCTGGTCTTTCGTCATTTCGTAAAAAGGGAGATTGAGCATTTTGGATATCATCTTCAACTGGTCCTGAGCCGCAGGCCTTTTCAAGTCAAAAGAGACAAGGAGAGGGTTTTTCTGTAAACTTAAAACCCATTTGGCCAATTTTCCACAGGTTGTGGTTTTTCCAGAGCCTTGAAGACCCACCAGCATGAAAATTGAAGGAGGATGGCTCGCAAATTTCAGCTTTTCTGCCTCCTGACCCAAGAGGGATGTCAGCTCATCTCTCACAATCTTGATCACTTGTTGGGCAGGGGTTAGACTCATGAGGACTTTCTGGTCCAGAGCTTTATTTTTTAGACTTTCTTCAAAATCTTTCACCACTCGATAATTCACATCTGCCTCAAGAAATGTCATGCGAATCATCTTCAGAGCTTCAGCCATGTTTTTTTCCGTGATTTTTCCTTCACCACGGAGAAACTTCATCACTTTTTGAAGCCGGCTCGATAACT
>Ga0209636_10004170_pt1 | contig 14751 bp, 12 predicted proteins | sample DeeMarSWOR152_54_FD_187464 | JGI IMG/M metagenome (GOLD analysis project Ga0209636, IMG submission 187464) | Marine sediment microbial communities from White Oak River estuary, North Carolina - WOR-1-52-54 (SPAdes) (version 2) | ecosystem: Environmental > Aquatic > Marine > Intertidal zone >...
ACGCCGATTTACTGCGTAAAACTACACGCCTCTTGACAGACAACGGAATTAGAAACGCACTTATCAATAACTTTAATGATTTTAAGACCAGAAATGATTTTGGAGTTTCTGCTGGCTCATGCCACAGATTCTCCCCAATTGCGGGATTTGGTTATGGAGTATGGAGCAGACAAATCCAGGATGCCAGTGGGTGGAAATTGTGGAATATTACGAGGGATTTGGAGAAAAACCAAGAAAGAAATTCCTATTATAAAATTTACATTAATTTTCGCTTTACCTTAATAAAGTTTTTTGTTGTCCTAACTCTTGGGATAGCATAGGTCCACGCAATAGCCATTTATATACAGGCATAATTTTTATTTTTTTATTTCCTATTGATAAATCTTCCTCTTCGTCTTCAGTTAAAATTAATCCAGGTTTAATTTTTAATTCATCCATTGCTTCTGCTAAGGCATTCAATTCTCTATCTCTTACTTCTTTTCTTCCTAAACTTTGCGTAACCTGAACTAACTCTTTGTGTCTTATTCCTTCTCGAAGGAGAAAATCTACTTCTTTTCCTTTTTTTGTTTTGTAGTAATATACTTCTTGTTTCCTTCTTTTTAGTTCGATAAAAACAAGATTTTCAAGAAATTTTCCTTTATTTTCTGAAAATCTGAAAGAAGCAAAATTTAATATGCCGTTATCAACTCCGAAAACTTTTTTTGGGTTTCTGATTTGTTGTCGTATAGAATGAGAATAGCGAGGAACCGTTGCTATTAAATAAGTGTTTTCTAAGTATTCTAAAAATTTTTTTGGAGTATTAACACTCCCTAAACCTAACATGTTTTTTAAGCGGTTATAGCTTACAAGGGTACCAGCATTGCTTAAAAGATAGATAGTAAGATCTTTTAGAGACTTAACCTCTTTAATATCATATCTCGCTGCAATGTCTCTATAAATTATGTCGTTATATAATGTCGATAAAGTATTTCTTTGTTTATATTTTATATATTCCGGAAGACCTCCGTTTTTGAGATATTCATTGAATCGTCTTTTTATTTTTGCCCGTTCAGAAGTTACACTTAAACTATCTTTTTTTAATGATAATCCTTTAAAATATAAATATTCTTTAAAAGAAAACGGATATAGTTCAACAGGGATGTATCGACCTGTTAGTCTTGTGCCTAGTTCCTTGCTTAAAAGCGATGCATTTGAACCTGTTATAAAGATTTTATTACCGGAGTCTTGGAGCCTCCTGACAAACATTTCCCAGCCAATTATGTTCTGTATTTCATCGAAGAAATAAGTTTTGGTCTGACCAAACAGTTCGATTGATAATTCAAGCAGATTATTGAAATCTTCTGAAGTGAAGTACATAAGCCTTTCGTCTTCAAAGTTGAAATAAAAAATAGGTTCTTTAAAAAAATTATTCATTATTTGAAGTAACAGTGTTGACTTACCACAACGTCGTAAGCCTGAGATGACCACAATATAAGGATTTTTAATATATTTTGAAAATTGATTTAGACAATCTCTCTTAATACCTAAATCCATTTGCAGAAAAATCCTTTGCTGTTCTATTATTATTTCTTTTAAAGAGTTTTTATCCATTTTGCTTTCCTCATTAATTATTCATTACGAATGAAAGAATAACACTTATTTTGTTCATTGTCAATGAAAACAATTGGGTGCTTTATCAGAAACTCTTACGAAGTAACCCGAGGGGGAGGAGGTCTCTGCCTCACAAATGTCAGCTTGAGGTGGTTGATGATGCGATCGACTACCGCAATGCTGGACAGGTTGTCAAATCATGCTCGCGTTTTCACACTGGATGGAGAATCTTACAGAATAAAAAATCAAAACAAGGAGGAATGATCATTTCCAGCTTCCTGAATGACTTAAAAAAAGGGATTCCTGTTTTCCAACAAGAAGGGAAATCTACTTTCCAACATAGAGGGAAAATCCCTTGACTTTTGCAAATATAGAAGCATACCTCTCAGACACAGTACTCCCTGGAATTCGTAAGCTACGAGCCAGCCTCTCTTCCTGAAAGTGTCAACAGATGATGACATTGAGGAAGGTATCCAGTCAACCATCGTTGTCAAACATCCTCCCAGGAATAACGGAGGCCCGTTTCCCGTGACGGTTTCTCTGGGCGTTCGGAGTAGGGCTCGAAAAGAGAAAGAGGCCTGGCTCTCACCAGGTCAGAAGCTTTGACACCCACAAGACGAAGCGACAGACGGGAGGAAGAGAAAAGCTGGAGAAAAAGCTCTTGGGAAATCTTGTAAATTTTTAAGGATTAGCAATTTCTAAACTTGCTGATGCAAATTACTGCTCAGGGAAAAAGAAAAAAGCTTTAAGACTTTTTAAAGATGCAATGGAAGCCATAAAAACAAGTAGATGTATGGAAGAATTAGGATTAGATTATGAGAGTTTTATTTCTGATGATATATTGATAGATTATCTAAATGCTCAGAAATATAAAAGATTCTTAAAAAAAGATTGGTGGATTAAAAGTCAAAGCATCAATTGAACAACAATTTTTCTTATTGTTTATTCTTTTCAGCTGCGCCGGTTGGGCGAGCATCTTTGTCGTTATTTTCCTGTCCAACCATCGTACGGAAGTATAAATCGCGGCAAAAAGGATATCAAGGACAATGGGAAGTCAATCCTGGTGGGCCAAACGCCGCAGAGGCACTTAAAAGCGCCCAAAATCGCATAGAGGACTGCTTCCGGGCAAAGGAAAAAATCATGAAAAATAATCGGCCGGGGCCTCTGCGGCATCTTTCCAATACCGGTAGCAGACCTTTCCTTTTCGTTCATTGAGGGAGAGGCGTTCCAGGGAAAGGAGCGGGCGAATCATGGTTACACTATTAAATCCTGATTGGAGTTTCAAGTTTCAGCTATAAATAATCATTCATACCGGAGCGAATCCACAGGATTGGCCGCGGCCGCTTTGATGGACTGGTAGCTGACAGTCAAGAAGGCAATCACCAGGGCAAGTGCGCCCGACAGCACAAATGTCCATACTCCTATATCGACGCGGTAGGCGAAATTTTTCAACCATCTGTCCATTAAATAATAAGCGGCAGGCCAGGCAATGCAGTTTGCTAGAAGAACCCATTTTGTGAACTGCCTGGAGAGCATGAGGACAATGCCTCCCACCGAGGCTCCAAGAACTTTTCGTATTCCTATTTCTTTGGTCCGGCTCTCTGCTGTAAACGAAGCCAATCCTAAGAGCCCCAGGCAGGCGATGAATAATCCCAGGAGAGTAAAGATCCCGAATACATTCCCTATCTGCTCATCCGCACGGTACTGACGGTCAAAGTCTGTATCCAGAAAAAAGTGCTCCAAAGGATGGCCCGGCCACAAAGACTTCCACTGAGACTTGACAAAGGCCAGAGTCTCATTCAGGTCAGAGATATCTATGGAGAGTGTGATGTACCTGAAAGTCCAGGGCAAAAATTCCATGACCAGCGGCTCCACCTCAGATTGGAGTCCGCGATAATGAAAGTTCTTGGTGACACCGATTACCGGATTCACCCGTCCCCCATGCCCTGTTCTCACCCGCTTTCCGAGTGCATCTTCGGGACGGCTCCAGCCAAAGGCTTTAACGGACGCCTCATTAATGAGAAAAGCTCCCATGAAGTCTGTCTTCATCTCTTTTTGAAAAGCTCGTCCAGCCACCATATCGATTCCATAATCAGGGATGAAATCATCATCAAAATACATATGGAACATCGATTGATTTTTAGTGTCATCTTCTCCGACCAGACTGACGGCAAAATTAGACACTCCTCGCCCCGGAACAGTGGAAGATACAGTGACTCCGGTGACAGAAGAATGCCTGGAAAATATGTCTTTTACCGATGCGAAATTTTCCTGGATATCGATCCCGCCCCGGAGAGGGAGAATGAGTTTCTGCTCTTTTTCAAACCCCAAGTACTGGTTTTTCATGAAGAAGAACTGCTTGTACATGGTCAGAGTCCCGATAATCAGCAGGACAGAAATCGCAAACTGGACGACCACAAGAACCGTCCGCAAGTCTAAACTGCGAGAGCCAGCCCGCTGAACTCCCTTAAGAGTTACAGCCGGTCTGAAAGCCGAAAGCACAAACGCGGGATACAGGCCTGCGGCCATCCCCACGAGGAATGCACCACCGATGAGGGAGAGCAACACGCCCGGCATCAAAAGCGCATCAAAGCTCAGGGATATTCCGGTCAAATCTTTCAACAGGGGAACCGCAAACCGGGCAATGACCATCGCCACGCCTAACGACAGAAACGCCACCAGCAGCGATTCGCCCAAAAACTGGCCGATGAGCTGAAGCTTTTGAGCGCCCACAACCTTGCGCAAGCCGACTTCTTTCGCCCTTTTTGCTGAGCGTGCGGTGGAGAGATTCATGAAGTTCAAACAGGCGATGATGAGGATGAAAAGGCCCACAAAGGAAAAAATAGTGATATATACAGGATTTCCCGGAGGCTCGGTCTCATACCGGAGATGAGAATGAAGGTGAATACTGGCTACCGGCTGCAGGAAGTAATGATCAATCGATCCCCAGCTCTTCAGCTGTTCCCCGATATATTTATCGGTAAGACGGCTGATTTGAGAGGAAAATTCTTCTACATTTACACCAGGCTTTAGCTTGAGATAAGTATAAAACATGGTCGAATACCAGTTGGACATCTCATTCCAGTCTTTAAGCGTCTCTAAAGAAGCGATCAGATCATACTTCAAATGCGTATTTTCCGGGCAATCCTTCACCACTCCTGTTATCTCGTATTCCTGCTGATTGATCTCCAGAGTTTCTCCCAGGGGATTGGCGTTGCCGAAATACTTATTCGCCATGCTCTGTGACACCACCAGTGTATTCGGCCTGGTCAGGGCTTCCTGCTGACTTCCATGGATAAACTGAAAAGTTAAAACATCAAACAGTTCCTGGTCCGCATACATGAAACGGTTTTCATAAAAGAATGTGTCTTTCTTCCTGACCAGCCGGGAACCTGTAAAAGTAAATGCCCGGGCAGCGTATTCCACCTGAGGATAATCGGATTTCAATGTTGGAGCGATCATGGGTGAAACAGGAACAAAAACACGATTTGCGGTTTGAGTGCGGCTGTCCAACACAATCCGGCATACTCTTTCGACATCCTTATTATACCTGTCATAACTCAATTCATGGCGCACGTAGAGGAAAATGAGGAGACAGCAGGCCATGCCGATAGCGAATCCGGCGATGTTGATAAAAGAATAGATTTTTTGTCTTTTTATGCTTCTAAAGGCGATCTTAAGATAATTTTTAAACATGATGCATCTCCATCTTAAGTTAAAAAGTATATCCTTGATAACAGCATCTAGACACTGCCCCCAGTACCAAAGGCAGGCAACAATAAGGCCCTGTTCCCGGCATATCCTCGTAAAAACCTCATGCAGGTCATCGATGATGGCATGGTTTATCTGATACCGTTCAAGGCGCTTTACGAACCAAACCGCCAGCCGGGGAGGTAAAGGGAATTTGGATGATCTCATTTCTTTTTTTCAGAATGCATATTTTTTAATACCTTTCCAGAGGGCTTCCTGGAGTTCCCTGGCCTCACGCAAGGCTTCAAGCCCTGTTTTGGTGATTGTGTAGTAGACTCTCTTATTACCTCCCGCTTGATTGAGGATTTGCACGGCGCGGGAAGTCACATAGCCTTTCTTTGCCAGGTAATCCAGGGTGTTGTACAGAGTGCCGAAGGTGAACGTCCTTCCGGTCATTTCAGTGATCTTATCCCTGATCCTAACGCCATAAGCCTCGTCTTTGAGCCGCCATATGGCTAATAGAAAGATTTGCTCGTTGACTGATAAAATTTTCAATCCAAATCTCCTTATATCTCTGCGTATCATTATACGATATTATCGTACTGTTATATAATATAGACGCAATCTAGCTCAAAAAGGTTGCAGATATGTTAATGTCAAGATATGGATTTTAATCTGAATTTAGCTGAAACGAAACAATGCCCAGAGGTAAAAAAATCAGTCAGAATCGTGATAATAATAGGAGTCAATTAAGCTCTTCAGGCTTCCGTTCTAGTTGCAGGTGATTGGCAAGCCATTGTATTCTGTGATCTGGTTTTTGTTGTTGCATTTATCTTTATTTTGACAATTCTATTGTGGCAAATTTTATTCTATCTTTCATTATATTTTTTTCTTTTTCAAAATGTTGGTCAATATCATCCATCATATCATTTAACAATGGTAGCGCCTCTATATTCACTGCATATTTTTGTTTAAGGACAAAATACAATAGGATATGTTTAACTTACCTTAAATTCCATGTGGATAAATGAAGCGAGCTGCATATGGCTTAGTGTCTAAATGCTTTTTAATATTGATTTTCCAAAAGATTTACATATAGTACCTATATAAAGTTGTAAATTATTAAGAATAATGAAAGAAAACACAAATAAATATAGGAGAGGATTAAGTAAAAAAGAATCTCTCTTACTTTCAGAATTAGCTAGAGAGAATAAAGTTATTTTTACAGTTAAAGAAGCAAAGAAAATTTTAAAAGAGGCGCCTTATTTAACTTTACATTCATTAAAAGAAAAAAAGTGGGTTTTAGGATTAAAAGGCGGTTTATATGCAATAGTGCCTCTAGATATTGGAGTTAAAGGAGCTGAAGACTTTATTGTGCATGATTTTGTAATAGCCTCTCATTTAGTGAAGCCTTATTACATTGCTTTTTGGTCTGCACTAAATTATCACGGATTATCTGATCAAATTCCTAAGTCTGTTTTTATTGCCACAGAAAAAGCAAAAAAGCCTCTAATTGTGCTAAATACAGAATTTGTATTTGTGAAGCTAAATAAAGATAGATTCTTTGGAATAGAGAAAATTGAGATAGAAGGGAAGAAGATAAATATCTCAAATGTTAATAAAACAATTGCAGATTGCTTGGATCATCCTGAGCATTCTGGTGGAATTGAAGAAGTAGCAAGAGCTATTTACTTTAATCATAAAGATTTAAATTTTAACAAAATAAAAGAATATGCTTTACGAATGAAGAATATAACCATATTAAAAAGGCTGGGATTTATTCTAGAAAAAACAAAATTGTTGGAAGAATATAAGGATATTTTTAAAGATGTGAAACTAACAAAAGGCTATTCTAAATTTGATACGATTAGTAGAAAGAAAGGCAAATATAATGAAAAGTGGAAATTGTTAATTAATGCTGAGATTAATCCTGAGAGGTGGATGTACTGATAGACAGAAGGGAACTTTTAGCTAAAGCTCGAGAAAGAAATTTGAATTTGAATATTGTTGAAAAGGATTATGTAATAGGTTGGCTTTTATTTGGTTTTTCTCTGATAAATTCTCTTGTTTTTAAAGGTGGTACTGCTTTATCTAAAATTTATTTTCCAAAAATTTGGCGTTTATCAGAAGATTTGGATTTACCATAGAAAAATACCTTAATTTATTAGAAAAAGTTTTTGTTATAAGGCGATAGAATGGTTTTTCCAGAAACTTGAGAAAAGAAATAGCCAAAAATTCGCACTATTAGTGTTTTGACAACGGAATTAGAAACGCACTTATCAATAACTTTAATGATTTTAAGACCAGAAATGATTTTGGAGTTTCTGCTGGCTCATGCCACAGATTCTCCCCAATTGCAGGATTTGGTTGTGGAGTATGGAGCAGACAAATCCAGGATGCCAGTGGGTGGAAATTGAAGAAAATGGTGAAAGATCTGGAGCCAGTCCAAAAACGAAATTCCTAGATTTCTCTCCCAACTGAGCTAACCGCCCACATAAGAAGCAAAATGAACTCAGAGAATGTACCGCTTTCCCTGCTTTTTTTCCACTTTTTCACTTCAGGCATCTCTTCTATTTTTTCTTAAAAGTGTGTTTTTGTTTGTCCTTCCCTTTTGCTCCATATTGCCAAGGTCCTGGTGGAACCCATGTGGCCGTGAATGGCTTTCCTTCTGAGAAAGCAGTAGTAATAGGGAGCAGAAATACAGAGATGGCTTCAATCACCTGTTGGAAATTTCCTGGGGCATCATCAAGTCGTGATCTTCGAAGAAACGCTGCCCACTGCCTTTGTCTTTCAGAATCGGCAGCGAATGATTCCGTGAACGCTACCGGCTTGGCTGAGATGTCAGTATGGCGGCTAGAAAAAGTTTTCTTGATGGCATTTCCCATTACCTTCCCGTCAAAATCAAATTGTTGTGATAGAAGCCATATATCAAAGAAGTCTCGCATTCGACTGTTTAATTCTCCAAGCTTGACCATTGCCTGGAGTTTTTCAGCAATTGTGGTCTCTCGACTGTACCCTTTGAGTCTCGGAGCAGGATGCCCAAGAATTGTAGGATATTCCATAACTGTTGCTAATGGAGTAATTTTATCACCAAATCCTACATCCAATTGCATGGGGATTTCAGATTTTCCAACACATCCTCGAAATCGAACTCGCAGACCCTCATAAATAGCATCTTCAGTGATCCGTTCTCCACTAACGCTTAACGGATCGAAACTCACTCCGTCAGGCTGCTCAATTCTTTGTGTGCAGATTTCCTGGGTTATTGCAACAATAGCATCTATTGAGTTCTCTATGCGGCCGAGCAAGTCAATATCCCTTGTGGGACGTAATACTGGAGCCCTCCATACATTCAGCATCAATGCTCCTTTCAATACGAATTGATCAGAATGAGAAGATTTTGACAAACGGTAGAGAAACCTTTCCATAACATAGTATTGAAGGAGCTCGTTGAAAGGCCTGCCTGTTTCCCTGGCCTTATTGAGCAGACGCTGGTGTACCGAAGCAGCAACATTTTTCAGAGAGCGTTTCATCCAATCATCGCCTCCAGATAAGGGCGCAGGATTTTAGCCACACGACAGATACGGGCAAAGCCCATGAGCTTATCTACATTTACGTCACTGCGTTCCACATAAAGCCTCAACGCCTCGATAGCCGTGTCAAGACCAAGTTTATTGCGGTACTTAAAACAATCAGCCAGCGTCTTTTCGAGACAGTAGATTCGCACCGGCACCTTATCTAGCTCATAAGTCTCTATACCAGATGTGAATGCGTCACCGCCGAACTCAAAAATTTGCACAGGCGGGTATTGAAGACGGGGTTCCATCGAGCCTTTTGGAATTGCGATATAGACATCATGCGGGACTTGGGTAGTCATATTATGAAAAGCCAGCGCAGACACAAGACAGATCACGGCATTTGGAATCTTCAGGGCAATGGTAACAAGGTCAGGATTTCCCAAAGGAGAAGCATCCGTTAGGCGGAACAAACCTCTGTTCAGTTGCTCAATAACTCCCTCATCCCTCATAGTATAAATCGTTCGAGGATGAATTCCCGACTCGATTGCCTTACTTGTTCGGAGAATTCCGCCATGCTTTCGAAATATATCCTTCGCTTGCTCAAGCTTATCTGCGGTCTTTTTCTTGTTTTTTTTCATGGATAAAAACATCCTAATTTATTAACTTCTTAGGATAATTTTATCTATTTTTATCAAAACTTTCAACTCTCGATCGGTATTTCTTGGATAAATCCTATAAGACCTTAAAAAGGGGAATAATAAAAACATGAAGATAATACTTCTTTAATAAGCACCTTCGCCGCTGCCTGAGCAGTGAGTTCCGCTACTCCGGCATCGCTCAAGTAATTTTTGTTTCCTTTAAGAGAAATCTCTTTTGCCGGGTTTAAGGATCCGGTTACACTAGCGCAATTTCACAACCCGCTGGAAGTGGGCGAGGTGATCGTCCGCTCCACATTCGATGGCCCTCTCATCAAAGTAAATTTTATTTTTTTATATTGTCTTCCTATGTTGTCAATATCAGCTCATTGATGTAAACAACAGGTTACATTTTCCCTTTTTAATTTTAATTGGCAATCCAGTTAACTCAACCAATGTTATTATGTTCTGCGTTTTTCGAAACTTTAGCCTGTTTCTTGAAGCATCTCTCCTTCGATGGAAGGGATCTATCGTCCGAGGCATCCAGAGAAGACAGTTCTTTACCGGGCGCTCTTTCATTATTTTAAGGAGTTTGTCGCCGAATATGAGAGCCGCTTCGAAAGAGAGTATGGTTCCTCCTTCTCAATTTCAACGGCGAGATCTATCGTATTGCTGGCTGTTTTACTGTTTATGCCGCCTCGGCTCTATTTGTTGGCAATTGATATTGCCGTTTTGAGTGTGATATTATCCTTCCAAGACGTAAGCTGGTGGAAATTGAGGAAAATGGTGAAAGATCTGGAGCCAGTCCAAAAAAGAAATTCTTATATTTTGAGTTATTATAGTAGAGACCCTGTCTAAGTCATCAAATCTTTCATTTCTTTAAATTACGACTTTTTTATATCGAGCTGCAGTTAAATCTTCCCCCCCATATCCGGCAACTTTATCTCTCTTCCCAAAACATTAATCGAACAAGACCTAAGCCCTCAGAAAAATGTTCAACCACATAAAACTTTGGCACTACTATCAACTCTCCTTCTCTATTAATATATCCCAACCTATCACCAACCATAACCGGTGCAATTCCCTCCTTAAAACTCTTCACGGCCGAGAATTGACACTTTATAACCACATTCCAGTTCTTATCTATAAAACCCCACCGTCCCTTAATCATTATCGGAGCCAACCCTTCGGAAAATCCCCTCAAGCTGTCACACTTGATCTTCTTTACAATCTTTCCTTTCTTGTTAATAAAAGCATGAAGCTTACCCTTGTTAACCGCAGCTAATCCTTCAGAAAAATCAGAAGCCTCCTCATACTTTGGCTTGATTACCATCTTTCCTTTCTTGTTTACAAATCCCTGCTTCCCTCCTATATATTCATCATGAGCACGTAAATATTCCCCCCCAACAGATATTCGAGCTAAACCTTCACTAAATCCATACGTCTCATCGAATTTGGGCTTTATAACCATTTCTCCTGATTTGTTGATATATCCCCATTTCCACCATCCTTCAACACTCACCGGAGCCAATCCTTCAGAAAAATCTCCAACTCTGGTGGCATACATGGTTTCGATTACAATCTCACCTTCCTTATTTATGAATCCCCATCTGTATCCTCTTCTTTGACTTGTAATAAGTACAGCAGCTAAGCCTTCACAAAATTTTCTTCCCTCTGAATATTTGAGCTCGACAACAACACTGCCATTTTTGTTTATATACCCAATTTCTCTTCCTAAAAGCCCATCCTCAGTTGTGATCCGATTTCCAACCATGGCAAGTCCTTGAGAAAAATCCTCTGCCAGTTCATATTTAGGTTCAATCACTATTTCAGCTTCTCTATTAATGTATCCATAATAACTTTTTCCATCTTTTTCAATTTCAACTCGTGCCAAGCCTTCAGAAAAACTCCCGGCTTGGAGAATTTTGGGTTTAAGAAAATAATTTCCCTCTTTATCAATAAATCCATAAGTTCCATCTTTGTGATATAACTTTTGTTTATGTTCTTCACTTTGAGCATGTATTTCACCATTAAGAGTTATTAATAAAAATAGTATTAATATTTTTCTCATCTTCTCCTCCGCAATTATGCCTTCCATTTTGACAAACCTAATACGAGGGATAGGGATTTTCTTTTCGGCGGCGCTGGCTGATTGAGCATCTTTGTTCCCATTTACTCTTCAAACCATCGTAAGAATTATAAATCTCGACGCAAAAAGATGTCAATGCGGGATTGAGAGCGTGGAATATGTCCCTGAAGATGTTCAAGGCGCCCAAAGACCCGGAAATGACGTAGATATCTCCTTACGGGGAAAGAAAAGAATCATGAAATATATTCGGCCGAGGTCTCAACCGCCATCAAATTTTTGGCAATTGACCTTGCCGTCTTGTATGTGATATGTCTATTCTAGGACGTCAGCGGGTGGAAATCGCGGAAAATTGCGAGGGATTTGTAACAAGCACAAAAATCAAATTCTTATTTTTTTATCAAGAAAGCCAGTAGTTTATTATGTTGTTGTATTTAAAGAGTTGTATTGTGCGTCGTCAAAGGATTTAGACAACAGCAATCGATTAGCTAAGCTACGGTTTCGCATTTCATCATACTCTTAATTTGTTCTCTCCATCAAGGCCATTTTTTGATTCAATCTCCTTCTCCGTTTCAAATCCTCATTTTCAGCTCTTAACTCCTTAACTTCTTCCGAGCCTGCTTCCCGGACAGTGTCGCCTGTCAACTGACGCTTGCCGGCCTCAAGAAAGGCCTTGCTCCACTTTTAGTACATCGTTGGATGGATGCCTTCTCTCCGACAGAGATCCGTTATGCTCTCCTCGCCTCTGAGCCCTTCCAGGATTATTCGGATCTTCTCCTCGGCAGTGAATTTGCGGCGCGCTTTGCGTTTGATATCCCGAACTATAGATTCAGGTGAGGCTTTCTTTTTGACACTCATGCATATCTCCTTGCTTGGTTTTATTATACGGAAACCATAGCTTAGGATTCATCATGAGTTGTCCAAATTTTGCTGACGTCAAATAGTGCAGCTTAACTTAAATTTTTTAATCTTGATTAAAACAACTTAACTTTAATTCCTACTCCAAAGAAAAACCCGGAGAGATCAATTGACCCTATCCTTACATCCTCAGCACCGGGAAAAGGAGGTGTAGGCCCCCAGCCAAGGGCTGGATAATCTCCAGAAAAATAATAAAGAGTTCTTTTTTCATAAATACTCCAATAAGGTGCTGCTCCACCCCAGCCTTCTGCTTCACAATCACCTTCTATATTTGAAAATTTTGCATATCTTCCTTTTACCTCCAGAACAAATGCCATATTTGAAGTCACATTGAGTTCTAGACTGAATCCGCCGTGAAAACCAAAAGTTCCTTTATTAGCTTCACACTTAACATCTCCACCTCCTAAGGGTAAACTTTCCCATTCAGAACTATAATAAATGTTGCCTATATAGTAGCCACCACCAAGATTTACTAATAGATTCATCGATGAACCCATGGGCAGGGAATAATAAACTCCCATTGTGACAGGAACAGCAGTAACTTTCCATTTTTCGTATTTTTGATTAATAAATAAACCGCCAACTTCAGTATAATCTATATCATCACTTTTCTTTTTTCCTTGAAGATAACCTGAGCCAATACCAATGCCAAATCGGGGAGTTAAATTAATTATAAATTCAGCTCCTAAATCAAAGCCCAAGTGGAGATTATGATATTTACCAACTAAAGAACCAGGATCGGCCCGAACCTCCAGAAACTTATTCTGTCCATCAAAACGGTCATTTAAATCACCTAAAAGAAGATAATTCATTCCTCCTGAGAACTTAACATAATAACTAATTCCAGGATCAGCAGAAGGCTGAGAGGTGTGATCGGTAGGCTGCCACGATAGCAGTGGAGAAACTGTCTCTTCTGACCCTAAAATTGCTCTCCAGGATGTTGAAACTGTGCTCCCTGTGTCAGTATTCAGTTGAATATTTGCTTTCTCAACCGAAACTCTTAATTTTACTTTTTCTGCTTGACCTAAACTGGGTAAAAATGAAAGAATCAATAAACAAGCGCCTAGAATCTTAGACATTTTAACGCTTTTTATTCTACCCTCCTTAAAAGTTTTTGTTTTATAAATCTTACTCCCCCCTAAAAGCAACTTGCCAATCTAACACTCTCATTTCTTTGCCACGATCTCTTACAATGAGAATTTGCATTAATCTTAATCATCTTTTCTATAGCGTGTTAATTCGCTAAGCTATCCTTTTCAATCCAGGGAAGCCAGGGCTTTAGGGGATTTGGCTTCTAGTTGGCTCAATTTTTTTCCTTTTATTAACACTTAAAAAAGGAATTTGCGAAAACACTCCAATTGAGAACTAAATTGACAGATTGGACTTCCAAAGACGAACAAGCTCAGTCGGTCTTATAAACTCAAAAAATATTTTATCGAGGATTCCCCCGAGTATTGTAAAATCATGACCTTTTGAAGATTTTATTTGAATAGCTCTGTTATTATAAAGCGGAAAAGTAAACCTCCCTAACTCTTTTCTTAAATCTTCAGTTTCTTTTTTGCTTGAGAGTTCAAATCTGAATCCATATGATGAAATTATTTCTCCAAATCTTTGTATATCCCAAAAGATTAGTATTTTTAATCGTCCAAAAAGTAAGTCGAATATATCATCTTCACTTAATTCGTTGGTGAAAAAGTAAGGAGAACTGCTCTTACCATACATATTGCAAGTTACTAAATCTATTAGGAAATGAGATTTCGCTAATGTTAATAGCCTCCTCTTTTCTTCTTCAATTTCTTGCAATAAACTACTACCTAATTTGCATCCAGCTTGCGGAAATATAAAATGATAAAGTAAATGTAAGCTATCCCAATATGACCTTTTAGCGGCTAATAAAAAGAGTCAATCATCTATATAAGAAGCTGAAAAGCCATGAACTCTTGCTTCATCAATATTTTTTTTAATAATATGGCCATAGCCGAAAATTGTTGTTTCCTCGCTGCTTAACTTTATAGGCTTATGAAAGCGTATATCAGTCCCCTCTCCTTCATCCACAATTTTCTTTACCTCTTCCATTCTTAATTTTTGCCTAATCATTCGAGATGCTTGCTTTGGGGCATATTTACTAACTGTATGCCCTATATCATTGATCAAATCACTTGGCAAAGATTTTCCTCTCTCTTCTATGATATCTTCCAATATTTTGTTTATTTTCCCCAATTTCCACCTGCTGACATCCTAGAATGAGGATATCACACCGAAAACAACAAGGTCAATGACTCAAAAAGCGATACAAATCCCACGAAATCTACAA
>Ga0209636_10004173_pt1 | contig 14742 bp, 12 predicted proteins | sample DeeMarSWOR152_54_FD_187464 | JGI IMG/M metagenome (GOLD analysis project Ga0209636, IMG submission 187464) | Marine sediment microbial communities from White Oak River estuary, North Carolina - WOR-1-52-54 (SPAdes) (version 2) | ecosystem: Environmental > Aquatic > Marine > Intertidal zone >...
CTTTTGAGTTCATCCTTAAAGACAACATGCGTGGGTATCCACCGGTTTTGGATCCGGCTGACTTTCATCACGGTAAAGGTTTTTAGAAGTTTCCCGCTTTTGGCAAAACGTTCCTCTTTCAGAGAAATAAACCTCTCTTTATCGACCCAGATTTTCCGTGAGTGATAAGCAATATCGCCTCCCTTAGATGTCAATTCGAGCACCCAGCAAGGATGTTCAAGGAAAACTTCTTCCGCAACAACTTTTGCTTCATAAAGTTTATTCAGTTCAGGATCTTCCATGAAATCTTCATAAGAAAGATCCGATCCCATGACCGACTGCCGCAGCATATGGCCTGAGATCTTTATTGTCCTGTCAGTGGAAGGCATGTATATCCACAACTGGTCTTCGAGCTTGAGCATCTTGGTTCCCTTTTCACGCGCGGGGGCCAAATATTCGGTGAAAGATTTGTCCATCCCCTGGAGCCATGATTTTGACTTGATCGAACGGCTTCCCCTCCGTCCATGGATAACCATCTCACTGGTAGAGACTTTATTATCTGATCCGATGTTTTCATCAACACGTTTAAGGACCCAATCGCCCGAAGGCCATTCTTCCGTTATGCCGCCAGCCGTCAAAAGAGCAAGTAGACAAAATAGACAGAATATTTTTTTCATACTTCCAGCTCCTTCATCAATTGGGATGTCTGTCGTTTATAGATGCCGAGGCCTGATATGGATGTTCCAAGAAAGGTGGCTATGAGGCCTGGGACAAAGCCGATCACAAAACTCACTGGAGTGACCTTGGCTCTTATCACATCATCTATCACCATGGATGCGCTTTGCATCATGTTCCCCAAATTGATTCCTTTGGCTTGAAGATAATAAGCGAAAGCCAGGCCCAAAGCAGTCCCGAGGATGGAGCCTATAGTGCCGATCATCAAGGATTCAGTGATTAAGGAACGGTAGAGATGCCCTTTGTCTTCTCCCATGGCCAGCCGCACCCCGATCTCTCCATATCGTCTGAGACTTCCCATCAGCCCTGCGTTCCAAAGAACAATAGACATCACGGCAATGAAAGAGAAGATCATGACACCCATAAATTTATTCACCATGGCCAGGTAGTCAGCCATCCCACCCTGGCCACGAAGGGTTTCCATCACTGGAGAAAACTCATCTTCATCATCGGAATATTTCGCATTAAACTTTTCGGCAATTCTTTCGGCAGCATCTTCCTGGTAAACGAAATCATTGAAAAAAACAAGGATCTCACCCGCAGCATCTTGCATGTCCAGAGCGGACCGGATATCTGCTATATCTGCTAACATCATGCCGCGGTCCAAGGCCGTAATGCCAAAGTGAAGCGTCCCCACGACTGTGAAGTTTACTGTAGCCATGTTTCCATACATGGTTGAGCCGATGAGAGTGGATGTTTGTCCGGGCTCAATATCCAAACGGCGGGCGAAATCATCGCTGATGAGAATCTCTCCCTGTTTTTCAGGCAGACGCCCGCGCACCACAGCGTTGGCAAGGTTAAGCATCTTCCTCTCCGGACTCTCTTCAGAAAGCAGATCTGCAGCCAATCCGGCTATAGGGCCTTGAGCCTTTGTTTCTCCCTGTTCATCCGGGATATCAAAAAGCCCTCCGAAGTGAATTCTAGGGGCGAAAATAAGATCGGGAAAATCTCTCTTTAGATCAGCCATGAGATTGTTGACGCCGATAAAGGCCAGATCATTAGGCATTTGATCAGCGTTCTCCGCATAAGCCCGGGACATGATTTTCATATGCCCGGACTCGAATTTGGCGCTGGTTTGAATCCAGCTGGTCATGACTCCACTGAAATAGCAATATCCCAAGACTGTAAGTGCCACTCCTAAGAGTACCGTTAATACCGGGAACAAGCTGCGAGATCGGTCACGGATTATTCCTTTGAGTATGAATTTAATCATGACATCTTACCTCTCAACGCATCGGTGGGTTTGAGTTTGGCAATTTTACGCGTGGGCAGGAAACTCACGATCGTCGTGACCAGCAGGACCAAGACAACCGTTCCTACCACCAATCCAACACTGTAGACTGGGAAAAGTTTTTCTCCCAGCCCAAACCCAAATTCGTCTGTTCCCTCTGGCAGGGCCCAACCTGTTTTAGAAAACCAGACCAAGAAGGGAATCCCGTAAATGGCGGCAATGATGGCAGCTAGAACCGAATGCATGGCTCCTTCCAGCGTGAAAAGTTGAATGACTTTGGATCTGGTGAAGCCCAGGGCCATCATGGTGCCCATCTCTTTCCGCCTCCGGAAAATAGAGAGAACCTGGGTGTTGAAAATGGCCAGCATGGCGAGCAAGAGCAAAAATATATACATGATGGAACCACCCGTTGATTTGGTCCTAATCAGGTACTCAATATCCGCGAGAAGGAATTCTAAAGACTTGAAGTTCCATCCCGGGACAGTCGGGATATCCTCTGTATTTTTGGCAACGATCACCAGACTCGACTCGTTTTCCATAATCATCAGTTCTCTCATTTTCTCCAGAGGAATCCAAATTTGCCCCTGGTCAACCGTACCCACGGAGGTTTTCATGACCTGGGCTATCTGGACATCACGCGCGTCAAATGTTCCCTTTGCATCTCGCCATCGAACAGTAACCATATCTCCCAACTTAAGACCGGTGCTTTTCGCCATCCGGGTTCCGATGAGAGCCGGAATGTCTTCGCCTTCTTGGACAAGAAATTTTGAAGGCAGATTGACAACCGATTGCTGAGGATCGATTCCTTTCAGGAGGATCGTGCGCAGACGGCCTTCAGGATAAATGGTCGCTTGAGTTACTAGTATAGCCGTGGCTTCGCCTTTATCGATCTTTTCCTGAATAGGATCGGGGACGACTCCATGGGCGTCCTCTAAGGTGAGAGGGTCGAATGGGTCATAACTATCATGCCAGTACTGGCCTCCTGCGAATTCAATGTCTATCTTGGCTTGTTTAGCCTGATCACCCATCCCTTTATACAGGCTCTGCAGGAAGATGATGAGCACAAAGGAAAGGGACAGGACCACTGCATTCAACCAAGTCCGGAGTCCTGCTCCCAGCAGATTCTTGAGGGCCAGGCGAGGGATAATCATTGACCTTCTCCTTTCACATTTTTCGGCTCAAAAACCTCATCCTTGGCAACTTTCCCGTCGACCAAAGTGATTTTCCGACGCAGGTATTTGATGACTTTCCCGTCGTGTGTGGCAAAAATAAAAGTTGTTCCCAGCTCGCGGTTCAGCTCTTCCATGGTGTCGAGAATGTTGAATGAGTTCTCTGCGTCTAGATTGGCTGTCGGTTCATCGGCAAGAATAATGGATGGTTCCTTAACAATAGCTCTAGCTACGGCCACCCTCTGGCTTTGTCCCCCGGAGAGCTGCGCGGGTTTGGATTTTGCTCTGTCTGCCAGTTTGACCCACTCCAAGGCTTTCATGACCTTATCTTTGCGTTCTTTCGGAGACAGCTTGAGTAGAAGTAAAGCAAACTCGACATTCTCATAGACAGTGTAAACCGGAAGCAGGTTGAACGTTTGAAATATAAATCCGATGTTCCTGTTGCGCAACCATGCCGCCTGTTTATGCGACAGGTCTTCGATCTTTTTTCCCATAACAACCGCGCTTCCTTCTGTTGGTGAGTCGAGAGAGCCAACGACGTTGAGAAATGTTGTTTTCCCCGAACCGCTCGGCCCCACAAGGCCGGCAAACTCTCCCGGCATAAAATTAAGGTTCACTCCATTGAGCGCGAAAATCTTCGTCTGGCCCATGGGATAGGTTTTGACAAGATCTTTAGTTTTGATCAAAAAAGAGTTTTCCATTGTGACCTCTCTTTCATGTTTAGAAGCTGAATTTTGCCCATAAAAATTCTCAATGATTAAAAATAACCATGATCTGAATCCCTTTTCCTGCAAACATGTTGTTCTCCGTCAGATTCTGGTAGATCTGAAAAAGCTTCGGATTCCAGAATCCGATAACATTGATGATCCACTGATCATATGTTCGTCTCCAGTTGAGGAAGCTGTAGAGATTCTTGTTTTTCCAATCATAATAAAAAATACAGCTCAGATTATCCAGTATACTCAAGGGGTAATTTAGAGACAAGGCTGAAAATTTCATGCTATCGCCAGAACCAAGGACCTCCTGACTGCTTGCATAAACAAAATATTCCCCGGTCAGATTCAGGCCGTTGCCAAGACCGAAGGTATAATCTAATCCAATAGTAACGGCTTTCTGCCATGGGTAGGGCAGCTGCTTGCTGTTCTGATGAGTGAGCGTTCCTTCGAACCAAAATCCGATTCCCATGTCCCATTTGCCGTCCAGCGCGAAACGGTTCTCCGGAACAGAAGAAACATTTGCCATATCCAGACCAGGAAGACTTTGGTTTGGATCAATTTGTCGGTGATGATAGGTGAGAGCCATCTCTCCGTTTCCGACAGGGTGCTGGAAGCGCCCTCCGAATTCAACGGATCTAGCCTTGGTCGAAAGAAATTCCCATCCTTTTGTGTTTTCGTTGCCGTAAAGTCCCCAAATCCAGATATTGGCATTGTTCAAGAAGTAGTATCTCATGAGAATGCCGTAAACGCCATCTGCAAGCTGCAGTGGATCACGGGGATCGATGCGGTCAAACCACATCAGAGGCCTTAAAAGGGAAGCAGAACCAAAATTTATCTTCTGAAGCCCAAGCCTAGCCTCGAATTGAGAGGACGAAAACCGGCCCCACATCCTGTAAAGCTTAATATCTCCATCCGTTCGGACCTCTTCCAGGGAATGTACATGAGCCGTTCCGTAAGAATTCAGGGAAAGATCAAAGGAAAGGGAATAGTTTTGTGAAAGGGATTTTTCGAGTGAAAATTCGGGAATGTAACGCAGGCTGAGATGTGGTTCGGTGATGCTGTCAGCATTGACGGTTATCCATCCGGAAACAAGACCCTTAAGCTCGAAGGTTTGTGGTGATGTTGTTTTCTGCAGGAGAAGAATCATGCATGCCACGAAAAACAATTTTATCCCTCTAATGCGGGTCATGTTCACTCTTCCTCCGATTTTGTAGTCAATATTCCATAAAAAAAGAAATTGATCAATTCCGCAGTCAGTGCTTTAGGTGATTCGAATAGATTTAACAGCCGTTCATCGACTGCCATCTCTGGCATTAGGTTTAGAAAATAGAGGATAAACTGTGGGTTGATATCCTTGCGTATTTCTCCTCTTTTCTGGGCTGAAACCAAATCATCAAGAAAAATCTTAAGGTTTTCTTGTGTTTTTCTCTGTAAGAACTCAGCCACTTCAGGTATCGAACTTTGTATCAAATCTTTAAACATTTCCTGGCTGACATCCTCGCTTTTTTCCAGTTTCATTTTGATAATTTCTTTGGCTTTTTCTGAATAGGGGATACCCTGAGCCATGATATCCTTGTAACGCTCCTCTCCTTCATGGTATATCTCTTTTAAGATGAAGATAGCTAAATCGATTTTGTTTTCAAAATATTTGTAGAAAGTCATCTTGCTCACGCCCGCAGTCTGACATATCTCTTCCACTGAAACCCGCCTTATACCATGACGCATAAACAAGTCGCGGGCGGTCTCTATGATTTGTCGATATTTCTTGCTTTTGGCCATGCTTTTGCTTTTTTCCATGATTACCCTTGATTTGGACTTTTATCTATAAAATATAATATTATCGTAATTAATTACATATTTCGTAATTATAATAAAGATATTGTAAACATTTATCAAGTCTTTTTCCAACTTTGGGACAAAGCCAAATAATTAATTATTATGCGACATTTGTGCTTAGTTTTTGGAGGACATCGGATTTGGAATCCATCGTTCTTTCGACGTCTCCAAAATTATAACTCAATTATTATCAGCTAATTAAGACTCCTTATTTAGAGATAATTTAGGATTTTTGTGACTGAAATGTGACTATCTTTCCTACTTGACTTTTTCTTGGATTTGTTATATTTTTTTACACGAAAATCTTATTTAGGATAAGAGATTCATGTCAAAAAATATAACAGAATTAGGTCCTAAAGAAGCTCAATTTATTTCTCTCTTTGCCACTAAAAATAATGGCTTTTTCCTGCTTGAGGAAGCTGTCCAGTTTTGGAAAAATAGGAAGCTCACTTATGACATTCTTTGGAGGCTTGAGAAAAAAAGGTGGATAGAGCGGATAGAAAGAGGTAAGTACTTCATCATTCCACTCGAAGCCGGTCCTCAAAGGGAGTGGAGTGCTGACTCATATGTTGTAGCAAGCTTTATTGCAAAGCCTGCGGCTATCGCCTATTGGACTGCTATACGTCATTGGAATTGGACTGAGCAAATTCCTCGTATCGTTTATGTTCAGACAACGAAAAGAAAATCGAGGCCTAACCATACGATTTTCGGTGTGGAATACGAAATTATTACGGTCTCCCAAAGGAAATTCTTTGGCCACACTAAAGAATGGCGAGATGGAAAGGCTTGTCTAATTACCGACAAAGAAAAAACACTCATTGACTGTGCTGACTATGTAGAAAAGAGCGGGTCCATCATGGAACTTGCTAAGGCCGTAAAAGAAGCTGCCGTGGAGATTTCCTGGGCAAAATTGGGCGAATACGCAGAGCGATTTCCTAACGGAGCTGTAAAAAAGCGCCTCGGCTATCTCTTTGAAAAGCTTGTGCCTCAATTGCCTATAGAAGCAAAGAATATGCTCGAGAGATGGCAACAAGGATTGACCAAAGGGATCAGCGCTCTTAGTACAGCCGGGCCGAAGTCAGGAAAAATCTCTACTCGCTGGAAAATCCTGATAAATATGGAGATTTAGTTGATTTCGATTGGTGAAGTCCAACGAATATCTGGAGGATTAGGCTTAGAGCCGAGAGTGATTGATCATGATTATGTTTTGGGTTGCTACTTGTGTTTCTTGGGCACTCAATCTACTGTCCAGAAAAAATGGCTCTTCAAAGGAGGGACAGCGCTTCGAAAATGTTATTTTGAGGAATATCGCTTTTCAGAAGACCTTGACTTCACAGTCCTGGGTATAATTTCCGTTGAGAATCTCCGTAATGTCCTGCTCTCAACCAACATAGCAATGCAGGATGCAATGGGCATTCGAACTGATGAAAGAGAGATACTGGTGGATATTATCGAGGATGACTATGGCAAAGAATCCTATGAAGCTAGGATATACTACTTTGGACCGTGGAATTATGGTGGCTCACCTCGTTCGGTACGAATTCATACAAATCGAGATGAGAACCTTGTATTTCAAACTAACATGTTATCTGTTTTTCACCAATATTCGGACAGAGAGGAATTGCCTCCTGTAACTGTACAGGTGTATAGTTTAGAAGAAATGATGGCAGAGAAATTGAGAGCCTTTTCTGGCCAGAGGAAGCAAGCAATTCCTCATGACATATTTGATTTGTATCATCTATCAAGGAATGTCGGCAGCGTTGCTAAAGTGGTAGAAGCATTTCCCCAAAAATGCCAGGCCAAAGGGATTTCACTTGATGCCATAGATCTTGATAAAGTTATTGCGCGGAAGCCTGAATATGAAAATAATTGGCGGCAAGGTCTTGAATATTTAATCCCATCAAATCTAAAGATTTCATTTGAGGAGGCGTGGCATACTTCAATTAAACTTCTGGAGAAGGCATCTCGGAAAAAATAAACAAGGTGCGCCTGTAGCTCAGGGGATAGAGCGACGGACTCCGGATCCGTAGGTCACAGGTTCGAATCCTGTTAGGCGCGCCAGCTTTTCTTCCCTTAATTTCTTTTATTATCAGAAATTTATAGAAGAATGTTTTAAATTCCCGTTTCAGCAAATGTCATTGACAATCCATTTTTCACTTACTATAATCAATCAACTATAGGTTGCTAGGGATTACGCAGGAACAAGTGGAGTAAGTCAATAACCTGGCATCTTTCTTTCTAAAATTGTAATATCAATTTATATAGATAAGGTAGGTCTATACTTTAAAAAAGTGGCTGGTATCTTTTAATATAAGGCAAAAAAAATTATATTTGGAGATACATTAATAGCCAGTAAAAAAATGAAACAATCTATCGGGAGGTTTTAAATGAAAAAAACAATTGATCTTCCCAAAACATGGGAGGAATGTCCAGATATAGTGGGTGAAGATTTTTTTGAAGTGAGATGTTCGAAATGTGTTAAGAGTAATAAACTGAAAAAAAGCTTATTTTCAACTGGATCAGAAGTTCTTCAGGAAAAACTGGAATATACGGGTATTCGGCAGGCTTACTTAAGCAAAACACGTGCAATTGTTGCTTATGTTATAGCCTGCATTATTACTGTAATAGTAGTATTTGGCGTCCTTAGTCCAAGCGGAGATTATGTCCAAGGTAGTGTTTATCTCGTTGGCATTCCGGTCTTGATAGTATCCAGTTTTATTTTTCGCAGTCTTTTTCGTGTAGCAGTAGGGATTTGGAAATATAATTGCGTTAATTGTGGTCAAGAAATCTTTATACTTTCCAACGGAAAAATGGCAGCGTATGGAAGGATTGAGGAAAAAAAATTAGACAAGAAAATAGAGGAGGAAAAGAAGGTTGATGAGAAGGCGGTGGATTCTCTTATTGAAGATCTTAATAATGAAGATAGCACAGTTAGGCTAAAGGCAGTTCGAGCCCTCGCAGATATAAAGGACATCAAGATGATTGATCCTTTAATTGAGGCCCTCAAGGACAAAAATGAGCGTGTTCGAAAGGAAGTCGCTAATACTCTTATGGAGACAGGAAATAGGAGGGCTATAGAGTCTCTTGTTAATCAATCTCAAACAGATGAAAGCGGTAGTGTTAAAGGTCATATAGCTTTTATCATTACACAGAAAATAAAAGGTATTAGGGCAGCAAAATATATTTTCAGGGGAATGAAAAGCAAGGATGAAAGAATTCGGAATTTAGCCTACATGGCTTTTTATAATCAAGGAGATAAACAAGCTTTAGAGTCTCTCATCCAGGCCATGAAAGATTCAAACATCGAATAATATTGCTTATGTCCTAAAAAACAGATTCTTATCCATTGTTCATAAAATTGCAGTTAAAAAGCTTTGGAAATTTGATAAAAAGTATCAGCAGTTTTGAGGTGCGCCTGGAGCTCAAGGGATAGAGCGACGGACTTCGGATCCGTAGGCCACAGGTTCGAATCCTATTAGGCGCACCAGTTTATTTCCCTGTTTTCAGCCATTTATCTTGCTTTTGTCTTTCAATCCTAATACCATATTTCAGCCTAACTCAGTCAAATCTGTGACATATTTATTTGGCATCAATTCTTTTGAGCCAGATTGAAAACAACTTCCTGCTATGATAAAAGCAGTAGATTAAGTGCATGATGAACCCTATTTTACAGAAAGGAGGTTAGACTGCAGTGATTTATCTTGAAAAAAATACCTTAAAAATTGTTTTTGTCTTTCTCCTGTTTACCATTCTGGCAATATCTTCCCTAAGTGAAGCTGTTGAGAAAAAAGAACAGATTCTGGTCGTTTATGTTAGATATACATGTTTTTAAGACCAAAATGAAAAAAATTCTTTTCGCTCTAATAGCTTTCTTAATATCATCTCTTCTTGTCTTTAGCCAGGAGGAAATTAAGAAGACTATTGCCCTTAAAATAGATGAGTCCATTAAAGTGGATGGTTTTTTAGACGAACCAGCTTGGGAGAGAGCTCCAGAAACAGGCGATTTTATTCAATTTGAACCAGAGAGGGGAAAGTCTGCATCGCTAAAAACAGCAGTGAAAATCCTTTATGATGAGAATTTCATTTATTTTGGATTTGCCTGCTACGATCCCCAGCCCGAGAAAATTGCAGCTCGAATCACAAAAAGAGATGCGGAGCTAGCTGACGACGATGCTGTTATAGTTTTTCTTGACACTTTTTTCGACAGAAGAAACTGCTATTTTTTTATGACAAACCTGTTAGGCACTCAGCTTGACGGCAGGATAGCGGAAAATGGCCGCACAAGGGAGACAACCTGGGATGGAATCTGGAAATCTGCAGGGCAAAAAACTGATTTTGGCTGGAGTGCTGAGATTGGCATTGAGCTAGGTTGTTTAAAGTACGAACCTGGAAAAAATAAAACCTGGGGTTTAAGTTTAGGTAGGCCCATACCACGTGTGCTAGAAAAAAGTTTTTGGGTCGGTCCTCTCGAATCTCCACACAAAGTTTCTCAGTATGGCGTATTAAAGGGGCTTGATCTTAGAAAGTCTGAAAAAAAAGCCCAAATCATTCCTCATATTATCTCCAAGCTTGAAGAAAGGGAAAAATCAAAATTAGAAGGCGGTATTGATGCGCGTTATGCTTTCAGTCAAATGGTCTCAGGCAATTTAACCATAAATCCTGATTTTGCGACGGTGGAGGCTGACCAGGAACAGATCAACTTGAGCCGTTTTGAGATCAGCTTGGCAGAGAAGAGGAACTTCTTTCTGGAAGGATCAGAGATTTATCAACAGCGAATTCGCCTTTTTTATTCCAGAAGAATTTCCGATATCTATGGAGGAGTCAAATTTTATGGAAAGTCAGGAGGATATGAATTTTCAGGCCTAAGCGCTCAAACAAAAAAAGATGAATCCCTGGATGAAGAATCAGCCAATTTCACTGTGTTACGCCTGAAAAAAGATGTCATGAAGTCTTCGACGATTGGATTTCTGGCTGCCAATAAGTTAGTCAACGGAAAAGATAATGGGACTGTTGGCCTAGATACTTCTCTGTATTTCACCGATAAATTTAGTTTTACAGGTCAATTTGCCTTAAGCTATGGGGATTATAATAATAGCAACATTGCTTTTTTCCTTCGTCCCAGCTACGATTCAGCCACTTTTCATATCCATCTCAGATATACTCAATTAGGAAAGCGCTTCAGGGACAACGCTAACGAAGTAGGTTTTATCACGGACGACAACCGTCACGAGCTGGATTCGAGGGTAGAAAAGGTGTTTTGGCTAAAAAGATGGGGCTTTGATCGGGTAGAATACAGTTCCAACTATAATATTTACTGGGGATTAGACAGGAATTTACGAAGCTGGCAGATAGACCAAGAACTCTCTTTAGATTTAAAGAACAAATTCTCCTTAGATATCGAACACACTCAGGAATTCAAGGCTCAAGATGATATGCTTTTTGAAAAAGATTTCAGAAATTATCAAACAGAAATTGCGCTAGGCTATAACACCAGAGAATGGCAGCATGCCCAAATCTCTTACGGCTTTGGCCGGAATTTTGATCTGGACTTTCAACTGGTTGAGGGCAGTCTAAATTACAAATTAACCCGGGATTTTTCCCTGCAGTATTCTTTGACACGCCTGATATTCGAGCCTGATCCGGAGGGTGAGACAACCTGGATTCATGTAATCAGAGCGACAAATTATTTCACAAATGATCTCTTTGTTAAGGTCTTTTATCAGATAAATTCTGCTATTGATAAAAAAAATATTCAGGTGCTGTTTGTTTACCGTTTTCAGCCTCCCTTTGGTTCGATTCAATTAGCTTACCAGAAGGGCACTGCCAGGTTTGGAGAAAGAGGGAGCCAAGGTCATACTCTGTTCCTGAAAATCGCCTACATGTTTTAAAATAGTGTAGGTGTTTGATTCATCAAATATACATTTTTAATAATACAAATAAATAAGGTGGGCTTGATGAATCAAGCCCCTACATAATGTAAATTAAATTCCTTTTTGATAATTCGAACCTATACAAATAAATCAAGCCCTTGCAAACTATTGTGATTAGTATTAACAGAGTTTAGAATAATGTATTCATGAAAGTTGAGCGCATTAGAGATCCTGAAAGCCTGGAAGAACTAAAAGACTCGTGGAATGAGCTTTTGTTTTCCTCAAAACAGAACTGCATATTCTTAACCCATGAATGGATTTCTTCCTGGTGGAAGTGTTTTTCAGAAGATAATTCCTTAGAAATACTAATCTTTAAAGATGAAAAGGGAAGCCTTGTAGGAATTGCTCCTTTTATGATCAAAAACAAAATCCTTCGCTTTATCGCCAGCCAGGAAGTCAGTGATTATTGCGATGTTATCACGCCCAACGAGAGAAGAGAGGAATTTTATGAGAATTTATTGAGTTATTTTAAAAAGAATTATCCAGATGTGGAGAAGATTGAATTGATGAACATAAAGTCTTCATCTCCGACATTGAGCTTTCTCCCTCGTTTAGCACCTGAACACGGATATTCCTCTTCCTGTAATGAGGTTGAAGTCGCTCCCTTGCTTGAACTTCCTTCTTCCTATGAAGATTACGTGGCGAGCTTAAGCAAGAAAAACCGTCACGAGTTGCGGCGCAAGCTGAGGAGGACGGAAGCCCTAGAGAGAGTCAAAATAACGAAAATCAAAGACACAAAGGAATTACAATCATCTCTTGTGGCATTTATTGGTCTGCACAAGGAGGGAAGCCCATCAAAAGAAAAATTCTGGGGGAAAAGAGGCATGTCCGATTTTTTCCAGGAAATAGCCTCTCGACTTTCGCTTCAGAGATGGGTAGAGCTGTATTTTATGTTTTATAAAGACAGTATAATGGCAGCCCTTCTCAATTTTTCTTATTCAGACCAGCTCCTTTTTTACAATGTTGCCTTTTACAAGGATTTTGCCCGTTACAGTCCTGGTCTTTTCCTTTTCAACCACTGCCTAAAGCAAGCCATTTCAGAGGGGAAAAAGAAAGCTGACTTTTTGAGGGGAAGAGAAAAATATAAGTATTATTTTGGGGCTGAGGATAGTAAAATATTCCGTTTAATATTGAATCCAGAATAGAGTGAAAAATGAAGATTTGCGCTATAAGCTACCATTGTTGTCCGTTCTCTCTCTTGGGAGGAGATGGCACAGGAGGGATGAATGTCTATTTGAGGGAGCTTTGTTCAGCTTTGACAATTTTCTCAGAAGTCAAAATAGATATCTTTACCCGCATCCAAAATCCGAATATTAGAGAGATCAAGTATTTTTCTCCTCAAGCTAGGGTTATTCATTTGATAGGGGGGCCAGAGCGCACGATGGATAGGACAAAGCTCTATGATTCTCTTCCTGAATTTTCAAGGAATTTAAAGTCTTTCATCTGTCAGGAAAGAGAAAGCTACGACGTTGTCTATTCTCATTACTGGCTTTCAGGACTGATAGGCGAAGAGATAAAACAAAAGTTCAACCTGCCTCTCGTTCATATCTATCATACCTTAGCTTTCTTGAAAGAGAGGGCTTTAAGAGAAGACTCGAGAGAGCACGAAAACAGGATAGAGGCAGAAAGACATCTTGCTTATGTGTCAGATGCTATTATCTCATCTTCTGAGGAAGAGATGCAAAGTTTAGCCGGTGAATACGGAATCCCTTCTTCAAAGGGGAGGATTATTTATCCGGGAGTGAATAAGAAACTCTTCTATCCTATAGAGAGCCGGGTGGTTCTTCAAGAAATGCGATGTGAAGAAAAGGATAAAATTCTCCTCTATGTTGGTCGAATTGATCCAGCTAAAGGGCTTATAACTATAATCGAGGCTTTAGAATTAATAAAGAAGAGGGATATACATTTGTATAGTCAGCTGAAATTGATAGTTGTCGGAGGAGGAAGGAAGAAAGAAGATTTCCCCGAAAACAAAGAATTTATTAGGATTAAAGAATACATAAAAGAGAAAAAACTAGCAGGGAAGGTCATCTTCCTGGGTTCAAAAAAACAAAGTGAACTCAAAAAATATTATTCTGCCGTCGAGGCACTCGTGATGCCTTCCCTTTATGAATCCTTTGGTCTGGTACCTGTCGAAGCAATGGCCTGCGGTACTCCAGCACTCGTCTCTCGGATAGGGGAGATGAGAAATATTATTCAAGAAGGGAAAAACGGATTTTCTTTTCGTCCAGATAACGCTGCTTCATTAGCCAGCTGTCTGGTACGTTTCTTTTCGAATAAAGAAAGCTTATGGGATAGGGATAAAATTCGCCAGTATGCGGTAAAGAATTTTTCCTGGGAGAAGACTGCTGAGGAGACCTATTCTTTATTCAGAAAATTAAGAAAAGAGAAGGCTGCGCTTACCACCATATTTCAGCCCGGTGAAAGCCCTCAGCCAGTTTGAATTTCTCTCCCTCTGCCATACTTTTAGCCCGCTCGCACAGCCATTTTTCCATTTCTGCGGAAAAAGATTCTTTTATCTGACTTTTATGACAGCGCAGGGCTTTGAGTTTTAGGTCGAAAGTCTTGGTGATATCAGAACGGTGATTAATGTTTTCTGATGCCCAGAACCATATCTCTTTTACACTATGAGGCTTGAGGCCCTCTTCGATTAGATCTGGATATGCCCAAATATCACGGGCGTAAGGAAAGACAGCATCTAATGTTACCTGTCCTACAACTCGATGATCCCTATGCCAGATATAACGGCGATAGGGATCAGCAGTAACGACAATTTCTGGTTTGTAGAGCCTTATTAGCTTTACAATCTCCTTCCTGAATTCAGGTGTGTCTTCAAGGCTCTGGTCAGGATGGCCGAGGAATATAACATCTTTGACGCCCAAAATCTTGGCAGCTTCTAGCTGTTCTTTTTCCCTTATTTTCGCTAGTTTCTCAGGCTTCAGTTTGATATCATCAGTTCCCTTATCTCCGTTCGTACAGACCACATAGACGACTACTTTTCCCTGACGAGCCCAGTGGACTACAGTTCCGGCAACGCCGAATTCGGCATCATCAGGATGGGGAGTTATTACTAAGATGTCAGCTTGTTTTTCTTTCATGCGCCTGTCTTGTGAATTGTGATTGTATCGAGGAATTTTATAATATCT
>Ga0209636_10004175_pt1 | contig 14735 bp, 12 predicted proteins | sample DeeMarSWOR152_54_FD_187464 | JGI IMG/M metagenome (GOLD analysis project Ga0209636, IMG submission 187464) | Marine sediment microbial communities from White Oak River estuary, North Carolina - WOR-1-52-54 (SPAdes) (version 2) | ecosystem: Environmental > Aquatic > Marine > Intertidal zone >...
CTTCTATAGAGAGAATCAGAAGCTAAAATCTTCGTCTTTGGTTTATAGTTCGCCAAGATAGCGAATGTAATTGCAGCCATACCAGAAGAAGTTGTTATTGTACCCCTACATCCAATAATAGATGCTAATTTGAGCTCAAGAGCATTTGTAGTAGGATTAGCAGTTCGTGTGTAAAAATAAGTAAATTCCTTTGGGTCTATTCCATATGCATTAACAGCTGCCTCAAAAAATTCCTCCATGCTAAGATAAGAAAAAGTATTGCTAGCATATATTGGAGTTTTTAGCGCGTGTGTTGACACATCTACCTTTTCTCCCCTGATTACTGCACGTGTATTAATACCAAATTTGCTTTCATTTAAATTCATTAATTATTACTCCATTTTTATTAATCATTGTTTTTGCTCGTCGTCTCAAGGTTCCCTGAATTTTCAAATTATCGTCATTAATATGAGGTATGCTCATAGTCCAACAAATTGATGCGAATAGATAAAATACAAGGCTTAAAATGAAAACATCACTAAATCCATATGATAGAAGTAATACTGTTGAAAGCACAATTCCTATTACCTGTCCAAATTGGTCAGTTATAGAGAAAAACGCTCCTAAACTTCCTCTATGTTCTGGTAACGACACATCAAAAAGTAAAGAGGTTCGATTAGGACCTGAAGCTGCCCCAATAAAGCTACCAAGCCAAAAGAAAAGACTAAAGAGAACAAAGTTTAACAAAGAGGAATCTACAGCCATAAAAGCAAAGAAAAAAAATATTGCCTGACCTGCCATACAGATACTTGCAATTACTCCTCTTGCTTTCGATCCGTGCTTTTTTGCAAAATAATCCCCTAATCTACCAAAGAAGGGGTACCCAACAGCTCTACCACTGGCAATGACAACAGCAATAACACTAGCGATTCCAATACTTGCTATATTAAGACTTTCTGAAGAACTCAGAAAAGCAACAAGCCATAATGTAAAGATAGTACCTGGAATAAGAGCAAAAAATCCTTGAACCAGAAGCCAGAAGATTGTTTTTGATCTTAACAATTCAGGTAGCTGTTTGAGTTGTATCCGCCACGGATAATTATATTCTGTAATAAGTAAAAAAACAGGCTCTTGTTTCCCTCTTTTAGGAATCTGAATGAAAAATTGCCAACCGAGAATTAAAAATCCTAAAAGTGAGAGAAATCCAAAGGATAAGTTCCATTGAAAGTAGAATAAACCACCCAGTAAGATTCCAGCAGCACTTGATCCAACCCAAACGATGTTTAATCCTGCTGAAATCAATCCACGATCTTCATACTTTGCAAAATCGGCCAAAATTGAGTAAGCAATGGGAGAAAAAGCAGAAAGACCTATCGCCATTCCCATTCGCCCCAAAAAGTATATAAAGAGAAATTCTGGAAAGACAAATATCAATAACGCAGGAAAAACCCAAATAAAATTAGCTATCCAAAGTAACTGCTTCCTTTCTAGTTTATCCACATAAAATCCCCAAACAAATAAAAAAATGGTAGAAATAATTACAAACATAGCTTCAATGAGACCTATTAGTTGAAAGTTATAGTAATCAGCAAGGTGAGTTAAGTTAGGAATGGGGAGTGTTGCGCCAATTCCATTTACTAAAATCAAACTAAATAAAAAGAAGAGAGATAAAATGGAGTTTTGATGAAAGAATTTCATTGCCTTACGCCGTTTCAAAACCCAAATAATCCAACCAATGATCCCATACCAATTCCAATGAATGAAAGGGCTGCTCCAGCGTACCCTAACGCCTTAGCTCCAACTGACTTAGCATAATAAGCAATATCACGATGGACTTCAATGACCACTGAACGACCTATTATTATCCCTCTATCCGATTCATCAACAGAAATATTCAACACATGAGTACCAAATCTATTTGGTCGAAATTGGAGGTTAATTGCATCACCCACCTGCAATATATCGCTTACTAACCTCAATATGTCAATTGGTACGGTAGTAGAGGAAAATTCTAAGACGGAACCTTCAGGAGGAAGCGATATTCTCCCTTCATCTAATAATAACGTTTGTGACGCATCATCTGGATCTAATGAGCTCATAGAGGTTTGAACTTGGATTCGAACTTTACGTTGTACGTTTTGTAAATTCAAAATGAAGACAATGATCTTAAAAGGATCAATATTTCCTATATGTGCAGCAGGGTGACAAACAGTCACAAATTCATCTTTGTTTTGGATGGAATTCAAATTATCCGTAACCAATACAAAGATTCGTTGAACTAATTCGAAAATTTGAGGAATTTCATCCTCGATGTCACGTATTACAGCTGATAAGGTCTGAGAAGAAATACCAGAATGCTGACCTTTCAGAAACTCAATCAGATAATTAGGATCGATAATCTCAGTTAATTCTCTTTGAAAAATCTCCTCGGTCATTAATTCTGGAACAAATTCCTTAAGGTAAACTATAAGTAATATCTTTTCTCGAGCACGTTCTAATCTCGTTTGTATATCTAATTCGTTCAGATAATTTGGATTAAAATGTTCTAGAATGGATTTTGACCATTCATCCATGCGAATCCGAGTAATTGGGTCAAGATGGGTGAAAATAGAGTCAGATAAAATATTATCCAACTTCAAATCCTCACTTTTTGGAGAATAGAATTTCATTAAGCCCCCTGGTTGTAATGCTGATTTATCAGGAAGCCGTAAGAGGATTGATGCACCACTCGATATGGCTAAGAGACCAATACTTGCCACAAAAATAAAAATTCGTGCAATAATTGGAGCTGTTTGATTTACTTCATCTGTTGGAGTCAATAAGAGAGCGGAAATAAATACAAGAAAAGAAATAATAACACTAATGGTTATACTATATGAGCTACGATAAAGTAATTTAATAGAAGATTCTATCTCTTTAAATCCTTCTACTCCACGAATTAAGAGTCCTGTACTTGAGATTCTTTGAATCTCCGCTTCAAATGTTTTTTCCATAAAGAAACCATTAAGAGAAAACGGAAAAGCGATTATTATCAGTGTGATGTAAAGGATGGTTGTTATTAAATGGACAAATCTGTATAGATCAGTAATTTCTAGAGGCGAAAGGGCAAGAATGATTAAAGTACAAGCCAAAACAATGGGTAATAGGCTTAAAAGCCAAACTCCAAATTTACGACAATAAAGATTTAAAAAAGAAGCGAGATCCATACCAACCAATCCTACAAATCATTCGGTCAATAAGTCTCATATTAGTTTTAATCTTCTTCGTTGATCGCTGATGACTCCCCAAAAATTCCAGATTTTGGGGAGTAACAAAGTGGAATAACATCTAAAGTAGATTTCGGAGCTGCTTGAGGATCAACATGTACCACTTGCACCTCTCCAATAAAAATTGAATGTGTTCCGATATCAGTGAGAGTTTTCACAACTATGCATTCAATGTTAATCGGACATTCTTTTATAAGAGGTACAGAAATTTTAGTTGCTTTTACGGGAGTGAAACCACAAGCAGCCCATTTATTTGTGTCTTTTCCTGTTTTACTCCCACATAATTTGGTTTCCTCTAATTGGGTGGACGTTGGGATATTTACAACAAATTCCCCAGAGTTAGATATTAATTTATAACTAAATCTTGATGGGCGAATAGAGACCGAAATTAACGGTGGTTGAGAACAAACAACACCAGTCCACGCAATTGTGATAATGTTCGCTTTTTCTCCGTTAGTACAGGATACTAAGACGACTGGAGCTGGAAACCATGCGACAGTTGGATCATGAAGTTCTTTAATTTGATTCATTTTCATTTCTTTCCATAGAAATAGGGTAAAAGTTTTTCACAAATGTTTCATAACTATGTGTGATGTTGTCACCACTAAATATTTTAGGTTCTTATTACTTTATAATATGTTATTCCTATAGCATCATTGGTGATTAGAATAAGCGTCTCTCACACAACTCATTAGTGTTTGCTGGAAATGACCAAAAAACATACTAAAATAGTAAAAGCAATGAAATAGTATCATAGGTGATTAGAATAAGCAACAAGTACATTATTGTAACAGGAGGAGTCATGAGTGGATTAGGCAAAGGATTGTTAGCCGCGTCTCTCGCAAAACTCCTTAGCGCTTCTGGTTACTCTGTTTGCCCGATCAAATTTGACGGATATTTAAATGTAGATGCTGGTACAATAAATCCCTTCAAACATGGGGAAGTGTTTGTTCTTGATGATGGCACTGAAACTGATATGGATCTTGGAACATATGAAAGATTCCTAAATATTTCACTCGATTCTTGGTCTTCTTTGACTGGTGGCCAAATTTTCCAAAATATAATTGAAAAAGAAAGACAAGGAGAGTTCCTTGGCCAAGATATTCAGTTTATTCCCCATGTCACAAACGAAATAATTTCATGGATACGCCAGAAAGACGATGTTGTAGATGTAACGCTTGTTGAAGTAGGTGGAACAATTGGAGACATTGAGAACGCATATTTCATTGAAGCCCTACGTCAATTGGCGTTAACTTGTGATAAATCAGACGTCTGCTGGGTACATGTGACACTAATCCCATTCTTACAAGTAGTTGGAGAGCAGAAAACGAAACCCACACAAGCAAGTGTTAAAACCTTGCAAGGAATGGGAATACAACCTGACATTCTCCTTTGTCGCTCAGAGAAACCGTTGAATCCAGATGTACGCCAAAAAGTTGCTATGTTCTGCAACGTTTCCGTTTCCGATGTTATTAGTGGACACGATGTTCAGGTAATCTATGAGTACCCTTTTCAATTGTTAGAAGAAGAAATTCTGGCAAGTGTGTTCAAGAGATTACAAATGGGACCCAAGAAATTACCCTCTCTATCAACTTGGAGAGATCTCTTAGATAAAATCAAGAATCCAATAGGAGAAGTGACTATCGGTGTGGGTGGTAAATATACAGCACTCGGAGATGCTTATGTCTCAATTGTTAAAGCACTGACTCATGCAGGAGCTCATTTAGGTATAAAAGTAAATCCAGTATTTATTGAAACAACGAATATAGCTACTAAAGATTTGGATCATCATATCAAATCTTGCGATGGTATCATCATTCCTGGAGGCTTTGGATATCGGGGTATCGAGGGGAAGATATCACTGATCACAAGACTACGGGAGAATAAACTACCATTCTTAGGAATTTGTCTAGGGCTTCAATGTGCTGTTATTGAGTTTGCTAGAAATATCTGTGGTCTTGAAAACGCCAACTCTACAGAATTCGATCCTGATACTCCTTATCCTGTGATTGATTTGTTACCTTCGCAACGTAGTGTATATCGCAAGGGAGGAACAATGCGACTTGGACTATATCCTGTGATAATTAGAGAAAGAACCCGAGTACACGCTATATATGGTAAGAATGAGATAAAAGAGCGTTTTCGACACCGTTATGAAATCAATCCTGATTATGTTTCTCAGATAGTGGCGAATGGTTTTACATTCTCAGGAATGTCTTCTGATAGTTCCGTAGTTCATATTGGAGAGCTGACAGATCACCCATTCTACGTTGGAACCCAATTTCACCCTGAATTTTTATCACGTTTTGAACAACCAGCTCCACTGTTCAAAGCTTTTGTAAAGAGCTGTTTGAAGAATCAAAGTGGAAATTGAAAATTTACTCCTCTTCTGATATAAAAGGTTCGGGCTCAAACTTAGGTTCAGGTTCGGGAAGTGGTTCACCATCCGCATCTGTTAATGTTACAGATGTCATACCAAATCCCACTTCAACCTCTTCAATGATCATTTGGTAAAATTTACCTTTGAAAAAAATGTTATAAAAGAATGAAACGAGAACCACGATTAAGGAAACGTTGATTAAGCAAAAAAGAACGAGGTCAATCATTAGTTGGGCTCTAGTGTTCCAATCACTTAAAGCGTCGGCTCCTAAAGCAGCTAAAGAACCTAAAGTGATGAATCCACTAGTTAAATTTGCAACTTTCTTTCCAATTAACCAATTGAGTTTACTTGCTGAATTATAGGCCTTCAATCTTGCATCAATAAGCATCCACGCCAGTGGATATATTAATGTGAAGATAACGGGCACAAAAAAGAACAAAATGAGTGTCCGAAGTAGAAAGAAAAGTATATTCTCGCCAGGATTTAGTATTTGAGTGGGATCACCATCTGCTAAGAAAACTGCTAGAGTGTTCATTAAGAATGCTGAAACTGACACCCAAGCAAGTAATAATGCAATATATTTATTAAATATGTCAGGCATAGCTATTTTTCCTTTTTCAGGAGGAACATATTCGAGATAATGAATGTCTCCTCTAGTAAAGAATAATTTCAGCATTTTATTATCTACAAGTAAATGAGCTGCCTTAGGTGTTACTTTCAAACCAAGGAGAAACCATAGAAAGATAACCAAGAATGCTATAACAAAACTAACTATAATTCCAAACCAGTTAAATGGGATTACGAAGCTAGCAAGTACAATTTCCTGATTCTCATCACCTAAAAATGCTGGTGCAATAAAAAAGAACAGGGAAACCAAGATCAATATTACAGTGATGACTATTCCAGAGAATGCAAATTTGAATTCGGGATGTCTAAGGGTACGGAACATTTCTTTCAATGTTTCTTTCATATACCCTCCTAAACGCTTCATTTTGCTTTCAGGTAGCTGATCCGTAGGAACAGCTGATGTTTCATCAGATATTGGTGAACTCTCTTCCATATTAAAGCTTCCTTTTGTTTTTCTTTCTCCTTTTAAAGTCTAATCCGCTTATTTTGGTTTAAAACTCGAAGATGATTCTCATATTAAAGAAATGACTTGGATATTAATTCTCTCTCCAAGAACTATTAATGTTTTCGTTTTCCCCAATCAATACCTGTCCAGTCGGATTTTCTCTCTCGAGGGGCTGTTTCCTCAACTATTTCTTCGATCTCTTCCTCGTCATCACTGTATTCTGCTAATCGATTCTTAATGTTCTTCTGCACCTCGCCAAGTGAGTTTTCTAATGCTCTAGTATCAATTTTAAAGGATTGCAATTCTGGCACAACAAGTTCTTTGATTTGCTGAGTAACTGTTGCTAGATACTCAGAAATTTTCATTAGATGATCGACATCAGTTGAGGAAATGACTTCAGGAGCAGATACCTCAGTTCCGACTTGTTCTGGTTCAATGGCAGTTGGTGGAACATCGCTTGTTTCTATTGCTTCTAGCTCCTCTTCCACTGCTCCTGGGGCGAAAACTACTGTTGATGAAGGTTCAGCCACTTTCCCATCGATTATTTTTATGGTTGGAGGAGGTACCAACTCACTTTCCATAACAAAAGTAGTTTCATAAATTTCGGTACTGTGAGCTACGGTGATAATTTTTTCAGGTTTTTCTTGCTTATGAATACCTCGAATAGGTTCTGAATGTTTACATATTTCTTGGACACGAGTTATATGATGACCATCCATTTGCATAAGATATAAACGATTTTGAGCAGCAAAAAGCAGGAGTGAATTATCGATGACGTTTATTCGCTGGATAGAGGCATCAACTTTATGACTTGTAATTCTACGATTTGAGATTTTCTCCCAAAAGATTAGATCACCGTTTGCATGACCAGTTACGTTATAATCGAATTCCAATGTTGTTCCAATCGATTTTATTGGTGATTTAGTTTCAACTGAGCTTATTAATTTTCCATTACGTTTCCAAAACTTTATGAACCCATCATCACTCCCAGAAATAATGACTTCATCATTCATGAAGAACACTGAACTTATAAAATCGTCATGAGCTGCCCAAGTTGTTTGTTTTTTACCCTCTATTGAAAAAACATGTAATGAATAATCTCCACTACACGCTGCGACAAAGATATCCTCAGAGGGAGAGCATGCTAATCCTGTGACTAAAGGTACTTTTTTGATCCGTTTAACTTCTGACTGGTTTGTAAGATCCCAAATACTGATTGTATCATCATATGCTCCAGCAATTACAACATTACGTGATGGAATGAACAAAACGGAGGAAATAGTTTCCTTATGCTTTGCTAATGTCTGATCGTGACCGGTTGAATAGTTTAAGTAATGGACTTGCTTATCTCCTGAAGCATAAATAATCATATTATCTCCCAAGAAGGAAACAAATTCTGCTGTATGAGAGTGGCCATCAATTTGAGATATTTTCTCTCCTGTAGGGGAGAAAATAGAAATATTACGCTCTCCAGTTCCTTTAATAATTCTGGAGTCCAAAGTAATAATAGCATTACACCCAGAAAGACTGTGATCATGACTTAAGAGCTCTCCTGTACTTGTATTGACAATAAGCATCTTTCTTTCACCAGCCACCACAACAAATCCCGCTTGGGCACTGTAATCTACAGAAAGGGGTGTGAAGTCGATTTTAAAACCAAATTGTGGATTAAAATCTAAATCCAAGATTTTTCCAGTCCTATCTTCAGATACAGTCACAATCCTCTCCCCGTCTCTACAAATAGAAGTTATAAGCCCATCATGCACAGGAATTTCTTGTTCAATCTTTCGTTTCTCGCTACTAATTAACGCAACACCACCATCTCTCTTGGGAATACAGAAAATATCATCATTTATCCAGATTAAAGAATTTCCAGACATATTTTCTACAAAAAGATGTGATCCTAACTTCTGGGAGGTAAGGTGATATATAAAGACATCATCATCGAAAGTGGCGATAGCAGCTTTTGTACTACTGGGATTTATTCCAAAAATATTCCGAAAGGCAATGTCACCGCCGATTTCATGCATTTGTTCATTCTGTAAATTATAAAGAAAAGCTTTCGATGAGTCTGCGAGAACCACGATGATTTTGTTATCGTCAGGAGTTATTGAAAGTCCTTCGATAGCCTCGGAGAAAAAGAAAAGGACCTTCTCCTGTTTCTCACCATTCCAAATTCTTACAGTTCCATCAAAAGAGCAAGAAGCGAATCGTGGGGAGTGATGAAACGATGCTACTCGCATTACAGAAAAAAGATGTCCTATTTTTCCTGGAAGAATTGATTGTGTCTGAGGTGATAGATCACTATACATAATTTTTCCCTCTAATAACGGGATTTATTATTCTAAAACAATATGATTTTTTAAATAAATGTATTTACTCCTGTAACCATTTCTATTAATATTCATTACTTACGAACTATAGCGTGTTTGTTTAGAATTTCGGGTAATTGGTTTAGTTCTTTGATTCTAGTACATTTCACAGCAGTTTGAAAAGGTCGTCCATGCATGCCTGAGGGCCCTTTATCAAAAAGAATAGCAACCATTTTCAACTTTTGAGCTGGAACAACATCGTTCAGATATTCATCTCCAATATAAACAGTCTGTTTTGGTTTAACCTCTGGAAAGTCATCGAGAGCGGATTTGAATATTGCAGCATCAGGCTTACTTATTCCTATATCCCCAGATAGAGTAATCGAATCAAAATAGTCCAAAATTCCAAGGTTTTGCAAGATATCTATTAATGAATCATCCCAGTTTGATATAAGTCCAAGCTGGTATTTTTGTTTCAAAAAACGCAGCAACGTCTTTGTACCTTTTTCCAAGACATAATCCATTTCTAATTTGCCAGCAATCTGTTTTTCAATCCAGTTGATTTTTTTTCGGTTAAAAATCCCTAATTGACCATAAAAAATATTTTGGTATTTTCGTTGGTCTAGATCTGAGAATAATGCTCCTGGTATTCTCCGAGAAAGTACCCATGCTTCAGCTTTGCGGAAAGCTAAGAATATTTCTTCGGGTGAAAAAGATTTCTTTAGAATTCGTGACATAAGTTGAGAATAAAGGATAGGCAATGTTGTATTCTTCAATTGAATTAGTGTTCCTCCGGCATTAAAAAAAATTACTTGAAAATCAGTCATTCTCGACCCAACGGATGATGAATTACTTTTTCTGCTTCAAAAATTTTCTATCATGGATTATAAAAGGATAAGCTTAAAAATCTAAGGCTCATAGTAGTACAAGAAGTATCATAGCATGGCTTAAACTTCAAATTAAGAATTGTGTATGATACGATGAATGAATGACTAAACTTATAAGACACCAGTAGTTTAAGTCTAACAATATACAACAAATGTGTTTCGAAAAAAGAATATAATTTATCTGAACTAATTCAGACCCGTAAATCGTTGATAGAGCAATAGCTTAAACCTCGCCATGTTAAACAATAATAAGGTTTATCATTACTTAACACATGGGAGAAAAGCAGAAAGACTCTGAGACGCTTCTGAGCTGATTAGGGACGTACAAAGAACTACTATCGAGACAAGTAACATTTGTACAGTCTCGATATTGATTACAGGTGACTTCAATGACAGTCCATTCAAGAAGAAACAAACGGGGTCGCACAGAAATAGATATCGCAACAAAGTATTTCGAGGAAGAAGAAGAAAAAACAAAAGCGATCATGAAGAAGAAAAAGCGGCAATTTGCCTCTGTTTCACCCAAAAAGATCCCGCATGTCACAAAATCCTCAATAAATACCCAAATAGAGAAGAAAAAGAAGAAGTATCCTAAAAAGAAAATTAATCGATCACACTCAAGTAAATTATCAACTCATTCATCTAAAAAAGATAAATTTAAAAAACAGAAAAGAAGAACCGTTGTTAAGAAAAGCAGAGAACGGAAAAAACGATTAAAACGTGCAAGAACTCAATATTTTCAAAGATATAATGTTCAATAAAGTTGGGTAGCACGTACAAGATAAGATGTAATTTAGGATTTTTTTTCTTCTCATTTTTTTATTGAAGAGGGAGCTCAACCTACTGGATGAGTCTCAATGAATTGAACTCCTTAACAAGTTTCAATTATGACTTATTTTTCTTTAGTACGCAATTCAAGGTGTTTCAGCTGGATATTAGCCAGTTTTGCAGCTTCAAATATCCTCTCGTCTTTATAGAACTCTCCGAAAATAACTTTGATAATCCCTGCATTAGCTAATAATTTAAAACACGTCCAACAGGGGGACGCAGTGATATAGATCTCTGATTGATTCACATTAACTCCATTTTTAGCTGCTTGTGCGATAGCATTGGCTTCTGCATGTACTGTACGAACACAATGTCCATTTTCCATCATATGTCCAATATCATCACAATGTGGCAGAGTGCGGATAGAACCATTATATCCTGTTGAGAGGATCGTTTTATCCCTTACAATCACCGCGCCAATGTGTTTTCGATCGCAAGTTGACCTTGTAGCTACTTGTTGAGCAATCTTCATAAAATAACGTTCCCAGGAAGTTCGTGTATTAGGATTCATTGTAGGAAAGAAAGAATCTTAGAGTACTTTTGAAATTATCTACAAGTATTTAGAATTTCAAAAGCTCGGTTTTCTTTATATAAACCTACTTGACTTGAGTAATAGAATAGAGGAATTCATAATTGCCAAAACGTAGATATAAATCAAAATGGCACCGATATGGTTCAATAGCTGGAGTACTTTTAGCAGCCATTGGGGGGGTTATTATGATCCTTTTGGGAATTACAGCTCTGGTTGGCCAAACAACACCGATAAACACAATATTACCAAACTTTATTTCCATTCCTCCCGAACTTAACTTTTTATGGAGTACCTTAACCATTATATGTGGTATTGCTGTTCTTTTTGTAACTATTCATCAAAAACCCCATGAAGAGGATATTATTATGTGGATGATCTTATCTACATTATTAGCAATCCTTGGAGGTACAATAGGGGGCTTAATTGTATTTGGTGGTGTATTGATCTATTTACTGATCTATATGATCTAATGGTAAACCTTCCAACAGTTTGGAATTCAGAAAAATGGTAAAATATATTGTTGGAATAATTGGAAGTAAAAATACAGGGAAAACAACGACAACGATGAACTTAACTGATATTTGTGCCAATAGAGGTTTTAAAGTAGCAATAATAAAATTTATGAGGCATAGATTCGACCTTGATCCTACTCATAAAGATTCAGCCATATTAAGAAAAACTAGAGCAACTACTATCTTATCAACTAGTCCTTATGAGAATGTATTGTTCCAAAAAACCGATCAACGAACAGACTTCCACACCCTCCTCAGGTACCTCCCATTGGATATGGATATTGTATTTTGTGAAAGTTACCCCTCAAATTTCCCTGCGATCCCATTAATCTTTGTTTGTAAGAATACTGGAGACTATTATAAAACAAAAAAACGTTTTAATAATCGAAAACCCCTATTTATAACTGGAATTATTATCACCGAGGGAATTAACACCCTTGAGGGTGTTCCTGTGTTATCAAATAAGGTTTCAGACCATTTAAATCAAGCTGTTGAATTAATATTAAGAATAAACAACGACATTTCTTACTAAGAAAATTAAAGTGTCTCTTCTGTTAAAAATCAATGAAATTTAGTATGAGGTACATCTTCCTCATTCAGTACCCGAAAAAGAATTCCTTTTTTCGTCATGTTAAGAAGAATAATATCTTTAAAACCAGTATTTAGTAAAGTTTTAATCTCTATAAGCTTTCCTTTCATCTGTCCCGACGCGTCTTCTCCAGAGATTTCTTCAATTATAGAATCTATTTCAGTAAGAGATATTTCTGGTATTAATTGAGAATTAGGATTTACTTTGGGGTCTGAATCAAAAATACCATCCACATCCGACCCATAAACTATTTTTTTGGGTAAAAATTTCTTGGCTAAATCAGCCAATATCTGATCTCCCGAAAGTACACTATATCCCATTGTCACATCTGGAACCATATCCCCAGAAATCACTGGTACCAATCCTGATGCTAGAAACTTCTCTATATTCTCTGTATTTGCCCTTATAATTCGCATTTTATCAGATTCATACATACTAGAAGCGTAAGCTTGAAACGCTGGAATTTTGTACTTTAAAAAAGATTTTAACATGGTCTGTCTTAATCGATTTACTGCAATTTGAGCCTCCAGTAGCCCAAGATGCTGTTCAAGCTCCCCACTATTCCCTTTATGTAATCCATGTTTTAAGACAGTAAAATGACCAGGACTGCCGACACCAGTCAAGATGATCATTTTACTCAAGATGGAGAACGCGTCTCCTATTTCTGCAGCTATTTGATCAATTCTTTCTGGACTAACATTAAGAGCTGTCTTAATATCTTCGGGAGATTTCGTTTTCAATGCTTCATATAATAATATCTTATTGGAAACACAGGATCCCCCAACTTTCAAAAGTAAATCAATTTCCATTGAGGTTCAACACACTTGCGATACTTTTTCGGTTCTCTATCATCATTAATTTTTAAAATATTCATCACAAATAACCTATATATAATGGTAATCTAGTCTTTACAGGAATGAAGATCCAACCTAGTGCTCATATTTTTCCTCAAATAGATAATAAATAAAATTTCCATAAACCAGGTCGATATATATGGTGAACAGGTCAAAAAATCCTGAAATCAAAAAATTAGAGGATCAAATATTATATCATAAGAAGAAATATTATGATGGGGAACCCGAGATTTCTGATGAAGCATATGATGCGTTGGAAGAAAAGCTGCAACAAATTGATCCTCAAAATCCTGTTCTCCATATAGTTGGAACACCTGAAGGTGGGAAAGTTACCCATGTAATACCCATGCTATCATGTCAAAAAGCAACCGATGTTGATGAAGTAGTCAAATGGAGCCAAGGAGCCGATCTTTACGTTGGTTACAAGATCGATGGCTTTTCTTTATCCCTTATCTATGAAAATGGGAGTTTGGTTCAGGCTGCCACACGAGGAAATGGCGTTATGGGAGATGATGTGACCTTGCCTGTCTTTAAAATTTCATCAATTCCGAAAATAATTCCCCCAACTTCAGCTGTCAATGTTCGTGGAGAGCTTTTCATGTATGTCTCGGAATTTAACCGCATCAAAGCTGTCGAAGGAATAGATTATAGTAGTCCTCGAAATTTAGCAGTTGGTACAGTAAAACAAAAAGATCTCAGTTTCTTGGACAAAAGGTCATTAGAATTCTATGCATTTGAATTACTAGGAATAAAAGAGAACGCCTCACTGAAAGCTCATGGAGAGATTCTACGTTCTTGGGGATTCAATACTGCTGACTTTGAATTATTATCATCCCCTATTAGACGTGATATTGAAACCTTATTTCAACGTATCGAACAAGAACGTCAAGCACTAGATTTTGAGATTGATGGACTCATCTTCAAGTATAATGATGCAAATCAACGAGTATCTGCAGGAAGAACTGAACATCATCCTAAATGGATGATTGCATTAAAATTTGCGAGTCAGGGAGACATTTCTATTGTCCAAGAAATTACTTGGCAAGTTGGCAGGACTGGGGTACTTACTCCTGTGGCAGAACTAGAACCAATCGAAGTGATGGGTGCTGTTATCAGACGAGCTACCTTGCATAATGCTGAGTTTATAGAGGCTTTAGAGGTGGCGGAGGGGGACACGGTCATGGTTATCCGTTCTGGTGATGTTATCCCTAAGATAACTGAATTAGTCGCTAAGGGGGCGAATAAGACATCATTTCCTAATTACTGTCCTTCCTGTGGTTCAGTATTGAAGCGTGATGGAGTCAACCTGATCTGCACTGAACCAGTATGTCGTGACCGTGATATCCAGAGTATTCGTCATTGGGTGAGAATAACTGATATCGAAGGTTTAGGGCCAAAGAATATTGCAAAAATTTATGATTTAGGTCTTATTAGACATTTTGCAGACCTATATGATAAAAAATTAACTGAAAGAGTCCTTGTGAATCATTTAGGTAAGAATGGATCAAAAATTTTTACCAGTAT
>Ga0209636_10004178_pt1 | contig 14731 bp, 8 predicted proteins | sample DeeMarSWOR152_54_FD_187464 | JGI IMG/M metagenome (GOLD analysis project Ga0209636, IMG submission 187464) | Marine sediment microbial communities from White Oak River estuary, North Carolina - WOR-1-52-54 (SPAdes) (version 2) | ecosystem: Environmental > Aquatic > Marine > Intertidal zone >...
GGGATTTTTTTAACGGGGATAACAATCCCATTGATGATAATGGTCACGGAACGCATGTATCTGGGACTATTGCTGCTGTGGGGAACAATGGGATAGGTGTAGCTGGCGTGTGTTGGTCAGCGAAAATAATGCCTTTGAAGTTTTTGGGTAGTACCGGATCTGGATATTTTTCCGATGCAATCCAGGCAATTGAATATGCAACCTTGATGGGAGCAAAAATAACAAACAATAGTTGGAGTGGCGCTGATTTTTCTCAAGCGTTATACGACGCGATAAAGGCTTCAGAACAGGCAAGTATGCTCTTTATTGCTGCCGCAGGAAACAACAGTTCCAATATAGATTATTTTCCGCGATATCCCGCGAGTTATGATTTAGATAATATCATTGCTGTAGCTGCTACTAACCATAAAGATGAATTATCTTCTTTCTCCAATTTTGGACAAATTTCAGTTGACCTGGTAGCCCCGGGCTCGAATATAACCAGTACTTTTCCCGGAAATGTGTATGGTGCTCTCGATGGAACCTCTATGGCAACACCCCATGTATCCGGCGTTGCCGCTTTAATTTGGTCTCAATTTCCCAATTTAACAGCATTACAGGTTAAAGAAAAGATTTTAACTTCCGTAGATCCGATCCCTGCGTTAGCGGGAAAGACGGTTAGCGGTGGAAGATTGAACGCGTTTAATGCATTGGTCTCGTCAGAACAAGACAGTATACCTCCAGCGGTCGTAACCGATTTAGCTACCAGCAATCCCACATCAACTTCAATCACGCTTACCTGGACAGCCAGCGGTGATGACAGCAGTACTGGCTCGGCTAGTTACTATGATATTCGGTATTCAGCTTTTCCGATCGATGCCGGAAATTTCAATTTAGCTAGTGAAGTCTCCGGCGAACCAACGCCGCAACAGGTGGGTTCTCTGGAAACATTCACAGTAACTGGCTTAGCTGCAAACACAACCTATTACTTTGCGTTAAAAGTTTTCGATGAGTGGGGAAATGGATCACCCGTATCCAATTCCACATCGGGGACAACAGGAGGTGTACAAGATTCACCTGATATTGACGTTGCTCCTATTTCCTTAATCCAAACTTTATCTCCCGGAGATACAGCTACCCAGTCCCTTAAAATAACCAATGAAGGGACTGGCACCCTGACCTTTGATATTTCTATTGAAGGCGTAGGTGGAGCCGCTACATCTATATCTTTGAATTCACCTGATTTTGCCTGGATGAAAACCAGGGAGATAAACGATAACGGGATTAGTGGTAAGTTTGTAATTAGCAGAAATTTTTTAAATCAAACAGTTTCACGTAAGACAAGTTTACAAGATGATAAATGGATTCTCAAAATTCTCCGAGCCAATGAGCAAGTTGCGACTAAATTAAACCATTCGGTAACAGAAGCACCTGGTTCGCAGCTTACAAAACCAAAATACATAATGAGTACTGAAGAAATTTGGCAGTCGCGTCAGAACAACATCTCATCCTTAACTGATCCTATCTATGCAGTGGTTCTTGATGGAGTGGGTACATATTTAGCAAATGACAGACTTTGGGACGAGCTTAATGCAAACTGGTCTCTTTATGGTGATAAGGAAATTTTGATTGATTACTCCTCATTTCATGGTATCGAAATTAGTCATGAGGGATTGGTTGCAAGTGGAGCTAATGTATTAATTATCTCAAATAACTGGACCCCAACACAGTATTATGGTGCGTTTTCAGAGTCGGAAGCGATGGCTATTGCTCAGTATGTAAATGAGGGAGCCGGCTTATATATATCAGGTGGTACGTTTAATAATGGTGAGTATTCAGAATTAAAATATCATATTGACTACCTGGCACCATTGGTCGGGCTGAATACAACCGAAAAATACTTCTGGAATGGAAATACCTATGGTTCATTAAATTTTGAAGTCCCAGATCATCAGGTATTGAGAGATATTACAGAACCTTATGCAAGCGGATGGCAAAACAAAACTTCGATACCTTCAACTGGCACCTGGACATCAGCATCATTATCCACAGGAATACTGATCGGTATTTCAGGTAATAAACAATCCGCTTTAGTGGTTCGAGGCAATAGAGTTTACCATTCAGGTTTACCTGAGCATATTTCTGGAACCGAGTCGGATAAACAATTTTTATACAATGTAATTACTTTGGCTAAAAAACAGACCACATGGTTAACTGTGAATCCTAGCCAGGGAACTGTGCCATCAACTAGCAGTGTGGATGTAACCGTTACCTTTGATGCGACTGGTTTGAATAATGGTGATTACTCTGCCAACATTATGATTGTTAGCAACGATCCTGATGAGAATCCGTTTGTAGTGCCAGTCACTCTAAGTGTAAGTAGTGGTGGACAACCGAATCAGGTAAATGTAACCTGGTGTGAAACCTGGTTAGGTGGTAGCGCAGGCTCACAGGATACTGTATATGTTTGTGTAGATGATGTTACGAATAAAAACATTATCGCTTATCAAATGGAGATAACATTTGATGAAAACGTTTTAAGTGCAATTGGGGCAACCAGTGCAGGTACTGTTTCGGACGCTTTCGGTACTCCAATAGTGAACACCGCAAAAGATGGTCAAATCACTGTCGGTGGATTTGGTACACAACCGCTGTCAGGCAGCGGAGTGTTAGTAGGCTTGATATTCGATATCGTAGGTAATAAAGGTGATTCAACGACACTCTGTTTTCAACAGGTAACCTTTAATTCAGGCAATCCCACCGCGAACATTTCTAATCCTTGTTGTACTTATGAAGTTATTGATGGTACTTATGATTCTTATATAGCCGGATTTGTAAGATATGATATCACTGATAATCCCTTAGAGAAGGTAACAATAACTATTTCAGGTGGCGCATCTGAAACTCAAATTACTGGCTCAGATGGAAATTATTCGTTTAAAAATCTACAGAAAGGTTTGAATTATATAGTAACTCCAACTTTAACAGGTAACTTCAGTACAAATTCAATTACATGCTATGATGCAGCCATAACAGCCCAGCATTCTGTGGGACGTATCACATTGACAACAGAACAGCAAAAGGCAGCGGATGTGGATGGCGATGGGAACATCTTCACCTTTGATGCCGCGTTGATATGCCGTTTTGCCGTAGGATTACTTCCTTTCAATGAGCATGACAATACAGGGGAATGGCGTTTTAATCCTATAAGTCGTTCATATACATTATTGAATTCCATTAAAGCAGGTCAAGACTATGATGCAACTCTGTTGGGAGATGTGGATGGTAACTGGACCCCTGTCACTTTGGGTGCGCAAATGTTAGCTATGGAAAGATACGATTATTTAACAGACCAGGCAGTTAATCCTGGCGATGAAGTGACCATTCCTTTGTTAGTAGAAAAAAAGGATAACATTATTTCAGCGGATATTGATTTCGAATACGATCCGAAGATTTTGCAATTTAATAACGTTACTAAAACGGAATTAAGTAAAGATTTTGAGGTGGTTACCAATGTTGAGAATGGCAGATTACGGATCGGAGCGTATGGAACTGAAGGAGTAATGGAAAGTGGTGTGCTTCTTTTACTGAAATTTAAGGTTGTTGGAAATGAAGAAACACGGAGTCCTCTGACTTTGAAACGTTTTCAAATAAATAATGGATCGGTGAAACATGGCGAGGCAGAGCTAATTGTAGGAACTTCGACACCCGAAATTCCAGAAAAGTTTGCTTTAGATCAAAACTATCCCAATCCTTTTAATTCTGAAACGAATATCCGTATCGACGTGCCTGAACACCAGGGTGAGAATAAAACTGTTAGAATATCCATTTACGAAGTGTTAGGTAAATTAGTACGTGTTTTGACAACTGATGAACTTTCCTCAGGAACCCATGAAATTCAATGGGACGGTCGAAACGAGATGGGACAACCCGTACCATCAGGTGTTTATTTTTACACAATGTCCGCTGGTAACTTTCAGGCTACGAAAAAGATGGTAGTTATAAGATAAGATTGATTAACCATTATTTCTGGGAACTTCTTAATTTTCTAAATAATTGTTGTTAGAAATCATTGAATTCTAACAAAACCGAAACATTTTTACATTTTTGACAATTCAAGCTTAATTGCATGAGTATACAGGCAAAAAAGCTTGTATATTTATTATATACATATCCAGATTAAAATTTTTGATAAATTAACCATAACTATTTTTGTATTAAAAACAGTCACTTATTTAATATTACAAAGTGGCTGTTTTTTTATTTGAATTTGGCATAGAAATTGTTAATAAAAACTAAGATATATTATTTGGGATTAGGAATTGGATGCAGAACGTTTAAAATTGTTATTTTGCGGCAAAAAAGTCGTTAACGATGAACCATTAAAAAACCTGCTCCAGATAAAACATGATATTATTTGTGTTAAAAATTTTCGAAAGCTATTGGATGTCGCATCCCGTGAGTCAGTAAAGCTTGTTATCTTTGACATGACGAGGGAAAAGAAACAGCGATTGCAAATTTTGAAACAATTAAAGGAGAAATTGCCAGATATAATTATTGTTGCTGTTAATGGCAGTGAGAATGTGCAAAATGCGGCGGAAATCCTTGCTGCCGGTGGTATGGATGTTTTTCCCACGCCTTACGATTCCAGGCTGCTTGCAGAAAGAGTTAATGGACTGTTAAAATAGATAAGCAGGGTAATGCAATCTTAGAGGTTTGGAAAAATATACTCATAATTAATTTTCAAATGATATTTTAATTTCGGGAAAGTTTTAAAATTTTTTTGTCTTATACTAATGAAGCTTCGCCTCAAACCGATGGGAGACAATGCCATTAATGTAATGCTATTAAAGCTTGTTGTTTAATGGCATAGCGCGCTGAAGTGCAGTGACTAAAGTTAAAAGTACTTAAAGTGATCTAAAGTTGTTAGCAAAAAGTGTACATATAAAAGTTAGAAACTTTCGCCAAAAAAACAAAGATTTGATCTGTAATATTATAGAGCTGCGCTAAATCAAAAATCGCTTTGTGCCAGGTGCTCTGCTCTTTGCCCTAAGCAAAATTTCGAATAAAACTTATCAAAACTTTACTCAAATTTAAACATATAAACAATCTAAAGGAGACAAAAATGGGTCCAAATGATGCTCAATTAGTAAGAGTGTTTACGAGAGAAGCTGGGGGTGCTATATCAGACGAGACTGCTAAAAGTGGTTCCGCTTTCGAAATTGTCGTTGAAGCTGAGGCGGGATATGCTCTCCACAGTACCGGTGGGAAATATGATTTTGGAATTGTTGTAAGAAACTTAACAACATCCAGCTCTATTCATACAGATACCTTGAGTGGTCTTTTTGGAGACGCAAATTGGCCCGCCGATAAGTTGGCAAATCAATTTGTGTTTACACTTCCCGCAGCTATGGTTACTGCCGCTTTGGCAAAGAATATTTTTGAGGTGATCGCCTACTTAATGGTAGGAGGTGTAGGTGCAGGATCTCCAGATGCATCTTTTGCTAAGAGTGCTATGTTTATTGTTCATTAACCATAAGACGAATAGAGCTAAGTTTCTTCATATTAAAAAATAAAAGGTGTTCCACTGGCAAACAGTGAAACAACCTCCCTAATATAGACTGAAGTAAGTCGATGTGCGGCTGTAGTTTGTATAAATGCTTAATCGAATTAGAGGGGAAGAGGTATTGTGCATTGAGGTGCATAGGAAATGTGGGATTTATTTATATTTACACTATTATTCCCAACCTAGTCAAGCCAGAACCAAAAGGTTGGATTGAAAAAATGGTCTTTATAAGTTTTAAAAAATAAATAAGTTGTACTGAGTGCTAAAAAATTTTCTTGCCCAAAAAGCAACAAATTACCGATTTAGGGACTAATATATTGGTAAAAACATACTAAGAAAGGTAAAAAAACGAAAGGAGGTGAGGACTGGATAGTAGTATTTTCATGTATAACTTATAATTAGCAGTGGGATCACGAACAAATTAAATGTTTTTTATACGTGAGACCAGAAATAGCAAATCCTATTAACAAATTTTTGAAAGGAGATTTAAAATGGGACCAAACGATGCACAAATGGTGAGAGTTTTTACGAGAGAATACACGTCTCCATCACCAGAGATAGCAGATTACAGTTTTCCCTATAATAAACCTATTGAAATTGTCGTTGAAGCAGAATGTGGAGACGCACTTTTCGATACTGGAGGACAATTTAAAGTTGAGGTTTGTGTAAGAGACTTATGCGCTTTTGAGAAAATTAAGTTGGATGATGGGGCATCCCCTCCAGGTGTTGTAGATTCTAAAAAAATAGATGGTAATTTTGGCGGTTCAGATTGGGACAGTCTAAAGACATATTTCCTTTTTTTAATTCCAGTCTCCGAGCTAGGTGCTAGTAAAGAGGGTGCTGTTTGTGAGGTATTAGCTACCTTACAACTGGGAAAAGCCAGACCAGATGTCTCTTTCGCAAAAAGCAATTTGTTTATGATTCACAAACCTTAACGCGAGCAAAGAAAGAATAGTCACATCTTAGAAAAATTGGGAGGCGTTCCACAAGTAACTTATGGAACGCCTTCTATTATTTGAGTTGAAGTATATATCATATGCCTGAAAAATCCCTAATTGGGTAATTATGTTCCAAATGATTTGTTTTGAATAGATAAGTTAATGAAAATCATGTAAATAGTTTGTGATTTTATGTTATTGGATATAAGCATCTGATTTTCTTGATTTAATACAGTTATAATTTTCCTTTTGGAACTATATTACCAACCAAAGCAAATTCTTTCGAGAAGAATATTAAATTAAACTAGTCAGTGACGGCATAATTAAATTACGCTATGCACTGAGTGGATTTATATTATTATTAATTGGATTCTTGTTGCCATTTTTTGGTAAGCGACTGAATCTGTAACAAATTGACCATCTAAACGAATAATACAATAAATAATATGATGAAACCACAAATTATTGAAATACATAAAACACAACTCGCCGACTATTATAACATTCATACTAGAGAGATCATCATTGTTTGTGGTTGTGGATCTTCATTAAATGAATTCAAAAATCCCGATGATTTTATTACGATCGGTGTTAATGATGTGGGACGAATGTTCACGCCCACTTATCTGGTCGTGGTAAATTACCGGCAACAATTTAAAAATGGTCGTTTTAAATACGTGCAGGAAAGTCGGGCACAGGCGATATTTACCCAGCTTGACTTGAAGTTAGATCATCCTAATGTGGTGCACTTTAAACTTGGTCGACGCGGCGGTACCGATTTTTCCAATCCCAATATGTTACATTATACTCAAAATTCTCCTTACGTTGCTCTTTGTCTTGCAGTGCACATGGGTGCCAAACGCATTGGCTTAATTGGGATTGATTTCACCGACCACCATTTTTTTGCCAACACTGGTCCTCATAATCTTACTGGAAGTTTACAACAAATTAATCAGGAATATACTGCGCTAAATAAGGTATTATTACGACGGAGCATTGAAGTAGTTAATTTTAGTCAACAAAGCTTATTGACAGCGTTTCCAAAGGTTGATTTTAATCTATTTTTAAACAAATACAGCCATATTAAATTAAATGGAATAAAGATTTCCAATCAGAAGCTGGGAAAAGGAGCAGTAGCTGTGACAAACATAAAATTTAAGCAAAGAGGAAACAAATGATAATTGCCGTCGAACTGCGTAGATCAGGTATCGTTGGTGATTTTCTGAAAGCTTTTGCTCAAACAGCAAGTCGCCTTGGCTATGAGGTTAGCCGAAATCCGAAAGCATTAGCATCCAGAAAAGATGCGATATCTGTTGTATGGAATGGCAGAAACCATCGTTCAGCAGGACCCACCTTATATTGCGAACACGGTTGGCTACCACGTTGGGAGTATCAGATCAGTCATCAAGGAATTAACGCAGATTCTAATTTTGCGCCGTTTCAATGGGATGGAAAGCCGCTTACGCAACTACAAAAAGAAAAGCTAAAACAACATACCGACAAGATTCGCTATATAGGACCGGAAAATCGTGAATCTATGCAGACAAATCTTGACACGGTGCGCGATTTACCCGATAATTTCATTCTGGTACCTATACAAATGCAATTAGATACAAATATACAAAGACATGTTCCTCCAAGATTTCAACACATGCAAGCCTTTCTAGATTATGTATCACAATCCAGCCCTCCTTATCCAATTATTTTTAAACAACATCCATCTGATAGCAGACGTGGAAATCAACAGTTGCGTTTGCGCTTGAGACGCAAACAGGATATGATTCGCCCTCATAATGCCGGTAACATTCACCAGATTCTAAAAAGCGGATGTTGTAAAGGAATTATTGCCCTGAACAGTAACGTCGTTCATGATGGGCTCGTTTGGGATGTACCAGCGATTGTACTGGGTAAAAACATTTGGCCAAGATCTGGAAAAAGTCCATTCCTAAATCATTTGCCTCAAGATTGGGAGGAATTGTTTAATTTTTTCGCTAAATCAGAAAATCAGATGTGTCGTGAAGCTTATATGTATTTCTTAATGGAGATTCAGTGGAAGTTTGAAGATATACAGGATGACAAAAAAGTTGACACACTACTTAAATCAGTTACTAACCTGGATTATTCATAAATCTCAACCACTGAGACACTAAGTAACTAAGAATCAACGCATAGAGTTGAAAAAATTATAAAACAAAGTATTTAAATCAAAATTTAATGTTCTTTCTTAATTTCTTATGAAATTAAAGCTCTGTGGATTTTTAATAACTTCGTGTCTTAGTGGTGATGAATAATTCAGGTTAAGAATTTAAACTATTATAATCGATCTACCAATAACATTTATAAAACAATTGATAAATTGGAAAATTTAATTAATATTGTGGCAATAAATCATGGTTGGTTTTTTGAAGATGTAAAAAAGCATTTTTGCCGAATTAGTCGTCCTGGTTTAAAAATTATAGCTTCTGAGAAAGCTTTGAAAAATGCTGATGTTTGGATTTATTTACGCACCAGGGAAGCAAGTAATTCTCCTGACAAAAAACGAACCATTGTCCACATTCACGATATGTATGATGATGGATATTATCAAGTCAATGGGGAACGGCGTGTGGTAGCCCAATGTGCAGGAATTGTTTTTACACATCCTGAACAATTGAAAATATTAGAAAGAAATGGAATTGATATCGACAATAAAATGATCATCAACCGTCCAATCGGATATCTACAAACGTTTAAGTTGCGGTCGGTTTTGCCAGATCGTTTTACAATCGCATGGGTTGGACGCCCGGTGAAGCACAAAGGTATAGAGATTAAAAGAGTTGGCTGGTTGGTGGAAGCCGTAAAGCAATTTCATCAATCGGTTAATGACTGTAAGGTCGCATTCATCGGAGAAAGGTTGGAGTTATATTCTAACCAAATAAGTCGGATGGGAATTAATTGTGATTATTACCATCGTTCTCAATATAATATTGCAAAATATCCAGCTCTATATCAAAATTTTGACTGTGTGGTGATCTGTTCAAGCAAAGAGGCCGGTCCTATATCGTTATTCGAAGCATTAGCAACGGGAATACCGGTAATTTCCACACCAATTGGATGGGCACCAGCTCTTATTCGCGATGGTAAAAATGGCTATCTGGTAAATAGTGTCACGGAAATATACGAGGCACTCATGAAAATTTACCAGAATAGGAAAGCATTGTATGAGAGGCGGAATGAAATCCGATCTGTTATTGAAAAATATACAATGGAATCATGGATTGAAGATAATATTAATCTGACTCTTCATTTGACAGAAATAAAATCTAAGTGAAATTGGAGGATAGTGTTCTTTAGGTAGGACTGTTCCTATGCCAAAAATATTTAGAAGCGAGCCCACTACTTTATCGGAAGAAGAAGTTAAAACCATGCTCAAAAAATACGATTTCTTTGATTATAACATAAATAGAGAAGGTCATGGTTTTGCCAACCAATTTGAAGTTCAGCTTATCAAGGATGATAAGATAGTCATTGACCGAGCCTCGGATTTAATGTGGCATCAGGAAGGTTCTTCTAAACATTTCAGATTCAAAAAAGCGAAACAGTGGTTAGAAGAATTTAATCAAAAAGGTTATGCTGGTTATCGCGATTGGCGCCTGCCTACACTAGAAGAAGCCATGAGCTTGATGGAGCGGGAAAAGAAAAATGATAATTTGTATATTGATTCTGTGTTCAATGACAAGCAGAGATGGATTTGGACATGTGATCTTATAAAAGGTTTGTCCTGGATGTGGGTCATTAATTTTGATAATGGCTTTTGCTTCTACCATAAGCTTTGCCATAGCTTTTGGATTCAAGCAGTACGTTCCATACAATCATCTTTACAAGTATTTCCAAAAAGAATTAAAAATAGCATTTGAAATACTTGATCTATATTCAAAATCAGGAATATTTATTTTTCCTATTAGACTTGAAAAGTGTGAACCTTCGCATGAAAAATTGCATGAGCTTCACTGGATTGATTTATTCTATCACTTAAAAAAATCATTGGTAATAATGAATTTTTCATTTTGGGATTATCAATGAAAACTGCAGTCCCTTAACTATCAATAAGCTTTTGTACTTTTTTTATCAATGCATTATTTTTATTTTTTAAACGGACATGACTCCTGGAGTTTTTCAAGATCTATTTCTAATTTACATTCTCGTTCAATTAATTTACTTAAAAATTCATTTGACACGTTGTTATAACTTGAAAGATCAATTGGATCTGTGACATCATTTCTACCGATTGAAAGATAATAATCTAAAAATTTTGTTTTTCCTCCGTGTAATTTTCCGGGTACACTTTTAAATGTTATCCAATTTGCTGGGATGCCATAAGTATGTGAGGCAATTATTCCATGCAATAAACTTGATAATATATATTTGCATGATTTTAATTGTTCTTTGTAATTCATAATCCCTTTGCCTTCATCAAAAAGAGGATTAATAACCAAAAACATCTTTTGGCAGTCTTCTTTTCGCTTCTTGTATATAATAGTAAGGTGGAACTATGCCATATTCATATTTTTTAATTGAATTTTTTTTCGTAGTTTCTCTAAATCCTCTATTTAGTCTATTTCAATACTTCGTTGTCCTGGCAATATATACAATCCAACATCACCCCTAATTCTATATTTAGAATTTAGTCTATTTTAACAATAGATTGACTTTTTAAATAATATATGTTATTGGGCTATTTTGAGATGTTTTTAATGTTTTCAATAGGTTTACGTTATAGCTACTTCTTATACTATAAAACTAAATTAAATAAAAGTCAAATAAAATATTTAAAAAATTGTAAAATATTTTAGTAATAGTCTCAAAACATGGAAAATAGGGATGTCAAAAGCTATAAGATATTATAAATTTAGAATTTGATACATAACATTTACTTAATTAGATTAAAACAACTTGCTATTTATCTGTAAATTTATTATATTAAAAAACATTTAAATAATTATAAATCTAAATATTCTTTCATACCTTAACTCACCATAAACGAGGATGGGCAAAAGCAATGGGATGTGATGTTCCCTTCAGAATCTTACATATAATTTTTAATTTTATCGCTTTTCATAAGCGTTATAATAATTTTTTATGCTAAAAACAAGATTTGTAAGTTATTAATGATCTTGTTGATTTAGTGCTATGCACAATATGCAGCAGTCAGGGACTGCTGCTACCCAATATGTTGTGGTGTATTGCTGTTAATTGATGCTAAATTAACAGAGTCATTAATCAAATCAATATCTATTTGGTTTAATGCAGTCTGCTAAGAAGAATATAGAACGAATGATTAAAGTTATTCCTGGTTCAGATTAGCAGTCAGTGCAAAATTATATATCCGATTTACTACCTTGGGATGAAAGGTTTTTGCTGTATCAGACTGTCATTGATGCAAATAGGCTTATTAGCGGGAATTCTGATAGTGGTTCGATTATTGACAGGATTGCCTTTTAAATATAAGAGGACAAAACTGTAGATGCATATCGTCATTGACATAGTCGATCTGATAATATCGATAATTATCAAGTGTAATTCAAAATTGTTATTACAATTACAAAAATGTGATCTATATCAAAAAAATAATAAATATTATATATTAACTTAAAAATTAATATATAAATAATAAATACTTCATGTTGAGCTATTTGCGTTTTAGGTAGATAGATATGTTTAAAATATTGACATAAATAGTACAAATATTGAAAGTTTATAAAAACTTATAATCAATCATTCTAAAATCATTTAATCTTCAAGGAGGACTAACTATATGTACAACTGCACACTTTTTCAATCAAAAAGTTTGAGCTACCGAATGATAATCACAGGACTTGCAGTTATTATGCTGCTCATTACAGGAATCGATATTCAAGCACAACAAAGTAAGAGCTATGCTGAAAGTCAAGTCATTGTTAAACTAAAAGGAAACGTTCAAAAAAGCCATATTCTCGCTATGAAAGAAAGCCTAAAGGCTTCGGTTATTAAAAAATTTAAAATCATAGACGCAGAACTCTGGAACATCTCCGGAGTTACCGTTGAAGAGGCGATCAACCAATATCAAGATCATCCAAGCATTGAATACATTGAGCCAAACTACAGATTTCACACTTTTCAGATGCAGACGATCCCCAATGATCCCAACTTTTCAAAACTCTGGGGGCTGAATAATACTGGACAGACAGGTGGTATCCCGGATTCAGACATCGATGCTCCGGAAGCCTGGAATATTCAAACCGGAAAGGATGTGTTGATTGGTGTAATCGATACAGGGGTAGATTGGGTCAATAAAGACCTTGCAGATAATATATGGGTGAATCCAGGGGAAATACCAAATAATGGTATCGATGACGATGGCAATGGTTACATCGATGATATCAGAGGATGGGATTTTGTGAACCGGGATAACAATCCCTATGATGATAATGGCCATGGGACGCATGTATCGGGGATCATTGCGGCTGTTGGTAATAACGGGATAGGTATCGTTGGCGTCTGTTGGTCGGCAAAAATAATGCCCCTTAAGTTTTTAGATAGTCGTGGTTCTGGAAATTCTGCTAATGCGATCTCAGCTATAGAATACGCAACAATGATGGGTGCGAAGTTGACCAACAATAGTTGGGGAGGTGATAGTGAGGAAGACTCCAAAGCATTAAAAGAGGCTATAGCTGCTTCTGGACAGGCTGGAATGCTCTTCATCGCTGCAGCAGGCAACGAAAGCTCCAATAACGACGTTTCTCCTACGTTTCCCGCTAGCTATGACCTGGATAATATTATCGCTGTCGCTTCTACTAACCATTACGATGCTTTATCTGACTTTTCTAATTATGGTCAAAGGTCAGTTGATTTGGCAGCCCCTGGTGAGAGAATTTACAGTATCCTTCCTAAAGGTAGATACGACCATCTTTCCGGCACTTCTATGGCAACACCATATGTAGCTGGTGTGGCTGCCCTAATTTGGTCTCAAAATCAAAATTTGACAAACTCACAGGTCAAGAATAGGATTATGACTTCTGTAGATCACACCAACAAAAAATTGAAATATATGATGGTCTCAGGTGGAAGACTGAATGCTTTTAAGGCATTGGCGGAACAAGATAGTATACCACCAGCCGTCGTGACCAATTTGGCTACTACCAATCCTACATCAAATTCAATCACGCTTACCTGGACCGCCAGCGGTGATGACAGCAGTACTGGCACAGCTACTTACTATGATATCCGGTATGCAGCCTTTCCCATTGATGCTGGTAATTTCGATTCAGCTACTGAAGTTACAGGTGAACCTAAGCCACAACAGGCGGGTTCTCTGGAAACTTACACAGTAACTGGCTTAGCGGCAAACACGACCTATTATTTTGCATTGAGGATTTTCGATGAGTGGGGAAATGGATCACCAGTCTCTAACTCTCCATCAGGGACGACCATAATAGGTGTACTGGAAACACCTGATATTCATGTTACTCCTATTTCTTTGACCGAAACTCTATCTGCTGGAGATAAAGCTACTCAGACTCTTACCATTACCAATGAAGGGACTGGAACTCTGACCTTTAATATTTCTATTGAAGGCGCAGGTGCAGCCAGTTTTCTGAATTCACCTGAATTCGCCTGGATGAAAGCAAACAATTTAAAAATCAAAGAGATTGACGGTAAGTTCGGATTTAATCGCAGCTTCTCAAGTAACACAGGATCGAATAACGATAATTTAAGAGAGGCTGATTGGATTCTTCGAATTCTCCGAGCAAATGAACAAGTTGCGAATAATCCAGTTCACTCAATAGCTGAAGCCACTGGTTCCCAATTTTCCCAAAAAGAACCTGTAACAAGTGCTGAAAAAATCTGGAAATCGCGTCAGAACAACGCATCATCCTTAAATAATCCTATCTACGCAGTGGTTCTTGATGGGAATGGTACATGGTCAGCTAGTACCAGACTTTGGGACGAGCTTAATACGAAATGGTCTCAATATGGTGATAAAGAGATCCTGATTGATTACTCCACCTTTCATAATATTAACATCACTTATAATGGACTGGTCGCAAGCGGAGCTGATGTTGTGATTATTTCAAATAACTGGAATCCAACGTATTCCTATGGGCCGTTTTCAGAGCTGGAAGCGATGGCTATTGCTCAGTATGTGGATGAGGGCGCCGGCTTATATATATCAGGCGGTACGTTTAATAATGGTGAGTATTCAGAGTTAAAATATCATCTTGATTACCTG
>Ga0209636_10004179_pt1 | contig 14730 bp, 8 predicted proteins | sample DeeMarSWOR152_54_FD_187464 | JGI IMG/M metagenome (GOLD analysis project Ga0209636, IMG submission 187464) | Marine sediment microbial communities from White Oak River estuary, North Carolina - WOR-1-52-54 (SPAdes) (version 2) | ecosystem: Environmental > Aquatic > Marine > Intertidal zone >...
GGTGTCTTCTGTGTTCCATAAATAGGAACAGTTGAGATTCTTTGCAAATGTATCCGCAACAATAGTATAATTTTCACTTGCACATAATGCAGTATCTGCATAAAGATTAACTGTTGGATGCAGGCATCCGCCATTGGCCGTTCTCTGGATCTCTCCGGACCACCCTACTGCCCAGCCATTATCTTTATCAACCATTACCATATGAACAAGATAATTTGGATCTTCAACAGACTGAATATGCCATGTGCTGCCTCCGTCATTTGTTCTCATAATCCTGCCAATCCATGTACTACTCTGATAAGCAGCTCCGGCAAGCCATCCATTATTGATATCACTGAAATCTACTGAATTGGGATAAAAATATGGTAAGTTGGATTCACTGTACTTATACCAGTTCGTCCCGGAATTTTCAGTGTAGTACAGATCTTTGTAAGATCCGCCAACAGCAAATCCTTTGGATGCAGTAAGAAAATGAATATCAATAATTGATTGGATTTCAGGTGCAGATTGAAGAACCCAGTGTGCACCGCCATCTGTTGTAATTAAGATTACCCCATTTACCCCTCCAATCCAGCCTTTTTGGGAATCGAGGAAATAAATACATTTTAAATCCGCATCCGTCACCTTGACCGGGTCTTTGCCCCAGTTTTGCTTTGTCCAGGTAGTTCCGCCATTGGCCGTTTTAGCAATCAGTCCATCATCACCGACAATCCAGCCTATGCTGGTATTGTAAAAACAAATATCTCTCGTATAGAAATTATCACTTAAACTAAGAGCTGTTTTTACATCTGTTTTTGACCATGATGTTCCGCCGTTACTTGTGTAAGCATAACCGTTAACTCCTCCAACAAATCCATGATTTGCATCTGTAAACCATATGCAATATCCATAATAATTAAGTGCAACTTCCGATGCATCTTTCATATAGATTGTATTCCATGTATCCCCGCCATCGATTGTAGAAAGCAATTGGTCTTTTTCTTCGGTAACAACCCAGGCAATATTTTTTGAGACTGCGGTAATCTGTCGGAGATTTTTTTGTGTACCTGAAATTTGAGCAAACCATCCATCTTCATATAGAGGCTCATTTACAGTTAGTACAGCAGCACTGCTATTGACAGTCCCACAAGCATTGGATACTCTGCAGCGATAGTTGCCTGCATCACCGGTGACAACTGCCGGAATTGTATAGGATGTTGATGTTGCACCTAAAATATTCACATATCCGCTTCCAACATCCCGCTGCCACTGGTATGTTCTGGGTAAGGAGCCGGAAGCAGTAATGCTGAAGGTGACACTTTCCCCAACCAGTTTTGTTGCGCTTGAAGGGTGTTTGGTTACAGAAGGTTTTACAAGTAAATACAAATAGGCAATATCACTGAAAGAGGGCCTGCCTATAAGAGGGGTTATTTCACATTTGAATTGTGTCCTGTCATAATCCCTTATCAGTGGTTGTTCCTTCGTGAAGGTAAGCGTCAGAACATTGCTTGTTGCTCCTTTTATAGGCAGAAAATCACCTTTGTAAGGTGCGCTGTACCACTGATAACTATAACCCTTTTGTAATGGAACTGTATAGGTAAGGGTCCCGATAAATTTTTCGCACTCGCTATGTTCAGACGGCTTGACAGGAGTCTGTCCGCTAACGAATGCAATATTCCCGGAAATCATAAGTATCATTACCAGAAATGATACCATTTGTCTCAAATTAGTAACGTTCTTCATGGTTTGATTATTAATAATTTTTATTATTCGCATATAAAGATATGATTGTGCTAATTTATTTTATTTTTTATTTATTTATTACAAATGTACAATATTCCTTTCCTGAAATAAAGTTTTTCGTCAAATAATCTTCGTAAAATTCCCTGTTCATAGGGATTTTAGATAATTTTAGTTTATCTTCCAATATGAATTTATCTGCTTATTGTTTAATTATTTCTTTATCGTAAGATAATCTGCTTTTATCTAACCTAAAATTTAAGAAAAATCCATTCGTCAAAGAATTTAAATAATTCATCTCAAAAAAATTGAAACTGGCAGATTAGCCCTGGACCCGTATGTCGAATCCCGGAATCCGTCAGGAAAAGGAAACTATAATTAAGTGAGTGTGAAAGTGTGAAAGTTCTGCCGATTGCCAATCGGCAGCCATATCAATCATGTGTGAATCGGCCAGTAAACCCGGTTGCTAACCTGGGTCTTTGGTTCCGGGTTCCTTATCCCTGGTTTTTGTTTCGGATTTCGACTTTCGCCGTTTCGAGTTTCTATGTTTCGATTTTCAACACCCACAGCTCCAAATCTGCATAAAAAATCATTTTTATGACCATACTATTTTAAGACTAAAATTATATTCAGGAAGTTGCATTATAGATTAACATAAATAAACAATCAATTAAATTTTATAAATAATCTATAAATTGTATTTTTGAAAGTTCTCAGATTTTTGTTAGCTTAGTCCTGAATGACCGGGAAATATAAAATACTACTCATTCTGTTTGTTGCAGTATTCTGTTTAAATCAGCACCTCTGGGCACAGGATCAGGCAAAGATTGACAGCCTTGAAAATATTTTGATTAATGCCACAGGCAGAGATCGCTTCAATATTCTAACAGAATTATCAACAGAACTTGCCCGTGTCGACAATAACCGGAGCCAGGAATTTGCCGATGAAGCAATACTGCTCGCAAAACAACTCGACGATATAGAACTCATTATCGCTGGTTATCTTAATAAAGGTTATTCATATGAACTTGTTTATAAAGATGACGAGGCTCTTAGAGTTTTTGAGGAAGCTTATCAAATCAGTGAAGAGGAAGAGTATGACAAAGGCCGGGCAGAATCATTGCACAAGATAGGACGGTCTTACTCATTTCAGAAAGATTATAAAAAATCAGATGAATATTTTAACCGGGCTCTTCAACTCTCCAGGGATGTCAAAGATATGAAATTAGAGGCCCAGATACTTTACGCACTGGCAGACAATCAGAGACAAACCGGGAATCTTGATAGTGCTCTGGCTGGATTTATTAATGCACTCGAAATAGCCCGGAAGGCCGAAGATATTGTTACAATGGCATTAATTTATGGCGATATCGGAGCTATTTATTATGCACTGGGGAATTTTAATGAAGCCATCACAAAGTATGAGGAATCAAAACAGATGAGAATTGAGCAGGGAAACATCCTGAGAGCAGCAGTAATGGATATCCGAATTGCAAATGCATACTTTAACCTGGCAAAGTATGATTTTGCCATAGAGCATTACCAGGAAGCCCTTCCGGTATTTGAAAAATACAAATATAATGTGGGTATTGCCGCTGTATATAACGGAATGGCAGTCATTTATTTCACCCAGGAGTTTTATGATAAAGCACTTGAGAATCATTTTAAAAAGCTTGAAATCAGCAGGGAAATGGAAGACCAGAAAGAGGTGGGCAACACCCTGAACAATATTGGAAACGTTTATTCAAAAATTGCAACTGATTCTCTTTATATTTTATTCGGTTCCTCTTTTCTGGATTCTGTCCTTAGAGAAGAATCGGATAAATATTTTCAGTTGTTTGCCCAGGCCCTTGACTATTATCAACAATCCCTTCAAATTCGTGAACAATTGAATGATCGCACGGGTTTGACTAAAACACTCAATAATTTGGGCACATCATATTTATATTCAGGGAAAATTGAAGAAGCTATGGAATATTTTGAAAGGGGAAGGGCGATCAGCGAGGAACTGAATGATGCCCCTGAACTGGCCACAGCCCTTCTCAGGTTAGGTCTGATATATAGTTATAAAGAACAGTATGACAGGGCATTGTATTATCTGAATCAAAGTCTGAAATATACACTGGAACTGGATATTAAGGCTTTAACACAGGACGCCTATCTCAACCTCTCTGATGTTTATGCCCGTATGGGTAATTTTCAGCGCGCCCTTGAATATTATAAGCTGTCATCTGCCATTAAAGATACCATTAACAGGAAAGAAACCCTGGACATGATATCTGAGATGCAGGTCAAATATGAGACTGAAGCGGTGATGAAAGATAACCAGCTACTGACAACCCAATCGGAACTGAGTCAAGCAAAGGTAAGGCAACAGAGGATTGCAATCTATTTCTTTATTTTTGTGCTTTTGTCTATTTCTACACTTGTTGTTCTGCTGGTACGGCAAAACAACCAGAAAAAGCAGGCAAACCTTGAGCTTGCCCAGAAGAATGCCCTCATCACCGAACAGAAAAAAGAAATTACAGACAGTATCCAATATGCCAGCCGGATACAGTCTGCTATTCTGCCACCTGGCGACTATATTGATGAACTGATCCCGGAACGCTTTATTATCTATATGCCCAGGGATATTGTCAGTGGAGACTATTACTGGATAACCGAGAAGAATAAAAAGATCATCTGTGTTGCAGCAGACTGTACCGGACACGGTGTCCCCGGCGCCTTTATGAGCATGCTTGGTATTGCCTTCCTGAATGAAATCGTCAGCAAGCAGGACGACATGCATACGGATGAGATCCTGAATGACCTCCGGGCTCATGTTATCAAATCTCTTCACCAGACCGGGAAAGAAGGTGAGAGCCAGGATGGCATGGATATCGCATTATATATTCTCGACCTGGAAAACGGGAAACTGGAATATTCAGGTGCTAATAACTCACTGTTTATTTTCCGCGACAGTGAGATGATCGAACTCAAAGCAGATAAAATGCCAATCGGTATTCATACAAGGGCCACTATCCCATTTACCAGGCATAATGTTGATATCCGGCATAAAGATATGATCTATACTTTTACTGATGGTTATCCCGACCAGTTTGGTGGCCCGCATCAGAAAAAATTTATGGTTAAGAACTTTAAAAATGTCCTTTCCCAGATTCATACTAAATCGATGGAAGAACAAAAGGTAACCCTGGAAAAAATCCTTCATGAATGGATGGCTGAAGCAGACCAGGTAGATGATATTCTTGTGGTTGGTATCCGCATGTAAAGAAAGATCTTATTTTTTACGATAGCCTGATAATATTTTTTGTGCAGCCTGATAAGCACTTAATTCCCGTTTTAATACTTTCTTTTCATATTTTTCAAGTTTCTGTTTAATCCCGGGATGGATATAAAAATCTGATTTTAAAGTTTCATCAATAAAGTCATACATCCTGTATATGGCCTGCCGGTCCCTGTTCAACTGGAAAAATCCATTCTCACGGGTCCGGTCTGTATAAGAAAGGATTGTCTGCCATATTGCCTCAAGGCCTTTCCCCTCTCTTGCAGAGCAGGTTAGCGCTTCAGGAATCCATCCAGATTCAGCAGGTGGAAAAAGGTGTAAAGCATTGGTAAATTCGATCATGGCCGAGTCTGCTTTTTGAACATTTGCACCATCAGCTTTGGTTATAACGATGGCATCGGCCATTTCCATAATACCACGCTTGATCCCCTGTAGTTCATCGCCTGCACCTGCCAGCATAAGAAGAAGGAAGAAATCTACCATCGAATGAACGGCTGTTTCAGATTGACCCACACCGACTGTTTCAACAAAAATGGTATCAAATCCGGCTGCTTCACACAGAATGATGGTTTCACGGGTCTTTCTTGCAACTCCTCCGAGGGATCCTCCTGATGGTGAAGGCCGTATAAATGCATCCGGATCCTGGGATAAATTTTCCATTCTTGTCTTATCACCCATGATGCTTCCACCTGATCGCTCACTACTTGGATCAATGGCAAGCACAGCAAGTTTCCTGCCCCACCCTGTTACTTTCTTGCCAAGGGCTTCAATAAAAGTGCTTTTGCCTACACCGGGAACACCTGTAATACCAATCCTGAGCGATTTGGCAGAATGGGGAATACAAGCTTCTATAATGGTGGATGCTATTTTCTGATGAGTCGGCAATGAACTTTCCACTAATGTTATGGCCTGACTTAGAATGGTACGGTCATGATTGAGAATGCCTTTGATATAATACTCAGGCCTGAGGATTTTTTTCTTCTGCTCCCGGAATTTTTGAACCGCTTCCCGGTTGATTGGATCTGGCTTCTTAATCCCATCACTCACATGAAGGGTTCCCTTATTTTCCTTTTCCGCTGACATAAAACACACTTATCAGGGGGAAATGATTTTTTAGCATGAGCCGGAATTTACAATATATTTTACGAAAGAGAGATAAACTGGAAAATAAATCCGCAGTAACCTATGCCTGTACAACTTCGCCCTTAACCCAGAGAATTGTTCTGGATTTTTTTGGATCATTGGATATGATGGTAATTGTTTTATTTTGTTTGCCGATCCTGCCTGCAGAATTAAACACCACTTTCAGGGTTGCAGACATGCCTGATTTAATAATTTCATCAGAGGGACTGACAGCAGTACAACCACAACTGGCCTTGACATTTCTGATGATCAGATCTGATTTGCCATTATTTGTGATGGTAAAAATATGTTCAATCTTTTCTCCCTGTTTGATCTGTTTAAAATCAAAAGTGCTATTGTCGAATGAAATAGAAGGTGCATTTTGAAGTTGTTCAGGAGTCCAGGAGGAGAAATCTTCCTCTATTGTGGCACTGATCGTCAGTCGGTTATTACCCTGAAATTCATTATTCAACAATACATCCACACGGTCGATTACAAACCCCCAATCATCTTTAAGTGCGCTGTTGTAACTGGCTTCAATTCTCCCCTTTTCATCAGGTTTCAATGTTTCAGGAACAGATTTTATCGCAATATGACCGGGTACCCTGTTAAAAGCAATTTTAACCGGTTTGTCAGAAACATTGATAATCTCCATAATCTGGGTGTTAGTCTGCCCCTTTCTTATCTGGGCAAAACTAAGATGATTTGATTGTAAACGGATGCTGCCCATACTGTAGCGGTATTCATCTTCAATTGTTTTCGGTTTGGGCGTAACATCACCTTTGATCTGCAATACCTTGTTAGGAGTTGTGGCATTCGAAATTACGGTCAGAGTCTTATTAAAAGGACCAGGCCTGTTTCTGGGATCATATGTAGCGCTTACAAAACCTCTTTTACCAGGAAGAATCGGTTCCTTGGACCAGTCTGGTGCAGTACAACCACAACTTGCACGCACCTGACTGATAATCAATGGCTTGCCACCAGTATTTGTAAACTCAAAATTATAGGTGACTTTCCCGCCTTCCTCCTTGAAGGTCCCAAAATCATGGACATCCTTATCAAATGAAATATTTGGATCAAGTGTTTGTGAATAAACACCGGAAAAAGAAAATAATAACGCCAGAATGAATAGTATCCTAAACTTTTTCATAACCTAAAATTTATGTAATTTATACCTGTTGTGCGATTGTTCAAAAGGCTCCTTAAAAGAAACGATTAAGCAAATGGATTACAGACATTTTTGAAGAGGCACGCTGCAGCCCGGCTCCAAATATCTGTTAATATCTTTGACTTAACCGTACAACACGTTAATTTAATTTATTTTTAACCCAACAAAATTAGTAATAATATGTTTTATTTGTATCGGTAGACATACTTTATGGCACAATGGTTGCATATAATTCCGAATCGATAAATAATATTTACCTTTGAGGTCAGTTTTAATTTTCTTCATGAAAAGGCCCTTAACACTTTATATTACCCTCTCCATCCTTCTATTATTTGCTTCCCTGCAAGTATCAGGCCAGTTTTATTATGGTCATCAAATGGCATTCGGAAAAAACAGGGTTCAATACAATGATTTTTACTGGTATTTCTTCAGGTATGAGAGATTTGATACCTACTTTAACCAACAAGGAAAGAATCTGGCTAATTACACCGCTGATTACCTTCAGGAAGAAATTACGAGAATCGAGAGTTTCTTTGATTATGAACTTGATAACAGACTGATCTTTATTATATATAATAAATTAACTGATTTCCGGCAAAGTAATATTGGTTTAATTACTGGTAAGGAAGAATACAATACCGGTGGTGTGACCAAGATTATCAGGAATAAGGTTTTTATTTATTTTGATGGTGATCATAAAAAATTCGAACAGCAGATCAGTGGGGCCATTGCTGAAGTGCTCATCAATGAAATGCTTTACGGTAATGAACTCCGTGAAAATGTTACAAATTCATCGTTGATCGAGTTGCCGGATTGGTATTTAAAAGGTCTGATTTCTTATGTTTCAGATAATTGGGATGTAAATATTGAGGACAGGGTCAAGGATGGGATTCTGAGCGGGCGATATGATAAATTTAACAGGCTGACCGGTGTGGATGCTGTTTATGCCGGACACTCTTTCTGGAGATTCATCGCTGAAAACTATGGAGAGTCCGTAATCCCTAATATCATCTACCTGACACGTATTAATAAAAATTCCAACAGCGGTTTCCTTTATGTGCTTGGATTCACTATCAAAGAACTTTCCGCTGAATGGAAAAATTATTATCTCAACATATTTGATGAATCAAAAATTAACAGGGAATTCCCCAAAACCGGGAGAATTCTAAAAAAAACAAATAAAAAACAGGTTTATACCCAGATCAGAATCAGCCCTGATGGGAATTATATTGCTTACGTAACCAATGAATTCGGACAGTTCCGAATCTGGCTATATGATACACGGGAAGACAAAAAAAAGAAATTGTTCACTTATGAACACAAGCTTGACCAGATACCCGATTATACCTATCCCGTCCTCAACTGGCATCCTACAGGTAAAATCCTTACTTTTTTCTCTGAACAGGAAGGTGGACTGAAACTGTATTATTATATACTTGAAACGAAAGAACTGACCTCAAGGAATATGCTTTTCTTTGAAAAGATACTCGATTTTGATTATTCTGATGATGGACTAAAAATGGCTATTTCTGGAATAAACAGAGGCCAGTCCGATATATTTGTTCATACCCTTGCTTCAGGCACCAATGAGGTTATTACACAGGATATTTATGATGATATGAATCCACGATTTATTAATAATTCTTCTGCTATTTTATTTTCGTCAAACCGTCCTGAAGATACTACTGGCTTCCATCAGCCGGGAAAGCCGTTATACAGTAAAAATCTGGTCTACAATCTATTCATCATTGATCTTAATAATCAGTCAGAAGGAATAAAGAAGATATCTGATTATAAGTTCTCTAATGATGTGAAGCCTTTTGAAGTTGAGCCCAACCAATATATATTTCTGAGTGATAATAATGGATTGATAAACAGACATATAGCACGATATGACAGTGTCATTAGCTTTATTGACACAACAATACACTACAGATACTTTGCCAATTCTTATCCGGTTACCAACTATTCGAGGAACATTCATGATTATGATATCAGCAGGGAAACAGAACAATTTGCTGAAATATTCTTTAAAGATGGGAGGTACCAGCTTTTCAGCGGAGGATACAATAAAGAGCCGGAATCCTATCCGGGTAAATATGTAAATACAAATTTCCGGAACAAAAAATTAAAAGAACTTGCCGAAGCCGACAGCCTCACAAAGATCAGAAAAGAAACAATTGCAATTACTGATATTAAAGATAATCAAATCATTACAAGTTCAGCGGATACATTTATGCTCGAAAGGTCAAACATTGATATCAATAATTATGTTTTCGAAATTGAGAAGCTGAATTATTACAATGAGAAGTTCAGCAATGATAATCTGAACCTGATCCTGGATACAGTTCGGTTTAGAAGGCCTACTCCAAGGATTTATGAAACGGCTTTTTATACAAATTATCTCGCCACTCAGATTGACTTCAGTTTTTTAGGAACTTCATATCAGCCCTTTACAGGAGGAGCGGTTTACTATAACCCTGGTTTTAACCTGATGTTTAAACTGGGAACCAATGATCTTTTTGAGGATTATAAGATCACCGGGGGGATTCGCTTTTCCGCTGATTTTGACAGTAACGAATATTTATTCAGTTTTGAAAACCTGAAAAGAAGGCTTAATAAGCAATTTGTCTTTCACCGGCAGGTGTTTAAAAGTTACACTGAAGACAACTATCTGGTAAAATCATTCTCACACAATGGGATGATCATCCTTCGCTGGCCTTTTAATCAGGTAGCCTCTTTTGAGGGCACACTGGCAGGCAGGCAGGATAAATTTGTCTTCCTTTCAACTGACCTCCCAAGTCTGAATGAGGAAGATATCAATTATTACTGGGCCAATGTAAAACTGGCATATATCTTTGACAATACCCGTCATCTTGGGATGAATCTTTATCAGGGGACCAGATTCAGGATCTTTGCAGAAGCTTACCAGCAACTGAATCTTGATAAATATGATCTGTATACTGCAGGAGCAGATTTCCGTCATTATGTCAAGCTGCACCGGACATTAATCTGGGCTAATCGTTTTGCTACCGGATACTCTTTCGGGCGCAGCCGGTTGATATATTACCTGGGCAGTGTTGATAACTGGACAAATATTTCCACAAGGGTGGAAACATTCGACAAAAGCATTCCTGTTGATTATACAAAAAATTATGTCTTCCAGACACTTGCTTCCAATATGAGGGGATTTACCCAGAATATACGGAATGGTGACAAATTTGCTGTCTTTAATACAGAGCTTCGATGGCCCGTAATTCGCTATTTTGCCAATCATCCCATCAGCTCGAATTTCTGGAATAATCTCCAGTTGATTGGTTTTTTTGACATCGGGACAGCCTGGAGTGGAACTCATCCATGGTCGGGAGAAAATGCATACGATAATGAAATTATCGAAAACGGTCCGATTATAGTAACAATCTATACAAACAGAGATCCAATCGTTGCAGGTTATGGTTTTGGGGTACGCAGTATGCTCCTTGGATATTTTGTACGACTTGATTGGGCCTGGGGTATTGAAAATGAGGCTATCCTCCCCAGAATATTTTATTTTTCACTGAGCCTGGATTTTTAATTTTCTAAATCCATTTTCATGAACCCGAATGATCTGATCAGTCAAATAAAAAGCCTTTCAAAAGAGTTAGCTCCTGAAATCATTCAGATCAGGAGACATCTCCATATGCATCCTGAATTATCTTATCTGGAAAGAGAAACATCGGAATATATCAGCAAGATACTTGACCGGGCAGGAATCGTCCACAAGACAGGATTTGTTGAAACAGGTATTCTTGCGAAGATATCCGGACAACTTGAAGGACAGAGGATTGTGGCTCTCAGGGCCGATCTTGATGCGCTTCCAATAGCTGAAATGAATGATAAAGCGTACAGATCTGTAAAACAGGGAATAATGCATGCATGTGGCCATGATGCACATTGTGCCAGCCTTATTGGAACGGCTATGATCCTTGATAAGTTAAAGAAAACTTTTGGAGGAACAATCCTGCTGATTTTTCAGCCAGGAGAAGAAAAAGCTCCGGGAGGTGCAAAGCTCATGCTCAAAGAGGGAATTTTTAATGATTTGAAGCCTGACCTGATACTTGCCCAGCATGTTATGCCTTCAATGATATCCGGAACTGCCGGTTTTTGCTCCGGCACATACATGGCTTCCAGCGATGAAATATACATGACCATCAAAGGCCGTGGAGGACACGCTGCTATGCCACATCAAATAACTGATACCGTGCTTGCCGCATCACAAATAATTGTGGCATTGCAACAGGTTGTCAGCCGAAATGCTGATCCTTTCTCACCTACTGTACTATCTTTCGGGAAAATCAGGGCAGATGGGGCAGTGAATGTCATACCATCCGAAGTTTCAGTTGAAGGCACATTTCGGACAATGAATGACCAGTGGAGAAAAGAAGCACATCAGCAGATGATAAAAATAGCACAATCAATTGCAACTGGTATGGGTGCAACATGTGAGTTTAATATTGTGGAAGGTTACCCTGTATTATATAATGATCCTGAGATTACAGACCTGTCAAAGGAATATGCCTGCGCATTCCTTAATGATCATAAGGTGATGGATCTTGAGCCCCGAATGACTGCTGAAGATTTTGCATTTTTTGCACAGCAGATACCGGCAACATTTTACAGGTTGGGGATTGCCAATGCTGAAAAAGGAATATCAGCAGAACTTCATTCACCCTTTTTCGATATCGATGAAGATGCCCTTGAAACAGGAATGGGTTTAATGGCTTATCTCGCCGTTCGACACTTGCAGGGCTGACTCGTAAACTTACAAAGACGACTTGCAGACTTGTGGACTCGTGGACTTCTTAAATTCCCTCCTCCCGGTTTCAATCTGTTTAATGATCTGTTATTGACTGTTGAATATTATGATCCCTTTAATTTGGTTTTCTTTTTTTTGAATTTAACTTTGTACCATTATTCAATTAAATCTTTCATATCATGGCATATGTAATCACTGACGAATGCACCGCTTGCGGTAACTGCATAGATGAATGTCCGGTTGAAGCAATTTCAGAAGGAGATATCTATGTAATCGATCCTGAAACCTGTACCGATTGCGGTGCTTGCGCTGATGTTTGTCCGGTTGAAGCAATTCACCCTGAATAGTTATACCGCAAACATTTCTTAGAATATCCAAGGGCCCTCTAACCGGGGCCTTTTGATGTCTCAGGGATTATATTTTGCCAGTGTGAGGATCTGCTGGTAATTCTTTTCCTGCATAATATCAGCCAGAGATTTATCCGGATTATTTTCCGCATACGCCTCAACAATTCTCCAACCGATCCAGATTGCAGCCCTGGCAGGTGATTCACGCGTAAAATCCCTGGTGAAAGGACCATATCCTGTAAATTTGTTGATGGTCATCCTGTCTGTTTCAAACAATAGTTTTTTCTCGATCAAATATTCCCACATTCTGTCTTCATTCATGATGCAAAATTGCATTTGCGGGGAAGTAAATCCCATTATGAGGCTATCGGGCTGATCGGGAAGCATCGATTTGACAAAAAACATGATCTGGCCGTTATAAATCATATTTGACAAAAGGTTATTTACTGAATCATTGAACTCAAACTCACTCAATCCCCATGCCATTAAACAATCCGATGGGATCTTCCCTTTATGCATGTTCCGGATTGTATATTGGTTCAATCCAAGCTGTATGTAATAGTCTGTATTGGTCCCCAGGTATTTATCAAGGCCAATGCCTATGATTCCTTCTGCTGTCACAACAGATTGATTAAAACGTGACACATAGGTGATAATTTCAGGTACCTCCTTTTCGGTGAAATGATATTTATAATGCCGGAATGCCAATGTTAGTTCTCTCTCCAGATCAGTCAGATCAGGATAAATTTCCATTGTTTTTTGATAGACTTCATTATTGAGATAATCTGTCAGGAATATTTTAAGATATTCAGGATAAGTTTTCTGGTTTGCATCTCCAATATTAATGATCCGGTAATTATAGAGATCAAAAAACTCGCCGTATTTATGATAAAACCAGGGTATTTTGTTTTCAATACTGTCATATTCCAGGGAAAATAAATCTACCTCAAACCGTTTTATCTTAACTTCAAGGTCTAAAGAAGATATATCGACCTGATAAGGATTCTTCTTACAACCGCTAAATCCAAACAAAAACAATCCTGATACTATCACTGGTCCGATAAACTTCCGGTTCCACTTCATGATTATTCTTTGAAAATTTTACTTTTGTATAGAATACCTTGGTAACGTTTAAATATATGAAAAAGTACTTTTTTTTCTTCATACTAACTGGAATTTCAATCTCTCTTTTATCCCAGGACCTCACTTTTAGTGTAGTTGCTGATCCACAGATTACATGGCTTAAGACAGATGTCGACATAGTGAGTAACGATGGATCTGTTTTTGGATTTAATGGTGGGTTGGTTCTTGACCGTTATTTTGCTGATAATTATGCTTTTTCAACAGGGATTTTTTTGTGGCATACGGGAGGAAAGCTTCTTTTTGCCGATTCTACTGCTATAGCATTCCGGACAGGCAAAGATACCCTTGCACCCAACACATCAATGGCTTATCATTTGCAATACATCACCATACCTTTTTCCCTGAAGCTCAATTCAAATGAAATCGGATATATAACATTTTTTGCTCATCTGGGGGTCAACAACCATATCAGTATTGGAAAAACAGCTGATGTTTCTTCAATGGACATTGATAATGTCGGAATACCGGATGAGATAAATTTCTTCAACATGTCTTATTTCTTCGGAGGCGGAATTGAATATTCCCTCGGGGGCAATACTGCTTTACTATTTGGTATATATTATACTAATGGATTCTGGGATGTGACTGTACCAAAAGATTACAGGACTACCCTGAATGCTTTATCACTGAGACTTGGTGTCAGGTTTTAGATAATTTTTAAACGGATCAATCTACAATGCTATGAAGATCGGTCTCGCACAGTTAAACTACCATATCGGGAATTTCACTGATAATACTGCAGCCATTATTTCCGAAGTTAAGAAAGCTCGGGAGCATCAAACAGATCTTCTGATTTTCTCTGAACTGGCTATATGTGGATATCCTCCCCTTGATTTGCTGGAGTATAAAGAATTTATTGATGAATGTGTGCAATCTGTCAATCAGATCACTCCTGTTTGCACAGATATCGGAGTACTTATCGGAACTCCCACAATCAATCCGCTGCCAACCGGGAAAAAACTTCATAATTCAGTCTGTTTTATATATGAGGGTAGAATACAGGAAATATACCACAAGACACTTCTGCCAACTTATGATATTTTTGATGAATACCGGCATTTCGAACCAAATACTGATTTCAGGCTTCTCAAATTTAATGGTAAGAAAATAGCCATCACCATTTGTGAGGATCTCTGGTACGATCAACCTT
>Ga0209636_10004180_pt1 | contig 14728 bp, 10 predicted proteins | sample DeeMarSWOR152_54_FD_187464 | JGI IMG/M metagenome (GOLD analysis project Ga0209636, IMG submission 187464) | Marine sediment microbial communities from White Oak River estuary, North Carolina - WOR-1-52-54 (SPAdes) (version 2) | ecosystem: Environmental > Aquatic > Marine > Intertidal zone >...
TTGTTTTACTGCCTGTAAAATTTCAATATAAGTATTTTCTAAATTGTAACCACTCATCTCCGAATTGAATGGCATCACATAGATGTTAAGTTCTAAAGCATCAGCACCTGCTGCTTCGATCTGCTGTGCATAGCTGGTCCACCATTTTGATGTATAACAATTTACACTGGCAATCACAGGAATCGAAACTTGCTTTTTTGCCTGTTTTATTGTCTCAATATATTCTCTTGGGCCAAGTTGCATATCGATTTCAGCTCTGATATAATCCAGTGCTTCGGTATGCATTTCAACGCTCTTTTCAAGTCCAGAATTCATTTCTCGTATTTGTTCTTCAAAAAGAGATTTCATAACCACCGCGCCAGCACCAGCATCTTCACATTTTTTAATTTTATCTACGCTTTTTGTTAAACCACAACTGGCAACAACGATCGGGTTTTTAAGAGATAAGCCCAAATATTTCGTCGAAAGATCCATATTTAATTTTCTCCTGCGTATGTTAAAAAGCAAAATACATTCATAACGTGGTTGATTTAGTCCATTTTTAAAATTGTCATTAACATAAATATTGAACTTATGGATTGAAAATTCCCACAATAAGGGATTTTTCAACAACGTCATTCATCGAATTATAAATTTTAACAATATAATTCATCAATAATTAAAAGTCAAGTTAATTTTCCGTTTAGTGTCTTCGTGGTTGATAGCTATAAAATTCTAAGTTAAATAGATTTCACATTAAATCGTCGCAGCCTCAAAGCATTTGATACAACCGTAACGCTACTGGCTGCCATTGCCGCCGCGGCGAACATCGGATTCAGCAGAATCCCCAAAAATGGATACAAAACACCAGCAGCAATGGGGATTCCCAATGTGTTATAAATGAACGATCCAAAAAGATTTTGCTTAATGTTTCTCATCGTAGCCTTGCTAAGTTGAATCGCTGTCACGACACCAGTTAGATTTCCTTTAATCAGTGTAATATCACTTGCTTCCATGGCAATATCCGTGCCGGTTCCAATGGCAATACCCACATCTGCCTGTGCCAGAGCTGGTGCATCATTAATACCGTCTCCCACCATCGCAACGATTTTACCTTCTTGCTGGAGCATTTTCACGTGTGTTGTCTTCTCATCGGGCAGCACTTCAGCCAGGACTCGCTTAATACCCAATTTCCTGGCAATTCCTTCGGCTGTTCGCTTGTTATCCCCTGATAACATGACAACCTCAATCCCAATATGCTGTAAATTTTTTATTGCTTTTGCTGAATCATCTTTTATGGGATCGGCAACAGCAACTAATCCTATGGCTTTATTATTAAAAGCGACAAGTGTCGTCGTCTTTCCTTCAGCGGCTAATTTTATTGTATGCTCTTTAAACGGACTGCTATCAAAGCCACGTTCTTGCATCAACTTTAAATTTCCCAATAAAATGTTCGTGCCATTTAGTTGAGCTTCTACACCAAAACCAGGTAAAGCTTTGAGATTTTCGACTTTTAAAAGTTTCAATCCTTTTTCTCTTGCGCGACTGAAAATTGCCTCTGCTAACGGATGTTCTGAGTATTGTTCCACTGCCGCAGCCATACTGAGAATGTCATACTCATCAAAGTTATTTAATGAAATGATATCCGTTACAGTTGGCTTTCCCACAGTAATTGTTCCTGTTTTGTCAAGAATGACCGTATCAATTTTATGGGCTGTTTCTAATGCCTCGGCGCTTTTAATTAATATCCCATTCTCAGCCCCTTTGCCAGTTCCAACCATAATAGAAGTCGGTGTTGCGAGTCCCAAGGCGCAGGGACAGGCAATAATAAGAACTGTAACCAAAGTTATTAATGCATAGATGAGAGATGGCTCAGGCCCAAAACTCAACCAAAAAATGAATGATACAACTGCAATCGCAATGACTACCGGGACAAAAATACTTGCCACAAAATCTGCCATTCGCTGAATCGGGGCTTTAGATCCCTGCGCTTCTTGTACCAAACGAATAATCTGTGCCAATGCAGTATCTTTTCCAACCTTTGTTGCTCGAAATTGAAATGAACCAGTTTTATTTATTGTCGCACCGATGACATCATCTCCCGGCTCTTTTTTTACCGGCATGGATTCTCCAGTAAGCATGGATTCATCAACAGATGAGTTTCCACTAATGACTTGACCGTCGACAGGAATCCGTTCACCAGGGCGCACGATTACCAGATCGCCTACCTGAACTTTGTCAATTGGAATATCTTTTTCATTCCCATTGTGAACCACTCTCGCTGTTTTAGGCTTTAAACCCATCAACTTTTTGATCGCCTCTGATGTGCGTCCTTTCGCCTTTGCCTCCAAAAGTCTTCCGAATAAGATCAATGTGATAATAACAGCCGTGGTATCATAATACACATGCCGCATAGTTTCAGGTAAAAAATTAGGGAAAAAAGTCGCCACCAATGAATATAGATAGGCTGCACCGGTACCAAGGGCAATAAGCGTATTCATATCGGCAGTTCGGTGTTTCATTGCTTTCCAGGCACCAATGTAAAACTGTCTTCCCGAATAAATTAGAACTGGTGTTGTTAAGCTAAAAAGAATAAGCCAGAGAACCTGTTCAGGAATTATTTTTAAAAATGTGAACATATTGGTAAAAGAACCGATCAGGATTAAAACAGTAAAAACTACGCTAAGCGCCAGATTCCGAAATAATTGCCGGTACTTTTCCTCACGAGTCGCGCGTTCCCAATCTGCTGCACTTTCATTATCAACAGCCTCTGCTTCGTAACCTGCTTCTTCAACCGCGCCTTTCAACATTTCAATTCCTGCGACACCTGGAAGGTAGGCAATATTCGCCCGTTCTGAACTTAAATTTACCGAAGCATCCAGTACTCCTGAAACATTTTTTAGCGCTGTTTCGACCCGCCTGACACATGCTGCGCAACTCATTCCTTTGATCGATAATTCGATTTTTTCTGAATTTATTTTCTCTGCGATTTCACCGTTCTCAGCGGTTAATATATTTTCTCTCATTTCTATAACCAAATATTTTTTTCCATATTTAAATAAAAAATCAAATTTCATACCAAAATCAATGTTTATTCGTCTCCATAAAATCATAGACTTATAGATACTTATTTTTTCTCAAAAAAGAAAACAATAATATTTGTAGAATATTGAACAAAATAGTTGTATAAAATAATTCAATCAACACAGCTTTCCTGAACCTGCCGGGTTCAGGAAAGCTGATAAAAAATTTTACTTGACTTTTTCACCTTATAAAGTTATAATTGAGATAAAATATTACAACATCAAAACAAACAATGAGGTGAAATATGAACACTTTTATTGCATTGTTGAAGAAACATAAAAATCTTCTTTTTACTTTTCTTATTTTCACGCTAATTTTTAATGGATGTTCAAAAGAGGAAAAAGTCGAATCAGACTTAGCACCCCCCAAAGCAAAAAAGATTCAAAAACAACTTACTATCCACGGGCATACCCGCGGTGATGACTATTTCTGGTTGAAGGAAAGAGAAAATCCAGCGGTCATTGAATATCTTAAAACTGAGAACGAGTACAAAAATGCTGTAATGAAGCACACCGAAAAGCTCCAGAAAAAACTCTATAAAGAAATTGTGGGCAGAATAAAGCAGACCGATATGTCTGTACCCTATAAGGATAATGGCTATTATTACTACACTCGTTACGAAGAGGGTAAAGAATATCCAATTTATTGCCGAAAGAAAGAAAGCCTAGAAGCTGAAGAACAGATTATGCTAAACGTCAACAAGATGGCAATAGGGCATGACTTCTATCAGGTGGTTGGTTTGAAAGTAAGTGAGGATAACAAATTTTTAGCTTTTGGAATTGATACGGTTAGCAGGAGAAAATATACCATCTATTTTAAAAACCTTGAAACGGGAGAGATTTTGCCCGACGCCATTCCCAATACGACTGGCGGAGCAACATGGGCTAATGATAACAAAACCGTGTTTTATGCCACCAAAGACTCCACATTACGCCCATATAAAATCATGAAACATGTGCTGGGAACTGACCCATCTGAAGAACTTGAAATCTTTCATGAAAGCGATAATACCTTTAACACTTATGTTTATAAATCAAAATCCAGAAAATATATTTTCATTGCTTCTTATAGTACGCTCTCCACTGAATTTCGTTTTCTGGATGCAGATAATCCGGATAGTGAATTTAAGATATTTAATCCACGGGAGCATGATCATGAATATTCGATCTCTCATTTCCAGGATAAGTTTTACATTGTAACTAACTGGAATGCCAAAAATTTCAGACTAATGGAAACCCCAGTCGATCAAACGACCGATTTTCATTGGAAAGAGGTAATTCCGCATCGAGACGATGTTTTACTCGAAGATATAGATATATTCAAGGATTATCTCGTCGTGAGTGAACGAAAAAACGGACTTCGACAGATTCGGATTATTTATCAAAGCGACAAAACTGAACATTATCTCGATTTTGGCGAGGAAGCCTATCTTGCGTATACAACAACAAATCCTGAATTTGACACAGAACTACTCCGCTATGGCTATACTTCATTGACCACGCCAAATTCAACTTATGATTATAACATGACAACAAAGGAAAAGACTTTGTTGAAGCAGCAGGAAGTCCTGGGTGATTTCGATCCGAAAAATTATCACACCGAGCGACTTTACGCCACAGCAGATGATAGTACAAAAATCCCAATTTCACTGGTCTATCGAAAAGGTCTGGTCAAAGATGGGAATAATCCGCTGCTACTTTACGGCTATGGCTCTTATGGCGCCAGTATGGATGCCAGTTTTAGATCTGATCGTTTGAGTCTAATCGACAGAGGATTTGTTTTCGCTATTGCCCATATCCGTGGCGGGCAGGAAATGGGAAGACAGTGGTATGAAGATGGAAAATTGTTGAAAAAGAAAAATACCTTCACCGATTTCATCAACTGTGCCGAATTTTTAATCGCTGAAAAGTTCACCAATCCTGAAAATTTGTTTGTCATAGGCGGTAGTGCTGGCGGCTTACTGATTGGTGCAGTTGTCAATATGCGACCGGATCTATTCAAAGGCGTTATCGCCGGCGTTCCCTGGGTTGATGTTGTGACGACCATGTTGGATGAAAGCATACCGTTAACCACTGCCGAATACGATGAGTGGGGTAATCCCAATAAAAAAGAATATTACGACTATATGCTCTCATATTCGCCTTACGATAATGTCGAAGCAAAGGATTATCCTAATATGTTCGTCACGACCGGTCTACATGATTCTCAGGTTCAATACTGGGAGCCAGCGAAGTGGGTAGCAAAGCTGCGAGATTTGAAGACCGATAATAATCTTTTGTTATTGCATACCGATATGAAAGCCGGGCATGGTGGGAAGTCAGGTCGTTTTGAGCGGTATAAATTAACCGCGATGGAATATGCTTTTATGCTGGATTTGGTGGGGATTAAGAAGTAGCTAATTGTGTGATTGGGTAATTAGTTGATTAGGTAATTGGTTGAATGGTTAAATTGGAAATTATATCTTATTAAGGATTATTTTATAATTAAATACTCACCGATTCCATCCGTCTAGACGGATGGAATCGGTATGATCCATTTACATTTTAACCTTAATTGAGTATATTTAATTTTTAAAATTCAGTATCTTAAATCCTATTTTTAAACCACAATTCCCCACAGAATCAAAACCACATGAATTCAAATCAGTAGCTTTTCTGTGGAATTTCTTTTCTGTGGGCTAAAAAATAGAAGAATTTATTAAAATATGGAATTGCAAAAGCGAACAATCTTTAACAAGGCCTGGTTCTATCATTTGCTTCTCTCAGGCATGGTAACTGCTTATACCTTTATTATTGGTCAATGGGCAGTCAATCGCTTCATGAGCTTCAACGCCACACTCTGGGACATGGGCATCATGACCCAGGCAATCTGGAACACTGCCCATGGCAGCATCCTGCACGAAAGCGTTAATCTCGGTTTTTCCATCTCCCGTTTGGCAGTGGCGCATTGGGAATTGATCTATCTCCCTTTGGCTGTTATTTATCGAATTATACCTTCTATACCCTTACTACTTTATACCCAGTCATTCATTCTGGCTTGTGGAGTAATCCCGATTTACAAATTTGCAGAAAAAAAATTGTCATCCAAAAAGGGCGCCTCTTTCATCGCAATGGCATATCTATTTTATCCAGCGCTTCACGGTAGCAACTTATTTGACATTCATGGACTGACCTTTTCCACGACTTTTCTGCTGTTTACTTTCTACTACCTAGATCAAGAAAATCTTAGCAAAACCATTATCTTTGCAATTCTTAGCATCTGCTGCCGTGAGGATGTTGCTTTTGTGATTTTTATGCTGGGTTTATATAGCTGGATTATCAAGAAAAACAGAAAGATTGGCATCATCCTGTTATCGTTAAGTATCGCCTGGATCATCGCTTTTTTTACACGCGCTTATTTTACAGGACATACTGAACTGATGAAAATAATAAGTATAGCTCCAAATTGGGAACATTTAGGCGTGAACCATACCGTTGACTTTTTAAGATCACCCTTCCCAAAAATCATGATAATCATTAAATTTTTATTCTCTTATGAAAATATAAAATATATTGTTAAACTATTTTTACCGGTTATTGGATTATGTTGCCTGTCACCTGATCTCCTATTCATTGTGGCTCCAATACTTTTATCGAATATGTTAAGCAACTGGCAACAGATGCATCAAATTGAGTATCATTATACCGCGACCATTACGCCATTTATTTTTTTAGCAGCCATTAAAGGAATGGCAACTCTAAAACAAAGTCTTTCTCGATTCCCTAAATTTCAAACAAACCGAATTCCATTAATACTCGGCTTAATTGTCGTTATCTCATCAGTCATTTCAACCACCCAATTTTCAATCTTACGATTCCATAAAACCTGGCAGGTATCTGAAAGTCATAAAAAATTAGCCCAAAAATTGCAAGACATTCCGTCAGAATTATCGGTTTCAACTACCGCTCGTGCTGGCGCCCATCTGGCAAATCGAAAAGAACTCTACCATTTTCCTGAACATTTTTCAGATGCAGATATCATCATAATTGAACTGAATCGACCGGAAGTAGAAATCAAGAATTTATCTGGTAAACTTCGTACACTTAAAATTGCTGCCATGAATGATTTCACACAATCGGTATTTCAGGATACGACATTCGGATTAAGATTTGTGCAAGATAATGTATTTTGCTTCCAGCGTGGTTTGCATCCCCAAAAAAGCTTCGAATCCTACGCTATTCTGGACAAAATGCCTTCTGAAGCCACAAAGACAAAAAAGATCGAATTGGGAAATGGATTATATTTTTTAGGCTGGAAACCAGTCTATATTGGAGATAGGCAAGCTCATTTTCAAATTTTCTGGCTCACCGATAAACAGCAAACTGGGAATACTCATTTAAATTTTTATCTTAAATCAAGGGACAAGAAAATAGAAATCCCGCACAAGCTATTATTTGGAAGAATTTCTATTCATGAATGGGCAGCAGGGAAAATTGTATGTGATCACATATTTATAAATCGTCCAGAAAACAAAGATACAGGTACATTCTCTGTTCTGGCATCAATTTCTGTTGATGAAAATACTGGAGAGCAACATCTATTTACATTTAATTTCCCTTAAAAAATGAATAGATTACGGATCGAACTGATTGAACAGATTTATATGGATCAGTTGCTAAATTACTCTTTTTCCCAAATTACTCAATATTCTCCAAAATCCCCGCCGCCAGCAACGGAATCATAATCTCATGATGCCCGGTAAACTGATACCCTCTACCACCAGTTCGAGTTGGTCGTTGCACAACATTGACCTGTGGACGATAATGACGGAGCATATCAAAATTTGCGGTGATGAATCCATGTGCATTGTGTCCTAAATTGCGTGCCACAGTGAGTGCTTTGAGGAAAACTTCGGGTAGAATAACAGCCGATCCAAAATTGAAAACAATACTGCCTTGAGTTAATTTAGCAACTTGAGAACAAAAAATTTTAAAATCACGGTGGGTAAGTTCTCCGATAATTGCACCATCTGTACTTGAATGCTGATGCAGGGTATCTGTCCCAATAGCAACATGAACGGTGATAGGGATTTTTTTTTCATAACAACACGCGAGAATACTAAACTGTTTATAGTCGACATTTTTCTCGCTAATTTTTTTTCCAACTGATTCTCCTAATCCGAGTTCTACTTTTTTCCCTTGTTCCAGCGCTGAATTGATAAATTCCGCTGTTTCCCGCGCCATGCCAAAACTACCATCATTCAATGCTTCTGAAACATCTTCGGAAGTAATTCCCCAGTTCGCAACTTCAGTATCATGAATAATACCAGCACCGTTTAAAGCAAGGCATTTAACAACACCTTTTTCCATCAACTGAATGATTAATGGACTCAGTCCGCATTTAATGACATGAGCTCCCATCATTAAAATAATTTGTTTGTCGGAATGATAAGCTTGAACAATTGATTCGATGAGTTGTTTAAAATCTGCTCCGATGAGGATATTGGGCAGGTTGGATATAAATTGTTTTAATGAAGTTCCTTTTTGATAGGACCTGGCAAAATCACCGGTATTTACCTTGCTTAAACGGCTTGTAATCGAATAGGTCTTTATGTTGCGAAGATCAATTTCTTCATATTCCGACATCAGTTACCTCTTTGAAGGGGTGAGAATGAATCCGCCATAAGCGGACAGAGTTTTATTTTAATCTAATCCCATTAAGAACAACAAAAGTATGATTTTAAAAATGCCATTTCTTTTTCTCACCCCCTAACCTGAAATATTTCTAAACCACAAAGTCTCAGAGACGCAACATATTAAAAATCAAATAGTTGAATAGTCAGAATATTATTCGAAAAGAAATAACTCAGTTATTTTAATTGATTTGCTTTAACTATTTATTTCTTTGCGCCTTAGCGTCTTTGCGGTGAAATTTTATGAATAATCCAGGCTAAACCCCTTCCATCTGTTTTAATTCAGCCGTAATGTATCCAATCAAAATTTTGCTCTTCATCTGCACTGGAATTTTTCTTTCATCATCCGTTAACCAGATGAGAAGCCGACCTTTGCTTTTAAACAGCCCGGTAGCTCGAAGAATCGGTTCAACAACCACACAATCAAACTCACCCGCCCGGACTTTTACTCGTTCTTTTTTATGAACTTTAATCTCTAATGGATACAATTTGTTGTCAGCATGATTATCGATAAACAGGCTTTTTCCAACTTCCAACTTTTGGGTGCGAACATAATAAAATGAACAAAGGATATCCTGCACGCAGGGGGGGATCCTCATGCTGTCCTTTTTATTGCTGACTGCCCAGCCATTGACTTGATCATATTCCACATATTGATCAGCATTATATTTCCCCTCACGTAGATGTTTCTCAAAGCGCCAGGTGAATAGACCATCTCGATCGACATAGGACTCAACCTGATCTCGAACTTTGTAAAAAGCTGAAAAAAAAGCACTTGATCTGGCTTCAGTAACGATCTTATACGTCTCGTTACCTTTTATATTCGTAATTAGTAGAATTGACATGGTAGAAGATCCAGCCACCACCGGTCCATAGCGGATGACAAAAGTTAATTTCTCACCAACTTTAAAAGCATTATTCGGTACTACTCGATCTATTGATTGAGAGGCATCAAAATAAGCGAACTTGTCTTTTTTCAAATTTATAGGAAGTCGAATTTTATTTGTCGTGTCTATTGGAGTTGGAATGATAATATCTTCATTCTCAAACAGCTCATCAATCGAATCAATATAGGATTCATCTAATTTAGGCGACACCTGGATCGGCTTGGGTCGAATTGTGTTAAGGATTATTTGAGGTTTATTAACGCCTTTTCTTAAAATAGAATCAGAATTTACTGATATTAAAGAGTCGGTCCCGGCTTTCTTTTTCTGCTGTGCCTGAATTGGAACATGAAATAATAACAATTGAACAAATAACAAAAAAACAACCCATGTTATCCTTTCAAAATTGAAATTTTTTATAATCCATCTCTTGCAACTCATGATGCAGCCTTTTCTATTCTATTTTAGCAAATGTCAAATTTTAGACTATTCTTCATTTAATTTATCATCAATTAATTCCTGTAATTGAGGGAGAATCCGCTCCAGTTCTTCATCAATTTGATTGATCACGCGACGATAGGTCGTTAATCCCTCACCAATTGGATCCTTAATCGATAAATTTTTAGCTTTCTTGCCCTTGCGATTGAATGCCTTGATCAGAAAGACGTTTTCCCGGTACTTTGGAAAATATCGATCCAGGTATTCTTTATGATGATCTGCCATGGCAAAAATGATGTCAGCCTTTGATACGTTTTTTTCATTTACACCCTTTGAAACATGATCAGCAATATCCACACCTTTTTCTTTAGCCGCCGTAATTGCATGTAGCGTAGCTGGATTTCCATTAATCCCCAGCGTGCCGGCTGATTGGATTTCCAATTTGCTTCCATATTTTGGATATAACTTCTTTCTCAAAAGTCCTTCTGCCATGGGACTGCGACAGCTATTTCCCGAACAGACAAATAAAACGGTATAATGACTATCATCTTTCTTTTTCATTAGTTAAATTTCCAATAGTTTGTTCGATTTCAACTTTCGTGATTGCTCCCTCTCGAATTAAAGTTACATTATCATGTTTGACTAATACCACCGTAGAAGGAGTTCGTGAAGGTGAGGCGCCACCATCAATAATTAAATCCAGTTTATCTCCAAAATTTTCATAAACCTCTTGCGCACTAATCGGATTTTTCTGTCCGGAAATATTGGCGCTGGTTGATGTGATAGGTACGCCACAGAGCTTGAGAAGTTCCAGACAGGTTCTATTATCTGGAATCCGAATACCAATTCTACTCCCACCTCCTAAAAGCAAATCAGGTAATTTTAACGATGCCTCAAATACTATCGTTAAGGGCCCGGGCCAGAAAAATCTGGCAAGAATTTCTGCTCTGGCGGGAAATGAAGAAATTAATTTTGTAACCTGCTCAATATCAGACGAAATAATTAAAATCGGTTTAGCTCTTTCTCTTCCTTTAAGTTTAAAAACCTTTTCCACTGCAGCATCGCTAAGTGCATTGGCACCCAATCCATAGACGGTTTCGGTTGGGTAACCAATAACGCCTTCGTTCAAAATTATTTCAGCAGCTTTATGTACCAGATTTAAATCCGGTTTATCGGGATTGACTCTGATGATTTCCATTTCACTCAATCTGTTTTATCTTTTCAAAAATGAAATTCTCTCCTTAATAATCTCTGCCGCTCTCTTTCCAACCTGACCGTCTAATTGATCAAACATCATGCGAATGGCTTCCTGTCGCTCCTTGCTTCTCTCCTGTGGATCTTTCAGACTGGACTCAATAGCATCCCTTAATTGATCGACAGTTTCGATTTGAATGCTTATGTCTTTTAATAATCGAGTTATTTCGGGCACAGTTCTGTTTGTTTCAGCGACTTTAAAAGTTATAATCGGTTTATCCAGGGCACAAAATTCAGCAATAATCGAACTGGTATCGCCAATTAAAACATCAGCAATAACCAAATATGGTAATACATTCGGATCATCAATGAAAAAAATCCCTTCAATATCTCTTATTTTTTTTAAGTACTTACCCGAGGTCCAGGGATGAACAGTAACTAATACATTATAGAAGTTACTTAATTCTTCAATTGCATCTATCCATTTATCAATGGCGGATATGCCAGATTTATCCCAGGTCGCTGTAAAAATAATTGTCTTTTTGTCACGAATAATGTTCGCTGTTCGACGCGTGGCTTCAATTGTCGTTTCGTTTATTGTTCCGTTAAATATGGGATCCAGCTTAGCAAAGCCAATTGCGCCAGCAGTTTTGATTCCTATCGCATTTGCTTGTTCCACTTCTTTTTGACTGGTCATAAAATAAATATCAAAACAATTATAATAACGAGGATTAGCAAATGCTTTAAAATGAAAAGCACCGTGCCGAAAGCCGATTTTGATTATTTTTTGCTCAGGGAATTTATGCGTTGCGTGACGACACATAATGACCGCATCTGGAAAGTAAGGCATGCGTTTAACTGGCACTCCCTGCTGCTGCAAATATTGGGCGGTCTTTCTATTTTTTGCAATAATTGGAATCTCAGGCAAATGAATTAAAACCGGCTCTAAAACCACGTAATCAAGTGGATCGGCACAATAAACGACCACTTCATGATTCTTCTTAAGAAGTTTAAAAATATTCCAAATTAATTTATATGGATATTTATACAAATAATAAGTTAAAACCATTTTATCTTGATTCTACTTTGGAATACAACGCGCTTTCACATATTTTACAAGGGCGTTTGATATTTCAGTTTCAATATCTGGTCTGTTTTGATTTCGATTAAAATTCCAATTTTTATCATCAAAACTATAAAAACCGATTGATTTCACTAATACATTTATTCCAAAATGTAAAGCTTGAAATTCAAACAAATAATATTTATTTTGATGAAATCCCACATCTAATGAAAGAAAAGGTGTATCAAATTTGTGATACACTTCCTTTGCGTAATCTAATAAACTATCATTGACTTCAATATCGAACTCATGGATTTTGGTACCGCTGGCACGAAAGTCGTTTTTCCTGGTATGTCTTTTCATTACATAATACTTATCATAAAAGATAAGCACTCGATAGTCAAACGTTAATCCTGGAACAAATTGCTGTAAAATAAAATTCTTTTCTTTCAAGATATAATCTTTATATTGGTAATAATCTGCCCGATTGCTATAATCTGGATATTCTTTGTAACTCTTTTTGCGGCGGAAATATTTCCTTCTCACTAAATCCAGCTTTGTAAAAATATTTTTTCTCTCAAGGTTATGAATTACTTTTATCAATTCGTTTTGGTTTTTTATTAAGAAGACACCTTTTCCATTTGATGTATCCACTGTTTTAAGTATAATTGGAAAATTGACAGGATAATCGGAAAGTTCCTTTATACTGCTGAAATAATAAGAGCTTAGCGATGTAAGATTTATTCTCTTTTTATAAAGCTCCTGAAATCCCTTGTTTTCATGACACAATAGCAAATCATAAGAAGGAATTAAAATGTTGCTGCCCTCATCCATGTAACGAACCAGGTCTTTGATATAGTCTCTTCTGTTTATCTTCTGGTTAAAGGTATAAAAAATAATCGAATTATTGATTTGTTGTTTTTTATTTGCAATCTCATGAAAAGTGTATTTTTCGACACTGAAACCATGCTGCTGAATTAATGCCTGCATTTTATCAACATCCATACTCACCCAGGGTTTCCTCGTCTGACCAAAAAAGTTATTATTCCCCGTCAGTAAAATTATTTTATTGTTTTTCATTATCTCTACCTTTTAAATGAGAAATGATGACCTCAAAAGCCATTTCTGGCTTTATTTCTCGCATGCAACGAAAATGTTTTTCCGGGCATTTTTTGCTCCCATGCTTTGAGCAGGGACGACAGTATAATTCAATCTCCAGCATTTCATCATTGGGCTGGTACGGATAACATCCAAACCGGCGAACCGTAGGTCCAAAAAATGCAATCACATCAGTTAGTACAGCGTTTGCAATGTGCAGTGGAGCGCTGTCATTGGTGATCATTAAATCTAACTTTTCTATGACTGCTGCGGATTCAAGCACCGAAAGAGCACCTGCTAAATTAACTGCATTGGCATTAGATTTTTTAACAATCTCATCACATAAGAGACGATCCTCTCCCCCACCGATTAACATGATTTTAATGTCCTCTTTTTCGAGCAGACTTAGAAGGGTTACAAAATATTCCTCGGGCCAGCGTTTCGTATTCCAGACCGAGCCCGGAGCCAGCCCAACGATAAAACCATGGTCCAGTCGATACTGTTCAATTATCTTCTGTGCTTTTTCTTGTTCAGAATATGACCATAATATCTCTGTTTGTAGATCAAATTTTTTATCCGTAAAAGGCTTCATCAGATTTGCGTATCTTTCTCGGACATGAAGCCCTTTTTGATGTGAAACTGGTATTGTTAATAATTTTTGTCGAGCAAATCCGACTCGATTGGGGATGTTTCCCAACAACATTAAAATCGAAGAGGTGAATGAACTGTGAAGTGAAACAGCTAAATCATATCTTTTTTTCCTTATCTTAACAACTAAATCGACAAACGATATTATCTTGCTGATGCGTTTTCTTTTATTAAAATGGAGGACGTCGGTGATATATGGACTTTCTCGAAAAACAATACTCGTTATCGGAATCGTAAGGATGTCCATTTCAGACTCAGGAAATACCTCTCTTAGCGCCCTTATCAATGGAGTACTTAGTATAACATCACCTAGAAAGGCCGTTTGAATGACCACAATTTTATTATAATTCACCTTATCCTCAGCTATGCTGATATTTGTTTGTATAATCGAATGTTCTTTTCCACTGAAAGACGGACATCAAATTTTTTTACTGATTTTAACGCATTCTGTCCCAATGTCTTGCTCAATTGACGATCTTGGACTAATAACTGAATTGCCTCGGCAAGTCTAACTTCATTTTTGGGCGGCACCAGCATACCGTTCTCCCCGTGAGAAATGATTTCGGGGATACCTCCAGTTTCACAAGCAATTACCGGCAAACCAACCGATTGTGCATCTAAAATTGAAGTCCCCATGCCCTCCTTTTTTGAAGCCAGCACAAAAATATC
>Ga0209636_10004181_pt1 | contig 14725 bp, 8 predicted proteins | sample DeeMarSWOR152_54_FD_187464 | JGI IMG/M metagenome (GOLD analysis project Ga0209636, IMG submission 187464) | Marine sediment microbial communities from White Oak River estuary, North Carolina - WOR-1-52-54 (SPAdes) (version 2) | ecosystem: Environmental > Aquatic > Marine > Intertidal zone >...
GAAAAGCTCCGGCTCCTCATCAGGAGAAACAGGAACCTCCCTTTCCATCAAAATTATCTTCCCTTTAACATCCACTCCCTTGTAATCGTCATAGCCAAGCTCCGGAGCAGTGGCTCCGTAGCCGACGTAGATGACCTCAGCAGTCACTTCGCCCGAGCCAGAAGTTGATCCGGGTATAAACTCACTTTCATACTTATAGTACTTCTTTATCACAGATCCTTTGCTAGGCAGGTGAAGGTAAACCTCACAGCCTTTGAAAACCAGAGTATAAGGAATAGGAAATGCCTGAAAGTAAGAGTTCTGGCTTAAGGCAGGAGCAATCCCCCATTTTTTAAAATGAGAAACCACCCATTCAGCACTGGCATTGTATTCTTCTGTCCCGGTTAGCCGGCCAGCGTATTTATCAGAAGCTAATTCTTTCACATAATCAAAGAGCTGGTGGCTGGAAATAGAATGCACGCTCTGCAGAAGTATTTCCTCTTCTTTTTCTTCTGCAGGAAGGTTCTGGGCAGCAAGAAAAAATGAAACGAGAAAATAACCAAAGCCCAGTAAAAATAAAAAAGAAAAAAGCTTTTTGTTCTTCATCTTGACCTCCTCTGCATTTTTCTCTTTTTATGTTATGATAAATTTTGTAAAAGTAAAGGAAAATAAAGGTGCAATTGAAAAGAATTGCCGTGTTTGTCTTTCTTTTCTCTTTATTAGCCTCTCCTTTTACAAAAAGCCTCACGGGTTTTGAACAGGAAAAAGAGCCCCTTTATCAAAAAAAGGACATCCCTACAATCGAGCTCGATCTTTTTAACCTGGTTAACGCAGAAAGGGAAAAGCTTGGACTCGCTCCTGTTAGATTTTCTCCTCTCCTGAGCTTTCTTGCTCGAAAACACAGCCAGGACATGGCTCTTCGCGAAGATATATCTCATCTTTCAACCTCGGGCGAAACCTACAGTGACCGTCTGGTAGAAGCAGGATTCTATTTTATAAAAAACGGAGAGAACGTAGCTTACAGTGAAACGTTTATCCCTGAGTTCATCCATCAAGGTTTTATGGACAGTCCCGGGCACAGAGCAAATGTTTTGGACCCTGACTTTGATGAATTAGGAATTGGAGTTGTCTTCATAAAGGATAAGGGATATTACGTTACTCAGGATTTCGTCCGAGCCCTGGCACCCAAGGGAAGAATAGAGGCCGAAGCGGAAGTCGAAGAGAATATAAACAAGATAAGACGCGTGTATTCTCTTCCTCCTATTTCGTTCTTAGCAGAAGCTAATAGATATGCTCAGCAATGCTCGATAAATAAAGCCAAAGGCAGACCCTTCCCTTCGATACCAGCCCATTTTGGAGAAACCAACATTATTTATATAAGATCCGCTTCCTTTGAATATGTCTATTCTAAATACAAAGACAAACTTTTAGATATAAACTATGAGACCGGAGGTTTAGGGATTGAATTTAGCCGAAATAAAGACTCCCCTGGCGGCGCTTATTATATCACTCTGCTCCTCTTTCCTGAAAACAGGTATAAGTCAAGGAGTAATGAAGACCTTAAAGAGATTGCCTTCCGCACTATAAATAGCACAAGAGAAAATAAAGGGCTTGGCTCCTTGATAGAGGATAAAAAACTTACTGCCCGGGCAGAGAAAGCAATAAAAATGATCTACACCGAAATGAATGATGAATCAATAACCATACCGAGATTGGGGAGTGCAACAATAATCTCCTATATAACAAAAGATCCTACCCTTTTACCTGAGGGACTAAAAGCAAAAATAGAAAACAATTTTATAGATTTTACAAGAATAGGGATAGGAATTCTCTTTGGAAAAAATCCTAAATTTCCAAGAGGTGCCTTCTGGGTAGCTATTCTTCTTGAGGAGTAAAAAATGTCGAAAATATCAAGAAGAAATTTTTTATTCATCTCAGGAATAGGTTCTACTTCTCTTTTTGTTCACGCCTTAGACAGGCGGGGAACTCTTATAAAATCCGGGGAGAAATCAACCGGAAAGCAAAGCTATGACCCGTGGGTTGAACTAAACCTGGAAAATATGACCTGGAACCTCAACCAGATAAGAAAGGTAACCAAAGTACCTGTAATGGCTGTCATAAAAGCTAACGGTTACGGTCACGGCTTAATTGAGATAGGAAGACACCTGGAAAAGGCTGGCATTGATTTTCTTATGGTGGGTAAGCTCCAGGAAGCCCTTTTGTTGAGGAAAAAGGATGTCTCTACTCCTATCCTAAATTTTGGTCCTTTCGGCAGCAAGGATGCTGAAATAATCATCAAGAGCAATATCTCTCAATCTGTGTTTGACAAAAAAGTCTCTTGCCTCAGTGAGGCAGCCCTTAAGCTTGGAAAGAAGGCCAAAGTTCATATCCATGTGGATACAGGCATGTCAAGAATGGGAATATCCTACAGAGATGCTCTTCCATATATAAAAGCTGTCTCTTCGCTAAAGGGAGTTTTGGTGGAGGGAATCTCGACAGCCTTAACCGAAGATGACGAATTTGACAAGGAACAGCTCAAACGATTTATACACCTTTGTAAACAAGCAGAAAAGGAAGATATTTCTTTAGGCCTCAGGCATGCTGCAAGCACTGACGGGGTTCTGGATATGCCCTCTTCGCATCTTGACATGGTGAGGCCTGGGATAGCGCTTTATGGTTACTACCCTTCGGAGAAAACTCAGAAGGAAGACAGGCTCGCCCTTAAGCCCGTTCTTCAACTGAAATGCCGGGTTGTGGACGTTAAAACTCTCCATCCCGGAGATTCTGTATCCTACCACCGAAGATACACCGCCCAAAAAATGGAAAAAATCGCCATTATTCCTGTAGGCTATTCAGACGGCTATCCACACAACATTGTCAATAAGGGTTCTGTTTTAATCAAGGGAAAAAGATTTCCTCTGATTGCTGTTGTTACTGCCAACCACTGCGCTGCCTTTCTAGAGGAAGATTCTTCAATCTCACTCGGAGATGAAGTCGTTCTCCTCGGCAATCAGGGAAAAGAGAAAATTACGGCAGAGGAGATCGCTGGCTGGGCGGAAGTTTCTGCTTACAAAATATTGATCAGCCTCAGCCCCTTCCTGCCAAGAATAACAAAATAAATTGTAGGGGCTTGATTCATCAAGCCCACCTTATGATTCTGTTGGAATTTGATTCCATATTCCCCATATTGAACACAAAAATCACTGCTTTTAAAAAATGACATGTTTGTTTGGGGATGTCAACAAATGGAAATTCGATATATTTATGGGAAGTTTGTGAAGACCAGCAAAAGGAAATTTCTATCCTTTCAGAGAATTCAACTCCTTTTCGCGAATAGTTGCGATTTTGTGGGCATCGACCTGGCTGTTTTAACCGTGCTACTCTCATTCCAGAACGTCAGCGGACGGTAATCATAGAAAACTGTGAAGGATTTGCTGCAGACAAAAAAAATAATTTACTATCCCTTTTGCGAACTTAATTGTTAAAATTCAATTTAAGATTATTGGACAACTACCATAGTAATCTTAATTGATGATAAATGGCAACTAAGCACAGGAGTATGAGGAAGATGATAAAACACAAATTAATCGCAGCCGTATTATCCCTTTTTATTTTGGGCTGTGGGAAGACCAGCGCGAATACGAGATCCATATCCGGGCGTTTGATTTATGAAGGCGATCAATCAGGAAGCGTCATTGTCAATCTGTACAAACTGCGTGTTTCTTCTGAAGGGCGGGCCCATCGGCTCAGCAAGGCGGATATCTACGGTGATGTCGATCCGTTCCAAACTCTTAAACTGGAAAAACCAGGTAGTTACACATTTGACGATTTGGTTCCTGGTCACTACTCAACTCTGGCTTTTATCGATACCGATGGAAATGGTGAAGTGGGATTCGATCCTCCCGAGCCCTTCGGCTGGTTTACGTCAACTCTTGGTGGACGCTGGGATCCTATTGATCTCACGCAATCCGACGCGACCGATTGCGATTTCAGGCTTCGTGTCCCAACGGTTTTTTCCAGGGAGGATAAAATTATTGAGCATGGGGCCCTCAGCTGGATGCGGGGGCTTCCGGTCTTACAACTCTGGGGAACAGCAGAGGAACGGGGTTTTGCTCATGGTTATCTGGTGGGAAGACAGATCATCGACTTTTTTGAATTCTACATCATCGAAGATAGCTGGCGCTCGACAAAACGTTATAAGGAAACTTTCGTTCCCTTCCTGGAGGGTCACTTCAACTATCCATCCGAATTCCTGAAGGAGTCTGATGCCGTCATCAGGGGCATGCAGGCATCGGGTATCAATATGCGTATGGAGGCTCTGGAACGCGATTTTAACCGGACCGACCTCCTGGCCATCAATTCCTATATCGAGAGACGAGCGGCCTTTCCGATAGCTAATACTTCGTCTTGTACCCAATTTGCCTTCTGGGGATCACAAACGGAAGGCGGTGAACACAACGCCGGTCTCATCGCTGCCAGGAACATGGACGGGGAATGCGATGTGAGGAAGGTTACGGTCAGCCATTTTCTAGTTTATGCCGTGGATCCTTCTGAATCCGGTCGTAATCGCTGGGTTTCAACCATGTGGCCCGGATTTGTTGGTACCATTTCGGGCATCAATGAGGAGGGCCTATACAGTATGGAAAACGCCGGAGGCTCAGGCCCTGGACCTGTTCCCGACGGCGTCGTACCCTGTTCCTGGATTCAGCGAATCATTCTAGAAAAACAAGGCAGGGAAGCTTCCCCAGAAAGCGTTCTCAAGATGATGAAGCCTTTTGCATGTTCAACGGGCGGTATCACAGCAGCCGGATCGATCATCCTATGGGCAGTACCCTACAAGGGTCAAGAATCGCCGGCCTTTGTCTACGAGGGCGGCCGAGCCGGTTTTGCTATGCGAACCCCCTCGGACGTTCGGCCTGTAGATCTGACCAACATTATGGCCTCAAACCACCATCTCATTTACGGCTTCAATCCGGATCGACACAATGCCTCCCTGGGAAGCCCTGTCTCTTTTTCTTCACGCTGGCGGTATGAAACGGGCATGCACACGCTCGAAGCATGGTCCCGTCAAGGCATATCTCTTGGACTCAAAGACGCAATAAGACTTCTGCAACAAGTTGCCCACGGCACAACCGAATATTCCGTTGTCTTTCTCGCGAATGAACACCGCATTCTCATCGCTGTTGACGACCTGAAGACTGACATGTGGGATGCCCCCTACATGAAATGGATTGAGTTTCATTTCGATGAGTTGTTCAAAAAGTAAGTCATCTGGCAATTGATCCTTGCCTTTTAAGAGGTGATATGTTTGTTCGGGGATATTAACAAATAGAAATTCGATATATTTATGGGAAGTTTGTGAAGACCAGCAAAAGGAAATTTCTATCTCCCGGCAGGAAAAAAGACTTCGATGACCACCGTATCCTCGAGAACTTCGACATCGTGCTCTACGTTGCCGGGAATGTTCAAATAAGGACAAAAATTGTTCGGGAATGGATATATAAAGTTGAATAAGTGTTGGAAAACCTCATGAACCAACATTGGCACAATTTTTGCAGTTCCAATATGGAATATAGGATAACAGTCAATACAATTTATTAGAGATCTGTCATGTTTATAAACTATATGAAGACGGCATTGAGGGATATCAAAAGGCATAAAGGATATTCGTTTATCAATGTTGCCGGTTTAACCCTGGGTATAGCCTGCTGCCTCCTTATCATGCTTTGGGTCTTCGACGAACTAAGTTTCGACCGCTTTCACGAAAACGCCAATAACCTTTATAGGGTAGAGCAGGATTATTTTTTCTCCGGAGAGACATATCATGTCTATCCCACACCCGCTCCTATGGGTCCCGGCATCAAGGCGGAAGTCCCGGAGATTGTCGAACAAACACGGTACGCAGTGTTGGGCAATGTGCTGGTCAAATACGGAGAAAAGGCATTCTTCGAGAATAGGGCGAGAGCCGTGGACCCCTCCTTCCTGCGAATGCTTACGTATCCCTTTATATCAGGAGATCCAGGAACAGCGCTCAACGAACCGCATTCAATCGTGATTAGTGAGGAAATCGCTGAAAAATGTTTTACCTCTGAAGACTCTATCGGAAAAATCATCACGTTAAACAACAAATATGCCTTCAATGTAACGGGAGTATTCAAGAACGTGCCCACGAATTCGTTTCTCCGATTCGACATCTTGGTTCCTTTTAATTTCATGGAGGAAATCGGCCAATATATGGATAGATGGAATGCCAATTACATCACTACGCTCATTCAACTCCATGAGAACGCTTCCGTACCCGAAGTCAATAAAAAAATCACCGAGATACGTCACAGGCATGTTGCTGAATCCTTCACGGATCCCAAACGTCTGCGACAGTTCAACGAAGAGCCGATGACGCAGGTCATGCTCATCCCTTTGACAGATGTCCACCTGCGCCGGCATTCAGGCTCCGGTCCGTCGTCAGGTATCATGACATACATATACATCTTCACAATCATCGCCTTTGTTGTTCTCCTCATCGGCTGCATCAATTTCATGAACTTAGCCACGGCTCGGTCTGCGGGAAGGGCAAAAGAAGTGGGCTTGCGCAAAGTCGTTGGAGCTGTTAAGACAGATCTCATCAAACAATTCTACAGCGAGTCCATCTTGCAGGCGTGCTTAGCGCTGGTTTTCGCAGGCCTCCTCACGGTCGCTGTTTTACCTCAATTCAACGCTTTGGTTGAGAAAGAATTTACGATAAAACATCTTCTGCAATTGAAGTTCATCATTAGTATGATCACAATCACATTAGTGACGGGTATATTTGCTGGCAGTTATCCTGCGCTTTTTCTGTCTGCGTTCCAGCCTGTGAAAGTTCTGAAGGGAGCGTTTTCTCGAGGAGTGAAAAGCGGCCTCTTCCGAAAGGTCTTTGTCCTTATCCAATTTACGCTCTCAATTCTCCTCATCATCGGTACTGGAATCATCTACAGGCAAATAAACTATATGCAGAACATGAACCTGGGGTATGATAAGAAGCATGTGATATACATCCCCCTCAGGGGCGATACGGCGGGGTCATACGAAGTCTTTAAGGAAGTGTTGAGAGACGATCCAAGCGTCCTAAACGTATCTGGAAGCTGGCAGTGGCCCGCCTATTTCGGCGCCGATTCAGGCGGTGCGGAATGGGAAGGTAAAAACCCTGAACTTGACATACGCGTCTGCTTCAATACTGTTGATTTTGATTATGTCGAGACCATGAAGGTTGAAATGGTTGAAGGAAGGGCATTTTCAAAAAAGTTTACTACGGACACTTCAAGTGCTTTCCTCATCAACGAGGAACTTCTGAGGATCATGGGTAAGGAATCGGCTGTCAACGAGCGTTTCGATTTCTGGGGTATCGATGGGACCATAGTGGGTGTCATGAAGAATTTCCACTTCAAGTCCTTGCACTCAGAAATCGAGCCACTGGCCATTACCGTTAATACGAGCTCTATTGATTATGCTATCATACGTCTCGCTTCCGGGGACATCTCAGCAGGCATCAAAACCGTACAATCGGCGTGGGAAAGGATCATCCCTGATTATCCCTTCGAATACCATTTCCTGGACCAGGCCGTAAAAAGAATGTACGAGGACGAGAAAACCACAAAAACGCTGATCCAACTATTTGCCATACTGGCTATACTCATTGCCTGCCTCGGTCTTTTTGGTTTGGCCTCCTTTACGGCGGAGCAGCGAACAAAAGAAATCGGTATTCGTAAAGTGCTCGGAGCCTCTGTTCCTGGTGTGGTATTTTTACTCTCTAAGGAATTTTCCAAATGGGTGCTCATCGCCAACCTGGTAGCCTGGCCTGTTGCTTACTTCCTTATGAAGAGCTGGCTCCACAACTTTGCCTATCGAACGAATCTTGCAATGAATATTTTTATCCTTTCCGGACTATTGGCATTCGGGATTGCCCTTTTAACGGTGAGTTTTCAGTCGATCAAAGCGGCACTGGCCAACCCGATCAAATCACTGAGATACGAATAGTAACGAAGCACGAAAATCCCGATTTTTCTAAATCATAACCTATCACTTATACATTTTCGTCGAATTCGTCGGATTCTGAATCGGATATTTTGGCATAGACTGGAACTTCTGATGGCAGCCGAAGAGAGGAGCGAGTACTTCTAAGGAGCTTCTTCGCTGCTTTTTGTCGATTTGAGGGGTGAAGTTTACCTTAAAGCTAATGTTTGATAGTTGCCGGTGGTTTTTTTCTCTTTTTAAGTCCTTGACCTGGTATTTTCTTGTGTGATACTCTCATTTCAGGATGTCAGCAGGTGAGAATTACAGAAAACTGTGAGGGATTCGTGCCAATGCCAAAAACGAATTTCTTATATATATAAGAGACACTTTGAGACTAGGCATCTGTGGCTGAGTGATTTCTCAAGCTCCTTAATACTTCAACGACTGCCAGGTAAAGAAATCGTTCCTCTGATGGATACTGATATCATCAAATATACGACTTGCAATCTAAAATGGATAATTTTAAGATAATACTGCAATTTTGCGGGTATAGGTGATGGAATTACTTAATATACGACGTTCTCAGTGGTGTTTTTGTATCAAATAAAGCATATTGTATATTAATAGTTAGCGTATCAGTCACATCGAAAAGTGTGATTGTCCACGCACCAAAGAATTGAAGGAGGTATTATTATGAAAGACAACGACCGCAAAGCCTTAACCAACGATGCAGGCATCCCCGTATCCAGCGACGAGTTTTCGCTCACCGTAGGGCCCGACGGCCCGATCCTGTTGCAGGACCACTATCTGATGGAGCAGATGGCCGCCTTCAACCGGGAAATGATCCCGGACCGCCAGCCTCACGCAAAAGGCTCTGGGGCTTTCGGACTCTTCCGAGTGACCCAGGACGTCAGCGCCTACACCAAGGCGGCCGTGTTTCAACCGGGTACGGAGACCGAAGTGCTGGCTCGGTTCTCTACGGTGGCCGGCGAAAGCGGAAGTCCCGACACCTGGCGGGACGTGCGCGGCTTCGCGCTCAAGTTTTATACCACCGAGGGCAACTACGACATGGTGGGGAACAACACGCCGGTGTTCTTTGTGCGCGATCCCATGAAGTTCCAGCACTTCATCCATTCACAGAAGCGTCGTGCGGATAGCGGCCTGCGCGACAACGACATGCAGTGGGACTTCTGGACCCTATCTCCTGAGTCTGCCCATCAAGTCACCATTCTGATGAGTGACCGCGGAGTCCCCAGGAGTTACCGGCACATGAACGGGTACTCGAGCCACACGTACATGTGGGTCAACGCCAAGGGCGAGCGCTTCTGGGTCAAGTACCACTTTAAGACCGACCAGGGCATTGAGATCCTCACCCAGGATGAGGCCGACCGGATCGCCGGTGAGGACGCCGACTACCACCGTCGCGACCTGTTCGAGGCGATCAAGCGAGGGGAATACCCCAGCTGGACGCTAGTGGTGCAGATCATGCCCTTTAAAGAGGCCAACACCTACCGGTTCAACCCGTTCGATCTGACCAAGGTCTGGCCCCACGGCGACTACCCCTTGCATGAGGTGGGCCGGCTCACCCTGAACCGCAATCCAAGCGATTTTCATGCCGAGATCGAGCAGGCGGCGTTCGAGCCGAATAACCTCGTTCCCGGCATCGGCCCCAGCCCGGACAAGATGCTGCTTGCTCGCCTGGTTTCCTACGCCGACGCCCACCGGGCACGCCTCGGCGTCAACTACAAGCAGATCCCGGTCAACCGGCCGAAGAGCCCTGTTCGCAGCTATAGCAAGGGCGGTGCCATGCGCATCGAGAAGGTCTCCGATCCGGTGTACACGCCGAACTCCAAGGGCGGCCCCAAGGCCGATTCAGAGCGGTATCCCGAGGTGGCTACCTGGAGTGCCAGCGGTGAGTTCATCCGCGCCGCCTACACCAAGCGCAAGGAGGATGATGATTTCGGCCAAGCTGGCACCTTGGTACGTAAGGTGATGGATGACGCCCAGCGTGACCGGCTGGTGTCCAACGTGGTCGGGAACCTGAAGAACGGCGTCTCGGAACCTGTGTTGAAGCGTGCATTTGAGTATTGGCGCAACATCGACAAGGAGATCGGCGATCGCATAGCAAAGGGCGTACAAGGGAGCTGATCTTAGATACTTGTGAGAGAGCTCAAGAAATAGAAGCCATCAGCTAACAATTCATTCCACCTGAGCTTTCGAGCCTGTCCGTATATACCGTCAGCGTCATCCGGAGCGGACTGTGCTCTACAGGGTGCTGTTTCACTATTTTGACGAATTTGTCGGAGAATATGAGAATCGTTTCGAGAGAGAGTACGGCTATTTTCGTTCAGTCATTCAACAAGTTGTTGAGAAATACCTTGACTGTGGCAATCCGAAGTCTGGATTTGCACGGATTCGATGCGGAGATTGCGGGAAAGAGTTTTTATTGCATTTTTCATGTCATGGGAGAGAATTCTGCCCCTCCCGCCATTCCAAAAGACGCGAGGAGTGGGGCGAGTGGATGAGAGAGAAGCTTCTCCTTGATGTGCCTCACCGCCAGGTTGTCTTCACTATTCCTAAGATGCTGCGCGTGTTCTTCAAATACAACCCTTCGCTTCTCTTGAAGTTGACCCATTGATCTGCCCTCGATGCGGCGGAGAGATGAAAGTGATCTCTTTTATCGAAGATCATAAAGTTATCGACAAGATTATCGCTCACCTCAAGCTCACCTTCTTGGCCGAACGGCCCCCTCCGAGGTAATAATATGTACAAAAGATACTCCCCCAAATCGACTTCAATGATTCTTATACTATTATTTATTATCAGTGCTGCCTGTTCAATTGATTCCTCAAATTCAAAAGAAAGTAATAAAATTGTTTTTACAAAAAGTAATCAAACCTTGGGCACTACCAGAACATTTGGACTTTCAATTGAAGATATTGATCAGGATGATGATTACGATGTTTTAATATGCAATTATATTGGTGCCAGCAAACTATGGCTTAATGACGGCACAGGTAAATTTGTTATGAGTAGACAAATCTTTAACCATGGGGAAGCCCATGATGTGGGAATTGCGGATCTGAATGGTGACGAATATCCTGACATCTTTTTTGTTAATCATGCGACTCCGAGTAAAATTTATTTTAATGACGGTGAAGGTAATTTTACCGACAGCGGGCAGAATATTGGTTCCACTGAAGAGTATCCCGGAATGATTGTTATGGGTGATGTTGACAATGATGGCGATGTTGACGCTTTTATATCTCACTACAAGATCCCGAACAGACTCTGGTTGAATGACGGGAAAGGATATTTTACAAAATCCGATACTGAATTTGGTTTCGGGGAGGATCCTGGACACATGGAATTAAAAGACTTTAATGGAGATAACTATCTTGATTTATTCTTGTGTATGACAAATGCTCCTGACCAGGTATGGTTGAATGACGGAAAAGGAAATTTTACTTTCTTTGAAAAACCATTTGGTAATTTGAGAGCATTTGCCATTGGATGCAGAGATATTGACGGCGATAAGGATCTGGATGTTGTATTTGGACAGGAGGAAGGTCCCGGAGGAAATCCAATTTTTATTAATGCCACTAATCGAGAATAAATTCTTATTGTGGTTCTTTTTAATTGAAGAGAAAAATCAATAATACACATCCAGAAATCCCCCACTGCGCATAATGTGCAAAGCAACCATATGTCATTCCTATTCGTCAACAACTTCACAACGATCATATCTGGATTCTTTATCACAATGGTGACCGCTGGATGCCTTACGATTCAGCGTTAGGCTATAGGGGATTCAACGGCTTCCTCTCCAGATGGGAAGGGACCGACACAATTCCGGACAATCCTTCATTTGTCATCTGGGAAGATACAGGCAGTGGTTTGTCCACAGAGAATTGATACAGGATAAGAATATGAATTGTTTATTCGTGTTTGAGACTATCCGCCGGTTTGGCATTTGCCGCTTTAAATATCTGGAAACTGACGGTGATTAGCGCAATGCCAATTGCGCTAATGGCAGACAGAATAAATACAATAATTCCGATATCTGTTCGGTAAGAAAAACTCTTAATCCATCCATTCATAAAATAATAGGCTGCAGGCCAGGCAATAATATTTGCTATTAAGACCAACATTACAAACTCTTTGGATAGCTTGACCATGACTCCCATTGTTCTTGCACCTAAGACTTTTCGTATTGCAACTTCTTTTGTCCTTTGTTCTGCCATAAAAGATGCTAAACCGATCAAGCCCAGACATGAAACAAATATTGCAAGAATAGTAAAATACTTAATTAATATTTGCATGTTTTGTTCATTAGTATAGACCTGGTTAAAATAATCATCCAAGAATCTATAATTAAAAATGAATCCAGGGGAGAATTGAATGGTTCGACCTTTGATGTAATCAATGGTTGCCGGAATATTATTTGAATTTAGCCTGACTATCATTATTCGTTTTGGAAGAACTTCATATTCCCGCATCATAAAAAATGCCGGTTTTATTTGATTGTGAAGTGAAGTGCCGTGAAAATCCTTTACAACTCCAATGATTGTTCCTTCGGTCTTCCAAACTGTGAAGCTCCGCCCGATGGGATTTTCATAACCGATTATTTTTAATGCAGTTTCATTTATTATATAATTATCAGCATCGGTTGGAAATTCCTCTGAAAAACTCCTTCCGTAACTCATTTCCATCTCGAGAGTTTCAAAGTAATCATAATCGACGGAAACAAAATTGAACATTATGGATTTATCGCTCTCCATCCCTTCCCACTGGACGGAATCATTGTTCTGGATACTTAAGGGTAAATTGCATGCAGCTGATACGTTAACGATATTTTCATGTGATAGCAGCTCTTGTTTTAGAGTTTCATATTTACTTAATAATTCATCATCCAGGTAGATTATGACAATATTGTCACGGTTGAAACCAAGGTCCTTTGTTCTAATATAATTTATTTGCTTTAGAATGACGGCGGATGAAATGATCAAACAAACAGTAGTTGAAAATTGAAATATAATCAGGAAACGCCTAAAGGAATTGCCTTTACTGCCTTTTACGATAAAACTTTTCAATATTGAAACCGGTTGAAATGAAGATAGAAAAAGAGCCGGATAAATACCTGACAATACACCTGTAACCAGGGCTACAAGTAGTATTCCTATACTTATATTAAAATTGTAAAAAATATCAAATTCAAGTTGTTTTTCAGTTATTGTGTTGAATGCAGGAAGAAGCAAAAGAACAAGCAGAATTGCAACTGCAAGAGCGATAAATGAAAGAATGAGCGATTCACTGAAAAATTGTTTTATTAAATCACTCCGCTTGGCCCCGATTACTTTTCTCATCCCTATTTCTTTTGTTCTTAGCGACGACCTTGCGGTGGAAAGACTCATGAAATTAATTGAGGCGATCAGCAATACCAAAATTGCAACGGCGATGAAAATATAGACATAAAGGATAGGATCAGTTCCACTAAATGAATAAAGGTATATTTTATCGAGAGGCTGTAAACCGACAGTGCAATCGTAGACTCCTCTTTTATCGTATCTATCAACGGAATCGGATATTTTATTTACAACTTCTTTAAAATTTGTTCCTTCAGAGAGCAAAATATATGATGGACAATCCATGCTCCATGATTGCATCCTTTCTTTACTTACAAAAACTTCAGGTCGTGCTACAAGATCGAATTGCATGTGAGAGTTTGTGGGTACATTTTCCATAATTCCAACGACGGTTAAATCTGCTCGATTATCAAGGTGGATTGTTTTACCTATCGGATCTTCATTTCCAAAATACTTTAAAACAGTTCTTTCTGAAATCACGATTGAATTTATATCTCTCAGTGCAGTTTGAGGATTACCGGAGATAAACGGGAATGTGAACATTTCTAGAAAGTCGGGAGCGACAAGAGCAATTCTTTCTCTGAAAGTTTTTTCTTTATAAGAAATAGACCCAACTGTATTAACATACCAGGATCCCCGCTCGATCTCAGGGTAATCTCTTTTTAAATTTTCCAGAAGTGCCCATGGACTTGAAGTCCAAACATCTCCGCTGACAGTAGGAATGATCCTATAGATGTTTTTCCCATTTTCGTGAAAGCCGTCGAAACTAAGCTCATCCTGCACCCATAATAAAATGAGAATACAGCATGCCATACCGACAGCCAAACCAAGAATGTTGATCGTAGAATAAGCTTTGTACTTTTTGATATTTCTAACGGCAATTTTTAAATAATTGTTCAACATGATAAGACTCCAATAAATGGATACATAAATTTGGTTCAGGATGGATTTGATAATCTGAAGTGCACACCAGAGTTCACCTGATACCCCATTTGTGTTCCAACAGATGACGAACTGTGATTCTGGAGGCGTTTTTCTTCGGAAAATAAGGGAGATAGGTGTCGATTGTCGCGTCAAGACTGAGAAGACCTTTCTCAACCATCTGCAGCGCTAGAACGGCTGTGAATAATTTTGTTATGGACCCGACGAGATATTTCGCATCGGGTTTGTTCGGAATATTATAGCTCCTGTTGGCAAGGCCGTAACCTTTGTGGACAAGGATCTTGTCCCCTGCCGCTATTAGGATCGTTCCGTGGAATGCAACGGGAAGGGAGTCGATAAATTGGTCGACTTTCTCTTCCAGAGACACTATACGCTCGGCGCCCCGCGTATAGTTTAGAGAAGCCGCGTACAAACTCAAGCCAAAATTGATAAACATCAGCAAGAGCGAAAAA
>Ga0209636_10004182_pt1 | contig 14723 bp, 10 predicted proteins | sample DeeMarSWOR152_54_FD_187464 | JGI IMG/M metagenome (GOLD analysis project Ga0209636, IMG submission 187464) | Marine sediment microbial communities from White Oak River estuary, North Carolina - WOR-1-52-54 (SPAdes) (version 2) | ecosystem: Environmental > Aquatic > Marine > Intertidal zone >...
ATTCCTATGGCAGTAAAAATCATTAAAGGCACAACCAGCCAATAAGAGCGAAGACCATGGACAGCGTCGCGGGTGACCGCCGCGGGAACAGGACTAACGATTAACCACCAAAAAAGAAAATTTTTCTCCTTTTCTTTGATTTTAGTTAAAGCATAGCCAATGCCCAGGATTAAAAAAGGAATTTCCACATAGTACATCATCCCCATATAGGGAGTGCTGTGTCTGGGTGACTGCCAGTCGCCTTCAAAAAAGAGAAACCTGCCGCTAAAGTGGTTGAAATAACGCTCGGCAATCCAACGGACTTTGTTAATGCCTTCGTTGTGGTAAACAAAATAACTTAAACTAGGAAAAAATTCTTCTTGAGAAAGAAGTTGAGCCGCCTCCTCTTCAGACCGGGTATAAGAAAAAACATTGGTCACTTTCGCTCTCTTGGCACTCCCTCTAAAGGAAAGGAGTAAAGGAACCAAGAGAAGAATAAGTAAAACCAAGCCCAGTCGCTTTTGCTGTTTGGGTAATGATTTTAATTCTTTCCAGAAAATAGCCAGAGCCCCTACCATTAGTACCACTAGAAAGACTTTAGCCCCGTGATAGACATACAAAGAAATGGAAAAAAGGGAAAAAGCAAGCAGCCAAAACTTATTTGCCTGGGTTTCTAATGCCTTGAGAAAAAAAATGGTGCCTAAAGCAATGGTCAAAAGAGCTAAATTAACTTCCCAGGCGCCTCGAGAAAAATGAATCTGCCAAGGAGAAATCGCGAGAAGTAGTGCAGAAAGGTGGGGCAACCAGGTTAATTCTTTTCTTTTGGGAAAAAGAAGTTTGACAAGAAAATAAATGGCGACTATCATCCCCACTCCCGCTAAAGCCGAGGGTAATCTAATGGCAAATTTGTTTAAGCCAAAAAGGGCAACTGAGGGAATCAGATAGTAAACAAAAAAGCCCGGCTTCTCGTCACCAAAAGATTTAAGGGTGATGGGCAAAAACTTGCCGTATTCGTCTCGTCCCGTCTGCAAAATAGAGTAGGCATTATAGCCTAAAGCCGGTTCGTCCCAAGTAATCCCCACCGGATACTCATCTATTTTATAGACCCGTAAGGTAAAAGCTAAAAGAGCAATCAAAATTAACAGCCAATATTTTTTTAAGAATTTTTTTATCATTTTTCTAAAATCTCAAAAGCCGGTTTCCCATCCAAAAAGTTAATTGTTTTTATTTTACCCCAACCTTCTGGATAGTTTTTCGGACTAGTTACTAGCAACAACCTTCCTCTTTCCTCCACTTTATCCTTTATCTCCCAATCATTAATAAAAACAAACTTATCAAAAGAGTCAACCCAATACCAATCGCTCCTAAAGTAACGGACTAAATTAGGGTCGGTGCGATATTGGGCTGGGTCCCAAGCAAAGTAAAAAAGCAAAAATTCATGGGGCTCACCATATTTTTTAGTAATGAAAATTTTATCGTAATCATGATAATGAGACTTAACGTAGTTAGCTACTTCTTTATAGCCATATTGCCAAGACCAAGAGTAAGTTTGGCGGTAAGAACCAAAATAAACATTTAAATAATTGCTGGTGGAGATAACAATGATTAAAAGAAAAACAGTCACTAAAACCCAACCGCTTTTTTTCATTTTTTGGTTGATAAACTGAATGGCTTGAAAAACACCGAGGGCGCTAAGAATTTGGGGTAAAGGCAACATTGTTGTTGCCCGAATGACGTGCGCTTCTCCTCGAGTCATCGCTGCCGGAATCGGTGCCAGAAGAAGCCAAAGAAGAATTGCCTGGAGGTTTCTTTCTTTTTTTATTAGCGCCCAATAAAAAAGGTAACCTAACCCCAAATAGAAAAAGGGTAACTCAATCGGATATAAAAGTCCTTTGCCGGGAACGCTAAATTGGTATTGAGTGCCCCCTTCGAAAAAGAGAAATTGGGGTGAAAAATAATCAAGATAATTGGTGAAAAAGTGAGTGGTAAAATAAACTGGCCGATTAAAAACTAAACGCGCCAAAAGAGACGGTAAATTGGAATTAAAGCGGCTCTCAATGATTTGGTTAATTGCTCCCTGGTCAATAATGCCAACCCATTGGGCTCGAGCTCTTCCCTCAGGACTAAGAAAAATCAAAACTAGAGGAATAAGAAAAACTAGAAGCAAGACAACCGTAGCCATCGCCGATGTTCTTTTTTTCTGCCACCATTTTTTCCATTCCTCTCGATAAAGAAAAGTCAAAGTAACAATTAATAAAGGAATAAAAATCCGGGCATTATGATAAGAATACATTGAGATCCCTAACGCCACCGCTGAGAGGGGTAAAAAAAAGGATTTCTTTTGCCGATAAAAGAAAAGAGCTAAACCAATGGTGATGAAAAACAAACTTACGTTTGACTGGAGGACGAAACGGGAGGGAAAAAGAAGCCAAGGGCTAACGGTCGCTAAGAAAGCCGCTAACAAAGCTACCCCAGTACCAAAGCCCAAACCGTTCACCAGGAAAAAACAAGCGATAACCGTCAGTCCACCAAGAAAAGCATGTGGCGCCCTAATCCCTAACTCGTTTAAACCAAAGAGAGAAATACTGGGAATGGTTAAATAGAGATTGGCCGGTAAGGGGTAATCACCATAAGCCCGAAAATTAGCCAGAGGGAAAAGTTGCCCCCACTCGTCCCTACCGGTTTTCAAAATTGAATAGGCATTATAGCCGTGACTGACTTCATCCCAATTTAAAGCCGGGGGCATAGTGGTAAGTTGATAAAATCTCAAACCCAAACCCAAAAAGAAGATTAAAAGAAGCAAAATAATTAGATGATGTGAATGGAATCTCCTCTTGACCATCTTGACAGTTTAAATCACTAAACTTAAACCAGCGATCAAAAACAAAAGAGCCAAGTAAACAATCATAAAGCTTTTATCGGTTAATAATCTCGCCATTAAATCTTTAATCGTCTCCCTGATCACGGTTGTCTTTGAGCCCGGATAATAATAGCTGGTAAAACGCAACTCGCCTCCAAACTTTTGATCATCAATTATCATTTCCCCCTCCGAATATAGATTTTGAGGAGAATAGTAAACCTCGATGGCATCTTCTTCAGTCGAGGTCGGCGAATCAAGATAAAAACGATAACTCTTTCCTGCAGAGTCTAAAATCGGGTTAAATTGAAATCTCACTGAACTGGGGTCGCCAACATTGAGTCCACTAATCTCAATTTCCCTTAAGCTTTGAGCGGTTTCTGCCTCTTCAAGGTGAAAATATATTGGTTGTTGGTTCCTTAAAGCAGCGTTTTTCAAATCGAGAAAAATAATATTCAGATTATTTCTGCTGGCAATAAACGTCTGGCCAACCTTTCTATCTCCATAAATTTGAAAAAGATGTTCTCCTCTAGTTTGGGCAATGTCAACTCTTTTTCTTACCCCAAAGGCAGAGAGAAGTAAAACAAAAAACATTAGTAGAAACAAGCCAATAACAAGCAATAACCAGTTTCTTTTATTCATTCTTTTTTAGAACTTGCCAACCAACCCAAAAAGCCGTTCCTGCCAAGATGCTATGAATCAGGCTCTGAATTAAAAAGGGGTCAATAATATTTTTGTTTCTCAATACTTCGAAAATATTGGGTACGCCAACAAAGTCCGGATTAATTGGTGTTAATAAACCCAGTAATTGAGCTCGATCGTTGAAAAGGAAAACAACGCCAAGAAATGCCAAATAGAAAATGGTTTGAGGAAGAAGAAGGGAGGGCTTTTTAACCAAAACAATCGTTAAAAAAGGTAGAATCCAAATTATCCATTGCGGATGAAAGTGACTAAAAGAAAAAGCTAATAAAAGAATTGCTAGGGAGAAAGAAATAATCTTTTCTTTTTGCTGGGAAAAGGAATGAAAAGCCAGAAAAAACAAAAAGGTGAGAACAGCGATAAAAATGATTAAATTCTCTCCAAAACCCAAAGGAATTCCCGCTTGAAAAAATCGCTGGCTCAAACCAGAGAAAAAAACAGACCGGCGAAAAACCACTGAATTCAAGAAGGGCAAGCATGTCAAAGAGTAAGGGATTAAGCCTAAAACGAAAATCATTATTCTATCTTTTGTTTTCTTGCCTCCCAAAACAGCCAAAAAGGGCAAAAACAACAAAGGATAGGTTTTAAATGCCGCGGCTATTCCCAAAGTCAACCCTCCCAGATTTTCTTTGTTTTTCAAAACCAACAGAATTGCTAACAAAGCAAGAAATGAGGGCAAGATATCAAAATGACCAAGCCCATAGATCGCATAGAGAACGATAGGATTAAACAACCAAAGCAAAAAAACCTTCTGTTTTTGTTTTCTATTTTGAAAAAATTGGGTCAAAAGAAAAGCGGTAAGAATATCTAAAATTAAATAAGGTATTTTCAAGACAAAAAGGTAACGAAAAATCCCGGGATTAAAAATTCGTTCTGGTCCCCAATCAAAAAGCCAACTGATAAACTCGCCTCCTAAAAAGGGACGCAAGAACAACTGAATTATCCCAAAGACATAGTAAACCAAGGGTGGATAATTAAAAGTATCCGTGTAGGGAAGATTTTGAATATTATCAGCGAGATATTGATAAATATTAAAAACTTTTTGGGATAAAAAATAGAAATGAAAGTGATGGCTTTTAATGTCAGGGTGATAAAGAAAGGGCATTAATAAAAACCGAATGAAAAGAGCCATCAAAAGCACTTGACCATAAAAAGATTTCAGGAATTTTTTTACCCTTTTCATTTAATTCTCTTAGCCTTATTGTATAATAATTCCTGATGAAAGGAAAATTATCGCTAATTTTGGCTAGCCTCGTGGTTATCCTCTTCCTTTTTAATCTTTTTTTTGGCATCAAGCTTAATTACTCTCCTTATGAAAATGAATTGGTGACGCTCATAAGGACAAGGTTTCTTCTTCCCAAGAGTGAGCTGGCTCAAACGAGTCAAACAACTATTCTCAAGAATATTTTAGGTGAAGAAGCTTATCTCGAAGAGAATTTATTCCCTTTAAGAAGCTTCCTCCAAATATTCGCTGGCACTCAAAACATTCTTAATCTAAGAATTTTTAATTTTCTCTTGCTGAGTGTCGCCGTTGTTTTCTTTTATCTTTTCTTAAAACAATCAGGCTGGTCTCCCCGTTTAGCCCTTATTTCTCTTTTTTGGCTGGCTCTTTCGCCCCTTTTTTTCTCTCTTTGGCTCTTTCGCCCTCAAGTCTGCCTTGCTCTGGCTTTGATTACTTTTTGGCTCTATCTCTGGTCCAAAAAGAAAACCAGTTCCTTTATTGAGAGTTTTCTCATTATGACTCCTCTGGCTCTTTTTTACACTTCTTTTCAAGGATTGATTATCAGTTTCACCATTCTCCTGCCCCTGACCGCCATTAAACTCTTTCGAGCAAAAAAACCTTTATTTTTAGTCATTCTAATTGGTCTTGGTTTTCTTTTCATCATTCCCTTTTTTCAAAATTCAGTCTTTGTCAACCAACTTAACCAAACGCCTGTTTATGAAGCGATTGACCCTCAACGAACCTACAAACAAATAACCGAGCGGTTCTCTCAAGAAGATGGTTTACTTGAGCGGATAATTTTCCCCCATTGGTTCAGGCGAGCGGGTTACAATAAAATCTTTTTTGCCTATCGTAATCTTAGCCAAGAAATGCTCAAGTTTTTTGATCCAGAAACGCTTTTTTTTCAAGAAGTTCATCCTTTGCAACAAAAATCAGAAGTGATTTTCTACTGGCCATTAATTTTTCTTTTTCTTGGAGGAGTCATTTGGCTTGCTAAAAGCCGTTTTGAAAAAAAACATCAAATCTTACTCCTTCTCGCTCTCCTTTCTTTTGTTTATTATCTTTTCACCTTCAACGATACTCCTTCAACCAAACACAGTTTGACCCTTTTTACTCTAGCAGCGATTATTACCCTCGGTATTGAACTTATTCCCAAAAAAATCTTAGTGCTTATTCTGCCCCTTGTTGGCTGGGCTGTCCTTACTAACGCCTATGACATCAGCCAAAGACCTTTGTTTTGGTATGACAACCGCCCCTATGTTTATACTCAAGGCATTAGCGCCATGGAAACCCTGGATAAATATGACTCAAGCGAAAACATTTATTTCACCTCCCTGGTGGGTAACCCGAAACTCTACTATTACTATTATTATTCGCCTGACCCAAAAGTATTTCTCCATCAATCTTCTCCGATTGAGGCTGGTGAGAAAACAATTCATTTTACTGGTTTTGATTTGACTAAAGAATCGCCCCAAGAAAAATCCCTTTATTTCGGCTTTCTTGGTGAATTCATTGGTTCCAAGTTCCTTAACGACTTTACTGAAGAAGAAATTAATCTTCTTGGCGAACTAGGTTTGAAAAAAGAAAAAGTTTGGAAACTTGATAACACCATTGCTTTTCAATACAGTGATTATTTTATTCTTGCCTCATCGGTTGCTGGACCAAACCATGAAAAAATACTTTAAGTCATTAGTCATTGTCGGCGGGCTGTTAATAATTATCTTACCCTCTCTCTATTTCCGAATTAATTGGTTGGAGATTTCGCCCCACTCAATTGGTTTTGATGAAGCCGCCTTAGGTTATAATACCTATTCTCTTCTAAAAACAGGCAAAGATGAACACGGCAGGGGTTATTCCATTTCTCTGGCTTCTTTTAATGACTACAAACCAGCACTTTATGCTTATTTAAGCATGCCTTTCGTCCAACTCAAGGGATTGAACCAAACTTCCACCCGACTCGTTTCTGCTCTTGGGGGAACAATCATTTTATTGCTCATTTTTCTTATTGGCTATTTCTTTTTTTCCAGAAATTTCAAGGCTGCTTTTTTTACCCTTTTAATCGCCGCGGTTCAGCCTTGGCTCCTCCATTATTCCCGGACCGCCTTTGAATCTAATCTCTCGGCTGTCTTTTTTGTGGCGGGGGTCTTGTTGATTTTGATTAATCGGGGACGCCGAAGCGAATTAGCCGCCATCTTTTTTCTTGCCCTCTCCATGTACAGTTATCATTCCGCCCGGGTGGCCGCACCCGCTTTCCTCTTTTTTTACTCCTTGATTAAGATAGGCAAAAAGAAAAAATTCAAGATGACAAGCCAAAATCTAATCGAGACTTTTCTTCCTCTTATTCTCCTTATTTTGATAACTTTACCCGTTTGGTTGAGTTTAAAAGATGGGCTCATTCTCACCCGTCTGCGCCAGGAAAGCGCTCTTAAAAGACTTTACCCTTACGCCCCGCCAGAACTAATTAATCCGGATAATCTCTGGCTTTCTTTTCCGGCTCATCCGCTTTACTATCTTGTTGCCCAGTTTGTCGGTCATGCCTTTGCTTACTTTTCTCCGATTAACTTAGGCACTCAAGTCTATCATTGGGTCAGAAATTCTCCTCAAAACATCGCCGGTTTCAGTTTAATCGGCTGGGGTGAATGTCTCTTTTTTCTGGTTGGACTGTTTTATTTGATTAAGAATTGGCAGGAAAAAAGCAACCAAATTGTTCTGGCTTGGATAATCGCCGGTATTCTGCCTGCCATGGTTACCTGGAATTGGTTTCATCCTTTAAGAAGCCTTGCCATTTATCCAGCCATCCTCATTGTTTGTGTCTCTGGCATCATATTAGTTTTTAAATCTCTTCCTCGATCATTGAAGGCAATCGCTCTTTTAGGTTTTCTTCCTTTATTCTTAATGCAAACTTCTTATGTGATTAACAATGAGCTTGTTTATAATGTTTATCAGTCTCACGGAGAATATCAGCCCGGTGGTTTTAAACAAGGAGTGTCGGAGCTAGCCGCTATCCAAGATGATTATGATAAAGTAATTGTAGAAACCCCTCACGCCCAAGGTTATATTTTCTTTCTCTTTTATCAGTCTTTTCCGCCTGAAAAATTACAAGAATACGCCAAGAACCGAAAATTACCGGGAACCGAAGGCGATCTTAGTTTCAATTTTGACAAATATGAATTTAGGAAAATATACTGGCCAAAGGATAAAGAATTAAGGCGAACAATTTTTTGGGGAAACTCTTTTAGTTTGCCTCCGGAAGAGGTTTCTCAAGACCCGAATGTTAAAATAATAAAAGAGTATGAAAATGTTGTTGGTAATCCGACAGCAGTGATGGTGGTTAAAGATTAAAGTCAATGGATAAAAAAATATTTACTTATCTACTTTTAGCTATCTTTGCCCTCGCTTTCCTCTTAAGAGTGGTCGGTCTTGACCGAAACCCACCCGAGCTTTTTGGGGACGAGCTTGATGTTGGCTATCATGCCTACTCTCTTTTTAAAACCGGTCGAGATTACAAAGGCAATTTATTACCTACCTATCTTCAGAGCTTTAACGAGTGGCGAGCGCCTTTTTTAATGTACGTTACCGCCCCTTTTGTGGCTATTTTTGGTCTTAACGAATGGGGGGTAAGATTGCCGAGCGCTGTATTTGGAACTTTGACGGTTCTTTTGTTGTACTATCTTGTTTATTTTTTGACCAAAAAGGAAAAACTTTCTCTTCTCGTTGCTTTCTTTTTGGCTATTTCTCCTTGGCATATCCAATATAGCCGGGCTGCCTTTGAAGTTGCCTTAATGCTTTTCTTGATTATCGGTGGCCTTTTTGCTCTGTTCCGCTTAAGCAAAACAAAAAGTCCCCAGTGGGCAATCTTAGCAGGCGCCCTTTTTGCTTTATCCCTTTATACTTACAACACCGCCAATGTCTTTGTCCCGCTTTTCATTACCCTCACTTGTCTGTTGTATCTTCCTTTCTCTAAACAGAAAAAACATATCGCTATTGTGGGAGTTGTCTTTTTGATTATGATTATTCCTCTGGTAAACAATATCGTCTTTGGTCACGCCGCTGATCGTTATCGCCAATTCTCGATTTTCTATAACCAGGAAATTGTGGGCAAGATTAATTTGATGAGAATCTATCCCAACACTAATCCGCTGATTGAACAAGTCTTCCATAACAGACCGATAGAATGGTCTAAAAAAATAATTCAAAACTATGCCACCGCCTTTTCCCCTCAGTTTCTTTTTATTCATGGCGACGTTACTTTCCGCCACTCTCTTCATGAAGTAGGTCAACTGCTTTGGTTCCAACTACCGCTTCTTTTAATTGGTCTTTTCTTTTCCATTAAAAAACATCAGAAAGAGCATCTTTTTTGGTTAGGTTGGCTCTTAATTGCTCCCCTTCCTGCCAGCATCACTATTGACGGTGCTTATCATGCCACCCGCCTTTTTCTGATGGTCGTTCCCCTTTCTGTTCTTTCCGCTTATGGAGCCTTAATTGTCGCCGAAAAATTAGCTGGCTTTAAAAAGAAATCAATCTTACTGTTTTGCCTGCTTACTCTTTTTATCTTCTTCATCCCTTTAGCTGAATTCCTTAACTATCAGCATTATTATTGGCAGCATTATCCTTTTGATTCCTGGCGCTGGTGGCACTGCGGTTACAAAGAAGCAATCCAATCTCTCGTTTCATTGGAAAGCGAGTATGAGAAAGTGATGATTGAAACCACTTATGAACCAGCGCTTAAGCGTTATTTATTCTGGAAAAAATATCCTCCCCAAAAAGTCTTTTATCTCGACGACCAAATCAAACCTAATGCTGTTGACGGTTTGAGTGGTTTTTGTTTAGACGAAAAAACCTGCTTTGTTGATTTTGGCGGCGTCCTTGAAGAAAAACAGGTAAAAAACGGTATTCTTTATCTAATTTCTCACGAAAGGAATGTTTTAGCCAATTGGACAAATGACCCACCAGGTTGGATTAAGGTTATCAAAACAATAAAAAATCCCTGGGGGGATCCACTTTTTTATTTAGTCACCGCCGATTAAGTCTTCACCATTAAAAAAGCCGTCCGACCGTTTTTAAACTTAATTTCTTTTAAAATCCAGTCAGGATCGAATTCGTCTGGAGGAATCACCCAAGGGCTACCAATAAAAAGGGTGTCTTTTCTTAACTTATCTTTAGGCCAATAGATTTCTCGGAAAGTAAACTTATCAAAATCGACTGAATCTTCTGTTTTTATTTTTCGTCGAGGTGAATTTTGAAAAAGAAAAGGGTCATATTTCCCATAAAAAAGGAGGTAGAGGTAAGGAGCACCAATCATCGTCGTCCCTTCTAGCTCCAACTTGGGGTCAATAACTATCTCTTCATATTCATCTCGGTATTGCCAGGCGGATTGGGACATTTCTTTCATGCCATAACTCCAGAATTCGGAAAAATGGATGGGAAAGTGAAGATAATAGATATCAAAATAATAAATTAGGGAAACACTGATAACCAGAATAACCAACGTTGTTGCCATTAACCTCTTGAATAAACCCTGGCGTTTCAAGTAATCAAAAAGCCAAAAGCCGCCGAAACCAATTAATATCTGAGGCGCAGGAATAACGCTCAAGCTGCGCAAGGAATGCTGGGAAGTAATGGCCAACGAGGCGGCTAGCGGACCAATGAGCAACCAAAAAGCCAGAATTTTTTTGCTCTCCTTCTTAAGCAACTTTCTCTTGAAAAAAACCAACCAGATGCCTAATAAAAACAAAACGATTTCAAATGAATGGAAAAGACCAATACCTGGGTAATCGGGCAAGGTTAGCTTAGTGCCATCAAAAAAAAGGAAATTCAAATCCCAATAGTCAAGATAACGCCCCAGCCAAAAATTAAACAAAACTAGCGGCTTATTATTAAAAACAGTTGCCAAAATACCGGAAAATTTTTCTGACCAAGCAAGCTCGCCAATGATCTCATGGTCTCGACTAATAAACTCATTCATTGCCCTTGTACTTCCCTCTGGTCTTAACATTAAAACAAATAATGGTAGGAGAGCTATTAAACCAACAATGACGGCGATAATTGTTCTTTTGCGGTATTGCCAGAGCTTTTGTCGAAAAATAAATGCCATAGCCAAAACTAAAATAGGAACAACGACTCGTTCACCGTGGTAACTATACATTGATAGAACAAAAAATAAAGCTGATAAAGACATTGATTTACCTTTTAATCTTATTGCCCTTAGGAAAAGCCAGACACCAATAACCATCAAAAACAAAGCTAAAATGGCTTCAAAAGTCGCCCGAGAAAATTGGATATGCCAGGGATTGATTGCCAAAGAAAAGCTGGCAAGAAGAGAAACTATCTCATTCTTGGTCAACTCTTTGGTTAATAAATAGACGAAAATGATAGTCAATGTTCCCACCAAAGCAAGGGTGAACCTTGTCCCAAACTCATTAAGACCAAAAACAGCTAAAGCCGGCGTCATCAAATAAATCAAAACCGGCGCTTTGAAATCGCCAAAAGAACGAAACGCTAGGGGCATTAATTGTCCGTGTTCATCCCGAGCCGTTTTTAGAATTGAGTAGGCGTTGTAGCCAATGGCAATTTCATCAATGTGCAAGGAAACGGGATGGCTGGCGAGTTGCCAAAATCTTAAAAATCCTCCGAGAAAAACAATGGCCATTAAAAACACTAAAATTCTTTTTTTCATGTCTCTTCCTCTTCAACTGTGAGAAAACAATCTTCGTTTGTCATTTTCATAAAAAGGTAAATCACTTCTTCATCTAAGCCCCTTACTTCATCGGTCGCCTCAAAACAAGGAGCAGTTGAGAGCCAAACCTGCTTTTTCTTTATCCGGTAATTAATCAGTTCCTCTTTTTCTTCTGGAGTCACTATGAGCAATCCTTTTTCTCCTGGATTAATCTGCCAATTATCAAACTGACCAATTTTAATGTTATCAATTTGGTTTATCCATTGACGGTAAGTCACTTCTCCTTTTTCTAAGTTAGTTTTTTGCCAGAGCTCATCGATTGGATAGTCGAGATAAAAAAGGAGTTGAGGCCCCAAATCAGGTGAATGTTTATCGGTGATTAAAACTTTATCAAAATCTCCTCGGCGAGATTGAACTTTGATAACTAGCTCTTCAATTCCCCATTGCCAATCTTTTTGAGCGCGAATTGGTTCTTTGAGAAAAGCGTCCTCAATAACAAAGCCAATATTCATCAGTAATAAAATAATTAACAAAACAATCTGGTATTTTTTTAGCTGGCTGCCGACATAACCAATCAATATCGCCAAAATGGGTAAGACCAAAACTAGCTTTTCCTGGTTCGGAGAAGGATAACTCAAAAGAGAGGGAATGAGGGCTAAGATAAGGCCAATAATTACCCACCGACGGATTCTTTTCAAGTCAGGTTTTTTAAACAAATACCAAACTCCTACTAAAAAAAGGGGCAGGAAAACAACCAAAAGCGGCCCAAAATTAGACAAGCCATGAAGCGGATTTTTGTCTCCAGTTGAAAAATAAAAACTAGGTTTAAGATGATCAAAGAATACTTTAATTAATTGAATCAGATAAAAACTTTTGTTATAGAACAACTTCCCTAATAAAGGCTTGCCCGCAATTATGTTTTCTCCCCTCATCCGGTTAATGCTGTTGATTATCGCCGGATTGGTTAAAAAGCCTAAATGCTTGTGAAGTAAATCTTGCTGCCAGCCACTTGTTTGCCAGTAACTAATAATCATTAGAATCACCAATAAAAAAGCTGCTAAAGATAGGATGCCAATTATTTTAAAAGCTTTTCTTTTTTTTAAAAACAAAAACAACCAAAAACCGAGAATAGTCAAATTAAGAAATAAAGTAACGTAAGAACTAGTCCGAGAAAGCAAAATCAAGCCGGGACTAGTGGCTAAAACTAAAAGTGCCCAAACAGCTAACCATTGATTGCGTGGGAAAAAATGGTGGCAAAGACCGAAAAAAGCCACTAGTCCCAAACAACTAAAAAAAGCAAAAGGTAAACGAACGGCAAATTCACTCAGGCCAAAAATCTTAACTGAAAAGGCCACTAAATACGAAGGAAGAAACCATTGATAGCCTTCAAAGGAGGTAAAAATCAAAGGCAATTTTCTGCCAATTTCGTCAATTAAGCCAGTCGAAAGTAATTTTCCCCGGTAACCTAATAAAGCCTCTTGAGAATGAAAACCGGTGGGATATTCACCTAACCAAGCTAAGCGAAGAAAAAAACCAAGCGCAAAAATGACTAATAAGGAAAAAAACCAAAATTTATCTAACTTCTGCCAATTAAACGCCGCCATTTTTGCCCCAGTGAGATAATTAAAGTCAGCCAGTAATATCTCAGCAAGCCATTATATCTTTTACTACTTTCTACCAGCCATTGATGAGTTTGTTCAGGCATTGCCTTACCAGCGGCGCCATGATAATGAAGCACTTTGGCAACAGGTAAATAGAAAACCTTAAAACCTTTTTGGTGAGCGCGACGGCAATAATCTAGGTCTTCAAAATAGAAAAAATATTTTTCATCAAGTAAGCCAATTTGTTTAATTATCTTTTGGGGTATTAACATGGCTGCGCCAATGACGGCGTCTACTTTTATTGGTTTTTTTAAAGAAGGAACATATTTCTGGTAACTCCCTTCTTTACCTAACCAGAACTCTTTGATTGCTCCCACGAGAGAGGGAAAATTAAAAACCGATGGTTGAACAGAGCCATCAGGATTAACTAACTGGAGACCGAGAATTGCTTGGGGATGCTTTTGGCCAAAATCAACTGCTTCTTTTAAAGTCTCCTTTTGTACTTGGGTATCAGAATTGAGTAAAAGAATAAATTTTCCTTTTGCCTTCTTAATGCCTTTATTGACTGCCACGGCAAACCCCCAGTTTTGGTCAAGGAAAATGCTTTGGGCTATCTTTTCTTTCTCTTTTTTTAAATAATCAACGCTACTGTCGGTGGAGCCATTATCAACGACAATAACTTCAACGGATAATTTACCTTTGTTTTTTTTAATAGAAGTTAAGCAGGCTCTGAGAAGTTTCTTGGTATTGAAGTTGGGAATGATTATTGATAAATCCATTTAGAGATTTAAAATTTTTCTGTCGGATATAATCGCTTCTTCTTGTTCTTTTAATCTTTTGGGGATTAAACCTGGCAATTTGATTAAAGCCGCCAAAACCACTTTCAAATAACCGGGGTTCTTTAAGCGATAAAAAATGCCGACAATGTGTTTAGGCATTAGCTTGGGGGCGGTCAAGTTTTTCCAAATAAACAAGAGTTGGTTTCTTTCCTGAATCAAAGAAACATAGCTTTTTCTTAATTTCTTAAAAGTGCTCTCGTGTTTATGGACTACTTTAGCCCGAGGGTCCCATAAGCATTTCCAACCCCTTTTTTGGGCCCGGTAGCAAATATCAATATCTTCCCAATAAAACTTAAAACTTTCGTCAAAGCCACCCAATCTTTCCCACATTGATTTTCTAAAAGCACCACTGCCCCCACTCGCCCAAAAAGTCTCATGGGGAGTCTTGGTTTTCTTTCCAGCGGCGTGAATGATATAACCCTTGAGGAAATAGCCCTTGGTCCAACTTAGCTTGGGACTGTTAATTTCATTAAAAGAAACGGCAAAGACGGTTGGGTCTTGAAAATCCTCTTTCAGAGATTCAAGTAAATCTTTTCGGGGAATGACATCAAGATTGAGAAGAATAACAATTTCATGTTTGGCAGCCTCAACCCCTCGATTGACGTTGCCGGCAAAACCAAGGCGCTTATGAGGAATAAGCTTCACTCTTGGGTATTTTTTCTTTATGTATTCTAAGCTCCCATCCTTAGAGTTGTCATCAGAAACAATAACTTCATCAGCACCAACCGCCAAAACTCGCTTAAAATTTTTCTTCAAAAGACTTAAGCCATTCCAGTTAGGAATGACAACCGAGAACTTCATTTTTTTCTCGTTTTTTTAATTCCTCTTTCATAAATAAGCAAGCCTCCAG
>Ga0209636_10004184_pt1 | contig 14718 bp, 10 predicted proteins | sample DeeMarSWOR152_54_FD_187464 | JGI IMG/M metagenome (GOLD analysis project Ga0209636, IMG submission 187464) | Marine sediment microbial communities from White Oak River estuary, North Carolina - WOR-1-52-54 (SPAdes) (version 2) | ecosystem: Environmental > Aquatic > Marine > Intertidal zone >...
CCACCGCATACCCAATATCCTATTCATGCTGACAAAACAATTTGTTTTGCTAGTGCTTTTGGAGGAACCTGACAATTATATATTCGCTGGAGGAGTACCTAGATCTGGATTTTACGTTTTGAAGGTTAAAAAATAAAGGCACGTCTTGGTGTTCATTTTTTCGTTGTATAGTAATTTCAATAATTAACGAAATTATGTTCTGGGATTGACAGGTGTAATAGATAGGTCTATAATACTCTGATGGCTGGAAGGAAAAAACCACTTCGACACGATAAGAATTTTTTCAAAAAGAATAGATACCTGCTCATCTTTATCTTGGTCTATATTATTATATCTTTATTACATTTTGACGCCAAATTGTTTAGTGGCGGAGATAATGCTATATATATCATCCTCACAGAATCGATCGTCTCGGGACAGGGGTATAAAGACATGTATTTGCCAGAAGAACCGCCACATACCCAGTATCCATTCGGATTTCCTCTTCTCTTATCGTTGCCTTTACTCATCTTTGGTAGAAATCTGATCATTCTGAAATTATTAGTAATTTTGACTGGGCTTGTTTCATTTATTTTTGTATATCTAATAGCCAAATCGTTATTCAAAGATAAAACCTATATTGTTATGCTCTTCTATCTCTCGATGCCGATTCCTTACGTGTATAACGCTCGAATCCTAACCGAGATACCCTTCATGTGTTTCTCTTTAGGTGCTATATACTTCTTTATCAAAGCTCGAAAAGATAATACACTTTTTTATTATATTTCATTCATTTTAGCGATTTACGCTTTCTTTATACGAACGGCTGGCATTTCATTGATTATTGCAATGATGCTTTTGCTCATATTTAGAAAACAGTATAAGTATTTTGCCATTTTTCTTTTAGCCTTTCTTGCTGTTTTTCTTCCCTGGCAGATTAGAAGTGTTCATATTTCAAGAGAAGTGAGTTATATTGATCAACTTCTTGCGAAAAATCCCTATGAAATGGCATTAGGAAGGGCAAATTTTTTTGATTTCTTAATAAGGGCTTGGAGAAATTTTATTCTTTACGCATTTATGCTACTGCCAAAGATGCTGGCGAGTATCATCCTATCAAGGCTGATTGCGGTAATTCTTGGTATCATTTTTGTTGTACTTATGGTGATTGGGTTTTTGAAGAAGATAAAAAGATTTTCTGTAATAGAAATGTATTTTATATTTAGCACAATTATAATACTGCTATGGCCCAGGATTTGGTCGTCAGAAAGATTTTTATTACCTGTTCTCCCATTTGTTGTTTATTATGTATTCGATGGTCTCTTATCGATAGCAAAGAAAATTCGATTTGAACATCTCAGCAGCGTGGTGATCGGGATACTCGTTTTAACAAATTTTGTGGCCATTATTTTATATTCAAGGGGTACAATTAGAGCCAATATGAACTATCTCAAGGGTGATAGGTATGCAGGGTATCCTGATGATTGGCGAAACTTCTTTACGGTCATTGAGTGGGTGGGAGACAACATTCCCAGCGATAAGGTCGTTATGGCAAGAAAGCCGGAGTTTGTATATTTACTGTCGGGACGTAAATCTTTGACGTATCCGATTACGAATGATCACCTCAGGGTGAAAGAGGCGATTAGACAATGCGATTATATCATAATAGACAATTTCTACGGAGCCCCAGCCGCAAGGCTTTGGCTTATACCAGTTCTTGAACAGGAACAAGAAAATTATAGACAAATTTTTAAAACAAAGATTCCCGAATTCTTTCTTCTGAAAATAATACAGTAAGGTACCGATCATCACGTTCATTTTTATCAAAGGTATACCAGCTGTACTCAGCTAAGTGCGGTATGCTGTACCTTATCGTTTTGAGATGTTGTATCAATCTTTCATAAATTGTTTAAAATTGACATATATTAGGAAAGGACGTATAATGAGATGATGTTGGATGAGAGAGCCCACCGAACAGAAAATGGATTTTTTAGAAAAAACAGGTTTTTGCTACTATTTCTCTTGATCTATATTGTCTTATCTCTTTTGCTCTTTGACCCTAAGTTGTTCACTGGCGGTGATAATGCAATTTATGTTATCCTCGCTGAATCGATTATTAGTGGCAAGGGATATCGGGATATTTACTTACCAGAAGAACCACCTCATACTCAATATCCTTTTGGATTTCCACTTCTCTTGTCAGTGCCCCTACTCATCTTTGGTCAGAATCTCTTAGCACTGAAATTCTTTGTACTCTTAACAGGACTTGGCTCATTCTATTTCATGTACCGGATAGGGGAAAGTGTGTTTAGAGAGAAGATTAATTTTATTATGGCTTTTTATCTCTCAATGCCAGCAGTCATTGAATACAATCATCGGATTCTCTCAGAAATGCCATTTCTTTGTTTTTCTCTGGGCGCCTTATACTTTTTTATGAAGGCCCGAGAGCTGCGCTCTCTTTTCTATTACATTTCATTTATTTTTGCAACATACGCTTTTCTCATACGGACAGCTGGTATTGCATTAATACTCGGCATGATGCTTTTCCTGCTCATAATAAAGCAGTACAAGTATTTTAGCATTTTTCTTTTCATTTTTCTTGCTGTTTTTGTGCCATGGTATATAAGAAATACGAGTATCTCGCACGGAAATGCTTACATTGAACAACTGCTTGCTAAAGATCCATACCAAATTGAATTGGGACGAGTACATTTTCATGAACTTCTGATAAGAATTTGGCATAATTTTTGTCTCTATTCTTTTGCTGGTTTACCAGTGACATTGCTGACAATCCTGAAAGGCAAAACAGGATTGCTGATAATGGTATCTGGCTATATCTTGACACTATTTACCATTATCGGCGTCATAATACGATACAAACGTGTCGACATAATGGAATTCTATTTTCTATTTGCGGTATTTATTTTATGTATCTGGCCGCGCGTCTGGACTTCTGAACGATTGCTGATATCGATTTTACCGATAATCGTTATATATTTATTTCTTGGTCTCTTCTGGTTGAGCAAAGAAATAAAGCTGAATTACATCATATCTGTAGCTTGTGCTATTTTCATTTTTCTAAATCTCTTGAGTCTTATTCCTCAAGTAAAGAATGCATTGGCCAACAATAGTGCATATATGAAGGGAGATAAGTATTCTGGATATGAGACTGACTGGTTACACTATTTTATGACGATTGAATGGATAAACAAGAACATTCCTAAGGATAAGATTATTATGGCAAGAAAGCCTGAGTACGTTTATCTTTTGTCAAAACATAAATCATTTCTGTGGCCGCGTACTACTGATCGACACAAAGTGAAGGAAGCGGTTGAGCGAAGTGATTATATTATAATTGATGATTTTTACCACTTCGGAGGAACAAAACGATTCCTCATGCCCGTTCTCGAAAAAGAACGAGAAAACTACAGTGTAGTATTTGAAACAACTTCTCCTGAGTTTTATCTATTAAAAGCATTAAGGTAAACAGTCTATCGTTTTGTCAGCACAAATCATTTACGTGTAGTCTCCTGTTGATCAAATATAGACGTGTTTTTCTGCAAAGCGCTTACGTCAAACGAGGTAATCATAGATATGCAGAAGCTTCAAAGAATACCTCGCTTCTGTAATTCTAAATGAATTTGAGGATATTCAGTTTGTTTCTTTCTCAAAAAGCCTTGGTCTTATTGTATAAGAGGTAAAAAGTAAGCCATAATCTTGACACCCCAATTTTATTGGGTATTATGATAGAAAGGTAGGATTACTATATAAAAATTGTACGAGGTTCTTAGTCAATGTACGTTGTTTATTCCTTTCGGATTGTCAGAATTGACATAGATTCACCGTGCAACATTTAGTTGAATTAGGTACTGTATTTATCAATAACTTCTTAAAATATGTAGCTTAATTGGCAAATATGACAAAAAAGCATACTGTAACGATGCCAAAGAAAAGAAGATTTAGGCAACATAATGAGGAATCTTCTAAAAAACATAAATTTTTCTTATTATTTATATGTATTTATATCATATTGTCCTTTTTACTCTTCGATCCCAAATTGGCCACATGTGGAGATAACGCCGTTTATATCATTTTAGCAGAATCAATCATAAGCAGCAAAGGATATAGGAATATTCACTTACCGGAAGAATCGCCGCATATTTCATTTCCTTTTGGATTCCCACTTCTGCTTTCAATATTTCTACTCATCTTCGGTACAAAGATCATTGCTCTTAAGTTTGTGGTTTTTTTGACCGGGCTTTGTTCATTTTATTTTATGTATAAGATAATTGAGGTACTGTTTGAAGGTAAAATACCTGTCGTTATATCCTTTTATCTATCTGTTCCAATATTTATTGTTTATAATCACTTAATTCTATCTGAAATGCCATTTCTTTGCCTATCCTTAGGGTCGATTTATTTCTATATGAAAGGTCGATCAGATAAAGGATTTTTCTACTACATTTCCTTTATTCTTGCGATATACGCTTTCTTTGTACGAACTACTGGGATTTCACTAGTTGCCGCTATACTACTCTTCCTTGTGCTTAAAAAACAATATAAGTATTTTGGGATTTTTTTTCTAATTTTCCTTGCTTTGTTCATTCCCTGGTACATGCGAAATTCGAACGCATGTACAGAAGGTGGTTATCTTACATCAATTTTTCTAAAAGACCCATATCAAATAGAACTAGGTAGTGTTCGAATCCCTGAATTGTTAGCTAGAATTGGCGAGAATTTTATGCTTTATTTTTATACAGCACTAACAATAACATTGCTTCCAATTTTTGCAAGAAAAGGATTTTTGCCTGTGGCTATATTTGGCTCTCTTTTTGTTTTGTCCACTCTTATAGGCTTCGTAAATAAAATCAAAAATATTAGTTTGATTGAATTATATTTTGTGTTTGCAACAATAATATTGCTTAGTTGGCATCGAGTGTGGTCCTCTGAAAGATATTTGCTATCAATTTTGCCGCTTTTGGTAATTTATATCTATGCGGGTTTTTATCAAATTAGCAGAAAAGTGAAAAAAGATTATCTTGTCCCCGTAATCACTGGAATGCTCATTTTTCTGAATCTCTTGCATGTTGTCCCCCTAGTAAAAAATTCACTTACAAATAACATTGGATATGTGAAGGGAGATAAATTAAGTGGATATGAGGCTGATTGGAAAGCCTATTTTGTGATAATCGCATCGGTGAATGAAAAAATTCCGAAGGACAAAATCATTATGGCAAGAAAACCTGAGTTTGTTTATCTTTTAACAAAAAATAAATCTTTTACTTATCCATTTTCCGAAGATTATAATAAAATGAAGGATGCAATCAGTCGAAGCGATTATATCATCGTCGACCATTTTGGATGGTGTAATCAAGCAGAGCTGTATCTTTTGCCTGTGCTCCAATTAGAACCGGAGAACTACTTACTTATTGATAGAACTGACGTCCCTGATTTTTATCTGTTGAAAGTAAGAAATAAGTGATAAATCTTGACACCTTGCTATTAATGAATATTATAAAAATAAGGGTATGATAAAAAAGCTCGTTGAACAATTCAGGACGTTGTCAAAATATTCACATGAAATCGCGAAACTGCTTGAGAAATATGAGAAATACATGGTGAATAAAACTGAAAATGCCTATATTCTCGAGAGAAATTTATCTGAAATTGAAAAAACCGCAGGTAATATGTCAGAGATCAATCCGAGGGAATCACTTGTGTCTTGGATAACTCAGACAAAACAGGAATTGGAAAAGGCAAAGGAAGATTTCAGGTTTCAGTTTGGTCAGCAATTTAAGGAAATATTGCAGAACGAAGGAAAGAAGTTGCGTGGTCAATATCCGTTGTTGAAGATTGATTTTTACACATTAAGGCTGAAGTTCGAATTTGGTGAAGCAACACTCTATTTCGGACCGGAGATTGAGAAGATACGCTCAAAGATTCCGCTCCAACCCAAGGTAATTTTTGAGACAATGAAGAAGTATGATAGCGATTTACGTACAGTAAAACTTACTCCCGAAGATATACTCAAGACACTTTATGAGGCCTATAGCCGAAGGCTTAAATTAAATAACAAATCTTTTGGTGACAAGCTGTTGATTACCGATGTTTTGAATGAGTTTGTTATGTTGAAGCAATCAAAAAGATTCTTTGCTGATCCACAGAAGGCCAATTTCCGTGAATATTCCAGAGTGAAATTGAGTTATTTGCTCTATATTCTGAAGAAATCTGATTTATCAGATAAAGGACTGAAATTGTATGTCGCGACCTTTGATGCGACCACCGACAAAATGCATTCAATCTGGATACCGGAAAATGAACATGGAGAAGGAACATACTATTCGTACATTTCATTTGAAAAGTGATCATAAGAATTAAATTACTATCATAAATTTTTTTGGAAGTCGTAAAATGGGCAATAAACGATTGGATCCACGATTAGCTAAGGCGATCATTCATAAACTTGGAAGTTTTGGTACGCCTCCAGAATTTGGCATTGAATACTTTAGCGTTGGACTCGAACCCTATCTTGAGGTTATTGAAAATGAATATCTGAGAGATATGCTGAAATATAATCTCTCTTCTTTTAAACTGATAACCGGCAATTACGGAGGCGGAAAAACACATTTCCTCTATTCGGTAAGAAACCTCGCTTGGCAGAACAATTACGCGACGAGCTATGTCAGTTTAAGCCCAACCGAATGTCCATTTGACCGCTTAGAATTGGTGTACAAAAAAATAGTTTCCAACATAACACTCCCTTTGACGCAGAATTTTGTGAGTCAACCATTGCATATCGGTATTGAAGAATTGCTCAAGCACTGGTACACAGACCTGAGGGAAGATAAAAATGACATCGCTAAAATGAGAAATCTAGAAAGCTCGAGTTTTACGAATGCCTTAAAAGGAGCGATAGTAAGCCTCTCGGCTGATGATGAAGAGGAATTTAGTGGCATTATGCAATGGCTCAAAGGTGAAGATGTGCCAAGGGAATTGAGATTGAGATACCGGATATCTGAACGGATTGATCGCAGTACTGCATTTAGAATGCTTCGCAGTCTAGTTCAATTCATTAATTCTATTGGTTATTCTGGACTTATTCTTCTTTTTGATGAAGCGGAACGGGGAATGAGCATTGCTTCGACACGTGATAAACGAAGGGCGCTTGATAATCTCCGTCAGCTCATTGATGAATGTGGTAATTCAAGGCTTCCTGGTGCAATGTTTTTCTATGCGATACCTGATGAGGACCTTCTTCTTGAGGGTAGTGGTGGTGTCTATGAGGCGTTAAAACAACGGCTGCGTTCGAGTTTTACAAGAATAAACCCTATGGGAGTGAAGATTAATCTCGAAGAAATCGGTGTAAGTCCAGAAGGATTTCTGAAAAGCCTCGGAGGAAAACTGACGACGGTTTTTGAGAGTGCTTACAAGACTGAATTGAATAGCGGGGCAGCATCTGAGTCGATCAACAACATGGTACATGTAGCACTTGAATTACAATCGCTGGACATTAGTTATCGGAGAATTTTCATTATTGGAATAATTGAAGTATTTCAGCTTATAAAAGAAAAGGGCGCCGTGGTGAGCAAAAGTGATGCACAGCAGATTCTTCGCTCTACAGTAAAGATGCTTTCTGAAAAGGAAAAAGAAGAAGTCGAAAAAGAAGAATTTTAATATACTGATTCATCGCACACATACCATAGAGAAATAGGACGTGCATTATCAAATGTTTATAATAGAGTGTTCAAGTATGGAATCTGCTCAAGTTTGCATATGAAAGAACGAGATAATATAGTAGCACATCCTATCTTTGGTGAGGGGATTGTTGTTGCAACGAGATGGGATGGGGTAGAGGCGCAAGTTAAATTTCGTAGCGGATTATGTCTTTGGTTGCCAGCGAACTGGCTTAAATCAATTACAGCGCCGAAAGTAAAATTAGATCAGATTTCTTCAAAAAGATTACTCGAGGCGTTCAGATTAGGGGTGGTTCCTCACCAAGATATTGAGCATTTTACCTTCGGTCGGGCATATGAGATTGGTGAGATACAGCAGGCATTCAAAGATCTGAAGGCAGGAAAAGGTGGTGTTGTTCTCATTGAGGGAGCCTACGGCTCTGGTAAGACACATCTATTAGAATATATGCGCCACATCTCTTTGCGGCAGGGGCTCGTGACAGCATACTGTGAATTGAGTATTCAAGAAGCACCATTGCATAGACCGAAGCGAGTGTATCGTGAGCTCATGTATAACTTGCGCTATATTAAAAACAATTGTGAGTATCACTTTCGTGATTTGTTAAGAACAGTCGCTCATATAGAGATTGGTGACCACTGTTTCTTTACGCCGGTCTTGAAGAGAGTGAAAGATATTGATAATGGGGATTTAGCAAGTGAAGTTTTCTGGCAGTGGATTGAAGGGGAATCCACAAAAAACTATGCAACTGATCCAATAGCACCCTTCAGGGTACGCGGCGGTCAGAAGATTCCTGCGCTGTATGATTTCTCGACTGCGTGTGATTTCTACACATACCTACTCTCCGGTCTCGGTTTTTTGATAAATAAATCACGCTTAGGTGGTTTTGTTGTCATCCTCGATGAGATTGAGACTATTACCCATGTGTGGAATTACGCTGCTTATAGCCGTGGGTTAAACTTTCTCGAGGGACTTATCCTAGCTGCATACAATTGTGAAGAACTGAAACGCGTTGAAAACAGAATGATCCATAATAGAGTGAGGCCAACGCCTTATATTTACAGACAACCTCACATTCTACTCATTTTAGCTACAACACCAATACACGGACTTCGTGGTATGGAAAATATTGTAAATCTCATTGAAAAGAAATTGTCCCTCCGAAGATTCAGTAGGCCTGAACTAGAAGTGATCTTTAAAAACTTAATCGACGTATACAGTTGCGCCTATCCTCATTTTACTATAGAGTTAGCACGAAGAAATAATATCTTGAATGCGGCTTTGAGGAAAGGTAGTGGAGAGTTAAGAGAATTTATTAAATTTTCGGTTGAGGCATTTGATTGGCTGAGGCTCGGTACACAGAGACCGTTGTACAGTGGATCCACAACAGATTAAGAAGCAATTAAAAAGAACCTGGTCACCCTTTTTCAGCCGTTTTGGCAATTTTACAGAAATTCAAGAACTCACTATCCCACATATCTTGATGCGGCACAATGTCGTGGTGATCTCACCTGCTGCAACCGGTAAGACTGAAGCAGTCATAGCGCCACTCATCGAAAATCTATTAGAAAAGTGGGATAATAGTGCCGAGTCTTATCTGAAAATCCTCTATATATCACCGACAAGGGCTCTTGTGAACGACTTATATCGTCGATTAGTTGACCCGATTACCTATGTCGGTATTGAACTCGGTCGCAAGACAGGCGACAGACCTCAACTTGATTACAGAAAGCTTCCAACTGTTCTTCTAACGACACCCGAATCATTCGATTCACTGTTGACCCGCCACTCCAAAATCTTTATTGATCTCGAGGCGGTGGTGCTCGATGAGATTCATCTCCTCGATAACACACCAAGAGGCGATCAATTAAGAATCCTTTTGAAGAGACTACGAAAAATAAATAGCAGACTGCATTATTGTGCACTTTCTGCGACAATTGATGACCTCGATATTGGTTCGAGATACTTTGCTCATCCTCAAGTGTGTTATTTACAGTCTATGCGCGCTATAGAATACACATTAATGCCTCACACGAATTTCATAAAAAAGCTTTTCGAAATACTACGTGAGCGCAAGTTGAAAAAAATTCTCATTTTTTTTAACGCCCGCAGTTTTGCAGAATTGTTTTCGCAAAGGTTCAATCGTCCACCCTTTGAGGATGCAGTATTAGTACACCATGCAAGCCTGCAAAAGCAACGGCGCGAAGAGGTAGAAAGACAGATGAACAGCAGCGAAAAGGCAATTCTCTGTGCTACGTCAACACTCGAATTGGGGATTGATATTGGTGATATTGATTGTATTGTTCTCTATCGTCCACCATTTAATGTTTCGTCATTGCTACAACGGATTGGGAGAGGTAATCGGCGAACCAATAAACTGTATGCTGTTGGTGTATATACAAATAGATGGGAGAAGATATTGTTTGAAACATTTTTTGACTGTGCAATAAACGGACAGTTATTCGATAGACACTACCAACCGTCGCTTTCTGTGATTCCACAACAGATCTATTCCTACTTATATCAACGCCGCCGTATCGGCTCCACGCTCAAGAGTGTCCACAGGATCTTAGTGCCGCCATACGATGAGGGACAAGTCACTGCAACGTTCAAGAAACTAGTTGATGATGATAAAATTAGAGAAATAAGGCGAGGGATATACTTTCTTACCAGTAAATTGGAGAAAAAGATTGATTGGGGTAAGATACACTCAAATATCGCTGAAATATCATTTGGTGAGTATGATGTATATGATGTTGCGAGTGGAAGATTAATCGGTCGAATTTTTTACCTGAAGAATCGATTTATCTTGGGTGGACGATGCTGGGAACTTGTTCAGATCGCAGAAAAGGAGAAGAAGGTTTACGCAAGAGATATTGGAAATGCGCCTGCAGTGGCCAAGATATTTGAAGGAAAGGGTGATGGCAATTACAGCTATCTCCTGGCGCCGATTTTAAAAAAGAGAATTTGTCCTGAACTGGACCTCACGGAAGTTCCTACAGCATCGGATGGTACAAATATATATATCTTACACCTCTTTGGTGTGTTATACGGATTTATTCTTGCAGAAGGCTTGTGCGAAGAGGGTATCGAGGCAATCGATGTAGATGGAAAGATGCTTATCTTGAGCAAATTACAAATGACTGATGATAAGTTTCCATGTCCCACAGTCGATTCCATTAAGCAGGTATTACGGAGGAATATTGCGAAATTTGAGGATGCATTGGGTAGCGGAGCCTATTTCTATGACCTACCATTTGATTATCAGGTTGAAGATCATTATCTCAAATTGGATTTAGATGGATTCCGGGAACAACTGTATTTGTTAAAGCTCATATATGTGTCCCTTAAAGATTTGCAGCATACACTGCAGAAATTGAAGTAAGTATGAACTACACAATTTTTCTCTTGACTTTCAAAGAGGCACGTATACAATTCCATATTAACGTAATGGTAAGAATTAATGAGAGACTTATGATAATGCGAAAAAAGCAAAATAATTTTGATAGGATAAGATTTAATAGCCTCTTATTAGATCAGAGGAATGTCGTTGCACCATTCATGGTGCGTTAAAATCTTATGAAATGTAATAAGATTTTCCTCTCCCTTGATGGGAGAGGACTTCGACGTGAGCTCAGTCGAACGATTAAGGTGAGGGTGATAAAATGATTACCCCTCATCCCTGCCTTCTCCCACAGGGGGAGAGGGATTTGATATATTCGAGGAGGTGATGATTGGAATCCATAAATCTCATTGTCTGGTTTTTGCAGTTACAAAAAAAAGGAGGAGAGGATGAAGTATAGATTATTGGTTGTGCTCATTATACTAGGCATTGGTTTCGCCAATGCAGATTCTGGCTTTATGTTTTCCATAACTCCAGGAAAGCTCATCGAGGGATTTGATCTGGGTTACCATTTCAACGGTTTTGTGCCTAAATTTGGTATTGATTTCGCGAGTGTTTCGCTGAGCCTGACAGACACCTATGAACAACCGGATACTACCTATTCAGACGAAGCGAGTGTTGGATTAACTATAATTGTACCTCATTTTGGATTTAAATATCTCATGGGTAAGAAGAATCTACGTCCGTACGTTGGTTTGGACTTCTTATATACCTTTGGAATGGCGAGTGTCGAATCTGATGGACAGGCTGATGAGGTTGCTGAAGAGGCACTCGGGGATCTCTTGTCAGGAAATTGGGGTATCGGTTTCTGTTTCGGAGGCGAATTTTTTCTCCATAAACAATTCTCGTTTAGCGGCGATGTAGCTTTCAAATACTACAAGGGTTCTACAAAGACCGAAGATGAGTGGTCGCCAGGATATATAGATATTTTTGAAACCTCTCTCGGACTAGGAATGACAGATGTAAGTTGGGGGCTCAATTTCTACTTCTAGTCGACGACTGACAAAACACGTATGAGTAATTCTATGAGAGATCGGGGACTAAGGTAATCGGTATTTCTGTTGTTTTGACAGAAGGACAGTGGGGAAGGAATCCATTTTCGCTGATAGGAGGATAGGATGAAAAAAGACTTATTATTATTAGCTGCAATACTATTCATTTTTGGCTGTGGAGGCGCAGAGTTACTGGATTCACCGAGGATTACCAAGGTAATAATGCATGAAACATCGGTTACCCTGACTTGGGAAGCTGATACCACAATTGAATATCACGAGGATTTCCAAGGCTATAACGTCTATGTATCGAGTGACTCGAATGAACTTCTCACTCGGAGTGGGGAGAATCTCAATAAGATCAATCCTGCAGTGATTGAGGATACTACCTATGAAGTGAGGAATTTGAGCCAGGATACTGTGTTTTATTTCCAGGTGAGGACCGTGAATACCGAAGATAAAGTCGGCGATTATAACGATGACGTGCCTTTTTTCGCAGCGTCGCCGAGGCCAGAGTTTACCGTGACCCTCAGATTCCTCACCTATGAACCTACAAATTATGATAGTTGCGCAATAAAATTCTCTGATGCAACAATCATGGCTGATTCAGCAATGCCGAATGGTGGTGCTGATATGTATGCATATGACCCCCTTTATGATCATCAAACGCTGTTTTTTTCACCTGACACTCATCCCCAATATGGAACGAATTCACGCCATACAAACTTTGTTAACCTTGGGCAACACGAGTTTGATGATATCTCTGAGGTTTCCACAGAGCCAACAGGTAATTATGCAGAATTTGATGAAGGTGATTTAGTAATTGCCAAGACTGAAGATGGTAACTACATTAAGATTCATGTGGGACTGATCGACACAGTTAACGCTCCCTATACTGTGGCTATCACCTACGCCTATCAGAATATTATTGGATTCCATCGTTTTTGATGTGAATAATACGAAGAAGAGGTTGGTCAGACCGCCCTCTTCTTTTTTGTCTTATTGAATACTACATTTCAGAATCAATCCAGTCTAAATATGCCTTGTGGCCCCGTTCAATGGTCCACGAGATAATCTCTGGGACCTCATAGGGATGGTTTTGCTTTATATAGTGCTCTACCTTTTTGTAATTGTTCTTTACCGTCTTAATAAATGCGCCATACTCAGGACTTTGTTCGATTTTACCCTTCCATACGTACAGAGAAGATAATCTAAAAATATTACCACAGATAGCTATTCTCTCTTGGAGTAAGCCATTTATGATCTTTTGAGCAATCGTAACATTTGGAAATGTTGTGTAGACTAGGATAAACTTTTTTTTCGATTTCATCAAAACCGCCACAAAAGGAGCATAGTTATATTAAAGTAGATGAGCAGTGTTGTCGTATCAAGTATGGTTGCGATCAAAGGTCCAGACATTAATGCAGGGTCAACACCTAATTTCTTGAACAAAATTGGTAAGATACCGCCGAGTGATGTTGCGATGACGATCGCAGTTATCATAGCAACAGCAACGGTGACACCGAGCATGATATTACCCTGCAGAATGACGGCACGTAGTGCAGTAATCGCACCAGCAATAATGCCCATTAAGATACCAATCAAGAATTCTTTCCTTATGACACGCCATATATCACTTAATTTGATCTCACCGGTAGCAATGCCTCTCACTACAACAGTTGCGGCTTGCGTACCTGCACTACCGCTTGTATTCATGAGTATAGGAATAAAAAAACTGAGTGTTATGATACTTGAAAGGAGAAATGAGTAGTGCTCAAGAACACTTCCTGAAATAAAACCGGCGAGTGCAAGAATGATGAGCCAGATAACCCTTTTCTCGGCGACACGTAATGGATTAGCAGATAGATATTCATCGGTTACTCCAGCAGCACCAAAATGGTAAATATCCTCACTCGCTTCTTCTTCAATGACATCGAGCACATCATCGACTGTAATGACGCCTTTCATCCGTCCTAACTTATCCAAAACTGGCAGAGCGGGTACATCATATTTTTCAAAGGTACGGGCAACGTCTTCCTGGTCCATATCGAGGCTTACATTGACGAAAGGTGTTTCCATCACCCTATTCACTTTCCTTTGTGGGCTTGTGGTTAAGAGGTCTTTTAAGGGAATAATTCCTTTCAATCGATTAACTTTATCAACAATATAGATATTTTGTATGAAATCTATGTCTCGAGCTTTGTTTCTCAATTCTCTCAGTGCATTTCCAACCTTCACATCTTCGGAAATGGTGATGTAGTCAGTGGTCATTAAGCCACCAGCTGTGGTTTCTTTATAGGCAAGTAACTCACGAGCTCTGATTTGCTCCTCTTCTTCCAGAAGAGGGATGAGTTTATCTGTCTCTTCTCTTGGTAAAGATGCGAAGAGGTCGGTACGGTCATCTGGAGAGATTTCATTAAGAATGTCTTTTTTCTTCTCAACCTTGAGATTATTCAGGAGTTCAATCATTTGGTCTTCTTTTAAGAATTCGAAAATGTCGGCCGCAAATTTTGTCTCTACAGCATTGAGTAATACGAGTTGCTCTTTGAGAGATAGTTCTGACCAAGCCTCTGCAATATCAGCAGGTTCAAAATATGATGTTACTTTTCTGATAGCACCTTTCTTTTTAGAAGCAATTAATTCTTTAATTTCGGG
>Ga0209636_10004187_pt1 | contig 14717 bp, 19 predicted proteins | sample DeeMarSWOR152_54_FD_187464 | JGI IMG/M metagenome (GOLD analysis project Ga0209636, IMG submission 187464) | Marine sediment microbial communities from White Oak River estuary, North Carolina - WOR-1-52-54 (SPAdes) (version 2) | ecosystem: Environmental > Aquatic > Marine > Intertidal zone >...
TATCGTTGCAGGGACAGATCTTGATAATACTCCAATGGATAGACCCGCCACTAAAAGGCTCTATCGCATTTCACGAAACCCCATTTACCTCAGCACCTTCTTGATATTCATCGGCATAGGCATAGCGTGTGCTTCGTGGCTGTTTCTGCTGTTGATCGTGGTATTCATCGTCTTGTATGATATTTTGATCGCTCCTGAAGAACGCTGGTGCCTTCAGAAGTATGGAGATGCGTATCGAGAATATATGAGTAGAACCCCAAAATGGATAGGAGTACCGAAATCGAAGAAAAGAAATTAGTATCCCTTTGGTTGGGTTTCCATGCTTTCGAAGATCAGCAAACACCACTGCACGAGCAGTTTCCCGTTTTAGGAGAGCCCATGCTTGCGCGCGCATCGAAAGCGAAAGGTTTAAATAGCATATGTTAGTTATATCTAACATGGTGTTAGAAATGGCTAACAAAATGTTAGAAATAAGTAAAAAGATGGAGGTGGTAAGATGGAAAACATTGGATGGATAATGGCCTTTGTGGGTACAGGTATCCTCCTTGTGGTTATTGGGGTCTGGCGAATGTTCCGAGGCAAGGAATCCGAATACAAGTTGCAGGAGAAGAACAATTCCAGCCAAGGACTGACAGCTCTTGGAAGTACGTTTGTAGTCCTTGGGGCTGCGCTCAGCGCGACCACGGACAGGTTTGTCGGCTATTCATTCATCGGGGCTGGAGTGCTGTTAGCGGCTATCAACGCTATCTGGTCAAAGAGAGTGGCTAGGAAGCGAAAGCCCGAATCGGCAGGAGGATAGGATCTTGTCCGACCTGTGGTTTGCCTTGGGTGCCATCCTTCTACCAGCCATATTGATGCTTGTCGGCATTCTGATAATATGGAGAATGCTCAAAGACAAGAAGTCAGGTTTCCCAGTGGCAGATGAGAGGACCCGAAGAATCAGCGGAAGAGCAGCTTCATACGCCCTAGTCATAGGCTCATATTTCATGATAGCAATGATCGCATTACTCACCATCGGTCAGGAGTTTCCAGGTCTACCTGCTCTTGCGCCGCGGTATGCCCTAGTAGCATCACTCCTGGCACTGGATCTATCCTTCCTCGGATTGCGCTGGTACTTTGGCAGGAAAGCTGATCTCTGATGGCCTTCAGAACGAGAATCAAGGAACTCCGAGCCAGACACGACTTAACCCAAGAAGATCTGGCAAGAGCGGTAGGGGTACGAAGAGAGACCATCCTCTACTTGGAGAAGGGCAAATACAACCCCTCACTGAAACTGGCGCATGATGTCGCTAAAGCCTTGAAAACCACAATAGACGACCTGTTCATTTTTGAAGATGCATGATGCATGCATATCTATTAAGGAAATGGAGACCAATAAATGAATTTGAGCAAACTGATGGACCTAATCTCCATTTGCTCCTCTATAATCTGTGTGCATATAAGTGCCCTGCTTTCACCGTCTATCTATCAGCTTTTCCCGCTCTCGTTCTACGTAGCAGCCGTATGACCCCGAGCACAAAATTGATTCTCGGCACCTTCTGCATGTAGCGTTTGTAGTCATCACCAAACTTTGCGACAAGAAGCCCTTCTGCCTCTTGAATCCATTTAGCCATCGACGCTATGGCAGGAACCCCTATTAATACGAATAGCCAATGTTGGGAAACTAACATAGCGCCGCAGATCATTAGTACCGCGCCAAGAAATTGCGGATGGCGCACAATTCCATACGTTCCACTCTCTACGAGCACCGTGGTACACATAATGCCTCTTCCCTCGACGGGCTTCCCTCGTTTCCTGAAATAGATTAACGATATTTCAAGGAATAGAAAACCAAGCGCTAAAACACCCCATCCGACATAGAAGAGTGCCTGCAGACCGAACGAAGGCCCAAACACGAGCCCATAAACAATGCCGCCAATCAGTTGCGCAAAAAGTGAAAGAAACGTCAACCAGGCCAGCAAGTTCACCCAGCCAGTCAGCTCCGGATACGTGATTCTTATCGCGTGCACGGGACACTGCGTTTCACACTTATAGCATTGTCCGCAATCTGATTCTCGGGCAGGAAACGCCTTCTTCGCCGAAGTTGGGTGGCCAGCAGTCGCTACCCACTCGTACAGCTGCTGTGGACAAACCTTCAGACATACGCCACACCCTGTGCAGATGTCCCAGTCAACCGCCACATAGGTTCCTCGTATGGCCAGTTTCTCAGGGGGATCCACAGGTCCCCAAACCGCGACGCCTTCCTCTTCTTCGACTTTCTTCCGATTCTTCTGGAACTTAGGATCGATAGGCAAAGACGTCTTCCTTCTGAAAGTGGCAACTAACTACCTATTGGAAAGAAAAACCGTATATAATTTTCCTGCATGCATTCGCTATTCACTCGATAGACATGTGGATTGCTGAAATGTGAGTCGGAACAGCTATGAAACTTCGTCAGGAAATCCTTTGTATTCGATAACACCAAGTTGCTTGTACAGATCCAAAGTGTCTTCAACTACCCATTCAGTTCCTGTAACTTTGCCATTAACTATGCGATAGATTTCAACACCCACAACTGTGATCTTGTTCCCAGTAGGGGTTAATCCACGATATTCGCCTGTATGTGTCCCCGTAGCTTTGAAACGAACCCACACTTTGTCCCCTTCAGCGATGATGTCCTCAATAGTCAAACGGATATCGGGAAAGCCCTCGCAAATGCAGTATAGTATCGTTTGACACTTTCGAGACCTCGTTCTTGACGGCCATAGTCAACATAATCGGGTGCTATTAAATCGTCTAATGCGTCTAAGTTTTGCTTGTTAAAAGTTTCATACAGACTGCGGACAATAGCCTTGTTCTCTTCTACTGACACGAATATCACCTCCTCCCAATCTGGATTTGCTGGTTACCGTTAGTTATTGTTTGCATGCATGCAACCTTGCGTTTCGCATATGCACTAGGCAAAAGTATTAAGTCGATGTTGAGACAATTTATTAGGCGTTTTTGTGTGGTGTGCTTGAAAAGATGGAAGGCGTTTTGAAGCGGTATTTCCCTGTAATCCTTAAACCTACCATTCTGACTTTGCTGTTCTTCGTTACGATTGTGTGGATTCATCTAGCGCTTTCCGCTTTTTCCCCTTACTGGTTCATAGATCCTGACTTCACACCTGAAGTGAGAGCGAAAGAGATTGCCAGAGCAAGTGGCTTGGGGTCTTTCTTGCTGAATCTGTTACGTGGAAACTTTGGGTATTCTTTCATGACTCGGGCTCCAGTTTTGGATGAATTGACTTTCAGATTTCCCACAACCTTTCTTCTAATCAGCCTTTCCACCATTTTCTCAGCATCGATCGGGATTGGTCTATCTATGTTATTCGAGCCTCGTAAACGGAGGCCTTCTACCTTTGCGCATTCGCTTAAGGGGTTCTTTTTTGGCTTGGTGCCTTTCATATCCATCCCATTCATGCTCTTCTTCTCCTACTACTCATACGTATGGTTTGGTTTCCAGATATTCCCAGTGAGAGGGCTGCATAGCATTCCTCCCCTAACAGATCCTCTCGCTTACAGTAGGGATATGCTTTGGCACCTTTTCCTGCCTGTAGCCACGTTGACTCTTATTGGTGTGGTTAGAATCATGTTGGTTATTTGGAGTAGTGGCTCCACTTTCACAGGAAGAGCCCTACTAAAGAGAATGTTGCTGCCGTGGACGACATTTGACTTTGCCGTCTTAATATCTGCAGTAATCATAGTAGAATGGTTCTGGACTCTACCCGGTTTAGGGCGTCTTCTAATAACTAGTCTGATGGCTGTTGATCATAATACGGTGGTTGGAGCATTTGTGATGATGTTGGCGCTTTCGGTCGGTTTTGGGTACGTTTCTGTCTTGCTGGACTTCATACAACGTCTGGTGGGTTTGAATGAGGATTTGGAGAAGAAGATTGCGACAGAATCCAAGTTCGACCGGCAAGCAAAGGAGGTTATAAAGGATTGTGTCAAACTTCTTCTGAGAAAGAAGGTTCTGATGATTGGCTCAGTCATTGTCATCGCCTTTCTTATGTTAGCTGTGTTTGCTCCTTTCGTAACGCCATACGACCCTACGTCCCCTGAGCCCGTCGCCCAGCCCTTTGCAATGCCAAGGTGGGTAACCGTCTTTCCTCAATTCAGAGACCTTCCTCCAACTCAGCTACATGGGATTCTTGGGACAGACAGTTTTGGAGCAGACGTCTTCTCACAGCTGGTCTACGGAGCCAGAACCGCAGTAATGCTGACCCTTCTGACAGCCATTTTTGCAGTCATCTTAGGTTTTCCACTCGGATTCTTCGCTGGCTATTTCCAGAGTTGGGCTGACAACATCACAACACCCGTCGTCGACGCGTTACTTTGTCTACCCCTCCTCCCAATTCTCTTAGTCAACATCTACTTATCTGGAAGATTATGGATCGTTTTTCTACCGATCTCACTTTTGTTCCTCTCTTCGCTCGTGATAAGGGCCTTTAGGAATACGTTTCTAGTGCGTTCTTCGGATCAAAAGCTTAGGGGGAACACTCCAGCAGAAAAAGTGCTTAATTTGTTGAAGGATTCGTCCACAAGTTTCTGTTTGACCGCGATAGGTATGATGTTGCTGTCAACGATTATTGAATTCTTGGGGTTTGGTGATCCTCGCGTTCCAACTTGGGGAAGGATGTTTTACCAAGCCTTCGGATTCGGCGGTTTTCAAAGATTAGCTTGGTGGTGGATTCTTCCGCCAGTGTTCTGCATCGCATTATTTGCTTTAGGTTTGCTTCTGGTGGGAACGGGACTTGATGACGAAAGCTCGTAGGACGTAGGTAAAACTCTGTGGGCTTCAAGATGGCGCGGGGAGTGGGATTTGAACCCACACGGACATGGAGATATCACCCAATCTCCCTTTCTTGCATGCAAAACGCTTCACAAATCATGTTGGAAGAAGGTAAGATTCTTTAATTCATGCGCATGCAAGAAAGCCGTGCATGCCTCATGAGGCAGCATAACTTTTAAGGAAGCAAACCGTAACTCTGAAAAAGTGAGCGGGTGGTTAACTCCCTCCGTTCCGCCAAAAAAACCCCAAAAGGGAGAAATACAAAATTGCAGAGATTTCAAAAGCAGTTTTCGAGACGAGAAAAAAGCGTACAGTATAAATTCGGTTCTGGATATGCTCAAAACCCCGGAGTAGGGAGGTGAAACGTTGAAGTTAGATAGTCGAGACGTGAGTTTGACAGCGCTTTTTGCGGCGCTGTACGTGGTTGTTAATGTGGTTCAGATGTTTTCGGTGGGCAATCCGCTGGTTTCTGGACCGGTGCAGTTGCGGCTTGCGGATTGTATGATTGCTTTGGCGGCGTTGTTTGGATTGCCGGTGGTGTTTGGCGTGACTATTGGCTGTGTTGTGAGCAATGTGCTAAGCAACATGATGTATTTCTTGGGGCCGGTGGATATTGTCATGGGGCCGATTGCGAATTTTGTGGCTGCGAGTTTGGTTTTCTTGTTGTGGCGGCGTCGGTTGTTGGCGTGCGTCGTCGGTGCGCTGCCGGTCGGCTTCATCGTCGGCGGATATCTCTGGTGGTTCTTTGAGGCGCCCGAGGTCTTGGCATTTCTGCCGGTGTGGCTGGGGATGATTGTCAGCATTACTATTAGCAGTCTGATAGCCATCGCAGTCATCGGCTATAGCTTGCTTCTTGTCCTGAGCAGGCCAGAAGTCATCGGACCCTTGAAATCTCGTGGATTGAAGGTTCTCACGGAAAGCTAGTGACCCATAAGTCCTCTTCAGTCTCTCTAAGCACTGAGGAAATGCTTTAACGCCTTGAACGTAGCTATAGCTACGATTTGCAGCCATAAGGGATGCGAGAAGGAATGAAAGCGCCTGATCTGAGTCCAGCGACGAAGGATCTGGCGTTGGTGTGCTGTTTTGCCCCGTTGTACACGCTTTTCTCGTTCTGGCCGTTGGCTCCGATGATTGGTGTTGTTGGGAAATCGATTACGATGGCGGCGGTTATGGCGCCTCTGGTTGGGGTGTTGCTTGGTCCCTATCTGGGAGCGGTCACGGCGGGTCTGGGCGGCATTGTTGGGGCTTCACTTGCGCAGGGAGGCTCATTTAATCCCATTAGTTTTTTGCCTGGAACGGCGGCGGCGTTCTGTGCGGGTTTGTTGTATCATCGGAAAGAGAGAGCATGCATTCTGCTATATGCCGTGTTTCTGTTGGCATTGATCTTCTATCCGCCTGTAGGTCCATTCTGGCTGTATCCCTCTTTTGCTTGGTTCCAACTTGCTGGACTTCTCATTTTAGTGTCGCCACTAAGGTCAAAAGCCATAGATTTTGCAAGAAGTCAACAAAGCTCAACAAAGCTGCTTCTCGGGATTTCTGTAATCTGTTTCATAGCAACCATGTTTGCGCATGTCGTTGGCTGCTTAGTGTTTGAGATTACGGGTTGGCCGCTGGTCTTTCCGCAGCTAGACTTTTGGCAGTCAACCTGGCGATTTCTTACGTTTGTGTATCCGATTGAGAGGATTGTAATTACGGCGTTGGCCACGCTTATAGGATTGCCATTGATTAAGACGTTTGAAGCGATCAGATTCAAGCCTAAATGAGTTGAGGCAAAATGCAGCTTTTCGGAATACAGACCAGACTGGTTAAGCCCAAAGATGACTTGGTTGGCATAGTTCTGGAGGCCCTAGCTAGACAGAGGTTGGCGATTGATGATGGTGATGTGCTGGTACTTGCCAGTAAGGTTGTGTCTCTGGCTCAGGGTCGCCTCGCAAGGCTGGGCACGATAAATCCCTCAGAGGAGGCGAGGAAGCTGGCTGAGAAGTATGAGCTAGATTCACGTTTTGCGGAGGTTGTCTTGTCGGAGGCAGATGAGGTTTATGGAGGAGTTTCTAGGGCACTGCTTACTTTGAAAGATGGCGCTTTGATAGCCAATGCAGGTGTAGATCGCAAAAATGCTCCCGTGGGATTTGTTGTGCTGTGGCCTCAGAATCCTCATGCAAGCGCGGAGAAGATCAGGGCAGAAATTCTGAAGAGAGCTGATAGAAAGATTGGTGTTTTGATTGTTGACAGTCGAGTTACGCCTCTTCGCATGGGCACGACGGGCGTAGCCATCGGGATTGCAGGGTTCAACCCAATACGGGATTGTAGGGCTAGAAGAGACCTTTACGGCAATGAGGTGCTGATCACGCGACATGCGTTGGCTGACGATCTTGCGGGTGCCGCACATCTGGTGATGGGAGAAACTGAGGCGCGTATGCCTGCGGTTCTTGCCAAGCAGGTGCCTATCTCGTTAGCTGAAGAAGCTGATCCTGCGTTGTTGTTGATCGCTGAGAGAGAGTGCCTCTTTATGAGCTGCTTCGTATAGATTTCTTCTACGTCTTCTACGTGTGGTAGTCGGGTACTTTCACGGCTTTCGGCACGTAGATGTTGGCGCTGCCGCATGTTGGGCAGTATCTTGGCTCCACGTCTCCCTCTTCAACCCATTTTTTGCCACACTTCAGGCATATCCATTCGGGCAATGGCTCTCACCTACATTAATCATCTTAAGCAGGTTTCGCTATTACGTCTTGAACCACTTAAATCTTTACCCAACCAACCTGGAGGAAACGACCAGCCAACGGAGTTGGGGTTAAATTTTAACCCCCCCCTTTTTCTATCTCTTTTCCATGCAGGCATTTAGTAGATGAGGGGGATGATTTTCTTTGTCTTCTTCATATATTCCCGATATTCGTCTCCCAATTCTTCGAGAAGCATACTCTCCTCGATTCTTATTCTATATAGATAGCTGGGAAAGAGGACTAACATTAGCAGAAAGCCGTAAAGGCTCGAAAAAATCAGAGGGATTCCAATACTGAATAGAATGGTGCCGAGATAACATGGGTGTCGGATATGTCTATAAATACCATGTTTGATGATTCTGTGATTCCGCAGAGTTCTCAGGTCAGTTAGAAAGTATTTGCCCAAGGTTCTCATTGCCACCACACGCACGTAGACACCTATCAAAAATAGACCTAATCCAGCCACATTCACTAAACTCAAACGAACAGCCATTTTCTGAATCAGCACGAAATCCCACAATGTAACAATTAACGCTGAGAAAAACAAGATGAGTCTAATATAATATCCTGCAATTTTGTCTGCATTTTTGGTCTGAGACACTACTGTTTTCACCCTGCTCTTTGACTATTTCACATGCATACATACGCCTAGTTTTGCCCTACGCATGTGTATCTTCTTGAAAATCTGAACCATAATCTTTTGAGAAAGCATTTAAAGCTATCAACTATGCATGCGCGCGCTGGAAGGAAGGAGTTAAAATTTAACCCCCCCCACACACCATGCATGCATTCAGCCCTCTCGACTGTAGAAATCATACCAATTAGCTAGGGCTAGCTCTCTAATGCCCTCGCGATATTCCACGTAAAAGTCAGGAAAGCTCTTGGATTTCACTGCCTTCTTCTTGCTCATTCCTTTCTTGACCAGTTCCTCCATTGTTGAAGAAGTTGCTTCGAAGAAATTTGTGTAAGTCTCAACCTCCTCCAAATCACAAAGAGGTCCGTGCCCAGGAACTATTGTCTCAATCTCCATCGTTGAAAAATGCTTCAAAACATCTAGCCATTTCTCTGGGTTGAATGTGCGGTCACCAGCATAGAAGAAGCTTTTGGCAAAGATGAGGTCTCCAGAGAAGAGTGTCTTTTCTTGGGGCAGGTAGATGTATGAAGAGTCCTCGGTATGTCCTCTCGCATGGACGATTTCTACAACCAAGTCTTCGTCTTTGAGGACTAGGGATTTCTCAAATGTCAGTGTCGGTTGATACTTGGCGGTTTTTCTGAGCTTTCTGTATGGTTCACTGGCTATTATGCTACAGTCTCTGAAAACTGGAATCCCGCAAACGTGGTCCAGATGATAGTGTGTGAGAATCAATTTGCTGATAGGAGGTTCTATCTTCGACTCTAGGGACTTCCTGAAAGCGTTGGCAGTTTGTGTGGAAACCGTTGAATCAATTACGATTGCATAGTTTGGCAGTTCTATTGCTCCGATATTCCCCTTTCCCTCACCACTCGTGTCAGCATATACCCTTTCGCTTACCTGAGTAGCTTCCATTGTTCATCCCTCTATTTCTGTCAAGTAGACCGTCGCAGGGCATATTAACTGTGCGTGCAGCAGAAGACCAAATGGAATTGTCTTAGAAGCTCTAGTGAGTCTGGAGGTTAGAATTTAACCCAACCAACCAAACGGTCAATGAAGTATGCATGAATCTGCATCTGGGTTTGTGCACTTACCTTATTTTGACGATTTAATATTATTCAATGGTACTTGCACTGTGGCGTGCGTGTAAGCTTATTTTACTCGCTTTGACGTATAGCTGCCTTGATCTTTTCAGCAATATCATCAAGTTCTTCCCTGTCCGGTCTAGTGCCGTATTCAGGACCTAACTTCAGTCCGAAACCATCATCTTTGAATCTTGGAATCACATGCAGATGAACGTGAAATATATCTTGGAAAGCGGCTTCTCCGTCGGCTAAGAACAGATTCACCCCTTCACATCTTATGCCTGAGTGCCTCAGAGCCTCGGCAATACTCATCGCAGCTTTGAACATGTGCCCACCTGTGCTTGGATCAAGCGCTGAGAGTTGCGCAGCGTGAGCCTTCGGAATAACTAGCAGATGCCCTGGATTCACCGGCGTAGTGTCCATGAAAGCTTGAACTTCATCGTCAGAATATACTGTGCTTGCAGGTTCATCCCCCTTGACTATGCGGCAGAAAATGCAGTAATCCATATTTAGACCTCAAATCCTATTCATAGAAGGTAGTATTTTAGAGTCCCTTTTCTCTCTGTATGCGCGAGCTTATGGTCTGAGATTTGGGTTGGTTGGGTTAGATTTTACCCCCCCCACTTTTCAACAAGGGATCATATTGGAAAGATCAGTTGATCATATCTGCCTACATTTAGTTGTTTCTGTCCTCGGAAGAGGGTCACATAGCCATTGTTGATTCTGATCTTGTCGTTGGCTTTAGTTTGTCTGATCTGATCATTCCACAACGTGAGCGTTATTGTTCCTGTCTCGTCAGCTATCAAAGCTTCTGCGACTTTTAGCGGTTTACCAGTAGTTCTTGAGCGAACCTGTCTTGGTTGGGAAATCTCCAGAATCTTAGCTTCGATGTCTACTCCTCTCATGTCAGGTGTCAGTTCGCTGATTTTCAAGCTTTTATGTCGTTGATCCGGGCTCATTAGCTTCTCGTAGTAGCGTCCTTTCCAGGCTGGTTCATCTTTTGTCCAGCCTATCTGCACAAAGCCAAGTTTCTCATAGAAATGTTTAGTTCGGACATTCCATTCAGGGGTGCCCAAGGTCCATACTCTTGTGTCAGGAAACTTGGTAAAGACTTGTTTCATGGCTTCGGTGCCTATTCCCCTGTTATGGTATTCTGGGTCAACGAAGATCCGTTCTAACTGGTAGTGGTCTAGCTTCTTACGGCTCGCTATCAACCCACCAACAATCTGCCCATCGTGAGTTATTTTGTAGTAGTGGCAGAACTTCATCATGCGGATTTGGAATTCAGTGGAGTCATAACCAGGAGGACCTCCTTCTTCTAAAGGCCTGCCATCCTCCCCTCTCGTTGGCGCTCCAACATCAACGTCACTATTAAAAGCCTTCTTAGAGATTTCAGCAAGCTGGGCAGCATCCTCCTCCCTAGCCTGCTCGAGAGTCATCTTTCCGGAATCTAACAAGACTGCTCACCTTACACATGATTCGCATTCCCTAGTGCCATCTGAACGAGTTGGGAACCCGGTTATATAAACAACAGCTACACTAGATGCATGCATGAACTGTACCATCACATAGTCTATGTGCGCAAATGGGAAATGAACGAAAGAAAGGAAGAGAGAGAAGCCAATACGTATACTAGAGCCATACGCGCGCGCCATCGTACTCATGGGCACGTTGGTTGGTTGGACAAAACTTTGCCCCCACACATTATTGTACTTCAATCTCGCCAATTCAGAAATCTATTATGCCTCCTAACTCAGACTGATTAGTCGGATTGCTCAAATGAATAGGAACATCGCCATAGTAACAGTTCTTGTTGTCGCGTTGGCTTTAGTAACAAGTCTTGTTCTGCTCGGACTGAACCCTTCCCTCTTGGACCCGCAGAAATTCGAAGTCACAAATATGAGACTAACCTACGGTTCTCAAACATTCGGCTCCTTTCAAGCATTCATTGTTTTTACGTTAAGAAACCTCGACGATTCGTATCTGAACACTGTAGGCGTAACAATAGACGGAGTCCATTTTGGGCTCTCTACATTACAGCTTCCGCCAGGACAGACACAGGAGAAGTCGCTTCCTCTCAACAACTTGGTCTTGTCAAGCTCAAAAACCTATGGCATAACGTTAACATTCACATTTGCTGACGGGAAATATCAAACTCATTCTGGTTCATACACTACGCCACAATTCAAAGGTGAAGTGACAGTTACGAGCTTATCACTGACCTTGTTCACTTACCTCTACAATTTCCAGGTGAAGGTCAAGAACACAGGAAATCTGCCAATTACAATGGCAAAGTTCAGATTCCGCAATGGATTCGAGCAAATCCTCAGTCCAATGTATGCTTTGCCAGGACAGACCCTGTCTGGTGGAGAAAGCTTGTTGAACTCACTCGTTGAAGGTTCCACTTATCCAGTTACGATTAAAGTAACCCATTTTGATGGAAGCACATCGACAATAAACACGTCGGTCGTTGCTCGGTTGGGTTAGAGTTTAACCTCGATAAGCATGCATGCGCACGCTTGGTTGGTTGGGTTAAACTTCAACCTCCCCCACACACAGAAGAATTGAAAGATATGCAGACGTATTGTGCATGCTCAGCTTGATTCTCGCCAAGAAACACGTTTGGGAAATTTCACGTATTCAAACCAAGAGGAAATTCTTCAATGTTTTCTATGATAGTATAGTCATCATTGGCTTCTGTCATATGTAACTTCTCAACCTTAGTTAAATATGATAAGTTGAGATTCTGAGCCTCGTCAAGAGCGTTCTTGTATCTAACCTCATCCAAATCAATGTGGGCAGGCTTCTTAAGACGTAGTCGTTTGCTGCTTAGCAAGCTCATTTCGCCTTCTTTAACAAACTCCCCCAGTCCAATATGCGGGATATATTGAATATCCGTACGAAGATAAGAGGCTAAAATCCCCCCATAAAGTTCGTTGTGCAACTTGATTACTTTTTCATTTCCTTTTCCTAACGTTAGAAATAACCAATGGTCCCACGATTTTGCAAAACCCTTAAGCTCAACATCAAAAGATTTCCAGTGTTCCAATACAACTCTGACATGACTAGAAAAGGATTGCCTAGACAATAACGATGAATCAACGCCGTAAACCACAGTCACATGAGGTCTGATTAGTTTGTACGAAGGGTCGTATTTTTTCCTAAATAGCTCAATCTTTTCCGTGTTGATTTCTGGATAAAAAACTAATCCACGAAACACCATAATATCAATCCTGCCCTTCTATATCTTGCACGCGCATTTGCCATCTTATTCAAAGGGCTATATGCCACCAGACCAGAATAAATAATTGCGCCCCCATGCTGCCTATTGGTCCTGCCCGTTTTCAGAACGAGCTTCATAGCTTTGGCATTTGGGTCATCCAATGTTGGTTGGTTGATTGGGTTAAAATTTAAGCCCGAACCAGGTTGGTTTTTATCCGTCCGTTTGGTTGGTTGGTTGGGTTGAATTTTAAGCCCTTCCTTCCTAATTTTTTTAGGCAAATGCTCAAGCAATGAATTTCTTCCATAAGTCATAAGAACGGTTTAAGGTATATTGGGTGATTCAACTCACCTTTAGGAGATTTCAGATGAAAGTACTGTTTATAGAACCGCCGAGAGAATTCTGGTTTGTTATGGGAGAGTATCTTCCTCCGCCATTCGGGATCATACAGCTTGCAGCTTATCTTGAAAGAGAAATCGAAGATGTAGAAATAGAGGTGCTAGACTGCACAGCTCAGCAACTGGGCTGGAGCGACATCACCAGGAAAATTGAATCGTCCAATCCAGACATCGTGGCTGCAAGTGCATTTGCCACCTGCAATGTCTACCTAGTCTTGAGAACCCTCGAGATCGCAAAAAGTGTGAACCCTGAGATTTTAGCGGTTACTGGTGGTCAGCATTTCACTGCAACAGCTCAAGAAAGCTTGGAGAAATATCCTGAGATAGATGTTGTTGTCAGAGGAGAAGGAGAAGTAACCTTAACGGAACTAATGAAGAACGCAGCCAAGAAATCTCAGCTTTCGGAAATAAGGGGTCTATCCTTCAGGCACAATGGGAAGATCATACATAACAAACCACGACCACTAATCAAAGATCTGAATGATCTTCCCTATCCTGGATATCACTTTGTCAAAGACCTTATCCATAAGTATCATTTTTCAGCAATGGCAGGTCGAAATGCCCCCTATGCCCTCATCGAAGGTTCAAGAGGGTGCTCACATAAGTGCACATTCTGTACGCAATGGAGACACTGGGGTGGAGTTTGGAGACTCAAGAAGCCAGAAAGAATCGCAGACGAAGTAGAGTTCTGCTATGAAAACTATGATAGCAGATTCATCTGGTTAACAGATGATGATTTTGGCAAAGGCAGTCGCGCTGATAGCCTTGCTGATGAGCTTCTCAAACTTGATTTGGGAGATGATTTGATGCTCTTTTTTCAATGGAGGTGTGATGATGTCATCAGAAATGAAGAAGTGCTGCCCAAGTTGAGGAAGGCAGGGCTCTATTGGGTCATGATGGGAGTAGAGAGTCCTAAAGAATCTACTCTGGAGAGCTTCAGGAAGGGCATAGAGGCAGAACAAGCAACCAAAGCTGTGAGATTGCTGAAAGAGAACGATATTTTCTCACATGCCATGTTTGTCATTGGAGATAGAAAAGACACAGAAGAGTCCATTGAAGAGTTGAGAGAGTTTGCAAATGAATTGGATCCAGATTTTGCTATTTTCACTGCTCTCACACCCTTTCCAGGAACGGAAGTTCATGAAGAAGCTAAACGTAATGGTTGGATAGAAGATTTCAATCTGTCACATTACGACATGGCTCATGCAGTCATGCCTACTGAGACACTGTCAAGGATGGAAGTACAGGAGGAACTCTACAACTGTTACCGCAGTTTCTACGGATCATGGAGAAGAAGACTAGGAGGACTGTTCTCAAGTAATAAACTAAAGAGTAGGCTATATAGACACATGATGGGACAGGGCGTAGTAAGACAGTTCAAAGATCTCATCCAACTGAGAATTTGATCTATTCGTAGGGAATGAGCAAATCACAGGGCGTGCATGCATGCATCTAATGAAAATGAACCATTCTACGGAACAGGCAAACACATCTATGAAATCCATTCGCCAAGACTTGACGCATACTTGCACGCCTATAATTCAGACACAGGATTTGACGGACTGCTGACTATAATTGTTCACCTAACAAGCGAGTGCATCTAATAACTAACGCAACCCGCATGCATGCTTAGCGCATTCTGTCAGTCTTTTGCATGTCAAGCATTCGTCTGGAATCTCAGCACCTTTAAAGAATAACTTGAAATGTCTAAGATGTGGACACCTTGATGGGTTTTCTTTCTTGACATTCGGTGAGTGGTTAGAAGATTTTGGGTTCTCCTTTTCGATGTTTGGTGAGTGGTTAGAAGATTTTGGGTTCTCCTTTTCGGAGATGACGTCGATTCGCTTTTTG
>Ga0209636_10004188_pt1 | contig 14710 bp, 13 predicted proteins | sample DeeMarSWOR152_54_FD_187464 | JGI IMG/M metagenome (GOLD analysis project Ga0209636, IMG submission 187464) | Marine sediment microbial communities from White Oak River estuary, North Carolina - WOR-1-52-54 (SPAdes) (version 2) | ecosystem: Environmental > Aquatic > Marine > Intertidal zone >...
GTGGCTGGGAAGAGGGGGGAGGATACCCACAGAGAAAGGGGACATTTTCGCTGGGCACTTAAGGGGACAATTTGCCTGGGCTTAAACAGGACCTTTCAAAAGGCTCCGAAAAACCCTTGTCCCATCGCTTCAATGCTTTTTGGTTTGTTGCCCGAATTCCCCTTGGCTCCCGAAATGACCCGAGATCCCCGGAAAAGTCGCTCCTCGCCGCTCAACGGGCTGTTGCCCAAAACCCATTCCGCTCACCGAAAATAATTTTTGACCATTCTAACGTTCGCTTCACTGCAAATCCAAAACTCGCCCTTTGGGCTCAAACAGTTTGATTTGCGGCCGTTTCGCTTCACGAAGAATGGTTACCAAAAATTCTTTAATGTTCGCTCCAGGGATATGGGCAACAGCTCGTTGAACTTTGACATTAACTCTCGTGTTCGTGTTTCGTGTCCGTGCTCGTGAAGCGGGTTCATTTGTCATTACTCATCAGCCATTTGACATTTGGCGTTTCTCATTAGTTATTTGGCATTTGAACTTCGACATTTGATATTTCTCCTTTTGCCTCCAATCTCTCGCTTGACGTCTCGAAAAAACTCGCTCTTCGCCGCTCAAAAATCTTTTTTCGGACATTCCAACGTCTGGTTCGTTGAAAAAATCGCCTGAGGCGCTCCTTGGTTCCCAAGACTTGGCGAAAAAATCTTTGATTCGCGCTCAGAGCTCCTTTTCCGAATTCCCAGGTATCTGAATTTCGCTCATGGACACTGGTGTTCTCCTTAGCCTTCCGAAACTCCCGTCATCTCACCCTTGACATAGGTGAATAAATTAGAGGAAAATAGGTAGTCAAGACCGCGACTATCGATTGTCAATCCATACCCAAAAAGGGACTAATCACGGGTTTTGTCATCTCTCGATTTTTGTTCTCCATTCCGATTTATGAATTCACGGCGTCAATTCGTCGCGGGAAAAAGCTCGTATGTCATGGGAGCATGTGGCATGAGGAATGACGGGCCATTTTCATGAAGGAGGCGATATGCCCGAAGCAGAACGCGCCTTGGCTGTATTCATCGACTTCGAAAACCTTGCCCTGGGAATAAAGGGGAAAAGAAATAAGAAGTTCGATGCCCAGAAAATCCTGGAAAGGCTTGTGGAAAAGGGAAAGATAATCGTCAAGAAGGCATATGCGGACTGGACCGGTTACGACGATTACAAGAGGACGTTTCACGAGGCGGCCATTGAGCTCATTGAGATCCCCAAAAGGGGTATGGCCGGCAAAAACTCGGCAGATATCCGGCTGGCCGTGGATGCGATAGACCTTTGCTACTCCAAGGAGCACATCGACACCTTCGTCATCGTTTCGGGTGACAGCGATTTTTCCCCATTGGTCTCCAAGCTCAAGGAGAACGGAAAGCACGTCATCGGCCTGGGAATGAAGGGCTCGAGCTCCAACCTGCTCATCAATAACTGCGATGAGTTCATCTACTACGAAGACCTCGAACGACCCGTTGGTATTCCACCCAAGATCGGAAAGGACCTTCCCAAGAGGAAAAAGGATGCGTTCCAACTCCTGATCGATTCGGTGGTCGCCCTGGTAAGGGAGAATAAGGAGATCCTCTGGTCCTCCATGCTCAAACAGACGATGAAGCGGAAGAAACCCTCTTTTAGCGAGCACTATCATGGGTACCGAACCTTTAGCGATCTCCTCGAAGACGCTGAGAAGAGGGGGCTTGTAAGGCTCAAGACTGACCCCAAGAGCAATACCTATATCGTGGTAGGCTTCGGCAAGGAATCCTAAAACGGGCGAAGATCATGATAGCCTGAGAAAAGTCCCTCGACGCGTCCTTGCACGCAACCCCAATTGGAGCGAAAGATGAAGGGAAATTTGGTTGATGTGGGCGATTTGATTGACGATTACTGCCCCCGCTGTCGGTTGCTCCTGAGCCACGATGTCGCGGCAGTGGTCGAAGGTGAAGTCAAGAAGGTCCGTTGCAGAACGTGCCTCAACGAACATCCCTATCGGCATGGCAAAGGAGGGCGCAGGGAGGAAAAGGATGATATCAAATCCCTCTGGGATCAAGTCCTTTCCAAGATGCCCAAACCTCCGAAGAGGTAATGAGAACCCCTGTGTTTTCGGGAGGAAAAGTGGAGAGGGTTATCGACGGTATATATTTTATTCCGGGCAGGGATGAGATGATACCGGATTCGCACGTCTATATCCTTGGAGATCCGCATTCCCACGACCTCTCGATGGTGGATGTGGGCTTGGTGGGCAGAGGGGAAGAAAAACTGGACCACATAGAGCGGGCGGGAATGGGGTTGAAGGACATTAAGAGGATCATCCTCACCCATACCCATTTCGATCACATTGGCTGCATCAAGGAGATCATGGGCGGACTTCCCGATGCCGAGCTATGGGTTCATCAAATCGAGGCGGATTATCTAGAAAGGGGCGATGAGAGGATCATCCATGGCAATGAGATGTTTGCCGGTTTCATACGATTGCAATACGGAATCAGGGACGGTTTCTACCAGTTATCCGTCCACCGGAGGCTTACCGAGGGGGACATCCTTGAAATAGGAGGCTTGAGGTGGGAGGTGCTCCATATTCCCGGCCATTCCGCCGGGGGAATCGCTTTGTACAATGGAAAGGAGAAGGTTCTGATTCCGGGGGACACCGTATACGCGGATTACAATATCGGGAGGTTCGACTTATATAGTGCCGATGGAGGTCAATTGAGGCGCTCCTTGGAGCGGTTAGCTCCACTTGAGGCTGAGATACTCTTGCCCGGGCATAATCGAATTCTGAGGCAAGGGACCAGGGAATCAATAAGGGAGACGCTCGCCCGGTGGAAGCAGTACCTGCAGTGAATATCGTTCAAGCCCTTCAATTCCGCTGGTCAAAGGAGCTGGCTGGATATCCCGGTGAATCGATGATTAGCTCCAGCCGGCACTCAAGGGTATTCCCCGTTGGGCCGCTTTGGCTCTGATGAAAAGGGGGAGAATGGGGATGAATCGCTCAAGGGACGTTGCCATCCTCATATTCGATGATGTGGAGGTCCTGGATTTTTGCGGTCCCTTCGAGGTCTTTTCGGTTGCGGGAAGGGGGGACAACCTTAGTCCTTTTCACGTTTATACCGTTGCGGAAACGTCGAAACCGGTAATGGCCCGGAACAACCTCAGCGTTAATCCGACGCATACCATTCTCGATTGTCCCCAGCCGCAAATCCTCCTGGTTCCAGGCGGAAACGGCACTCGCAGGGAAATGCACAATAAAACCTTGATCGACTGGATCAGAGACCGTTCAGGGGCAGCCGACCTGGTGCTCTCTGTTTGCACAGGGGCTCTCCTCTTAGCGAAAGCCGGCCTGCTTGAGGGCTTGGCGGCAACAACACACCATAATGCCGTGGAGCTTCTGAGGGAGGTCGGTCGCGACACGAGGATCGAGGAGAACAAGCGCATTGTCGATAATGGCAAGATCATCCTTGCCGCGGGTATATCTGCAGGTATAGACATGTCACTCTACGTTATCTCCAAGCTGTTGGGGAAAGACCAAGCCTTGAAGACCGCTCAATATATGGAATACCATTGGAAGCCGGAATCATGAGTATGGATTCAAGACTTCACAGAAGAGCTCTCTCCTTGTCGTACTTCACCGTAGGATACAACATTTCGGAGGGGATTGTATCAATCCTGGCCGGGGCACTCTCAATCGGATTGGGGCTGAGCTACCTCTACGGCTTCTGGCACGCAGATCCGATGGTTGGTAGATTAGGTGTTTTTCCCTTGCAATTTAAGCCCTATTGCGTTATACATAATGAGGTCTCTGAAAAACTGGAAAAACGAGCTCTGAGCGGGAATCAAAGGTTTTTTCGTTAACCATTCTTAGTGAAGCGAACGTTAGAATGGTCGAATAAATATTTTTGAGAAGCGAAGAGCGAGTTTTTCAGAGACGTCATAATCGTAAACCGTCAAAAAGGAAGGCGAGGGATATCCTCGCAATGGCTTGAGAGGGCAGGCGGTTTGGTAACCAAGGTTCAGCGGCCTTGGTTTCTTTTATAGTGGCCGGGTGAAACCGATGAGTCGAAACCTACAATGGAAGCTGTTGTTGATTCTCTTCGTGACAGTGGTTGCCTTCATCTATTTGGCCCCTTCTGTGGTGGGCGAGATCGGGGGGTTCTTGGGTAAAATACTTCCCCGAGATAAGATTCACCTGGGTTTAGACCTTCAAGGGGGGATGCACCTGGTTCTGGAGGTTGAGGCTCAGAAGGCCGTCGAGAGCTACGTGGAGAGGATAAGGGGAGATTTGAAAGAGGATTTGAAGGGGCAGCGAATCTATGCCCCTCGCATTGAGATGATAAATGGGAACCAGCTCTCCTTGGAAGTGTTGGGCGAAAAGGAGAGGTTCGACGAATTCATCAAGAACAACTACCCCATATTGGTTGAGATATCGGTCGAAGATCACGGGAAATATCGGAGAATTGTTCTGGGGGTCGAGAAAAAGCAGGCCGACTACCTGAAGCGGTACGCTGTGGATCAGGCCCTTGAGACGATACGGAATAGGGTCGACCAGTTCGGGGTTGCCGAGCCCGATATCAGCCCACAGGGGACGGACCGCATTCTGATCCAGCTCCCCGGAATAAAGGATCCCCAGAGGGCCATTAAGCTCATCGGAAGGACCGCGCTCCTGGAATTTAAACTCCTTGACGAAGAGCATAGCCCCCAGGCGGCCCTGAAGGGGAAAATACCTGATGGGGATATTATCCTCTATCAGAGGCAAGAGGACCGGAAAACGGGCAGGGTGAGCAGGGTTCCCTTCCTCCTCCAGAAAAAGACCCTTATGACGGGTGAGGTCCTCAAGGATGCACAGGTGAGATTCGATGATTTCAATCAACCCTATGTGGCGCTGGAGTTCGATCCGCGGGGAGCTAAGATGTTTGATCGAATCACGGCCGCCAACGTAAAGAAGAGGCTTGCCATTATCCTGGACGACAACGTGTACTCCGCTCCCGTAATTCAGGAGAGGATTTCGGGGGGGAGGGCCCAGATCACCGGGGCATTCACCCTGGAGGAAGCCCGAGATCTGGCCATTGTCCTCCGGGCAGGAGCCCTTCCGGCTCCCGTAAAGATCCTTGAAAATCGATCGGTGGGACCGTCCCTTGGAAGGGACCTCATCGACAAGGGATTGCATTCCATCATCATCGGGGGTATTTTAGTCGTCCTGTTCATGGTGATCTACTACAAGGTATCGGGGGCTATCGCCGATTTCGCCTTGATCCTCAACCTCATTCTCATCATGGGGGCCCTGGCTGGTGTACGGGCTACATTGACCCTTCCTGGTATTGCAGGCATTATCTTGACCATTGGTATGGCCGTTGATGCCAACATCCTCATATTCGAGAGGATCAGGGAGGAGCTGAGGCTGGGGAAGACGCCCAGGGCCGCCATAGAGGGGGGATATTCAAAGGCATTTCTCACCATCATGGATGCCAATATTACAACCCTAATCGCGGCGGTTGTCCTCTTTCAGTTCGGAACGGGCCCGGTAAAGGGCTTCGCGGTGACGCTGAGCATCGGAATCGTAGCCAGCCTCTTTACCGCCCTTTTCGTCACCCGGGTGGTTTTCGACCTGCTTCTGGCAAAACGCGTGCTGAAGCAGGTAAGTATATAGGGGAGAGAGCCCCATGGAAGTCATTAAACCGGGGACCAAAATAAATTTCCTAGGAATGCGATGGTACGCCTTTGCCCTATCCGGCCTCCTCATTGGTGCTAGCATCATCTCCATCATCCTCCATGGCGGGCTCAACTACGGTATCGATTTCGCCGGGGGAACCTTGGTACAGGTCAAATTCACGGAACCGACCCAGGTGGAGAGGGTAAAAGAACAGTTGTCATCCGTTGGTTTGGATCGGAGCCTTGTCCAGCGGTTTGGAGAGAGAAAGGAGAACGAGTACCTCATCCGTGTTGAAAAGGTGGTTCCGGATATGGAGGTCTTGTCCCTTCAAATCGAGGAGGCCCTCCAGAAGGCCTATGGGAAAGGCGGAGTGGAAGTCAGGCGAACGGAGATGGTGGGGGCAAAGGTTGGGAAGGATTTGAGGAAGAAGGGAATTCTGGCCATCATCTATGCGATGATTGGTCTCTTGATTTACATCACCTGGCGCTTCGAGTTTATCTTTGCGCTCGGGGCCCTCATTGCCCTGGCCCATGATGTCATGATTACCGTTGGGGCCTTTTCCCTTACGGACAAGGAATTCACCCTTCCCATCATCGCGGCTATTCTAACCATCATCGGATATTCACTCAACGATACCATCGTCGTCTATGATCGAATACGGGAGAATCGCAGGAAGATGAGGAGAGAGGCCTTCGCTAAGATAATAAATTCGAGCATCAACGAAACCCTCAGCCGAACACTCTTGACTTCCATCACCACGTTGATCGTCGTAGTCATTCTGTTCATCTATGGCGGGGGGGTCATTCACGACTTTGCCTTTGCATTGATGGTGGGCATTGTGACGGGGACATATTCATCCATCTTCGTAGCCAGCCCCATCATCTTGAGCTGGCAGGAGAGGAGATAGGCAGGAAGGTTGTCTGCCTTGACAATTGAGCTAATATACTATAAATTTTAGTGTTATCTTGAGGGGCAGTGAAGGAGATGCCGACTTTTATGGCCAAAAAGGAAGCCGTTCAACAGAGCTGGTATTTGGTTGACGCGGACAATAAGGTTTTGGGACGGCTTGCCTCGGAGCTCGCAAAAATCCTCCGGGGGAAGAACAAACCTGACTTCACACCTCACGTGGATACCGGCGACTACGTCGTGGTGATCAATGCGGAAAAGGTGAACTTAACGGGCAATAAATTGAAGGATAAGGTCTACTACCGTCACAGCGGCTACCCAGGAGGGATTAAGTCGATGACGGCGGAGGATTTGAAGGCCAAAAGACCCGAAGACCTCGTTCGGCTCGCGGTCAAGGGGATGCTTCCCAAGAATAGACTGGGGAGAAAGCTTTTCAAGAAGCTCAAGGTCTATGCGGGTGCTGAGCATCCTCATCAAGCGCAACAACCAAAACCCATCGAAATCTGAATTTCAAGCGAGGATCGCCATGGCTGTGAAGAGTTACTATGGCACGGGAAAGAGGAAAACTTCAGTTGCCCGGGTTTGGCTGAAGCCAGGCGAAGGCAACGCGCTGGTCAACAAGAGGTCATTAGATCACTACTTCGGAAGGGAGACGGCCAAAATGGTCATTGAGCACCCCTTCGAGGTAACGGGCACTCAGAATCAGTTCGATCTGGTCGCCAATGTGAGGGGAGGGGGCCTCTCAGGGCAGGCCGATGCCATCAAACACGGCATAGCTAAGGCGCTTCTCCAGTATGATAGCAACCTCAGGAACACCTTGAAAAAGGAGGGATTTCTCACCCGCGATTCAAGGATTAAAGAACGAAAGAAATACGGACAAAGAGGTGCCAGGGCCAGCTATCAATACTCGAAGAGGTAATCAGGGAGACATCATGCGAAAGGGAGGTTATTCCCCCGTTTTTGGGTGGAATGACATCCCTTTTCGTGTCTCATGAGCCCTATCCTTAGGGGGAGGAAGATATGCTGAGAGTGGGTATAGTCGGAGCCACGGGATATACTGGATGTGAATTGACGAGGCTTTTGATCGGTCACCCCGAGGTTGAGATATCCGTTCTCACCTCCCGGCAATACGCGGGCACTCCCATCGGCGAGGTCTTTCCTTCCCTGAGGGGCCGAATAGGGATTCAATGCCAAAATCCAACCACAGAGGAGGTAGCCGACAAATCGGATTTCGTCTTTACAGCCGTTCCCCATAAGACGGCCATGGAGGTTGTCCCCGGAATCCATGAAAGGGGTAAGAAGGTCGTCGATCTGAGCGCGGATTTCCGCTTTCAGGACCCCCAGGTTTACGAGAGATACTATCAGCCCCATATCTGTCCCGAGCTGCTGAAGGAATCGGTCTACGGGCTCCCGGAACTGTACCGTGACCGTATTAAAGGGGCTCGTATTGTTGGAAATCCGGGATGCTATCCAATAGGGGCACTTGTTCCCCTCATTCCCCTAATTAAAGGGGGGATCATCAGCCACCAAGGGATCATTATCGATTCTAAATCCGGTGTCAGCGGCGCCGGGAGGGAGCTCTCCCTTGACGTCCACTTCTGCGAGGTAAACGAGGGGTTAAAGGCCTACAAGGTCCTGGAGCATCGGCACGGTCCCGAAATCGAACAAGAGCTCAGCACTGTCGCCGGACATCCCCTCTCGGTCGTCTTTACACCACATCTCATCCCCATGAACCGAGGGATCTTGACAACCATATACTGCGAACTCGCGCGAGAGGAGACCACGGAGACCATTCTGGAATGGGTTGAGGATTTTTACCGAGAGGAACCCTTCGTTCGGGTCTGCCCCCTGGGAAAATTCCCCAATACGTTGGACGTGAGGGGATCGAACTTCTGCGATATCGCCTTGAAGGTTGACCAGCAGAGGGGAAGGCTCATCGCGATATCCGCCATCGATAATCTCATGAGGGGAGCCTCCGGTCAGGCCATCCAGAATATGAATATCATGTGCGGCTTCCCGGAGAAGATGGGTCTCGAAGTCCCCAGCCTGTATCCCTGAGCGGGGTCTCCTATCCCTCCTTCAGAAGGGGTTTTATCTTCAATTTCTTGCCAGGCGACAAGGACGATTCATCGGCCATCCCGTTAAATTCCATGATCTCCCGAGCCTTTTCCGCTGTCCCGTAGAATCGCTTCGAGATGGAACGGAGGGTATCGCCCGTTTGAACAGTATAGACCTCCAGGCGGCAAAGGGGGATCCGTTCGGCCTCGGTCTGGGATAGAAATCGGAAGCTGCTCATGACCGTTCGGAAAGAGGGCTCGGCTTCGTCGAAATAGGGAGCCCGGGTAATCCCGGCAATCATGAATCCCGTTTTTCCCCTCACCAGGTAGGCAATTTCGACGGCCAGGGGAAGGCCATCGCTGGAAATGGGATAGTAGAGCGCAACGAGGGCGTCGGATCCGCTGATGGTCCTTTTGTGAACGGAGGCCCTCTTGAGACCGGATTGAGCCTCAAAGGATCGGGCAAATTGGCCTGGAGTCATCTCCGTTTCCAGCTCGGAAACCAGCGTCTGGCAGTAAAAATCCCTTGTGGGATGCTTCATGTTCAATGAGCCCGCAGCATCCCCACGTTCCATCTTCCACCCCATTGGGGAAGAGACGGAATACCGATAGTACCTATTCCGGTAGCAATTTTCCTCGATTGTCCCATCTTTTTCCCCGGGACCGAAGACCAAGCCATCCAGGTGCGAAATATATTCATCTGATCGGATTTTGCAATCCCTCCCTTCGCCCTGTTGAGCGAGCTTACGGGCTTGGGCATCGGCCCTCTCGATGCGATCCTCGGTTAAGGGGTGGGTTCTAAAGAGGACTTCCACAGCGCTGGGCTTCTCCTTCTCCATTTTCTTGAGGGTTTTGAGAAACCCCATGCTCTTGAGAGGGGCATAACCAGCCCTAAAGGCATACAGGCACCCGAGCTCATCGGCTTGGTGTTCGTCCCTTCGACTATAGGTCTGGAGGGCGGCTGTCAAGAGGATGCTGCTCCCCTGAACGATACCCCCGGATTCAGTGGCTATGGCAACCCCTGCCAGGATGAGTTGGGAGGCCATCGCCTTCTGAAGCCTTTTTACGCCATGTCTGGCCGTGATATGTCCAGTTTCATGTCCGAGCACCCCGGCCAGTTCTGCTTCACTGTTCAGGTAAACCAGCATCCCTCTGGTGATATACACGTAGCCACCAGGCAGGGCGAAGGCGTTGATAAAGGGCTTATCCACCACCACGTACTGATAGTCGATAGTGGGCCGGTGAGATACCTTGGCAAGGCTCCCTCCGATGTCATTGGTGTAGCGCTGAAGGATGGGATCCTCATATTTTCCATACTGCCTCAGGACCTCGGCGTGGGCTTTTCGCCCCATCTCAACTTCATCGGCGTCGCTGTAAATCATGATCTCCCGCTTCCCGGTGACCGGGTTCACGGCACATCCCCACATCATGGCCAAGGCGAGGGGAAAAGCCGCGAAAATGGAAATGGATTTATCGAACCTCACGCCAAACCTCCTCTGAAGAACTCGCTCTTCGGGGATTAGGTTACAGAAACCCGATGGAGATGGCAAGATCCCTACCACCCGAGCCCATTTCCGAACCGCGGGCTGCCCAAATTCCCTTCCGCTCACTTAAAAGAATCTTGGACCATTCTAACGTTCGCTTCACTGCAAACCCAAAACTCGCCCTTCGGGCTCAGACAAGTGGGTTTGCGACCGTTTCGCTTCACTAAGAATGGTTAGCCAAAATTCTTTAATGTTCCTCCAGGGAACCCGGCCAGCACGCGAGCTCTCCGCGAAAGCGTATAGAAGAGGATGTCATCTTGAATCTACGGGCGCCCCTTTCCGTTTTACTTTGGGCGGATATTTTGTTACTGTATTGTGGGTAAAATGATTGGGGCTGAGGGCAGGTGAAGAAGATAACCCCCATGATGAGACAATATCTCCGCATCAAGTCGGAGCATCCCGATACCATCCTCTTTTTTCGAATGGGGGATTTCTACGAGATGTTCTTGGAGGATGCGGAGATTGCCTCGCGGGAACTGGAGATAGCCTTAACTTCAAGGGACAAGGGACAAGAGAATAGCATCCCCCTCTGCGGAGTCCCTTGGCACTCCTCGCAACCCTACATTTCGAAATTAATTCGAAAGGGGTATAAAGTAGCCATCTGTGAACAGGTGGAAGATCCCAAGGGGGCTAAAGGCCTCGTCAAGAGGGAGGTCGTCAAGGTCCTCAGCCCGGGCCTCATCGATGACCCCGAGACTTTGGAGGCAAAGGAGAACAATTTCCTCATGCTCCTCCACCAGGACAGGAGCGGATTTGGCCTGGGGTTCTTGGATCTCTCAACGGGTGAGTTCAAGATATGTCAGGTCGCCGATTTCGATATCGTGCTGGAAGAGGCTATTCGAAATGAGCCCAAGGAAATCCTCGTCTCCGAGGGGTTCAGGCCAACCAGGTGGCACAATCGGCTCAGGGATGCCTTGAGGAGTGCGTTGTTCAATTACCTGCCCGAGTCCGCATTCGATTTGGAACATGCCAAAGCCGTCATTGAAACCCAATTGGGACAAGACGCCTCAACGGATCTCTTCAAGGGTGATATCCCCTGCGCTATCTCAGCGGCTGGCGCCATCCTCTGCTACGTGACGGAAAATCAAAGGATAAACCTGGAACACATCGGCTCCATACTCCCCTATCGAGTGGGAGACTACATGATCTTGGATGAAGCCACCAAGAGGAATCTCGAGCTCACTCGGACCGTGATGGGGGGGCAAAAGAAGGGATCGTTGCTCGGCCTTCTGGACGAAACCTTGACGCCCATGGGAGGCAGGAGGCTGCGGACATGGCTGAACTATCCGTTGTTGGATCTGCACCGAATTCGGGCCCGATTGGAGGGCGTTTCCGAACTGAAGGGGCAGAAGATCGAGAGGAGGGAGCTCAGGGAATGTCTCAAGCAGGTTTTTGACCTTGAACGGCTCATCAGCAGGATATCCATGGGAAGCGCCAATGCCAGGGATCTCGTGGGGCTGAAAAGGTCCATCGAACCCTTTCCCCACATAAAGGACCTGATGAAGGGGATGAAAACGGGTGTTTTGGCCGAGATTGAAGGGGGAATCGATTCATTGATCGATGTAGCCCAACTAATTGGTCGATCCATCGTCGACAACCCTCCGTTCAGCCTGAGGGAAGGCGGTATGATCAAGGATGGCTATCACCCGGAACTGGATGAACTGAGGTCCGTCAAACGCGATGGAAAACGGTGGATCGCCCAGCTTGAAACCGGAGAGAAGGTCAAGACGGGGATTAACTCCCTAAAAGTCCGATTTAACCAGGTTTTCGGCTACTATATCGAAGTAACGAGGAGCAATCTGAGCCTAGTTCCCGAGTACTACATAAGGAAGCAGACCCTGAGCAATGCGGAAAGGTTCATTACGCCCCAACTAAAAGAGTACGAATCCAAAATCCTCAGCGCGGAGGAGAGGATCAACCGCCTCGAATACGACCTCTTCCAAGAAGTGCGCCAGGAGATCGCTCGTCAGACGCATCGGGTTCAGCGAACGGCTTCTGCCATAGCGACCTTGGATTGCCTCATTTCGCTGGCCGAGGTCGCGGATCGCTCGGATTATGTGATGCCCATGGTCAACGAAGGGGATGAAATCATCATCATCGATGGCCGACATCCGGTGATTGAGAGCTTAGATCTGGGTGAACGATTTGTCCCAAACGATGTGAGGCTGGATTGTGGTGAAAACCAGTTGATAATCGTGACGGGGCCCAATATGGCCGGTAAATCTACCTATCTCAGGCAGGTGGCCCTGATTGTCATGATGGCCCAGATCGGCAGTTTCGTCCCTGTCCGTGAGGCGACCATTGGGCTTGTGGATCGGATATTCACCCGGGTAGGTGCCTTCGACAACCTGGCCCAGGGCAAGAGTACCTTCATGATTGAGATGATAGAGACCGCCAACATCTTGAATAACGCCACCTCGAGAAGCCTCATCATTCTGGATGAGATAGGCAGGGGGACGAGCACCTTTGATGGCGTGAGTATCGCATGGGCTGTGGCGGAGTATATTCATGACAACGCGAAGCTGGGAGCAAAAACGCTCTTTGCCACCCATTATCACGAGTTGACGGAACTGGCCATGACTAAGGAGCGGGTAAAAAATTACAATTTCGCCGTCAGGGAGTGGAATGATGAGGTGGTCTTTCTCAGAAAAATCATGGAAGGGGCAACGAATCGAAGCTATGGCATTCAGGTGGCCCGATTGGCAGGCCTTCCTAGACAGGTTCTGGATAGGGCAAGGGAGATCCTCAGGAATTTGGAGAGCAGCGAGCTTGATGAGATCGGGATGCCGAAGATAGCGAAGGGGAAGGGGAGGCAGTCCCCGGGGAGATCCACACAACTTGATCTATTTCAAGCTCAGGAGGACTTCCTGAGGAAGGAGTTACGCCTCCTCGACACTGAGAATATGACGCCCATCGAGGCCTTGATGAAGCTCAATGAATTGAAGGCTAAGGCGGACAGCTAATGCGCGTTGTACAAAGGTGAAAGGCTTTGTCCCAAAGGCTCGATTTTGCAATGGCGAGACAGAGGATGGTTGATGAACAGATCGCCTCTCGGGGGATCAAGGATGTGCTCGTCTTACATGCCATGAATAAAGTCCCCCGACATCGCTTCGTTGAGGAAGCCCTTCAAGGCCAGGCTTACAACGACTACCCGTTGCCCATTGGGGAAAAGCAGACGATCTCCCAGCCCTACATGGTGGCATTGATGACCGAAGCCCTTGAATTGAAAGGAGATGAAAGGGTGTTGGAGATAGGGACGGGATCCGGCTACCAAGCGGCAATCCTTGCGGAGCTGGCGGAATGGGTTTACTCCGTTGAACGGATCCGATCGTTAGCCAATAGGGCCAGGAAGCTCTTCGACGAGCTGGACATATACAATGTCGAAATAAAGGTTTCCGATGGAACTCAGGGCTGGAAGGAGAAGGCTCCTTTCCAAGCCATCACCGTTACCGCGGGGGCTCCGGAAATACCGCACCCCCTATTGGATCAATTGGACCTGGGAGGAAGGCTGGTTGTTCCCATTGGGGATGCCTTTTCCCAGACCCTGGTCAGGGTCATTCGAACGAACGAAGGGTTTAAGCGGGAGGATATGGGCGGTTGTCATTTTGTGAAGTTGATCGGCGAATATGGTTGGCAGGAGGAATAGGTATCTCCTACCGGATAGGTAGAATTCTGAACTGGGCGAAAAAAGGGGGAACGGATGCAAATCGGTGTTATCGGAGCTTCACGTTGCAGCACCGAGATTGCTGAGCTTGCCGAGCAGGTGGGGAGCGAAATCGCAAGAAGGGGTCATGTGCTGATTTGCGGTGGGTTGAAAGGGGTAATGGAATTCGCTTCCAAAGGGGCAAAAGAGGCCGGGGGGCTCACCATTGGCATATTGCCGGGGACATTAAAGGAAGAGGCAAACGACTACATCGATATCCCCATTGTAACTGGCTTGGGACATGCGCGAAATGTGGTCATCGCCCATTCTTCCGATAGCCTCATCGCCATATCGGGGGAACACGGGACCCTTTCAGAAATAGCCATTGGGCTGAAACTGAAAAAAACCGTCATTGGGTTGAATACCTGGGAAATCGAAGGGATAATTTCAGCAAGAACGGCCGCCGAAGCGGTTGAAAAGGCCGTCAAGTTCTCGAAAGGGGGAGTGTTTAAGGGTTGAGGAGACGACATTTGGCCATTTTTCTCCTTCTGGCCATTTTTTCCACATGCCGCTCCGTCTCTCCAAGTTATCCGAGGACAGGAGTTTACCATACGGTTAAGAGACACCAGACCCTCTGGAGGATCTGTAAGACCTATGAGGTCGATATGGACCAAGTAGCCCGGATAAACCGCATTCGAGACCCAAGCCGGATCCGAGAGGGACAGAAGATATTCATCCCCGGCGCAAAAAAGGGCCTGAGGGTCGATATCTACATCGATGACATTGGGGGCAAAAAGGGACGCCGGGAAGATCCGAAAAGGATTGCTTTGGCAAAAGGCCGCTTCGTCTGGCCTGTCAGAGGGAAAGTCACCCAAGAATTTGGCGTCCGGGGTACCACGAA
>Ga0209636_10004189_pt1 | contig 14705 bp, 13 predicted proteins | sample DeeMarSWOR152_54_FD_187464 | JGI IMG/M metagenome (GOLD analysis project Ga0209636, IMG submission 187464) | Marine sediment microbial communities from White Oak River estuary, North Carolina - WOR-1-52-54 (SPAdes) (version 2) | ecosystem: Environmental > Aquatic > Marine > Intertidal zone >...
CGACATTCTCCGCGTTAACGGGCATCCCGCACCGCGTCGGCGTCGACCGCGACGGCGACGGCTTCGCCCACACCGTCAAGGTCCCTCGCGTTCGGCGCCGCCACCAGGTGGAGGAATACTTCGACCTCGCCCGAGCGTGCGGCGCGCCGGGGGCCCCCGGCCCTATGGTAGTCGTGCCGGGCGAAGAGGCGAAGAGGGAAGCCGAGCACTTCCTGGCCGAACCGGCCTTCCGCGGCCGGCCCCTGCTCGTCGTCGCCCCGGGCGGCGGCGTAAACCCGAAGACCCGGATGGAGGCCAAGCGTTGGCCCGCGGCCTACTACGTCGAGCTTGTCAACGTTTTGAAAACCGATTTCGAAATAACGTTGGTAGGCGGGCCCTCCGACGTCGAGCTGAACGCCGGCGTGGCCGCGGCCACCGGCGTCCCGGACGCCACCTCAAAGACGTCGCTGCCGGCGCTATACGTGCTCCTTAAAAGCGCGACCGCTTTCGTCGGCAACGACTCGGCGCCCATGCACGTCGCGGCCGCGGCGGGCGCGCCGACGATAGCGTTCTTCGGCCCCACCGACCCGGCCCGGAACGGCCCCTGGCACACGCCGTCGCTCATCCTATCCTATGAAATCGACTGCCGCCCTTGCTACGAGGACGGGTATTTTCCCGCGTGCGACCACCGCCGCTGCCTCGTCGGCGTCACTCCCGAAGAGGCCGCGGGCCGCATCCACGATTTCCTTGACAGCCTCGGGGCGAGGTGTTAAATTCACCGCGAGCCGGGGCGTGCTTCATAATTTTTATCAAGAGCTTTCCAGGAGGATAAAGATGATGAGACCCTGGGTTTGTATAGGGCTTATTACGTTATTGGCGTTAGGCTTGGCCTGCGCGAAAAAGAAAGCGGAAGGTCCCGGGACCGGCGAGGCCGCCGCCGAAGGCGACGTCGGTAAATTCGACGAAGGCTGCGCCGGCTTCCGGGAAGCGATCCGCTTCACCTCCCTCACCCCCGATAAAGCGAAAGGCGCTGAAGCCGCGGGTCAGGCCGAAGCGGCCTTCGACGAAGTCAAACGCGCCTGGCCTGAAGAACCGCCCAAAGCGTTCGAGGGCGACAACGACTGGGAAAACCGCATCTCGGCCTTGACGAAGATAATGGCGGACATCAAAAATCAGCTCGAGGCGGACCGGCTCGAGGAGGCGAAGGCCAGCATCTTAGAGGCACAAAAATTAATATTAGCGCTCCACGAAAAGAATAACGTCAACACCGCGGGCGACGAAGCGATCCGGCTGCTCGTACTCGTCAAGGATATGGACCTCGCGCTCAGCGAGAAGCGTTACAACGACATGAAACACATCATGCCCAATATGCGCGAAGCCCAGAAAAACTTCTTCGGCTCGGCGGTGCCGCCTTCCGCCGCCGGCCGCGAAGACGAATTCGATGACATCAAAGATAAAGTTTACGACGGCGTAGACGAATTCGCGGAGGCGGCCCTTTACGAAGGCCAGCAAGCCGCCCTCGACGGCTTAGTCCGCGCGCTAACCGAATTCTACGTCGAGTTCGGTTAATGTAAACGCCGGCGCGCTTATAGCATATGAACTAAGATCTGCCGCCGGGGCCTCCTTAACAGGGGGCCTTATCGGCACTTGGGAAGAGGGGCGGCGCGTGAAACCCACGGAGGAAGCCCTTGTCTCCTGAGAAGCTGAAGAAGGCCGCGCGGCGGACGCTCGTAGATTGTATGGGCGTGCGCGCCGGTGAAGCCGTAACCGTCGTTACGGATGACGCGACGCGCGCCGTAGGCGAAGCCCTCGCCCGCGAAGCCGGTGAGTTGGGCGCCGAGCCGATTCTGGCGATAATCGGGCCGCGGCGAATTAGCGGCGAGGAACCGCCCGCGCCGGTTGCGGCCCTCATGCGCGAAAGCGAGGTCCTCCTCCTGGCGACGAAGGCGTCGCTCTCGCATACGCGGGCCCGCAAAGGCGCGAGCGAGGCCGGCGCCCGCTGCGCCTCCATGCCCGGGATAACCGAGGATATGATGGTCCGGACGATGGCCGTGGACTACCGCGAAGTCGCCGCCCGGGGCCGGAAGCTCGCCGACGCGCTCAAAGGCGCACGTAATTTAAGGCTAACCTCCCCCGCGGGAACGGAGCTGACGATAAACGTGGCCGGCGTCGAATATTTCGCCGACACGGGCGTCTACCACGACGCGGGCGACTTCGGCAACCTGCCCGCGGGAGAAGTATGCGCCGGGCCCGTGTTGGAGGGGAGTACCGGCGTCGCGGCGTTCGACGGTTCGTTCGGGGGCGTAGGGCTCCTCGCCGAACCGATCAAAATCACGTTCAAGGACGGCGTCGCGGCTTCGATAGAGGGAGGCGAGGAGGCCGAAACCCTCGTCGCGTTAATCGAACCCTTCGGCGCCGGGGGCAAGACGCTCGCCGAAATCGGGATAGGCACCCACCCCACCGCAAAGCTCACGGGCGCCGTTCTCGAAGACGAAAAAATCGCCGGCACGGTCCATCTCGCGTTGGGAAACAACGTCGGCTTCGGCGGGTCCAACGACGTCCCGGTCCACCTGGACGGCGTCATCCTCTCGCCGACGCTCGTGACCGACGGCGGCGTCTTCATCCTAAAAGAAGGCGTCCCCGAATTTTAACCGTGGCCGATTTACTCATATACAACACGGGCCAAATATTTACCGCCGCGGGCGGCCCTCGCCGGGGGGCCGCGTTGGCCGAAAAAACTTTGGCTCGAGGCGACGCGATACTGGCGCGCGACGGCGTCATCGCCGGCGTTGCGCCGCGCGCGGATTTGGAAAAGCGCGCCGGCGCCGAATGCGAGACGCTCGATTGCGGCGGCCGCCTCGTCACCCCCGGCCTCGTGGATTGCCACACCCACTTAATATACGGCGGCTCCCGCGCCGACGAATACGAGATGCGCCTCGCCGGCGCGGCCTATATGGAAATATTCGAAGCGGGCGGGGGCATTCACGCGACGGTCCGCGACACGCGCGCCGCGAGCGAAGACGAACTCGTCGCCTCGGCCCGCGGCCGCGTCGAGGTCCTTCTGAGTCACGGTACGACCACCGCCGAAGTGAAAAGCGGCTACGGCCTTACGACGCAGGAAGAGCTCAAAATGTTGCGCGCCGCCGCGCGCCTCGCCGAAGAGCTTCCCCTCGCCGTCGTGCCCACCTTCCTCGGCGCCCACGCGATACCGCCGGACTATGCCGACCGGCGGGGAGACTTCGTCGCGCTCCTGACGGGGGAAATGATTCCGGCGGTGGCCGGGGCGGGCCTCGCCGAATACGCCGACGTCTTCTGCGACCGCGGCGCCTTCGACCTTGGGGAAACGCGCGCCGTACTCGCCGCCGCCCGCGACGCCGGCCTCAAACTGCGACTCCACGCCGACGAGTTCGAGGCGTTGGGCGGCACGGAACTGGCGGTGGAGCTGGGCGCGGCTTCCGTCGACCACCTCGCCGTCGTGACCGACGCCGGGGTAAAAGCGCTGGCGAGCTCCGATACGGTCGCGGTTCTGTTACCCGGGACGACCGTCTTCCTCGGCTCGAGCCGCTTCGCGCCGGCGCGGCCTTTGATCGACGCGGGCGCCCTCGTCGCCGTCGCGAGCGACCACAACCCGGGCTCGTGCCACGTCGCGTCCCTCCGCGCGATCCTGACGCCGGCCGCCACCTATTTAAAGATGAAGCCGGCGGAGATGCTGCACGCCGTTACCGTTAACGCGGCCTACTCGCTGGGGCGCGCGGACCGAATAGGTTCGCTCGAGCCGGGCAAGGCCGCGGACGTCGCCGTCTTCGACGTCGGCGACGTAAACGAGCTGTTCTACGATTGGGGGCCGACGCGCGCGTGGGCGACGGTCGTAGGGGGCGTCGTCGTCCACCGAGATTAACTACCGAAGGACGCGCAAACGACATGAATTGGCGCCGTATAGCCGACGCGTTTTACCTCACGCTCCCGGCCCGGGCGTGGGCCTGGGCGACGTACGACTTGGCGAACACGATATTCTCCATGAACGTCATCACGATGTACTTCGCCCAGTGGATAATCGTGGACCTCGGCTTCGAGGACATCTCGTACAGCATCGCCTATTCCGTCTCGATGATAGCCGTGGGCCTTACGATGCCCGCGTTCGGCGCGATGGCGGACGCTCGCAAGAACCGCCTCCGTTGCCTTTTGGTATATACGGTAGCGTGCGTCGCGTTTACCGTAACCATCGGCAACGTCGCGAACGTCTCGGCCCCGATTATGTGGAAAGGCGTTTTGGCGCTGGCCGCCTTCACGTTGGCCAATTATTTCTACATCGGCGGCCAAACTTTTTACAACGCGCTCCTCCGCGCCGTCGCTCCCGCCGGGCAAACGGGCCGCGTCTCGGGCCTGGGGACCGCGCTGGGATACGTCGGCGCCATCGCCGGCCTTCTTCTCGTATGGCCTTTCGTCCAGGGATGGGTCCCCGGCTTCGCCAAAGGGCGGCCGTCGGCCTTCATACCGACGGGCCTCATCTTTCTCGTCCTCTCGGTGCCCACTTTCATTTGGGTGAAAGAATCCGCCGTCGGCGCGGAACGCCGGTCCGCGTGGTGGGGGCTCGGCAAAGTCTTCCAAACGTTCAAGCGGGCGCGGCGCCGACCGGACGTCTTCAAGTTCCTGGTGGGAAACGTACTATTGCAGGACCCGGTTGCGACGGCGATAGTTTTTATGGCGGTCTATGCTAACGTAGTATTCGGGATGCCCGACGCGGCCAAAATCCCTCTTTTCATCGTCGCGACGACGTTTGCCGTGGTAGGGGCCGCGGCCGCGGGGTTCGTAACGGACCGGTGGGGCCCGCGCAAGACGACGATCGCTACCGCGGCGGGGTGGGCGGCGACGTTCGTCCTCGTCGCCGCGGCAAATCGCCCGGTCCTTTTCTGGATCGGCGGTTCCCTCGTCGGCGTGGGCTTGGGCTTCACCTGGACCGCGGCCCGGCCTTTCCTCGCGAGCCTCGTCGGCGAGCACGAGCAGGGTGAATTCTTCGGCCTGTATTCGCTCTCGAGCCGGGCAGCCGCGGTCGTCGGGCCGCTTTTGTGGGGCGTTATCGTGTACGCCGCGGGCGCCTGGCCCGTCGGAAAATACCGCCTCGCGGTCGCTTCACTCGCGGTGCTCGAGGTCGCCGCAGCGTTCGTCTTCGCATCCGTGAAACCGGGACCGCGCGCGGAGGCGGCGGCCGCATCGTAAAAACCGCGCGGGTATAATATTCAATCAAGATAGGTCGCGAACCAGAGCACCCGTCGAAAAAACAACGGCGAGCCTAAGGGCGCGAAGAGGTGGAAGGAACATGTTTTTTAAAAAATCGATTTACGTTGCGGCGCTTGCGGCGGCGTGCTGCACCCTAACGGCCTGCGGCCCGGACACCGAAGGCGACGGCGGTCAAATTACGGGGACGAGAATTTGGATCGCGGACCAGCCCGACAGCGAGGTCTTCATTTACGACGAAAGGGGAAACCTGCTCAAAGTGGTCGGCGGGTTCGGCATGTTTAATAAGCCGAATTCGATAGACGTTTACGAAGAGGACGGCGCGGCGTGGGTCTGCGACTTCTACACGAACCGCATTCGCAAGTTCAGCGCGGGCGGCAATCCGCTCTACGCCACGCCCGGGGAGGAGGGCGGTTTCCTCGTACGGAACCCCGTCGCGCTCTCGGTATCGCAGTCGTCGGGCGAATGCTGGGTGTCGGACCGCGGAAACCACCGCGTCTTGCGCCTCGACGCGGAAGGCGGCGTCTTGGCGAGAGTTAGCGGCTTCAGATATCCGCGCGGCATCTCCGCGGACCCGGCCGCGGGCGACGTATGGGTCGCGGACGAGGGCAACGACGCCGTCGTGAAGATCGCGGGGACGGCCTCGGGCGACGTAACGGTGGCCGCGGTAGAGGTAGGACGTTTTACGGGTATGGAAAATCCCTGGGCGGTCGCGGCGGACGCGGACGGCAAAGGTTGGGCGTGCAGCCGAGAGGAAGGCCGCGTCGTAAGGCTGTCGCCGCAAGCCGCCGAGCTGGCCTCCGTGGAAGGGTTCGGCAAACCGGCGGCCCTCGCCGTGGACGAAACGGCGGGAGCGGTTTACGTCTTGGACGTCGAAAAAGGGCTATTGGCGGCTTTGCGCCGCAACGTGACGGGCACGCACAAAGACTACGCGGCCGTCGCCACCTTCGTCGTTCGCAACCTCGCGAAACCCGAGGACGTCTTCGCCGACGAGGAGGCGGGCCGGATTTACGTCGCGGAAATGGGCGCGGGAAGCGTTCGCATTTACGACCGGAACGGCGAACTGGTAAATACCCTCGACGGTTTCAGCGGGCCCGGCGCGGTCGCGGCCTGGGACGGCGACTGAACAAGACGTGAAGGCGAAGATACCCCCACGTAAACTCCTTCGGACCTTCAAAGAGCTCGCGGCCATCTACGGGCCCGGCAAACGCGAGCGCGACGTAGCCGATTATATTTTAGACCGGCTCGAAGGCCTTTGGCCGGTTTCGGAAGACGGCGCGGGCGACGCCATAGACGGCGACGCCGGGAACCTGCTCGTCGAAATCGACGGCGAAGGCGACCCCCTCCTCTTCGCAGCGCATATGGATACGGTCGAGCCGTGCGCCGGCGTGAGGCCGAAAGTCAAGGGTGGGTACGTAACGAGCGGAGGAGACACCATATTGGGGGCGGACGACCGCGCGGCGGTAGCGGTCTTGGTCGAGCTCGCGGAGGCCGCGGCGCGGATGCGGGCGCGCCGTCCGCTCGAGCTACTCTTCACCGTCGCGGAAGAGATAGGCCTTCTGGGCGCGAAACACGCCGACTACGCCGCCGTAACCGGCAATATAGGTTTCGTATTCGACGCCTCGGAACCGCCGGGCTTCGCCGTCGTCGCCGCGCCCGGGTCCGAACTCGTCACGGCGACCTTTCACGGCCGCGCCGCCCACGCCGGCATCGAGCCGGAAAAGGGAATCAACGCCATCCAAATGGCCGCGTCGGCCGTCGCGGCCATGCGCCTCGGGCGGATAGACCACGAGACCACCGCGAACGTCGGCCTTATATCCGGCGGCCGCGCGACGAACATAGTCGCCGAACGGGCCGAAATCAAGGGCGAAGTACGCTCGCACGACCCCTCGAAGCTCGCGGCCCACGTCGGCCGCATAACCGAAGAAATAAAAAAGGCCGCGGCCGAATTCGGCGGCGGCGTAGAGATGTCGTGGACCCAGGCCTACGTTGCCTACCGCCTCGACGAAGACGCGCCGCCGGTGGCGTTGTTCCGGCGCGCGGCGCGCGCCGCGGGGCTCGAGCCCAAGCTCGTCGCGGGGGGAGGCGGCTCAGACGCCAACGTCCTCAACGCGCGCGGCATACCCTCCATCGTACTCGGCTGCGGCATGGAGAACCCCCATACCACGGACGAAAGGATCGCCGTCGCCTCGCTCGAAAAGCTCGCCGAGCTGGCGACGGCGTTGGCGACCGCGGCCTGAAGTCAATCGACCAAGACGACCTCGACGTCGGCGACGCCCGCGTCGAGCATTTTTATTTTCTTGGCCGCGGCGTACGACAGGTCGATTATACGCCCCGCGGCAAAGGGGCCCCGGTCGTTGATGCGCACGACAACGCTCCTCTTATTGGCCAGATTCGTAACGCGGACCCGGGTCCCGAAGGGCAACGTTTTGTGGGCCGCGGTGAGCGCGTACATATTGAAAGTTTCGCCCGAGGCCGTAGTTTTACCGTGGGCCTCGCGGGCGTAATACGAGGCCTCGCCGACCTCGCGGTAGGCGCCGGGACGACCATAGCCGTGGGGATAGCGCCGCGAGAGGCCGCACGAAAGCGAGAACAGCGCGCAAAGGGCCGCGACGCAAACGCCGTACTTCACTACGCGCTTCACGAAACCCGCCTTTTTGCGCTGCGCCTCTTGCGCCCCGGTCCGCCCGGCCCGTAGCGCGCCGCGGCCGTCCGCAACGTAACCGCGACCTCGCCGCGCAAAGACGCGGGCTCCAATACCTCTACCTCTTCGCCGAAGGTCAAAAGCCACCGGCGAAACTCCTCCGAAACCGGGACCTCGCCCTCGAATACGAGGCCGCCCCTTTGACCGTCTTCGTAAAACTTACCTCGGCCCTCGAGTTCCGGCCTCACGACGGGCGCGACCCTCGGGTCGAAGACCAACTTCACGCGGGACTTGACCGCGGAAGCGTAAACCTCCCACGCGTCGGCAAAAAACCCGTCGAGGGAGAAATCGCGCGGCGCCTCGAATCTCTCGCGCGTGACCTTTACCGCCGAAATGCGGTCCGCTCTAAACACGCGCGGCTTTTTGCGGCGGTGACATAAACCGACCAAATACCAGCTGTGGCGCCGGAAAGTCAACCCGTACGGGTCGACGGCCCGCTTCGTAGTTCGGTTTCGACTCAACGAAAAATATTCCAACTTGACGGTCCGGCGCGCCCTCACCGCTTCCTCCAAGTCGCACAACATCCGGACCGTCTTTTCGCCGAGCGGGTGCGCCTTGACGTGGACCGTTATTTTCTCCGTCAGGCCCTCGGGCCCGGCAAACCTACGAGAAAGGCGGTTATCGATTTTAATTAACGCCGTTTGCGCCGCCGCGGCGTAGGGCGAGGCCGCGGTCAACGCCGTATTATTGACGCCAAGCCTAATAGCCAACAACTCTTCGCGCGTGAAGTCGGCGTCGGCGGCGAACGCGCCGGGTATAAGGCGGTAACCGCGGTCGTATTGGATCGGCACCAGGCCGGAGAGCTCCACGACGTCGCGGTATATCGTACGTATCGAAACGCCCAACGCTCCCGCCAGCTCCGCGGCGTGGAAGCCCCGCCCCGAACGCAAAATATTCACGAGTTTAAACAACCTTTCGGTTTTCTTCCCCGCCATAGACGGAAATCCCTCCTGCTACGTCCAATTTTCGCGCCGTTAAAACCCCTTCACCGTTAACCCTACGGTCCCGGGGTTACCAACCCTCTTCCCGAAAACGTCTAATTACCACCTCCCTGAAAACGCGAAGGCCGCATCCGGCGGCGACCCCGCGGGCGCAGGTTTTCGCGCGACCGACGCGCCCCTATCCCGGCGCTTCTTCTCGCCGGCCTTTTCTCCGCTCCGCCAAAACGGCGTCCACGTACGCGCATACCGCCTCGCGGTGACCCTCGGCTATTTCCGTGAAGTGGACCGCGACGCTAAAAGGCCACTCCTTTTTACCGCGGCTATCCTCCACGCGAACGATAACCCCCCTACAGCGAAAGGAAAGTGCTTCCGCCGTCCCCGCGGGGGGCAACGCTATCGTGAGCGATACCTCCGTAAAATCGGTTAAACTTTTATCGGCTTCGAAGTAAATACCCGAGCCGGATATGTTGCGCGTACGGAGGTTCACCTTATCCCCGGAGGTCGTCTCCAAGACGCCCCGATAATCTATCGCCGCGCGCGGATAACGCCGGCGTTCTACTAAGCCGTTAGCCATCGCTTTCCCCCTTGCTCGGTCACGCGGCCTCCGCGCCCATTTCCTCCGCCTTAACCAACTCGGCTATGGTCAAATGTTCGGTCCAGAGGTAGAAGAGGCCGATGAAGGCGGAGGGCAGGACTTGGACCACGTGGACGATTATCGCGTACGACAACGCCTCGTTCCGCGTCAACGCCGGTTCGATTATATGCAGCGCCGCGATGACGCCGAGCTCCATCGTCCCGATGAAGCCGGGCGAAGACGGTATCGAGACGGCGAGGCTCACTATGGCGACGAGCAAGAGGGGCGCGTACAGCGGCAACGGCGACGTAAATTTGAAGCCGAGGTTTATGAAATAATACGACAGGGCGACCAACAACCAAATCGCGCCCGAATAGAGGAACGCCTTCCCCAGGTCCGCCGGGCTACGGAAGCAGCTGAAGCCGTGGATAAACTTATCCAAGGACCGGACGATCTTGACGGCGACGCGTTTCGAGAAAGGCGCGAAAATAAACTTAATAATCGACGTGGCCGCGGCGCGGTTGAAGTAGAACAAGACGAAGAAGCTGACGAGCGCGACGTATATTATGAAGCCGGTCGTGCCCCCCGCTTTGACGCCCGCGATCTTCGCCGGTATCAATATCGCAAACCCGGCCAGTATTAAAAATAAGATCGCGCCGTCCAAAAGGCGGGTGACGATCACGGAACCGAAGGTCGTGCCTTTGGAGAGGCTTTCCTTGCGGGCCAACACGTACGCTCGGACCACTTCGCCCAATCGCGCGGGCAAGATCGTGTTCGCGAGGTAGCCGATCATCGTTATCCGAAAAAGGGGATAGGAGCGTAACCGACGCACGCCGCGGAGGACGTACCGCCACTGCAACGCCCGGCAATAGTACGACGCCACGACGCACGCGACGGCCGGGATCAGGTACCAATAATTGACGCGCGCCAGCGACGCCCCGAACTCGCGCCAGTCTATGACCGCGGCGAGCAAGACCGCAGAGGCCAGGCTGACGCCCAATCCTAAAAAAACCCTCGCTCTTCTGCTCAGCCTCACGACGGGTAGACGCGGGTCCTTACTTTATTACGTAAAGGATTATGAATACGGCCGCCACGTAAAGCAATATGTTCACCTGAAGCGGCCTGTCGCGTACGAGAATGACGGACGGCTGCGCGCCCTTCCCCTCTTTATAAATGAGGTAGAGGTAGCGGAAAATCCCGTAGACGACGAACGGGATGGTGTATATCATCTTGTTCGTGCCCAACCGCGCCACCGTGCCGGGCCATATTGTGTACAGCGAATAGGACATAACGGACGAGGCGGTCGTGACGCCGATCATCTCGTCGATCAATTTCGGCGAATACGAAGCCAGTATAGGACGGTGGGCGGCCGCGTTTTCCATCAGGTCCGTTATCTCCCCCCGCCGCTTCGAGAAAGCCAAAAACAGCGCCAAGAAGAAGGTGCAGATGAGCAGCCACTCCGACACCTGGACCGGTACGACGATTATGGCGTAGATGCCGGCGACGGCGCGTAGTACGAAGCCCAACGCGATCGTCACGCAATCGACGAGGACGACTTTCTTGACGCCGAACGAGTAAGCGAGGTTGAGCGCGAAATAAACCAGGGCGGAAACGCCGAACTTCCACCCCAGCGCGTAGAAAGACGCCGCGAGCGACGCCGCGGCGAAGACGGCGAACAATATGACGCCCGCCTGCGGCGAAACTTTGCCCGAGGCTATGGGCCGGTTTTTCTTGTCGGGGTGCCGGCGGTCCTGTTCCGCGTCCACGACGTCGTTGAGAACGTAAACGCTACTAGAAAGGAAACAGAAGATAACGAATCCCAACGTCGCGTGCAGCGCGTCTATCGGAACCAGCGCGCGACCGGCAAAGACGACGGCTACGAAGAGGATAAGGTTCTTCGTCCACTGAAAAGGCCTCATCAACTTTATGACCGCCGCTATCATCGGATACGTTTCACCTTCTTGCCGCGATTATAATTAATAACGGTTATCATCGCAATCACTTTCCGGCCGCGGCGCGCGCCAGAACCACAGGAGGAACAACGCCGCGCGATACGTTATCCAGCGCGACGCCCGCCCCGCTCGCACGGCCTCGAGCCAACACCGCTCGCCGAAGGGCACCTGCTGGCGCCAGAAACCGCGACGCGTTTGGCGGGCGCGCACCGCCTCGGCGAGGGGCGCGACCTCGCCGCGCGAAGCCCCCGCGGCCGCGAGGGAGGTCGCCACCGTCAGCGCGTCGTATCGGTACTGCGGCCAGCTGAGCCGCCGCCACCCCCTGGCGGAACGCGGAAACCGGCCGTTGTAATCCGTAAAGAGGTTTTCGATAAGGTAACGTTTGCCGCCCTCGAGGGCGGCGTCGCCGGCGGCCTCGCCCCCGGCGAGCGCGCGCAGGACCTCGGCCGTCGTCGCCACCGTGCTCGGCGCGCCCTCGCCGCCGAGCTCAAATCGGTCCGCCCAACCGCCGTCCCCCCGCCTACACGCGCGAAGCCAATCCCGCGCCCGCGCCAGCTCCCACTCGCTTACGCCGAGAGCGGCGAGCGAGCTCACGACGTACGCGTTGCCCCGGACGAACGGCCCGCCCGGGCCCAAGTCGAAGAAACCGTCCGCCGTACGCCGCGCAAGCATCGCCCCCGCCGCCCGGGCCACCAACGGCTCCGCGGTATTGAGGCCGAAATCGGCGAGGACCGGCAACTGCCAAACCGCGGCCAAATAGCGGGGCGCGTAAAGGCTTCCCCGCCGGCGAAAGAGTCGCCCGGGGGCGTACCAAAGGCCGTCCGCGGCCTGCGCCTCCGCGAGCGCGGCGAGGTCGTGGTCTTCGTAACGCCGCTCCCACCACGACGCCGCCTCGCCCCCGCGCGGCCACCCCAGCAGGTCCACCGCGGCACGGTACTTCACAAGCGGCGAGCGCGCCTTCAAAAGCCACCGGGCCGGGTCCGCGGTAAAATTCCGCGCCAACGCCGCGGGGAGGTTTAGGAGAAGGGCCTCCATTAAAAAACGGAAACCGCTATCATGGCGACGGACAAAGCCGTCAACACGGCCGCGGTCGCGCCGGCAACGACGTTCCGAACCGGGCCGTTGACGTAATCCCCCATCAACCGCCGGTCGTTTATCAGAACGAGCATACAGAATATAACCGCCGGGAGCGCGACGCCGTTGACGACCTGCGACCAATACATAATTTCGAAAAGAGGCAACCCGGGCCAGAGGACCGCCAGCGCGCCTACCGCCAGGATGGCGGTGTACAAAGAATAGAACCCCGGCGCCTCGGCGAACTTTTTGTCGACGCCCGCCTCCCAGCCGAACGCCTCCGATATGAAGAAGGCCGTCGCGAGGGGCAAGATGGACGCCGCGAAGAGCGACGCGTTCAAAAGGCCGAAGCCGAACAGAAACGACGCGTACCGCCCGGCGAGGGGCTTGAGGGCGAGCGCCGCGTCCACCGCGTCTTTTATAACGATGCCGCCCGGGAACAACGTCGCGCCGCAAACGACGACGATGAAGAACGCGACGACGCTCACGACCACCGAACCGACGATAACGTCCCACCGCGACAGGCGGTACTCGCTCACCTTAATGCCCTTCTCGACGACCGCGGCCTGCAGGTAGAACTGCATCCACGGCGCGACCGTCGTCCCCACGAGGCCCACGAGCATCGCCAGGTACGCGCCGTCCCACGAGATATCCGGCAGCGCGACGCTCGAGGCCACGTCGCGCCATACGGGCCTCGCGATAAAACCCGCGACGACGTACGAGGCGTAAACGGCACAAGCCGCCAAGAATAATTTCTCGACGCGTTTATAATCCCACTTGACGACGAGCAACCAAAGCGCGGCCGCGGCCGCGGGCACCGAGATGTATTTGCTGACGCCGACGATGCTCAAGCTCGCGGCGACGCCCGCGAACTCGGCGACGGTATTGCCGAGGTTGACTATCAACATCGTCAACATCAAATAAAACGTGACGCGGATGCCGAAGCGCTCGCGGATGAGGTCCGACAACCCCTTGCCCGTCACGACGCCCATCCGAAGGCCCATCTCCTGGACGACGACCAAGAAAACGGTTATGGGTACGAAGGCCCACAGCATTGCGTAGCCGAAGCGGGCGCCGCAGATGGAATAGGTGGCGATGCCGCCGGCGTCGTTGTCCACGTTGGACGTGATGATGCCCGGGCCGAGGAGCGCGAGGAAAAGCGCGAACCCCTTTACGCGCGGCGTAAGCCAGGTGCGAGGTTTGAAGTCGAGAGCCACTTCTATTCCTTCTCGAACTCGGGATACATCGCCGCGACCGCGTCGTACAGCATTATCGCGCCTTTGAGCTTACCCTCGTCGTCGGTCACGGGCAGCGCGCCGAACCCGTACTTCCCGAAAAGCTCGAATACGCGCTCCGGGCGGTCGTCGATTTTAGCGGCGACGGCCCTCTCGCTCATAAGTTCGGCCGCGCGGGTCTTCCTCTTCGCGATTAACGCGTCCCGCAACGAAAAGACGCCCAACAAAACGTCGTCGTCGTCAACGACGTATACGTAATTATAGGCCTCGACGTCCTCGGCGGCCTTCAACCGCCTTAACACGTCGCCGACGGTATCTTCTCGCCTCACGGCCAGGTACTCCGTAGTCATTATGGAGCCCGCGGTCCCCTCCTTCTGCGCCAGGAGCTCGCGCAAGTCCTCGGCCAACTCCTCGTCGTCCATCGCGCCGATGAGTTCTCGCGCCTGGTTCTCGTCCAACTCGGCGAGCACGTCCGCGGCCTCGTCCGGGTCCATCTCTTCGATGATGTCGCCCGCGCGCTCCTCTCCCACGACCTCGAGCAAATCCACCGCCATTTCGGGCTCGTCTACTTCCTCCAAAATCTCCGCCGCGGTATCGTCGTCGAGCGCTGCGAATACGGCCGCGCGCTGGGGCTGGGGCAGGTCCTCGATGATGTCCGCCAGGTCCGCGGGATGCAAGGCGCCCAGCCGCTGGCCGGCGACGCTCAGGTGCAAAGGCGTCCCCGCGAGCTGTTCGGCCAGCGGTTGAACGTACCGCCAGTTTATGAACCGCTCTTTGACCGTGTAATCGAACAACCACCGCGTAACGGCGTCGAATACGCGCAACAGGCCGAGCCGCCGGAACATCCCGCGTACGCCCGTCTCGACGTGAACGACGCGCAAGTCGCGTTCCGTATTCAAAAGGTGAACGTCGTTGACCCTTTCGACCTTCGCGCCGTTGACGTCCACGATTTGCTTGTCCAGGAGGTCCGCGACGAGGAGGATCTCGCCCGGGCGCCGTTCGTACGGCTCG
>Ga0209636_10004193_pt1 | contig 14700 bp, 6 predicted proteins | sample DeeMarSWOR152_54_FD_187464 | JGI IMG/M metagenome (GOLD analysis project Ga0209636, IMG submission 187464) | Marine sediment microbial communities from White Oak River estuary, North Carolina - WOR-1-52-54 (SPAdes) (version 2) | ecosystem: Environmental > Aquatic > Marine > Intertidal zone >...
CGGAAAGTTGAAAGAACGTGGAAAAATGGACCAGAAAAAGGTGAAAATAATTGCTGAAAAGTCGCATGTCCGTTCACTTCCTGCAGCATTAGCTGTTGCCAAATGGGGTGATTTTAAAGGAGTAAACAGGCTCTTGGACATGGCGGGTGGAGCAGGTTCCTTTTGTATTGGCTTGGCTTTGCGGTATCCAGAAATGGAATTTACTGTTGCAGATTTAGCAGCTATATGTGAGATAGCAACCCAATACATTGCTGACTACCAACTTGAAGATCGGATTTCTGTGCAAGCTGTTGACATGTTTGAGGATGAATGGCCGTCAGGGTATGATGCTGTCTTTTTCAGTAACATCTTTCACGACTGGGGTAGAGAACGCAGTATATATTTAGGCCAGAAAAGCTTTGATATATTACCTTCTGGAGGCCGCATCTACCTTCATGAGTTACTACTACCAGATACAAAGGACAGCCCACCTGCGTTGACTGTGTATTCTATGGTATTACTGTTTTCCACCACAGGCAACCTGTTTACTGCAGGAGAACTCGATGAACTGCTCACTGAATGCGGGTTTGAGGACATAACAATTATTCACACGTTCGGGTACCACTCACTCATTATGGGGAAGAAGCCGTAGTCTAACTGTTATGAACAAGAGAAATGAAGTACTAATGGTAAAAAAATGATATTCTTAGATGAACATACAAAAAACCAAGGAAACTCATTCCATTCATCTACTAGGCGAAATTTGATCCTTTCGACACCACTTTGATGAGAATATCCCAAATTTTGTTGCACGTGTAACAACTGAGACAACCACCAAGCTGGATAGTCTGAAACGCATACGTATAAAAGGTGAGAGTATATTAGAAGTGGGAAGCTTTTCTTCTTCAAAGGCAGGTGGTAACATGAACAGCGCACTTGATACAGTCAAGAATCAGCTATCCATCAAAGAACTGTTATATGATCCAGTAGTTCTATGTGTGCTCTTAGGGGTTATCATTGGTGGTTCACTACATTACAATGCTGAGATGTGGCTGGAGGATTATCCACCGGAAATACAACAGGCAGCAGGACCCATGAGTGGTGAAGCCAGAATGCAGAGAATACTTGTTGGTATTCCCTTTATACTTATACTGGTGAGTATACCGCTGTATTCTAATGTAAAGCTAAAAAGACGGAATAAAGATCTTTCTTTCTGGACAGCTTTTATTAATGTGTTTTTAATCTTTAATATATTTAATTTGTTCGATCTTTTTGTTTTGGATGTCTGGTTCGTCACCTTGACGCCTGAAGCCTGGATTATTTCGGGAACAGCAGCATTAATGGAGCAGTATAATACCTTTTCTTTTCATGTGATGGAGTCAGTAAAAGGGGCACTCTTAAGTTTCGTAATTTCACCTGTGTTCGCAGTTATCACTACTAGGAACTGGCATTTCTGGAAATCCTAAAGAAGGTCATAATGAATAGACAACAGTTTTTCCATTGACAAAATTATTTTTATTACCCGTAAAAAACGGTATTCGGTAAATTCGGCAAGTTTTCTCTCACCAGTTTTACACTATCTCAGGCTTCTGCAAGCTTACTCAGGATTCTGTTGTTCATAATTCAGCCCCCTCAAGACCAAGTTTTCCATACAGGATATATTTGTATCTAGGTTCAAAATCGTTGTATTCTTTGATAGTTTCCCACGCAATATCATGGACAACCCCTTTGTCATCCGTGTAAATAAGTTCTCCTTTGAACACTTCTATCTTTACATACAGGGGAAGCAGTTGAAACATGTGAATATCGTATTTATCTGGGAAAGAACCACTTACATAAAACAACAAATGATGAAGTTCACTTCTGTCTTTGATATCATAATACAAAGCTACATCTATATCTGACCGTTCAGTTGCCTTTCCAGTAACTGAGGAACCGTACACGTAAGCGAATCTCAGATCGTCAAAATGAGGTAATTCTTTTAATCTATTCATAATTGCTTCCTTCATGAAATAGTATGTGCAGAAGAAGTTTAAATATGTTTATCACCTCACTCTTGGCATTTGATTCAATCAGTATTTTATGAGATGAAATGACAGATTATCTGGGATGTTACACGTGTAACACATCAACGTCCAAAGACGTGACAACCCCCTTTCAACAAGGAACATGTCTTGCTCCACATAAACAGGGCTATGTATATAAATGGGTCCGTATCTATGTGGGTTCGCAATGAGAACTATTGATGTAAGAGGCGCACGAGAAAATAATTTGCAGAGTATTGATGTAACTATCCCCCGCGATTGTTTGACAGTTGTTACAGGTGTATCAGGATCAGGCAAATCCTCGTTGGTGTTTGATACTGTGTACCATGAGGCTCGCCGTCGATTTTTGGAGATTTTCTCATTGGGCTCCTCAGTGAAGTTAGCTCCTGCTGCAGTTGAGAACATTTCAGGGTTAGGGCCTGCAGTTGCTGTGGGTCAGAATGTGCTGAACAGGAATCCACTTTCAACGTTAGCAACTGCTTCAGGGTTACACCCGTTTCTTCGGTTGCTGTACAGTAACTTTGGGGAGCAGTACTGTCCTAAATGTGGTACTGGACTGTCTGTATTAACTGAAGATGAGATCGTTGATACTATAGTGAAAAGGGCAGAAGAGTACGGTGTTACTGTTTTTGCACCATTATTGCGTAATGTTGAAGGAAGTCATACAACTTTGTTGAAGTTATTGGCTGGACAGTTTGGAGCTGATGCTCTCATAGTGGATGGTCAATCTTGGGAAGGCCAGAGGTTAGACCCTGGGAATTTGCACGATATTAATGTGAGAATTGGTCAAATATTTGATGTTACTGCTAAAGATGTTCGCACTATTGTTAAACAGGTTTTTGCCCTCGGATCATATGCGGTCGTTATTCAGTTTAATGATCAAGAGGTAACGTTATCTCGCGCTCCTGTGTGTGTGAACTGCGGAACGTTTATTCGTGATGTAGAACCAAAGCATTTTCACACAGTGTGCAGCCACTGTCAGGGTAAAGGGTGTATCCACTGTCAGGGGACGGGATTACACCCGCAGGCTGCTGCTGTTCGCTGGCGTGGACTGCGTCTTTATGATTTACTTGGATTATCAGTAGATGAGGCGTTAAACCTTTTTGAGAAAGCTGATCTTCCAGAATCTGCTCACCGGCTACAAACTGAGATTAAAAAACGGTTACACGCATTACACACGGTAGGGTTAGGGTATATCACACTCGATAGATCGTCTCCCACTATATCGAGAGGGGAGGCACAACGAGTGCGGTTGGCAGTGACGTTAACCAGCCGTCTTGAGGATATGCTGCACGTGTTAGATGAACCTACCATTGGGCAGCATCCTTCTGATGTGCAAAAATTGTTACCAGCCTTCAGGGAGCTTGCGGGTCCTGTAGTCTTTGTGGAGCACGACCGGATGGCGGCTGCTGAAGCAGATTTCGCTATCGATTTGGGACCTGGGGCAGGACACAAGGGCGGAAAGGTTTTGTTTGCCGGGTCACCTGACAAGCTCTGGGAGACAGATACACCCACAGGCCGTTATTTCAGCTTTCGAGAAAAAGTATTAACTCCTGAATACCGGCCAGAACCTGAGAAGTTCCTGGTTTTACACGGAGTTCATCTGCGTAACTTGAAAAATATTGATGTTCCTCTTCCCCTTAAAAGATTGACAGTAATTACGGGTGTTTCAGGTTCAGGTAAGAGTACATTTCTTGATGTATTGGTTCCTTCATTAAAGAAAACGCCTACTGGATGTCAGAAAATTGAAGGGCCATTACTAACCCCAGTACTAGTTGATCAGAGCCCTATCGGTCGAAATCCACGGTCGAACCCTGCCACGTACACGAAATTATCTGATATTATCCGTGAATTATTTGCAGCTGCTACTGGGTTGTCACCTTCCCACTTTTCGTTTAACCGGCCTGAAGGTCGATGCCCTGTGTGCAAAGGTATGGGTGCTGTCGAAGTCACCATGCGGTACCTCCCCTCCACCTGGATCACCTGTGATAGGTGCGAAGGAAAACGGTTTTCTCACAAAGTGCTATCTGCCACAGTGCTATTTGGAGATCAATTGTTATCGATTGCAGATTTTTACAATCTCACCATTGAAGAGGTGCTTCCACTCTTAGAAGATGAAAGGCTTTCTGAAAAAAGTCGTAAAGCGGGAAAACGTATTCTGGAGGCGCTGCGAGATGTAGGGTTAGGTTATTTATCATTGGGACAGCCCTCGCCGTCGTTATCAGGAGGAGAAGCACAGCGAGTAAAATTAGCAAAATATATAGGGAATCAAACGTTATCTGACAAACTGTTAGTGCTGGATGAGCCCTCGACAGGGTTACACCCGCAGGACATTTCAGGATTGTTGATGGTGCTTGATCGGTTAGTCCGGTCAGGGGGAACAGTTGTAATAGTTGAACACAATACAGATATTATTCAGGCAGCTGATTGGATTATTGATTTAGGACCAGGGGCTGGTCCCGAAGGAGGTGAACTACTGGTTGCTGGAACGATTGATGACCTACTGAATGAAGAAAAATCAATGACGGGAGAAGCATTAAAGCATGAATTCAGTCTTCAACCTCGTAAACCGGTAAGAAAGGCATTTCTTCCCTCGAAAACAATTTCCATACGGAATGCGAGTGCTCACAATTTGAAGAATGTAAACGTAGAGATCCCGAAGGGCGCATTAACAGTGGTTACTGGTGTTTCTGGCTCAGGTAAGTCGAGTTTGGTCTCAGATGTGTTAGAAGCTGAAGCTCGCCGCCGCTTTCTGGAGAGTCTTTCCATGTATGAGCGGCAGAGCACAAAAGAGGGACCAGAAGCTCCAGTAGAATCCATATCTGGATTGGGAGTGGCAGTATCTGTTGGTAATGGGCGCCGTCAGTTCAGTCGGAGGTCCACCATTGGCAAGGAAACGGAGATTGTGTATCATCTAGCAGGCTTACTGGCGTATTTAGGTGAACGGGAATGTTCAGAATGTGGAACAACAATGACCCGAGAGAGCAAGAACTGGATTTGTCCACACTGTGATTCGCAGGTCCGTATAGCCAACCCCCGTGAGTTTCTCCCCTCAAATTGGTTATCAGCGTGCCCAAAATGTCAAGGAATTGGGACCATATCTATACCCAATCCTGATAAACTAATTATAAACCCGGATAATCCCTTGTGTAGAGGGGCCATGTACTCTCCTGGGTTCTTTCCTTTCGGTTACATGTGTAAACCTCCTAACATGTACTACTCGTTGAGAGCTTTAGGGGAACGATACAATTTTGATCCAGAAAAAACGCCTTGGAACCAAATGACTCCAGAAGCGCAGCATGCATTTTTGTTCGGTGATCCAGAACCATTGGAAGTCCATTACAAAAACCGTAAAGGTCAAGTAACAGTGCATCGTCGTCCTTTTTGGGGATTTTACAAACTGATCGGAGATTGGGATCAATTTGGTACGTATGTTGATATTGAACCCTGTCCAGAATGTGAAGGTGCCACCCTTCGCCCTGAATTTTTAGCACAAACGCTTGAGGGGCACAATATTTATGAATTGGGTGAACTTCCATTGAACCAGTTAGAAAAAATACTCAAAGAACTGCCAACAGATTCAAGAGAGTTTGCCCTGGTTGAATCGAGTTATACTACTGTTATGAAGCGGTTACATTTTCTGATTCAGGTGGGACTGGGTTACATCAATTTAAATCGCATTACTGCCACTTTATCAGCAGGTGAGGCAGAACGGATAAAGCTTGCTGGCGTGCTAGGAAGTAATTTGACCTCATTAACGCTGTTACTTGATGAACCCTCTCGAGGACTGCATCCATCAGAGGTGGGAGCTTTACTGGAGGCGTTACAATCGTTGCGGAGTGAAGGTAACACTGTCATTGTGGTGGAACATGATCCAGTTTTGATTAGAGCAGCTGATTATCTTGTTGATTTAGGTCCGGGAGCAGGTGTTGCAGGTGGCGAGGTTATTGCTGAAGGAACACCTGAAGAAGTTGCTGAAACTGATTCTGTAACAGGATTATGGTTGAGAGGAGAGCGGCGTTTTAACCCCTTTACGACAGGTGGTCACCAAAAGAAACTTGTGGCAACGCGGAGGATTCCCAGAAAATTTATGACAATTCACGGTGCGCGAGCTCACAATCTGAAAGGAGAACCTGTAAATATCCCTCTTGGTATTCTCGTGGGTGTGTGCGGCGTATCAGGCTCAGGTAAGAGCACGCTCTTGATTGATACTCTAGGGCGGGCCTTAGTTCCCAGAAAGCATACCACATCTGTGGCGTACGAGCCTGTTACTCCTGGTGAACACGATTTTATAGAAGGCGCACCTGATCGGGTCATTTTAGTTGATCAAACAAAACGAGGAATATACAGCCCTGCAAGATTTCTTAATTTGACATCTGCTCTACAGAAAGTGTATGCTGAAAGCGAAGATGCACAAGCTTTAGGAATAGACGAGAAGCAGTTAAAACGTTCCTGTTCTGTCTGTAATGGTGATGGATTAATTAAAATGGATATGGGCTTTCTCCCTGCAGTTCATTCCCCGTGTGATGCATGCCAAGGGACTGGGTACTCTCCAGAAGCGTGGGATGTTCGCGTACAAGGGTATGCATTACCTGAATTACTGACACTGACCATTGATCAGGTTTATGAGCTTTTCAAAGACAACGACCGGATAGCTCGACCGTTAAAGGTGGCTAAAGATGTGGGATTAGGTTATTTAGTGCTGCAGCAGCCCGCATACAGTCTTTCGGGAGGAGAAGCTCAGAGACTGAAGATTGTGAAAGAATTATGCAAGAGAACAAAAAAGAAATCATTGTACATTTTAGATGAACCCACAGTGGGGCAGCACCTTGAAGATGTGGAGCGGTTACTAACAGTTTTACAGAATTTGGTGGATAAAGGCCATACTGTTGTAGTGATTGAACATCATCCTTACGTGTTGGCTGCATGTGATTGGTTGATAGAATTGGGGCCTGTGGGAGGTCCTGATGGTGGGTATTTAATTGCTGCAGGGGCACCGGAGGAGATTGTTGGTAAGGAGACTCCTACAGCTTTCTATGTACGAGAAGTACTGGAGGGGATATTATGACGTGGGTTCCATTACTGTTGGCTAGTCCATCTCCTTGTCTTCGCCTGCTGGTTTTGCAGGATTTGCTTAGGCGGACAAATGAAGATGAAGAAGTATGTGAGCTTGTACAACTGCGTGAGAAAGACCCTTTAGTTACTGATTTGATAAAGTTGCAGAATCCAGATGGTTCATGGGAGAGAGCTGATCCTGTGGGATTGACGCTCACTAACCCTGTTTTTAATACGTCCCACGCGTTAGCTCGCCTAGGGTATTTGGGGTTTGATCATACTCATCTTGCAGTAGAAAAGGGTGCAGAGTATTTGTTTTCGCTACAAAGAGAGGATGGTTCGTGGAGTCCTCCTGGTGACGATCCCGAAATTGAAGATGAATACGTTATTACACCACTACAGACTGCTTTGCCCCTGCGCGGGTTAGCTTTTTGTGGGTATGCTTCCGATTTGAGAGCAGAAAAAGCGTACAAATGGCTGTTAGATACACGATTACCTGATGGTGCGTGGCCAACTCGAGTGACGAGAGATGGTTCTTACGGGTATCGTGCTGGGTACCGTGCATTACCCCATTCTCGGTTTGGTTGTCGATCAAATACCACAGGAGTTGTACAATGTTTGGCATTGCATCCAGATCGAACAAAAGGTCAGGAAGCCCGTCGAGCACTGGATTTACTACTAGCGCGTGAGACCAGGGATGCGTATATTTTGGGGTTTGAAGTGGCACGAATGGTTGGTGTGGAGCCGGCTCGTGGGTTTGTAACATTTTTTGCTCGGTTTGACTTGTCATTGATTTTGGATTTGTGCTGGAGGATTGGTGCCACCTTAGAGGATGAACGTGTGAGTGATTTAGTCAAATTTATACATGGGTTACAAAGCGAATATGGGTTGTGGGACTACCAAAAACCACAGGCCTCACGGTGGGTTACCTTTGATTTGCTGCGCTCATTATCCCGGCTGGACACAGAGGGTGATTGGTTCAGTTTGGAGCCTCGTACTCCTTTTGAGGGCTACCCTCGAATACAGAAAAGATACTAGATTCACATGGTTTTTGGGAATACCAAAAACTATAAGCTGATAAGAATCTTTGATGGTGCGTTGTTAGTCATTGATCAATAAGAATTGTCAAGTCTGTTATGAAACTGTCGTCAAGGTTCTATGCAGGGTTGTCAAATCATTGGGTGCTTCTCTCAAATTTGTTACACGTGTAACAAATCGTTGTATTTTATCAATTATCCTAAGAATTGCAGTTTTCATGCACAAAGAATTGAAGATAGGGTTCGTGTAGGAGATAGGTGGGTTACCAAAGGATTCAGTAGTGAGTATCTGATATTCTGATTATAGATCTCATCTTTGACACTTCAAATTCATTGAAATTGCAGGGTGGAAAACGCTTCTTTTTATCAAAAAGAGTGTTTTAGTCGCTCTTTTGCGGAGGCTCGTTTTTGCCTATACATCCACCAGTACTTTGGAAGGGGGTTCAATTTAATTTAAATCAATTTAATTTAAAGAAAGTGTTAAAGAAAGTGTTATTAATTTAAAGAAAGTGTTATCCAATTTAAAGAAAGTGTTATCCAATTTAAAGAAAGTGTTATCAGCTTAGAAGAATCAGGAGCTCTGATGCTAACTTGAGTGCCATCAAATCGACTTCATCTTGCGGCTCAAAAGAGAGTTTATTTCCTTTGAGGGCTTCTATGATGACCTGTCCTCTCCGGGTATGGAGCACATCTGGAAGAGTGGTTTCTTTTTGGGTTGAGAGGATGCGAATGGCAGCAATCATGAGAGCAGCATCTCCTCCATGTTCTGTCTTATCTAGCTGGGTTACTTTGGTAAGGTAATGGAGGACTGTATCAAGGTAAGGAATACCTTGTTTGAAGAGGATGAAGTAGGCTGCGGCAGCATGAAAGTAGTAGGGGACTGATTTTTCTTTTCCTTTTTGTTCGTAGACTTTACCGAGTTTTCCAAAGAGACGAGCCCCGCTGTCTGGGAGTAATTCTCTTTTTTCTAGGATAGTTTCCATAATCCTTGTTCCTTTTTTGACTCTGTTGGTATCCAGATAGAGGAATGCTGTATTTGCTTGGGTTTGGAGGTAATCGGGGAGGTAGGCTTCAGGATTCTCTTCTGCTAATTGTCGGCGAATCTGTAAGGCTTCCTTGTAGGCTTCTTCAGCTTCTTTGAATTTATTCACATTACAGTACAGATTTCCCAGATTGTTCTGCATCATGGCTATGTCAGGGAGGTAGGCTTCAGGATTCTCTTCTTTTGAGTGTAGATAAATCTGTAAGGCTTCCTTGTAGGCTTCTTCAGCTTCTTTGAATTTATTCACATTACAGTACAAAGCTCCCAGGTTGTTCTGCGTCATGGCCACGTGAAGGAGGTAGGCTTCGATATTCTTTTCTGCTAGTTGTCGATAAATCTGTAAGGCTTCCTTGTAGGCTTCTTCAGCTTCTTTGAATTTATTCACATTCCAGTACAAAGCTCCCAGGTTGTTCTGAGTCGTGGCCACCTTAGGGAGGTAGGCTTCAGGATTCTTTTCTGCTAGTTGTCGGCGAATCTGTAAGGCTTCCTTGTAGGCTTCTTCAGCTTCTTTGAATTTATTCACATTCCTGTACAAGATTCCCAGGTTGTTCTGCGTCCCGGCCACCTTAGGGAGGTAGGCTTCAGGATTCTTTTCTGCTGAGTGTCGATAAATCTGTAAGGCTTCCTTGTAGGCTTCTTCAGCTTCTTTGAATTTATTCACATTCCAGTACAGATTTCCCAGATTGTTCTGCGTCCCGGCCACGTGAAGGAGGTAGGCTTCAGGATTCTTTTCTGCTGAATGTCGATAAATCTGTAAGGCTTCTTTGAAGGCTTCTTCAGCTTCTTTGAATTTGTTCACATTCCTGTACAGATTTCCCAGGTTGTTCTGCGTCCCGGCCACCTCAGGGAGGTAGGCTTCAGGATTCTCTTCTGCTAATTGTCGATAAATCTGTAAGGCTTCTTTGAAGGCTTCTTCAGCTTCTTTGAATTTGTTCACATCGCTGTACAAAATTCCCAGAATAACAGAAACAGGCGCCCTCTCTCTTTTTGCCAGCCTCTTTTTGAGCATTTCTCCAATCACTATCATCCTCCCAAAAGAGTAGTGTACCGGTTTCACCAAAGGACTCAATTCGAGAAACGGATCAACCATGGCCTCATTGTTCATCATCTTGTGAAAGAGTATTTCCACCACATCATCATAATTCTCTCCTACCCTCCTCATCTTATCCATGTAGTACTCTACAGCCTCTTTGTGACCTTCATCGTCCACTAATGCATCTTGGATATGGTGGTAGGAAAACTCGTACACTCCCTCTTTTCCCTCTTTCTTCTGTACCATACCAGCCTCAATCAACTCAGCCATGACATCAACGCCCACCTTATAGGTCCTTCTGACAGATTTCCAATCAATATTGCTCTCCACCTCCACATTGATGACTGATAACCTCTTCAACAACTGAAATGCATCCTCACTCAAAACTTCCTGCACAACTCTCTCCAAAAACTCTGCAGCATGCTCAGGTTTAGAAAAATCAAGCCCTTCTTTGTATTTTTCCAGTTCTTCAAAATTTATTTTCTCACCATTCCTCACTAAAATCTCTGTGGAGACAGGGTGCCCCTCTGCAATGTCTGCAATCTTCTTTTTGGCTAAATCACCCAAAGATGGACACAGCTTCTCAGCCAGCATCTCCACCAGTCTGTCCCTCTCATCATCAATACCATAAAGGTGGATCTCATTCCTGGCCACATCCGTCCTCCTCCTAGAAGATACCACCACGCCGCGGGCCATCTTCACCAGTGTTTTCACATCATCATCTGTAAGGTGGAAATCGTCAATAAACAGGATAACACCTTCTGCAATCACTTTCGAGAGTATATCCAGTTTCTCCTGGTTCTCCCAGGTTTTTACCTCCTCAGGCAAAGAAAAAGCACTCACTATATCATCTAAAGTTATGGACTCCCCTAAAATAGTGTAGTGATCTTCTGCACATTTCTTTCTGAAGTACTCGTACCCAGACCCTGTAGAATAGGACTGCTTCTTTCCTACAGTGATGATCTTTTTTCCTCGCAGCTTCTGGAGGAGCAGTGCCACATGAACCAGCGTGGTCTTGCCAACACCGCCCACACCGTACACTTCCACTGATTCATCCATTCCTGTAAAAAGGTCGTAAAGATCCTTTCGCCTTCCACAGAACTGGTAGAAGTGTATATTCTCATTTTCTTTGTACCACGTCACAATATTCTGGGCTAAATGCTCTCTCACAATTCCCAGGTCACAAGACCCTCTTATTATTTGCCGATAAAATTCATCTCCTACCTCTTCTTCCAGGGTTTTGTAGTGTTTTCTTGTTTTTCTATATTTTTCTTTGTCTTTTTTACCCATGCCCTTGAGGAACTCTTTTTCATGGACTTTGTAGGCCATGTGCAGCTTTTTTTCTGCTAGGGTGTATCGGTATTCACAGTGTGTGTACGAGATTTTTAGACCATTTTTCATAGTGCAGTCAGCCTTACAGTCTTTCATGATGCAGGTGTCCAGCAAACTGCCATAAAGAGGAGAAATCAAGAATATAACAATATCACTATCTTTTAATTGATCTATGCACATTTTCTGGGACTTTTCGCCCCGAGGAATGAATTTCTCCATAGCCGAGGCCTCCAGGGCCTGATCTAGATCCTCAATAATTTTTCTCCTCTCTTTCTCCAAGTCTCTGAATGTAGAGCTCACAAACACTTTCAGCATAGAGCCACCTGTGTAATAGGAGGGCACACCATTTAAAGATTTGTATGTGTTACACGTGTAACAGAATGAACACAGATGTAACAATCCAAGGTGCAGTAAAATATACATGAAAGAAAAAACAAAAAAAAGAAAGGAAGTGAACCTATGCCAGTCTTCACGGGGGATATCGCCACATCTCACGGAATTTACAGCAATCTCCAGAGATGTCTTATGCTTGGAACTCAAAATCCTGGTGGCCACCGTCGGGTATTGTACCTTTTTCAACATGCTTCACGTCATCACACCCTGGTGACACAACGTACTTCACATTACACCGCGGGAACAATTCCTTTTCTAGTACTTCTTCATCCGGCACATTTCTGTAAGAACCCGGATAGAAGCACACAACAGCACTACGGGGTCGATTATCAGGAGACGTCTCTGGCAGGAATTTTTCCAGTAATCCTGAATCAGGCATTCCGGTTTGGCTGCCGTGGTGACTGACTTTCAAGAAATGCACTGGCTTGAGCATGTCATATTTGTTCATAACCTTCCAACTTCGACGCTCGGCATCCCCGGCAAAGAGTAGCTTCCAGCCACGCCATTCAAGGCTAAAGACCACACTGGTGTTGTTGGCAGCCCGGTCAATTGCCAGCAGATTATCACTATAACCTTGACGCCGCATAGTGACCAGGTTATAAAAATCACCAGCATCCACGCCTGGCGGCGGCTTTGGTACCGTAAGGATAGGTTTGGATCTTGACTGCTGATCTGATGTCACGCCCAAGGTCATTGGCTGAAACCTGCCATAGTAAACCGAGGTATCTTCTTCAGGTGCCCAGATTTTGAAGCGTGTCTCATAGAACGGATGGCAATCTGTGAGGTTACACCCCCGATACACGTACGTGGTTTTGTCAGCAATATTGCGGAGGTGCTTAACACAGTCATTTGTGCTCTGTGGGTCATTGTTCAGCATCATAGTTTGAATCCACGGAGTTTGCGATTCTGGTACAGCCTTTAAAAAGCATTCAATGGCACCATAGATCTTTCTAGCCTCATCCAGACATTTTTTGGCTTCTGGATGTTTCTCGTAATATTCCTCTGCGGCTGAAGCTGTGAGCCAGGCATAGCGTGCCTTGATTTCGAACCCCAATTCTTCGGATGCATATAACAATCCCTGAACATGGTCAAGGTGTTCATGAGTCATCACATAGAGGTCAAGAGGATGATCATTGAGTACCTCGAGGATGTTTTCAATTACTGGTCGGAAGACAGCATTGGCACCGCCTTCGCCTATGAGAATGTTCCCGACATCTATGAGAATATGGCGATTCTCGATTTCACCGCTAGCATTTCTGTCGGGCACAGAGACGAGGATTGCATCGCCAAAACGGACGTTGTAGACGCGCACACGTAGTGTATCCATTTTATAACCCCCTCGTAATATGGAGCATCCTAGCTGCACCATGCACGCGCATCAAACCGTGCGTTGACTCCGCACTGATGACTGAGCGGAGCGGTTTGTTGTCCGGCCCGAATACGTGATTGCCAAGCCTCAGCACGCCTTCATCTGCTAATCGGCAGAGCATCTGGTCACGGTCTTTCTGCTGTTCATGTAATTCTTCGGGTCTTTTGCTGTGATCCGAGGTCAGTAAAGCACGTACTTTTTTTGTATCCCAATCAATTGCGAGCGTTGTGCCAACTGTGATCGGCCGTTGATCAGGGTATCTGGGACCCATCTGGTTTAGCTCAACCTGATCCCACGAAACTTTGAACAGGCACTCTCTGACTTTATGTTTGCCGTCGCGGTGATAATACAACTTTGTAACATCGAGGCGGGGCCGCACCTTGAATGGGACATCTGGCTGGTCTTCAGACCCTTGCGGTATGCAGAGAAATTCACGATTTTTGTTGGCAAATTCATAAGCAGCCCAGTCACTGTTGACAAGCATCTGAAGATCTACAGTAGTCAGAGGGAGGTATTCAAAGTTGGTCTTTACCTCCAGTGCTTCTTTGTTGAGGACCATGTTTCGTTTGACAAACTCTTCCTGGATCCACTTGCGTTCCTGTTCATCATCAGGGTAGGAGGCCTGATCTGCAGCAATGATGGCGCGTCCGTAGTCAGCGAACGAAACCTCACCAGGAGGGAGGTAATCGAGGGCTCGGAAGATTATGCATTTGAACCGGTTGGCACCAACTGCTAGAGCTTTACCCGAAACCGAAAATTTCTTATTTGGGTCCCCTCCAGCGTACTCCTCTTTGAGTTTTTCATGAATCTTTACCATAACAGTATAAAGGGCGCCGCTCAGAACTTCACTGAGTTCATGGGGTTCATTTCGGGTGACACAATGAGGATCTCCCGGGATAAGGTTTTTTTCGTTCTTGAGATTCCGGAGAGAGCCAACTATGGTGTCAGGATCGCAGGCTTTGCCAAATTCTTCAGCGACCAAGCTGAAGGCAGTAGAATTCTTGATTGAGCCGTTGGTGTGACCAAGCACGACTCTCCTGAGAGTATGACTTTGAAAGGCCATTAACAAGGCAGTCAGGTCAGCGATAGCCTCGTGTAATGCCAGGGACTGCGGCGTGATAGCATCATAGAGGTCAGGTGCTATACCGTCCAGGATAGCATGGCCGGTCTCATGAGCGATAATATCGCGTGAGAGACAGGTGAAGATTTTTCTGTCAGGGTCGTCAGGGTACCGGGGGTCATTGAAATAGAAGAGCTGAAGGCTATGGGAGTCGCGTTCATAATAGGCGTTGATCCATTGACCTGCACGGGGAACAATAAGCAACTGCGGACTATCAAATGCCCAGGATAGAGTACGACCGAGGGTGTCTTCTTTTTCAAACATGTACATTGTCTTGAGCGCGGTGGCAAAGACA